>Ga0209691_1002149_pt1 | contig 10622 bp, 9 predicted proteins | sample YNPMSBMetaG_FD_187120 | JGI IMG/M metagenome (GOLD analysis project Ga0209691, IMG submission 187120) | Anoxygenic and chlorotrophic microbial mat microbial communities from Yellowstone National Park, USA - YNP MS-B MetaG (SPAdes) (version 2) ... | reverse complement strand
GCAGTAGGATTGAAGGGATTATCAGATGCCCATAGATGATTGTAAAGAAGTTCAATTCGAGAGGTAGAGTGTCCGCTTTTGGCCGATAAGTAGGGATTTATAATGCCAAATATGATGATTAGGTAGACAATCACGCCAATTCCTGCAATCCATAAGGCTTTCCAGCGAGCAGTTCCCATTTCCTGTCTATCAAGAAACCATAGAGTAGGCAAAATAAAAATAGACCAAATTGCATCGTTCTCCTTTGAAAATACGAAGAAGGTAAAGAAAAATGCAAAAAAATACCATTTTTTCTATGAAAAGCATAAAAAATCCATGGTATCATAAGAGGGCCAGTAACCTCCAGATAAATACACCCTGCCAGCGCACTGTATAAGCCCCACATACCAAAAAAATGCACGAGAGGCCAGATAGATCCTCGTGGGAGGAGGAGACGGGCATAAGCGTAAATACCCCACGCCCCAACCCCTACCATGAGCCATTGCTAGAGAAGAATGCCTACGTTTCCAAATAAGACATAAAATGGAACAGCCGGTATAAAAACAGATAGGCTATAATGCTGAGGGGTATTCCATACAAGTGCTAAAAACTTTCCTTGGGCATAACTGTTGATAACTTCTCGAACGTATTGAAAGTTCTCATTATAGATTCGGGCGCAAAAGTAATCCACGAAGGATACCAGACCTAAAATAGTCATGCCTGCGGCCATGACGAAAAACGACACACATCTTTGAGGATTGAATCTGAGTAAGAAGGCATTCCAGCGAGACATACTAGGAGAGGCAAAGTTAGCGCGCATGAAGGGTTTGTGAGGGCAATGGAAAATTCAGACTATCAGGGTCGGGGCATCTTTTCACGGTAGAGGCACGCCCGGTCCCTTTGAGAATAATTCCCACTGACAGAGTTGCCATAGAACTGGAAAAGTAAAGTTAAGTACCTTCTGCTACTTCGGCCATGATTCAGGATAGATATAGCTGCTCTAAGGCTTTTCCAAATATAGCTCTAAATCCTGCGAAGAATATGGTCTTTTAGGCGCTGGACAAAATCCTTATTATGGCTTCCCGGGAAAGATTATCACTTCGGGGTATTTCGGGATCGTGGATAGGCCCTGAGAGATCAGCCACAGAACGCGTCCGAGTAGGGTGGGGCGTTCCAGGGATTCGTAAGTGCGCCGTCTCATGACGAGAATGCCCCCCAGGTTATCTGCCAAAACCCCCTCAGCTCCCAGAGGAGTATGTCACGGCAACCGCCCCTTCCATCCGATTACCCCCGTGGCCAGCTCAGAGCCGCTATGAGCACGTGGTTCCACCTCAAATCCATGCTCTCCGGATGTAGATTATACCACTTCTAAAGACACAGCTTCTTAATCATGAAGGCAGGACATTCAAAGCTTGACGGATATAGGGCCACCCTACCAGCGATGAGACCTTCCTCTCGGCTTCCAACCGTCATGGCACCTCTCCCACCGCCGCCTTCTTCGCTTCTATGCGCTCATACCTACGCCCTTCTACTCACCGCTGAACCTCATCCCATACCCGCTCCACAGGATTCAGGAGAGTAGGGCGGCCTCCCCTCTCCCACCGCCTTCGCCTTGGGAAAAGCCGCATAGTCTCATACCACGCCCTGAGCACCTGAGCTATCTCCACCCCCTGCACCCGCTTCACTCAGTCCCACCACAGCCGCCCCCGCATCGGATCCATGCCTAACATCAAATACACCCACTCATACCTCAGTTCTATACGCCGTCTCTGCTTTTCCCCTCGCCTTTCCCACACCCGTCTCACCTGTCGGAGCAGCCCCAGTCGCATCTCATCTGCAAAAACCACCTCTTCCCCTCGCCTTAGCCCCTCCGCCTGCAAAGGCTGCCAATAGCCCCCCTTTTTCCACGCCTCCTGCGCCTGCTGATCCGCTTTCTCGCCATCGGCCGTGGTACCTTCTTCCGATGACGCCAACGTCGAAACCAGTCGTACAACTTCTTGTATGAAACCTTCACCCCTGGCTCCGCCTCACACCACCCAACCGCCTCCCCTATCGTCTGAAACTGCCCCTACCTCCCTCCCGCAGCCTCTCCGCTTGCTCTGCCCTCCATGCTTCGATTGCTCGCTTGGGTTGGCCTACCCCCTCCAAACCCTCCGCCTCATACCACCGAACCCCCTACTGAACCGACTCGTGGCTTACCCCCACTATCGCTTTCACCCGCTTCAAACGCTCGCCTTGTCGCAACAAGCACAACGCCTGCCATCGCCTTGCTATCTCGGCCTCTTTTTCTTCTCTGTAAAGCATGTGAAATGTTTCTGCAGGATGCTTCCATGCAATCTTCAAGGGACGGCTCATATGGACCTGCTTTGAGGGGGAACAAAGGCACAAAACTTAAGGAAGCTAATCGTAGGAAATGGTATTGGAGCTATTATGGTTTTTGAGGGAAAAGATGGTTTTCTGTTAATTGGTTTAGAGAGTACATACGGGACTTTTGCAACAGTCTCCTTGGGCGCACCTGCCCTGTGGGGCGGGTGCGCCCAAAATCCCCTATTTCCAGTTAGAGAGCTTCTGCCTCCTAATCGTTATCGCCGAATTGACCTGAAAGCGACTCTTGGAGCTGGTACCAGCCGTTTTGCTGGAGCTCCTCCTGAAGGCGGCTACCTTCTTCTACGCCCCCCACGGTATAGCCCGAGTATGGGTCGCGATAGAAAAGTCCTGTTTCCCAGGAAGGTTTGTAGGCCTTTTCTACCTCGCCCGTTTGGGGGTCTTTGAGGTAAGTCTGGTCGCTAAGGGCATTGGTCCAGGAACGGGACATCCAGGTATTGTAGTCATCCTGGCCGCTGCCAGACCCACCCCCACTATAAGTCTGGTCGCTAAGGGCATTGGTTCAGGAGCGGGACATCCAGGTGTTGTAGTCATCCCGGCCGCTACCAGACCCGCCCCCACTATAGGAGGGCTGGCGGCGATTTAGCTCTAAAACTTGGCGATTGAGCTGCTTGTTTTCGTCGGAGAAGCGTTGGAGGTCCGTGAGGGCTGCTTGAGGTGAGATATAGACGCTGGCATATATGCCGGTAGCGACTCCTTCCATCCAGTTTTTAGAGTTCTCGGGTGCCTGAATAGTCAGAAGGGGGGAGAGGCTCACATCGCTCATGGCACTACCGGAAGCCCAGGAGGTCTGCATGGAAGTAAAGAAATACAGGGTGGCTTTGGCCTTTCGGACGAAGGAGCCTGACCGAGCAGAAAATTCTATAGGGATGACGTCGGTGTGGCCTTGGACGCCTGAGGCAAAGGGAAGCTGGGACTGGCTTTGGCGCAATTTTTGGAGCTCGGGGGAAAGCGGCAAGCGCTTTAGCGACTCAAGCTGCCAACGTTGGCCTGTTTCAGCTTCCCAGAGGTGGAGGACTACTTGCACAGCCTCCCGTTCATTCTGGACAAAGAGAGGCGTGGGAAACTGAAAGGCACGGCCATTGACGCTAATGAAGGTGGCCGCATTGCCACCGAAGCCCGTTTGGAGCGATTGGGATTGAATCGTGATATGGTCCACCCGCACGAAGTAATCGCCCTTTTGGACTTGATAGACGGGCATGCGGGTGGTGCCGATTTTGGCTATCCCGCCCATGCCCTCAAAATCCTTTGGCACATGGAAGTAACCTACGGGCTGGCCAGTTTCAAAGTCTATGAGGGGCTTTTCCTCCCACGCCACAAGCTGGGAGGCGGGAAGCCAAGAGAGACTCTTATAAAAGGCGAGGGCCTCGTTAAGTTGGGAGGATGCCTGTTGGGGTTCTATGAGGGCCACGATACGATAACCCCCGCCAGGCTTTGCAAAAAAGTGGGTGGTTTCCCGATAAACCCGAGGATAATCCACTAAGCCAAGGCCCGCATTGATGGCGGCATATCCATCTAACCCATGTGGAAAGGGTAGATTAGAGGCCGATAAGACGAGGCCTTCGGGTTTTTGGGTAGAGGCATAGGAGGGAGACGAGCCGTAAAATTTGGTCGCTTGGGCTTTCCAAGCGGCCATGGCGGCTGCTAAGTCGCCCGAAACAGACTTGATGACCAGATAGGTATGAGTACCAGGAGGCCGAAAGTAGAAATAACCCCTACGTACGGTATAATTCCACTGGGAAGCGGGCCACCGAACGCCATGGAGAAGGTCTGTGTAAGACTCTGCGGGCCCTCCCTGAGCTTGAAGGAGGTCCGCCAAGAGAAGGGAGAGTCCTATTACGCACAGCCGTTGCATGCGGCAAATTTACAGGGAGAGCCCGCTTCCTTAAGCGGCAAGTCAAAGGACAGGGCAAACCTTCCCTCGGAGGGGGAGGCGGCCTTTGATGGGGGAAAGGGATTTGTTACCTCCGCCTGTAATACCAACTTGATGCAAAGAGTTTCTGAATGCGAGTCGGTAGTATCATGTGGGGCCGCCGCCCGCCGAAGGCGGGCGGCGGCCCCGTGCTAAGGCGGCGGCCAGCCCGTAGGGCTGGCCGCCGCCAAAACCCCCCTCCATTCAGAAGGTTTCTGATTGCAAATGGTATAAGGCTGCCAATAGCCCCCCTTTTCCACGCCTCCCGCGCCTGTGCATCCGCTTTCTCCGCCATCGATCGTGGCACCTTCTTTCGATAGCCCCATCGCCAAAACCAGTCGTACCACTTCTTGTACAAAACCTCCACTCCCAGCTCCCTCCTGCACCACGCCACCGCCTCCCCTATCGTCCAAAACTGCCCTTACGATACCGCCTCCCCCACCCTCCGCTCTTGCTCCTGCGTCCATACCTCTGGCCCCAATCCCTAACCTGTGCCCCCCTACCTCCTCTATATCCCCAGCCTCATACCTCTTCACCTACCGCTACCCCCACCACCTCTTTCACCCGCCTCCATCGCTCCCCTCGCCGTAACATCCCCAGCGCCTGGCATCTCTTATCTACCTCCTGCTTGTAAAGCTGGTAAAACACTTCTGCTGGATGCTTTCAAGCTATCTTCAATGGCCGTGTTATACCTACTTAGCTTTGGGTGGGGACAAAGGTACAAAATTAAGAATACGTCTCACAGGAAATGGTATATTCTGCTGATCTCCTCTTGGATAAAGTCTTGGAGAGTACGAATGCAAGGGGTGCGCTCGAGGTAGGGCTGAAAGTATTGAGCCAGCGCATTTTGGTCGAGGGAGAGCCTTCGGGAAAGGTGAAGCTCGCCCAGACGAAGGGCGGGACGTGCGAGGGAAAAAGATCGGCTGGGGTCTTGACAGAGCGTATCAACAGAGCCTAAGGTGAGGCTGGTGTCTATGAGGGTATAGATGGAGTCGCCCGTGGTATTTCGGAGCGTGAGATGAAGGTTCCAGATGCAATCGAAACAGAAGGTGGAAGGCAGACAGGTATCGGTAAAGGAGGGGGTAGCGAGGTCATAGGAGAGCTCGCCAAGGCCATCAAAGGTGAGAAGGGTAGTAGAGAAAGGATTATCATTATCAGGAAGAGGGTGGAGGGTGTCATGGCGGAGAAGAGTTTGAGAGAGGCAAAAGACCGAGTCGCCGATTGGAAGGAGGGTGGTGTCGAGGCGGTTTCGGGCGACAGATTGGAGGATGGTACGGCCTGCAAGGTCTTGGATGGTAGTGGTAGTTACACCATTTGGGTCGCGGGTGAGCATTTTGACATAATGGGTATGAAAGCCCGCATTGTTTCCGAGAAGGCGGTCTAACTCCGCTTGAAGCGGCGTTCCATAAAAGAAGACGGAACTCCGACGCCCCCCTGTCATGAGGGAGTCGCCCGCTTGCCCACCCTCGCGAAGACGAGGCGTAGGCTCATTCGTAAAGCGCTGCAACACGAAGGGATAGCCATTCCCATGAGGAATAGCCCGATGCACATCGGTGCTGTCCCAGGAGAGCCGATAGGGATTTCCGAGAGAGTAGGAGCGAGTAGCCCCCGATGAGGTATCCATGGGTGCTGGTAACCCCCTGCCCATAAAGTCAGCGTAGCTATACTTCTGACCTGAACGACCAGGGGCCGCACTTCGGTGCAAGTTAGGATAATAACCCAGAAGAACCTGTTGATTTTCCACCGTGGGAAGGGTCATGACACTGGGACGGACGGCTGCATCGTAAAACCACTCCTGCACCAGGGCCACCGAGTCGTCATGAACGACAGCCACTTCCTGCTTTTTCAGGAATAATCCATCATAATGGGTGATGATGTGATGACCTTGGCCTTTTTCATCGGATACGAACTCATAGGTCCAGTTTTTGTGAGGTTCCCAGCGCTGATTGTAGGAAATATAAACCCATGCGTGAGGGTAGCGCTGCTGAAAGTCTCCGATAGTGGAGTCCATTTGGCCATTATAGGCATCACCGCTAGACCATGGAAGGTAAGTATAAGCGGAGGTAGAGTAAAAAACAGCAGAATCACTCTGGGCAGTAACGGTACGGGCTCTTACCGACCGCACTCGGAAGAGTACGTATCCACGGTCGAAGACGGCGGGCAAACGGTAAGTAGAGGTTCCTCGTCCCCGCACCCGCATCGCTTGCTGGTAAAAAGTGTAGAAAAGCTGGTCAGGAAGACGCGTGTTCGGGAGCGTAGAGTCGGACGTATAGTCATCTACATAGATCCACTCCAATTCGTAGAACTCTGCACAGGGGTCAGGGTTGCAAGTAACGGTGATAATCTTCTTTGAAGCGTCGAATATACCTTGAAGATTGTAACGGGGCCACATGGGGTTCAGACAGATAGATTGCGGAGGTAGAATAGTCTTGAGAAGAGAGAGACGGATTCTGAGAGCATGGGGAAGAGAATCGAGGGGAATGAGAGCACCTCCGGGACCCCGCACCCGGAAGGAGGTGAGTTGCAAGTGGTAGACATCCAAAAGGCGCACCTCCCTGTAACTTTGGGTAGGAGTGAGTGTAAGCGTGTAGGTTTCTGTACGAGAAGGCGGGGGATTACCCATCCCACGGTAGGTGACCTGAAAAGTCACCTTATAGGCGAAGGCATCTGGCAAAGGAAGCGTATTGTCGGGGTCTATGTAAAGGATAATCGTCGCCCGGCTGCCAAGATAGCGGTTGGCGGCAGAACCAGAGATAGGAAAACCCGGGTCTTGAAGGGAAAGCGTAGCGGACGGTCCTGAAAGGCTTCGTAGCGGAACTGGTTGGGTCGTATAGGTAACCCTCGTCGGCGTCTGTCCTAAGAGACACCCACTTATCACGAAGGAGGAGGCTTACCCTCAAACCCGTTATAAAAGTGCAGGAAAACCACCTCATAGAATTATTGATTTTTCTCACTCTTTTGACACCTCTTGTAAAGGATAAACACATCGCTGCCCTCCGTATCTTTGGCGACTTTTTCTAGCTCATCCTGAGCATTGTAAAAATACTTCGTGGCGAAGTGATTTTCATCCAGAACGCCTAAGAGCTGTTTGCGGAAGGGATGATACACGAAAACCCGACTCTCCTCGTCTTCGGGTTCTATGTATACATCGTCTATAAAGATAGCAGGATTGCCGGACTGCCTAAGAGGATTACAGAAGACGATGGAGAGGGGGCTAAAAGCTGGAGGGGGGAGTGTTGGTAGAGCTCCAATGTACGCGATAGCGGAAGAGACGCCAACCTTCTATGGGCGGGCTTTTATAAATCTTGGTAATAGGGACAGGTTGGTTATTGACCGTTACGGTAAGGAATTCAGAAGGCTCAGAATGCAAAGATTGGGTAGGATCAGGGGTGCGCACCCAGACACTGATGAGGTAGGGACGAAGGGTGTCAAAGGGAGCCCATCGACCTGACAAGAGAGCAGGAGACGGGAAATAAGGAGGCGGTGAAAAAAACGTAATAGGCTCCCGCTTGAAACTCAGAGGATGAATGCAAGTAGTATAAGTAAGCTGATCCTTTAGGCCAAGCCGCGCCGCATAAAGTCCCGTGTGGCTTATGCCTGGGCATACCAGAGCGGTTCGTGTTTTCGCGTTCAACAGCTCTTGGGCAGTTAGACGCAGCGAGAAGGAGGAAAACGTATCCATCGCGTGGTAATACTCAAAACCATCAAAGGCTACCTCTTCATTACGGGTATTATATGCAATCCCTTCCTGAAGGCTGCCATAATAGTTATACCATGCCGTAGAAAAGTTGTCCAGCACATCCTGCTGCTCTATGGGGTTCCCCTGATAATCAGCATAAGTAGTGGTGTGCACGAGCTTCCAAGGCGAGATTGGACGAGACCGCCAACCTCTCTGTGGGTGATAAGTCCAAAAGCGCCTAAATGAAAGATAGTGGGACTGTTCGGGTAGAGCCAATGCCTGGGAGGGTGTTGGCGTGCGATCGGTGAGATAGATATAAGCCTGATAAGAACGCCAAGCATTGCGTAGTTGGAGAAGATAAGGATTAGACGTACCTACCTGAGAAGAAACGCCCACCAGCTGCCCGCTCAGACGAAAATACGGGCAGGGAGTCGGTTAGGTCTGCAAATCACAATAGGATAAAGGCCAGGACATAAGTTGTCAAGCGTGAGAGAGTAGTTAACATCCCTAGAATCCGGACAAGGTCTCCTCCCTTCCTCTTCCCCTCTTAAGAGCAATGTGTCTAAGTAAATCTCACTTACACTCCCAATGTCGGTAACCGTTACTCTTCCTGTACAGGAGCCGCATCCTTCTTGGATGGAGACATTTAGCGACACTAACTCCTGATCAGGCATAGAAGAAGTAAGGGGCACTAATCCTCCCCGACAGGAGTATAAATAGTCTGTCCCAGTCCTTATCACAAGCAGAGTAGGAGTACCATCTGTTTCCTTACCACTGGTAGCACAGCCCCCGTTTACACAAACACAGGTATCAACCCCAAGGCTGGTGTAATCCACATATGTCGTAGCAGAGGCAGAGAGGACTTGATGAGAGCTATCAATGTGGATAGAACCGCTAGGAGTAATAGGATTTCGCTTGGTCTGAATGTTTTCCACAGCCTCAAAAAGGCGATTGCGAGCACCCGAGCGCCAAATAAGGGCCCTCTGCGAGGGGAGGTTCGCTATCAGCTGGCCTGCCCGATTGATTAGGTAAAGCTGGCGGTTTCCAGGGGGAAGATTCACTTCGTAAACCCAGTAAAAAGCACTGCTACCCGGAACAAGCAATTGGGTACCATCTGCTAGAAGACCATAGAGAAGAGGGTCGGAGTGAATTCGGCCATTATTATCCGTCTGGATGGAGAGGAGTCGCCCTTCAGCGGCACTGACAGGGCCTACCTATGGATAGACATGATAGGCAGGCAGCTCATACCCATAGGTGTGAGTACCAAACTTATTGCGCGCGCTCTGAACGAGAGGCCGGTAGGTAATCGGGTCAAAAGCAAGATACTCTACATCTAAACGAGCGCCCCGCTCTTCAATCCCTTCCCTCGTAAGGGTAGCGTAGGTATAGAGAGTCTTATTAAATACCACACTGTAGTATTCAGTTATTTGCTCCCCATACCCGGCCCAAACGGGAGGCAGCGGAATGGGAATGGGAAGAGGCGGAGCAGGACTGACATCCAGATTCAGTTGTAAGTTGAAGGTCTGATGCTTTGAGACTTGCTTTCTTAGGTCTACCACTACCTCTGACTCCACACGAATAGGGACACTCCTGACCGAGTCATTCGGATACATGCCACTCACCCCTGAGCTCCGAGAAGCAAGGTTAGGAAGCCGATAACGGTAAATATGCTTGCGAATGCAATTGGAGTCACCATCGAAGGTATAAGCAGCTTTTCTTTGACCTGGCATATTACTGAGGATCGTACAAAAACCCTGTTCTACTGTCGCCCGAACATTTTCTACATTAAGGAAGAGCGCTGGAATCACCTTTCGTGAAATAGGAGAAGAGGGTAAGGTCGTAGCAGAAGTCTTCACCGGATAGTCTCTGTCAGTATAGAACTCATGCACCGTCCAACCTGTGGTTTTGTTACTTCCGGGAATGATATTCTTTACAACAACCCGACTGTAGCCAATGACCGCTGCTGAGTATTCAAACTCATTGTGCGGGTAATAGTAGAGATACTCTATCTTAGGAGAGAGACTACGCAAGATTCTGATCCATCAGTCCAGGCCCCCCTATGTTAGTATAGGTTTGAGCCACCCGAAGCGGATTCTCATCGGCCCCTACAATCGGTTCATATGCGGCTACCCCGCTACATTGCCCCTCGGGCGTTACATACTCATATCGCTTGATGTAGGAATGATCAGCTCCCGCTTCCGCCGTTTGAGCTTGCCAGTTATTCTGGTACCATATCTCTCGTACAGTACTGGCATATTTACAATCCCGCACCGCCAACCGAGTCCAGCTCTTCTCCACAATGACCTCCGAACCTATCCCAGCCCCCTGCATATAGCTAAATGGACCTCTTATCATCGCCGCAATCATGTTAAATATCTGTTGCGGTACTCTTACCAGCTCTTTCGCCACATATTTAGCAAACTCTTCCGGGGTATCAGGACTCCTATACGGCTCACGACCCTGATAGTATTCTGAAAACTCTGTAAGCACCAGCTGCATTGCCGCCATTTCAAAAGGATGAAGTCGAGGACCGTTCCTCGGTTCTGCGGGCCTCAATTGGATCGCACCATAAACCTTGTTATTGTTGATGAACCACCTTTTCTGGGCTACCAACCCAAACCCACTCACATATTCATACAGATCAAGATAAACGGGCCCATGCAAAGG
>Ga0209691_1002148_pt1 | contig 10622 bp, 15 predicted proteins | sample YNPMSBMetaG_FD_187120 | JGI IMG/M metagenome (GOLD analysis project Ga0209691, IMG submission 187120) | Anoxygenic and chlorotrophic microbial mat microbial communities from Yellowstone National Park, USA - YNP MS-B MetaG (SPAdes) (version 2) ... | reverse complement strand
TTCGGCTCAGGCGGCGCTGATAAGAGCGGCGTTGCGAACGCAGGGACGTGGGGCTGTAGCTCAGTTGGGAGAGCGCGTCGTTCGCAATGACGAGGTCAGGGGTTCGATTCCCCTCAGCTCCACCACCCCGCCTCCACGGACATCTTCGAATGTCCCATAATCAGCGGCGGATCAAAGGATTACACCCCCTCGCCTCCTGCCGTCATCCGCCATTGTCGCTTGGCATCGCATAATCATGGGGGCATTCTTGGGGGCATGACGACCCGCGTGGGGGCATCGCCCCCCTGATCATGCCCCGAACCGTCCGCCCGCTCAGCGACGCCGCCATCCGCGCCGCCAAGCCCCGCGCCAAGCCCTTCCGCCTCTTCGACGGCCTCGGCCTCTACATCGAGGTGCATCCCTCCGGCGCCAAGCTCTGGCGCATGAAGTATCGCTTCGACGGCAGGGAGAAGCGCCTTGCCTTCGGCGCCTGGCCGGAAGTCTCGCTCGCCCAGGCCCGCGCCCGCCGCGCCGATGCCCGGCGCCTCCTCGCCGAAGGCATCGATCCCGGCCAGGCCAGGCGCCGTGCCGCGCCGAGCTTCGACACCGTCGCCCGCGAATGGATCGGCCGCCACCTCGCCCGCAAGGCCGAGAAGCATCGCGTCTCGGTCGCCCGGCGCCTGGAACGCGACGTTCTGCCCTTCCTCGGCGACCGGCCGGTGGACGAGATCACCGCCCCCGAGGTGCTCGACGTCGTACGGCGCATCGAGGCGCGCGGCGCCTTGGAGACGGCCCACCGCGCGCTTCAGAACATCGGCCAAGTGCTGCGCTACGCGATCGCGACCGGGCGCGCGAAGCAGGACGTGACGGCCTTTCTGCGCGGCGCGTTGCCCCCGGTGCCGGTCCGCCACATGCCGGCGCCGGCGGACGACCCCGACCGTGTCGGCGAGATCCTGCGCGCGCTGGAAGGCTTCCGCGGCGGGCATGTCGTGGCGACCGCGCTGCTGCTGCTTCCCTATCTCTTCGTGCGGCCTGGGGAGCTGCGGATGATGCGGTGGGAGGAGGTCGATCTTGACGCGGGGCTCTGGCGCTTCACCGCCACCAAGACGAAGACCGATCACGTCGTGCCGCTGAGCCGCCAGGCGCGCGCCCTGCTTGCGGCCCTGCGCCCGCTGACGGCGCCGCTGCCCGGCGGCTGGGTCTTCCCGAACGGCCGGACGGCGCTGCGCCCGCTTAGCGACGCGGCGCTGAACGCGGCGCTCCGGCGCCTCGGCATCGACACCCGGGCCGAGCTCACATCCCATGGCTGGCGCGCGATCGCGCGGACGATGCTGCACGAGCGGCTCGGCTTCGCCGCCGAGGTGATCGAGGCGCAGCTCGCCCACCGAGTGCCCGATGCGCTCGGGCGCGCCTACAACCGGACGCGCTTCCTCGATGAGCGCATCAAGATGATGCAGGCCTGGGCGGACTTCATCGACGGCCTGCGCGCAGGGCTTCCGCGAGATCGGCAAGCGCCGCACGGCTGATCACGGCTTCCGTTGTGATTGCCGCGCCGAGCCCGACCCGCGCGCCCTTCCGGTAGCTCGGCACGTGCGCGAAGTAGCTGTGCCCGCCGCCGCGGCGGATGACGTCCCCGTAGGGGATCATGCCGTCGAGGGTGACGGCCTCGACATCGCCGAGATCGCCCGAGAGCATCTCGACAAGCGCGGCCTCGAAGGTCTTCGTCTCGCCCGTGGCGACAAGCCCGCCCTGCGATGAGGCGACGAAGGGGCGCGCGGCGAGGAGCTTCTCGACCTGATCAATGGAGCCACCGCCGGATGCGGGCAGGAACGCCGCCACGAGCGCGCGCGCGACCTCTTCAGGCTCAAGGTCTATCCCATAGCCCTTCGGCCCGCGGCGGATGAGGCCGCGGTCGATCAGCCGCTTGGCCCGCTCGTAAAGCTTCGTGGTCTCCGTCAGCGAGAGAACCGCGAAGCGTTCGCACCAGCCGCGCAAGTGCATCTTTTTTTCCTCATACGGACCCCGTATAAGGATGATCGCATACCTTTAGCGACAGGGCGAGGTGCGATGAGCAGGTTCCTTGATGTTCGCGAGGTCGGCGAGCTGCTCGGCCTTTCTGTGAGCACTGTTTGGAGACTCAGTAGTGAAGGCGTGATCCCCGCTCCCAGTCGAGTTCTCCCGGGGGCGCCACGCTGGTGGCTCGACGACGTTGTTGCCGCGGCGAAGGCGGCCCAGGCGCGGCCGACGCGCCGCCGGCCGGGCAGGCCGCGAAAGTTTCGGCCCGCCGACCCGCCTGCCCCGTGAGAGCGCTGGCGACCGGCGCCCGTTCCGTGGCTGACATGAAAAGGCCCGCGCGGCCGGGGGTGGCGCACGCGGGCGGAGGTACGATCGAACTCAACAGTGGATCGTCTACTCCGCCCGGCACCGCCTCCGCAAGTCCCGCTGGGCTTGAGGAGGAGAGCGATGAGCAATCGTGATCGACAGGCAAGCGGCATCGACTGGCCGCTTGCCTCGGCCCTCGCCGCCGAGGCGCTGCCGGCCTGCGCACCGGCCCTGCTCGGCCGGCGCGTCGCCTCATTTGCGCCGGGCGAGGTTCGCTGGTGGCCGAACGGTTTTGATGGCGTTCACCTCTTCGCCGGGCCGCCGCCGGCCTACGTCGGCGACTGGTCAGGTAGATGGCGCCGCGGCGATCGATGGGGCCGAGACGCGATCGAGCTCGTCGCCGCCGTGCGCGGCTGCCGGCCGGGCCAGGCCGCGGCTTTCGTCGCGCGCGCCGCCGGCGTGCCTTTCGAGGCGCTCCTGACGGACCGGAGGGCTGGGTGATGGCCGAGGACCGCGCGCGGGCTGAGATGCGCCGGCTTCATGGGCTTACGGACCCGGCGGAGTCAATCGAGGCCTTCCCAGAACTCGATGCGGAGCTCGACGAGCCGGCGCTGACGATAGATGAGATCGTTGGGGCGGCGGCCGATGATCCCGGCGCCGCCTTCACGCCGGCGGCTATCGAGGTCCTCGCCGCTCTTCGCCGCGACGATCGCGCCGCATTCGAAACGGCGCGCGCGCGGCTCAAGCAGGCCGGCGTGCGCGTCACCGCGCTTGATCACGCGATCGCGGCCGCCGCCGGGGACGACGCAAGCCAGCGTGCGACGCAGGCGGACATTCTCGTCCGGCTCGGCAGCGACGCCGTTCTGTTCCACGACAGCAATCAAGTTTGCTACGCCGATATCGAGGCGGGCGGTCACCGCGAAACTTGGCCGCTCCGGTCGAAGGCGTTCAGGCGCTGGCTGACGCGCCGCTACTTCGACGAGACCGACGGCGCGCCGAACTCGGAAGCAATGCAAAGTGCGCTCGGCGTGCTCGAAGCCAAGGCGCACTTCGCGGGCGAAGCGCGCGCCGTGCATCTGCGGGTCGCCGGCGACGATCGCTGCATCTGGATCGATCTCGGCACACCGGACTGGCGGGTTGTCGAAGTCACGCCAGCGGGCTGGCGCATCATTCCATATTCAGAGTGTCCTGTCAGATTCAGACGCGCCGCCGGCATGCTCGCCCTACCGGATCCGCAGCGCGGCGGCTCGATCGCAGAACTGCGGCCCTTTCTTAATGTAGCAAGCGATGACGACTTCGTCCTCGTGGTGTCGTGCCTTCTCGCAGCCTTCAGACCGCGGGGGCCGTATCCAGCCCTCGCGCTTGCCGGTGAGCATGGCTCGGCGAAGTCGAGCGCGGCCCGCACCCTTCGATCGCTAATCGATCCAAACGCGACCCCGCTCCGCGCCCCGCCGCGGGAGGACCGGGACCTCTTCATCGCGGCGACCAACGCGCACGTGGTCGCGTTCGATAACGTGTCGGGTCTTCAGTCTTGGCTTTCCGACACGCTATGTCGCCTCGCGACAGGCGGCGGCTTCGCGACCCGGCAGCTCTACTCGGACGCTGATGAAGCGCTTTTCGACGCTTGCCGGCCAATCATTCTCACCGGGATCGAGGATTATGTCGGGCGCGCGGACCTCGCGGATCGTTCCGTCTTCATCACGCTCGAGCCGATCCCGGAGGCGGCGCGCCGCGCGGAGGCCGAGCTCGACGCCGCACTGAACGCGGCCCGCCCCCGCATCCTCGGGGCACTGCTTGATGCCGTAGCGCACGGCTTGGCGCATTTGCCGGACGTCCGCCTCTCCCGCCTGCCGAGGATGGCTGATTTCGCCATGTGGGCAACCGCATGCGAGACGGCCTTCTGGCCGGCGGGATCCTTCATGTCCGCATACGACCGCAACCGCGCGGCCGCGACCGAGACGACCATCGAGGGCGATGCCGTGGCGGCGGCGGTGCGGGCGCTGATGGCGAGCAGGCCCGATTGGCACGGGACGGCGGCCGAGCTTCTCGATGAGCTTGGGCCGATCGCCGGCGAGCGCGCGACCCGCGCGAAGACCTGGCCCCAGAGCGCCCGCGCCCTGTCCGGTCGCCTCCGGCGTGCCGCGCCGGCCCTGCGCGCGGCCGGCATTCAGCTTAGCTTCGGCCGGGCGACCGATCGAGGCCGCGCGCGGACCATATCCATTTTCCGGCTTCCCGAAAGTAGGGGGGCGCTACCGTCCGCACCGTCCGACGGTCCGAAGCCACCGGAAACTCCCGCCCATATCAATGGGTTGCCGGGTGTTCATTGCGCGGACGGTGGGACCGGGGGCGCCCCCCCTACCGTCCGACCGTCCGGCCCTACCGTCCGACAGGCGGCCCCTTTGGACGGTAGCCGTGCCGCTCCACCCCCTACCGTCCGACCTACCGTCCGCGAAACGAATGGTGTTAACCCATTGAACGGCAATGATTTTGATCCGGCCGTCGGACGGTCGGACGGTGCGGACGGTCGCGCCCCTACCCTTTCTAGCGCCCGCACGGAAGGTGCCCCGGCATGGCGGGCGAAGCTTTAACCGCCGCGGCGCTCATCGCCCACGCTGAAGCCGCCGGGGTTCGCATGCGGCTCGGGGAGGACGGGGCTCTCGAGCTAGAGGCGGCGCGGCCGCCGTCGCCCGCCCTGCTCGCCGCGTTGCGGGCGCGCCGGGACGAGGTTCGGGCCGCGCTACTTGCCGCCGCTCACTCCGAACTCCCACCCGCCTGGCTTGCCGCGATGAGGCGCCGGGCTGAGGCCGGCCGCGCGCGGATCGAGCGGCACAACTGCACCGATGTGGCCGTGTTCGAGCCGACGGCAGACGCGCCGGACGACGCGCCCGGCTTGATCGCGAGCGCCCTGCCGGCCGCGATCGGGATTGCGGAGGCCGCCGCCGAGCGTGCCGCCCCCTCCGGCCCTGGCGCCGGCTACCGGCCGGGCGACGCTGACCCCCTTGCTGAGGGGTTGCTTGTCGGCGCGCTCGACGCCCCGCGCCTGCGCCGGCTCGCGACGTTCCAGCGTGCGCCGGTGATTCACGTCACGGGTTGGCGCGTCGCGGCGGCGGTGCGCGCCAATGGTGTCGAGGTGCGGCTCGGCCCTGACGACAAGATCATCCCCACCGGCCTCGGCGCGGTGCCCGAGGCCCTGCGGGAGCACGCGCGCGCGAACGCCGAGCCGTTGCGCGCCTGGCTCGCGCTGGAACGCGCCGCCGGCGCCCGTGCGCCGTCCGCGCGGCCGCCCTTCGGCACGCGGCCCTCGCCGCTGGTCGAAGGCCGAGACTTCTGCGCCGTCTGCGGCCCGCCCGTGCCGGGCACGGTTGCCGTGTGGTGGTGCCTGCCCGGGACCGGCTGGCGCTGCGCCGAATGCTGCGAGCCGCCGCACCCCGCCGAAGACGACCGCGCCGTGTTCGCCGCCGGCCGCTCCGGCGGCTTGCCGCCCGACGATCTTGACCCCGCCCCGGCTGCGCTGCGCGCCGCGCCGGACGGCCTGACCCCGCGCGCTGATGGAGACTGAGATATGACGGTGATCAAGAGCCCCTACATGCAGGACCTACCGAGCCTGGCTCGGCTGGCGCGCACGCTCGCGGACCCCGCGCTGCCGCCCGCGCCCGCGCCGCAGGCCGCTGCCGCCTCGGCCGACCTCGATCCGGTGTGGCGCACCGCGATCGACCGCGCGGGCGACCCGACGCCGCGCGATCGCGTCGGCGACGTGCCCGAGCGCGAGCCGGCGTTCAGCTACAGAACATCCGAGGACCTCACGCGCCACCTGCCCGAGCCGGCCCGCGCGCTCCTCCGCCGCCTCGACGATCACGCCACCGAGGCTCGGGACCGCAGCGTCGCGCTCACCGCGCACGTGCACGCTGCCGAGGATCGGGCCGGGCGCGTCTCGATCGACGTTGCTGCCGCGATCCGGGCCGCCGGCCTGCCGGAGGTGCAGTCGCTCGACGACGCGCGCGCCCTGGCCGCCCGCGACCGCTGGCCCGAGCGCTTCACCGAGCCGATGATCAGTCACGTCCGCCGTATCGTCGCTGAGGGCGACCGGCTTGCCGAGGCGAAGGGCGAGGTCGCGAGGCTCCGCGATCGGCAGCGCGAACACGCGGCTCGCACCGCGCCGATCACGGCGTTGCGCGACCGCATCGTCCGCGCCCTCGGCCGATCTCGCCCGCCGTTCAAGCCGGTGGAACTGCCGACCATCGACTTGAAGAAGGCCGAGCGCACGCTCGCCGAGGCGCGTGCGGCGATCGCCGAGGCGGCCGCGGAGATCGAGAGCCTCTCCGGCCCCGCCGTGCACCCCGACGACGTGGCCGAAGTCGCCGCCGCCGCAGTGCGCGCGCACGCGGTCTCGGCGCATCGGTTCATGCGACGGGGCACGGCGGGCAGTGTGACGCTGGATGAGCCGACGCCGGGTCACGAGGCCGGCGACCGCGCGCCCGTCCGGCCCCTCGCCTTGCTCTGTGGTGTGATGCCCGAGGCCGTCGCGCGATGGATTGCCGAGGCAATGCCGACCGATCCAGACCTGCCGCGCCTCGCCGACCGCCCCCGCCTCCTCGCCGAGGCGCGCGCCCGGCTCCGGCAGGCCGAGCTTGGGGAACGCGCCGCGATCGCCGCCCTCGGCGATCCGCTGGACCGGCTCGCCGAGCGGCCCGAGGCCGATCCGCTGCTGGTGCTGATGGTGGAGGCCGCGCGATGACCGGGCATGTCGTGCTAGTCACCTGGTCGGAGGGGCACTGGCACGCGATCACCGGTCCGAGCAACCGCACGCTGGAAGCGGTCGCGCGCCTTGAAGGCTCGGCCGTGCTGATCGAGGTCGATCCCGCGCGCCGCGCGGCGCGGCTGCTTCGCGTCATTCGCGGCGACGGTGCCGCCACGCTTGCCGGGTGGTGCCGCAGGAACGGGTTGAGGCCGATCGTGCCCGCCCCCGCGCCCGACCCGATGATGCTCGCCGGGCATCCCCGTCCCCTCGCATGAAAGGAACCAGACCATGACCGCAACGAATGTCATCACCTGGGCCGTGACCGCCGACGCGGCCGGCTTGCCTGTCATCGTCGCCAGCGACCCGAACGCCGAGGAATGCCGCTCCGCCCTCGCGCTGGTCCGGCTCAATCCGGCATCGAAGCGATACTCGGTCGAGCCCGTCGGGGTCACGGATGCCGGCTTCGCGGCGCGGCTGGCACGCGAGGCCGTCGCCGCCGCCTTCGAAGGTGGCGCGGACTGGACCAGGGTCAGGCCGAGCGACCTGATTCCGCCGCCCGCCGCGCCCGCGCCCGAGCGGATCGACCTCGGGGCAATCACCCCCGCGCACCCTCGCTGGGCCGCCGAGGCGCGCACGATGCTCGCGATCGGCGGCTTCGACCCAGACGACCCGCGCGCCGATCCCGAGCGCGCCGAGGCCGGACGGCGGCTCATCGGGGAGGCGCTGGCCGGCGGCTGGACTATCAAGCGGCTCGGCCACGCGATCCTGACCGAGGCCGCCGAGCGGCAAGACGCCACGCACATCGATCCGAAGTGGCACCGATCCGTTCCCGACCCGATCGCCCTCGCGACCGGCATGCAGCCCGATCCGGCGACCCTGTGGTCGCGCGCGACGCGCGCGCCCCGGCAGGGCGAGACGACGCTCGCCGAACGCCAGCGCGCGGGGTTCTGATGCTGCCCTGCTTCGAGCGCCTCATTCGCGAAGCGGCCGCCGCCCTCCCGCGCGACGCCACGTGCGACGATATAGCCCTATGGATCATCGCCCGCCGCAGCAACGCGCTGAGGCTGATCCTCGGCGGCCTGGCGCGGCGGACGCTGCGCCGGCACGACGACGACCCGGCATGGCTCAGGCTCGCGCACGTGGAAAGCAAGCGATGATGCGCCCGGCCACCGCCCGCCTCGGCCGGGCGCTCGCCGCCGAGCAGCGCCTCGCCTCGGCCCGCCGAGCGATCGAGCGCCTCGCCGAGGCCGACCCGCGCCTGGCCGCCGCGCTGCGCGTGGCGCTCGGCGACGATGATCCGGACCATCGGGCATCTGCCGCGCGCCGCGCGATCACGTTGATCGTCGCGGCGGCGGAGCGCGGTAAGCGCCGCTAGCGCGCGCCGCGTTCCTGCGCCGCCTTGAGCTCGGCGCCGAAGCCGGCAAGCCGCGGTTCCACCCTGGCGGGCGGCATATGCGGGGGGCTTCGGCCCGCCGCATCGCTAGCGGCAGCCCCCCGAACCGGGTTCGGGGTTCGGGGTTCGGGGTGGTTCAGTCGCTCGCAGAGCATGCTGGCTCCGCTGTTCAGCAGGTCATGCGCCGCCCGCTTTGCGGCTGTGTGTCCGCGTCGCGGCGGATGGCCGCGGATCAAGGAGACCAACCATGAAGCTTACCGACACCCAGCTTGTGATCCTTCAAAGCGGCGCGCGCGAGCCCGAGCGGGTGTGCGCGGCGAGTGCGAAGCTCGGCGCGGCGCCGCGCGGCGCGATCGCGCGGAAGCTGATCTCGCTAGGCCTCGCCGAGGCCGTGCCGGCGCGCGCGGATGCGCCGGCGGAGCAGCGGTTCCCGTCGAGCGACAAGGCGGGTGCCGCGCCGATGCTGCTCCGGATCACGGATGCCGGCCTCCGCGCGATCGGCATTGAGCGAAAGAAAGAGCCGATCCCGGCCCGCGACAGCGCGGAGGAGCGGCCCGCGCAGGTGGCAAACGTGCCCCGGTCCGGCCGGGCTTTTTGGCGCGCGGCGGAGGAGGCGGCGGCACGCGGCGAGATCCCGCCCGCGCCGGACCTCTCCGCGCCGACGCACGCGCCCTACCGGCGCAAGTTTGAGCGCTTGGTCGAGCTCGCGAAGGCCGGCGACGCGGCTGGGCTGCGGGCGGTGGCAATGAACCCGATCAGCACCACCCCGAAGGCGATGGCGCGCTGGCGCGACCTCGCGGTGCGCGCCATCGAGACGCGGGAGGCGGGCCGATGAGCACCTATAAGGAGTGGGCCGGCTCGCTCTACCGGACGCGAGCCGAGATGCTCGACGCGATCGCCGAGGCGTGGGCGACGGCCTGCGGCCATGCATCGCCGGCTGAGACGCGGCGGAACTTCGACGAGGCAACCGACGCCGAACTCGCCGCGGAGGCGATCGCCGGCTGGGGTCTTGACCAGCCTCGGGGGAGGCGGTTCTCGCTCGACGACGAGCGCCCGTCTCACATGGTTGAGCACGAATATACAGCGGCGGACTTGGCCGAGGCATTCGCGCGGCTGCGGGCGCGGCTTGGCCGACCGGACACGGAGGCCGATTGACGGCGATGCTGTCTGAGCATCCGCCGATGCTCAGACAGCAGTCCACACCGGAGCCGCGTCACGGCTGACTGCGCTTATCGCAACCGCCAAACCAAGGAGGCAACGATGCAGCACTTCGAGATCAACCTGACCAATAGCGCCGAGGGCTGGCACTGGACCCTGATGGCAGAGAAGGAAGGCACGCGGGTGATGGTCGCGGAATCCTACGACCCGCTTCCCACCGCCGCGGCGGCGGCGGAGGAGGCCGAGGCCGAGATCGCCGAGCCGGGCCGCGCCCGGCGGCTCTACCGCGAGGCAAAGCGGGCCGCCTGACGGGCCGCGACGCCCCGCCAGCACCGCCCCGGCCTAGGCCGGGGCGGCTTGCGTCTGGGGCCGTTCGCGCGGCGCGAGGCCGTAGTGCTTGGCGAGGACGCCAAGCGCGGCGACCAGCACGCCGCCGGCCGCGACGTGATGCATGCCGCGAAGCGTCGCCCATTCTCGGATCGATTGTTCGCAGCCGACGACGTGCCAGACGGCGGAGCCGGCCGGGCTTGCCGGGCCGCCGAGGGCATCGAGGGCCCGTGCGACGCGCTCGCGCGCGGCGGCGACGCGTTCCGTCAGCGTCTCGCCGGTGGTGGCCGGCACCCAGACGAGTGAACGGGCACGGAGTGGGTCGAGGGCGGCGGCGCGGAAGGCCGATCGGAACACCTGCCCGGCATCGTGCATGTCGGCGGTGATGGTGCCGTTGCTCAGCATCTGGCCGAGCGTGTCGATGGCGCGGCGGTGGATGACGGTGAGACCGGTCTCCGGGTCGGCCTCGCGCACGGGCGGGGTGAAGTCGCCATGCTGAAGGCGCCAGGCGGATGGTTCGTGAAGCGGTGTGGTGGCGGCGGTGCGCTTGTTACGAGGCCGGCGCGACCTGCTCATCCGCATCCCTTCATGTGCGTGGGGGCATTCTTGGGGGCATCATTTCCGGGGGGATCGCTCGGAAGGCAAGTCTTGGCTTGGCTTCAATCGGCCGTTCGATTCCCCTCAGCTCCACCACGCACCGCCTTG
>Ga0209691_1002146_pt1 | contig 10625 bp, 8 predicted proteins | sample YNPMSBMetaG_FD_187120 | JGI IMG/M metagenome (GOLD analysis project Ga0209691, IMG submission 187120) | Anoxygenic and chlorotrophic microbial mat microbial communities from Yellowstone National Park, USA - YNP MS-B MetaG (SPAdes) (version 2) ... | reverse complement strand
AAGTGCGGAATCAGCTTTCGCCGTTGCAACGCCACCATGACAAGCTCTCACCCATAAGGAACTCACCTACTTGTATCACACCGCCTGCCCCGGCGAAAATGTCAGTAGCGGCGCCAAGCTACCCCCATGAAATGATTCGGGGGCTCCCCAATCCATTTCACCGTTTCTCTTGATTCAGCCGGAATACGCCGTCCGAAAGCTTGAATCTCACCAACCTCCTGATCTGCCATGTTCCTACAAAGCGATCTTCTTTCCATTTCTGAGATCACTGCAGGAGCCGGAATGGAAATTACGAGCGGTTTACGGGCTAGGGTGAGGAAGATCTGCCAAATCGCCTTCCATCTTGCTTGGAGGACTGCTAGGACTCTCGAGAAGGATTTATCTGCAGATTTGCCCGTGTCCCGAACGGAGGAGAAATCCTAAAAAGAGGCGGTCCGTCAGTAAGTATCCGAAAGCAATGCGGGTGGTTTTCCCTTCCAACGGGAAGGGCAGGCTGTAAAGCAGTGCAGGTTTTCTCTTCCAACGGGAAGGGCGGGCGGTCCGGTGCAGCCTGACCCAGGTCGGTCCGCCTGTGCCCCTCCCCGTCGGGAAGACGGTGGTTCCTCTCTCGGGTCCAGGGGCTTGAGCAATTCCGACTCTGTACTGTCAGACTGCCTTGCCGGACTTGGCAGCGATGTAGCGATCCTCTACCGCCTTCCAATTGACCACATTCCACCACGCATCGATGTAATCTCCCCGCAAATTCTGGTACTTCAGATAGTAGGCATGTTCCCAGACATCGATACCTAAAACCGGAATCAGACCTTCCATAAGCGGGCTGTCCTGATTGGGACGCTTGATGGCTTCCAGCTTGCCAGATGCGGGGTTGTAAACCACCCAACTCCAGCCACTGCCAAACTGGGTCAACCCGTTGTTTTTGACCACTTGCTTGAAGTTGACGAAGTCGGTGAACGCCTCGCGGATGGCGTCGGCAATCTGGCCGGTGGGTTCCCCGCCGCATTTCGGTCCCATGATCTCCCAAAACAGGGAGTGGTTATGATGACCGCCGCCGTTGTTGATGACCGCCTGGCGTATCGATTCCGGAACTTTCTGGATTTCGCGGAGTAAAGTCACGATGTCCAATTGGGCGAGGTTCGGAGCGCTTTCCAGGGCCTTGTTGAGGTTGTCCACGTAGGCTTTGTGGTGTCTTTGGGAGTGAATCTCCATGGTGCGGGCATCGATGTACGGTTCCAGAGCATCGAAAGGATAAGGCAACGCGGGTAGAGTGTGGGGCATGATCTTCTCCTTACGGTTTTTGGAGCATTGGGTTCCTGAAAACCTTGGGCGCAGGAGGGAGGCATTGCAGGAGCGACCTGCCTCGACGCACCAGGCGTAATTTAGTTTAGGTACGAACCGGAGCGTGGAGGAGACACGCATGCGACCCCTCCTAGCAGCTGGCGTCGGCGGTTTCTTCATTTTTCTAGTAGCATCCTTCGTGCTAACCTACATCCACAAGTACCGAATGGATGCTGCACGCATGCAATCGCAGAACAACTTACGACAGCTGGCCTTGGCAACTCTCGAAGCGCAAAGCGACCACAACGATGCCCCGTGGCTGGTCACCCAAGCGATACCCCCGGCGACGGTGGTGTTGCCCGCGGTTCCCCCGGAGGATCGGCTCAGTTGGTATGCACTGATTCTGCCCCGTTTGGATCAACGGACCTCCGGCGCAGCCCAGGCGTTAGATTTGCTCGATCGGCAGTCACCGTGGTCGGCCGAAGCTAATCAACAAGCCGGCACCATTCGCTTGCGCTGTGCTCTCTGCCCTCTATGGCCAGTTCAGGATGAACCCTGGCCCAAAGCGGCTCCGGCCCACTATGTGGCTGTTGCCGGAATCGGACCGGACGCGGCTACCTTGCCCTTGCCAGAAAGGGCTGCTCCTTCTCCACGGGCTGGGCCGTGGCGCTACGATGCTCCCACACCACTATCCCGCATTCACAACGGTCTCAGCAATACTTTACTCTGCGGTGAAACCAGCTACCAGATCGGGCCATGGTTACAAGGCGGCTGGGCGACGACCCGCGGTGTTGATCCGGGAGACGATGCCCCTCCTCTCTTGGGAACCTCGGGACAATTTGGCGGCTTTTTCCCATCGGGAAGTCACTTTGCCCTTTGTGATGGTTCCGTGCGACTTCTCAGTAACCGGACTAGTCGAGAAGTATTCCTGATGATGGCGACCATCGCAGACCGGCAAAGCATACCACCAGAATGACCTTTCAAGCCCGTTGCCGTTGCCTTTCTACCGCCACGGTTGTGTAGTTACAGCCAAGATCCGTTCTCACAAAACGTTGCTTTCGGTCTCTTGCTCCGGTGTGATGCCTTGCAACGGACAGCATAAACCTCCTGTGAGGTCAGAATGGACACGATTTTTCGCCCTGGGGAGGAAAAAACTTCTCCACCGAAGTGCAAAAATATTCTAAACTTTACAGCAGCGGGTTTAGTAGCTTATCGCATCGGATGACAGAGGTATGACATGCCGCCACCGACCACTGTCGAAGAGATGCTGGATCGCGTCCGCCGCAGTAGCATCATCCCGTCCGAGCGGTTGGAACAGTTCCTGACCCAGCAGTCATCCCCCCCCGCAACACCGTCGGAGCTCCTCGAGCGTTTACAAGCCGCCGGGCTGATTACGGCTTTTCACGCCGAGAAGCTGGCCGCCGGCAAATACAAAGGGTTCATCCTGGGAAGTTATCTCATCCTGGAACAGATTGGAAGCGGGGGGATGGGTCAGGTTTTCCTGGCGGAACATATGCGCATGCAACGCCTGGTGGCTCTCAAGGTCTTGCCCCCGCATGCTTACGACGATGACACAGCTCGGACCCGCTTTTTCCGCGAAGCGCGTGCCGCCGCGCAACTGGACCATCCCAATATTGTTCGCATCTACGATCTGTGTGAGGAAGGCCGGCTACTGTATCTCGTGCTGGAATATGTGGATGGCATAAGTTTGCAACAGATCGTGGCTCGTCACGGCCCGCTTCCGATTCCCCTGGCCTGTGACTATATCCGCCAGGCAGCCTTCGGCTTGCTCCATGCTACCGAATTGGGGTTTGTGCATCGCGACATCAAACCAGCCAACCTGTTGTTGGATCGCCAGGGGGTTATCAAAATCCTGGATTTCGGGCTGGTGCGTTCACTCTACGATGCGGATGGAATTACTCGCCGCCTCGACAACGCTGTCTTGGGCACAGCGGATTATGTAGCTCCTGAACAGGCAATCGATAGCTCCGCAGTCGATGTGCGAGCCGACCTGTATTCCCTAGGAGCTACTTTCTACTTCCTGTTAGCGGGTCATCCCTTGTTTCCTGAGGGAAAGACCGCCCAAAAGCTCCTCTGGCAACAGATGCGAGAGCCGACACCGATCCACGAGATCCGACCGGAGGTGCCGCGGGAATTGTCGGATATTCTTCATCGTCTTCTGCGGAAAAAACCAGAAGAACGTTATCAACACCCCGCGGAGTTGCTTGAGGCCTTAGCTCCTTTCGTACCCGCCGAAGTGACGTTGCCCAATCCGGCCTGGTTCCCCGGTCGAACCGGTCGTGTCGCCGCTCGCCTGGCAAGCAACACCGGTCCCGCGAGCTTTACCGGTTCTGCCTCTCAGGTCCTTGTAGCTGCCCTGCGGAGCAATCCACCTTCGCTTGCCGGACCACCCAGTAGCGGAATCCGACCGCAACCCCGACCTCTGGCGCCTACAACTTCCTCACTCAGCTTTGAAGAAACCCAACCTGCAGCCCCGCGACCCCAAACCTCCGCCATTTTGAGCGCTCCCGCTTCGCCTGCTCCTGCACCCTCGGGGACTTCACCTCACATCCGCCTTATCATCCTGATGCTATCGGCTGCTCTTTTCCTGGCCCTCGTTACCATTATCATCCTGCTACTCGTGCGCTGAACATCCGCCCAGCAAACAACTTTCAGGTTTTGGAAGCTGAAACTATCAGAAGAAATGATTGTCTCAGAATTGTTCAGCATCATCACAATCACAACAATCGCAGATGCTGGGTCTATAACAGAACAATCGCAGATCATTGAACGCTTTATACCTACTGGAACTAATGATATCTGTCATGCGCATGTGAAACTATGAAGAAGACATGTTCGAGTTAGAAACAGCGACCATCGCGAAAAATGATCGCCCTGTACAAAACTTTGCCAAATGAATGTTGGAGCGCATCACGTCGCTTCCGGATAGCCAAGTGGCGTCCGGTCTGCGAACAGAGCAAGCTGCACTCGAAAGAAGCCGATCCGCCCTCACTCTGACGTCGGCCCAGGTGATCCGACGGATTCAGGGTGCCTGAAAAAGCTCCTCTACCAAAGGTTCCCTGTCAGCCACCCAAAAGACAACTGTGATCCAATGAATGGCGATCACGAACAATCATCCAGGCAACATATCGCTCGTCGGAGCCACCAGAAGTTGAACCGAGAGGAAGCAACTTGCGGGTGCGTCCGCACTCTCCGGGACACCTACAGGTCCCATGCGTATTATGCAGTCTCTAAAAAAATCCCCTACACTGGTTTCCTATCCACTCTGAGTCTTCCTCTGATGTCCTCGGACAGACCTTGGTATAATGAGAAGGAACAACCGCCTCTTGGTGGACCCTGGTGGTAGCCAGGCATGCCAGAACCCGAGCTACCCATGCCACCCTAGGTGCCCCCAGAAGGAGTTATCGCGTGTCCTTACCAACGATTCCTGTAGCTCAAAGTCCGGAAAGCAAGTTCCGGGAATACCTGGCCAGCCGACCTAAACCGCAGCGCTTCACGGAGCAACAACGGCTCCTCTTGGAGCACATTTTCGCCAAACATAGTCATTTCGACGCGGAACAGTTGATCGATGAATTGAAGCGTGCGGGACGCCAGGTCAGCCGAGCAACTGTGTATCGTACCCTCCCGAAACTGGTCGATGCAGGCTTACTCCGAAAAATCGAATTAGGCAATCGCATTGTATACGACCACGACTACGGCTATCCGTTCCATGATCATTTGCTTTGCGAAGAATGCGGAGCCATGATTGAATTTCAAAGCGAAGCACTGGATACTGCCCTACGTGAGGTATTAAGCCAGCATCAGTTCCGGGCTCGCAACCGTACTCTGGTCGTCCGCGGCATCTGTGGCACATGCAACTCTGCGAAAGCCGCTAAACGTCGCCTGGTGATGTAAAACATCACTCCTGCAATAGAGCGAGAAAGTCTAGTAACGGCGGTCTGGCTTCTTTGAGGAAATGGCGCCGTTATCCATCCCAGTGGAAGTTGGGGATGGAATCCCCCTCCATCGGGGTGGGGTATGATGGGGTGAGAGGTACAACCCGTGCTGCAATCAAATGATATAGTTACCCACCTCGGGATCTGTGCGAGCTCCTCGTAGCCGCAACTTAGGCTTCTCTAGAACCACGGTGGTATCGGGCGGAACACTTTCGGTCAGCCAGACGTTTGAGCCAATGATGGAGCGTGCGCCGATCACCGTTTGCCCACCCAGGATTGTGGCGTTTGCATACACGATCACATCATCGCAAAGGGTAGGATGTCGCTTATAACTTCCACGAACGAGCGAACCGTCCTCACCCTTGGTAAAGCTGAGTGCACCTAAAGTCACACCCTGATAGAGCTTGACGTTCCGCCCGATTTCTGTAGTTTCCCCGATCACTACACCTGTACCGTGGTCGATGAAAAAGGCGGGACCGATCCGAGCACCCGGGTGAATATCGATTCCCGTGCGGGAGTGGGCCCACTCGGTCATCATTCGCGGGATGAATGGCACGCCCAACTGGTGCAATTCGTGGGCCAACCGGTAAACCGTAATAGCCTCGAACCCCGGATAGCAAAAGATGATTTCGTGGTAACTTCGGGCCGCTGGATCGCCCCGGTAGGCCGCTTCCACGTCCTGCTCTAACACTTTCCGCACAGCAGGTAACCGCTGCAAGAACTCCACCGCCTTGGGTTGAGCCATTTGCTCACAATTGAGGTGTGGCGACTCATCACATAACTCATGGCGGAGCGCCCGCGCAATCTGATCCGTAAGCTTGTCATGCAAGGCATCGATCAAGCTACCGATGTAGTAGCCGACATTCCCTAAGTGGAGATTTTGTCGCCGTCCATAACCGGGATACAACACCTCAAACAGGTCTGCGATGATCTCCGCAACCCCTTCCCGACTGGGCAACGGCTCACGAGCCAAATGATTCAGTCGGCTACATTCGGTGTATGTTTCCAGAAGCTGATCCGTAATCTGAGGAAGCATTTCCCGTAGGCGTACATCCGTAGTCATGGAAGGATGTCCTGCTCGGCCAGACCATATCATACCGCCATCCTCCACGGCATGGATAGCTCGTCTGACCATTTGTTCCTAGGGACATGCTATCGGAAACAAGCCCGAGATAGAAGCCCTTCTTTGGCGAAGGAGTCTCATATCTAGCAACTGCCTGAGGCAGCCTCTTCACCGCGAAATGCCGAAGGCCGTTTGTTCATCGCCCCGCATTCAGAGTTGCTGCGAGATCACTACCGCTTCGAGTTATAACCTCTGAACTTATCAATGATTCTCTTCTCCTGATCCCAGGACCGCCTCTGGACGTGCCATTTTCAGCCTCGTACTTATTGTAGCAAGCGGCAGGTTCGCCTCTGCTTCGTAAGTTGTGTGGTTCGGGCATGGGATCAGCGGAGACCGACTATCACCCATGTCCGGGGACGGAGAAGCAGAGGCGAGGCAAGAGGGAAGTCCGGTGCAAATCCGGCGCAGGGCCGCTGCTGTGATCGGCGAGAATCTCGCTTGATCCGATGCCACTGTGACAACGTTTTGTCATGGGAAGGCCGCGAGGTTCGATCGAGCCGAAAGCCAGAAGACCTGCCTGCCGTGATCCTCAGCGACGGCACCCCGGAGCCGGGTCGTCGGCGTCAGTCGTGGTTCCTTTCCCCGTGCGGTACGGGAAACTGACCGCCGTTGCCCCTCCACCCTGTATTGGGCCGTCCTGATACTCGCCCGAGCCGGCGAAGTGGAGGAACACCTGTGTCTGGATTACCCGACCTCACACCCTTCTCATCGTCTCCGAATGAAGGTCCTGCGACAGGAGCTTGCTGTGATTCCTGCTGGAGCAGCTCCCTCATTCATCCCCGGTTCTGGCTGCTTACTGCCCTTGTTACCGGGGCCGTTCTGGCACGCTGGCTACCGCATCCGCCCAATTTCACCCCAATCGGGGCTTTAGCTCTCTTTGGCGGGTCATTCTACGCAGACCGTCGACTGGCCCTTACGCTCCCGCTGCTGGCTCTGTTCCTGAGCGACCTGGCGATCGGGTTGCACCTGCTTATGCCGGTCGTCTATGGCAGTTTCGCCTGTAATGTCCTCCTGGGACGTTGGCTGCGGCATCATTGGGGTGTGTGGAATCTCGCCGCTGTCACTGTGCTGGGTTCCATCCAATTTTACTTGACAACCAACTTTGCATGCTGGCTTATGGCGTACCCCCATACACTAGCCGGCCTGATCGACTGTTACGTGAAAGCCCTGCCGTTTTTCCGCAACACGCTGCTGGGCGACGCCACCTTCGTGGTCGTCCTTTTTGGCGCAGTAGCAGTGGCGGAAAGGCTCTTACCGGTGCTCCGAGAAAGGACCAACCAACCCGCTACGACTTGAAACTCCGCTCCCAGGCTTAAACCGAAAGGAATGCATGCTCACCCGCTTGGCTGCTCCAAGCAAACTCCGCGGCCCAACTCCAAGGTCTCGAACGACATCTATCCCACAGGCACAGATGGGATGCACCAGGTGTCAGTAGGGGGGACCAACGGTGCGTATCGTATCCTTGCTACCCAGCGCCACAGAAATCATCTGCCGACTGGGTTTGGCCGATCAACTGGTCGGTGTCACTCATGAATGCGATGAGCCGCCCTTGGTCCGTCGCTTACCCAGGGTCACCCGTTCCTTGATCCCCGCGGGAGCCAGCAGCCGCCAAATCGACGAGTTGGTACGCGAAAAGTTGCGGACGCAACGAGCTTTGTACACTCTGGAATGGTCGGTGCTGGAAGCGTTGCGCCCCGAGTTGTTGGTAACCCAGGCATTGTGCGATGTTTGTGCGGTAGCCGAGGCCGAAGTCCGGGCAGCAGCCTGTGCCCTACCCAACCGACCCCAGGTGGTGAATCTGGAACCTCAACGCTTGCACGATGTATTCGCCAGCTTCCATCAGGTCGCCAAGGCAGCCCAGGTACCGGAACGTGCCGAGGCTATCGTGACCGAACTGCAACAACGGGTCCAAGCTGTCACTGAGCGCAGCCAACAAGTGACCTACCGGCCTCGGGTGGTCTTGCTGGAATGGATCGATCCCCCCTTCAGTTGTGGACACTGGACACCCGAACTGATCCGTTTCGCCGGAGGGCGTGAAATGATCGGTCAAGAAGGCCAGCCTTCCCGCACTCTACGCTGGGAGGAAGTCATCGCCGCCGATCCCGAAGTGCTGGTCATTGCCTGTTGCGGCTTCGATATCGCCCGCGCTCAACAGGATCGCTCTATCCTTCAAACATATCCTGGATACGAGCAACTCTCCGCCGTGCGCCAAGGCCGCGTCTATTGGATCGACGGCAACGCCTACTTCAGCCGACCCGGACCCAGACTCGTCGATAGCCTGGAATGGCTTGCCTTTCTCCTCCATCCCGACATTCATCCCGCACCGTCTCTCGATCCCCATCACCCCCCACCCGTTGTCTGTGCCCCTTGATCCTGCCCTTGATAGTAGCTCATTGCACCAATCCCGCATATTCTGGGGTGAAAAACACCGTTGCGGAGCACATGCCGATTCCATCCATTCAACTCAGTGAAACTTATGAGACACAGATAAATATTCGGTAAGAAATCGCTTTTCGACTTGCACTCATTCAACACCTGCCTTACCTATGACCCTAGAGTTTTTGGTTGGGGCCGCACGCTTTTCTACTTTTCCTCCCACATGAGTTGAATTGCCATGGATCGACGCACATTCCTGACCACAACCTTATCCGCCAGTGCTGTTGTCGGTAACCCATTCTCCTGGTCCGCCTTATCACCTTCGGCGGTCGGGGCGGACGATATTGCTATAGCTCCTCCCCCACGACCGGTCGAAAAGTTGCCGCCACTTTCATCCCCACGAGACACCTTGTTTTTGACGTGGCAGGGTGATCCAACCTCAACCATAACCATCCAATGGCTCAGTCGCGCGGAAAATCCTATCGTTATCCGTTACGCTCCACTCTCAAGCACTCCGCAAAAACAAAGATTGCCCCTTCGGACAGAGGCGAAGGGCGAAGCGGCAATAGATTCCGGCATAGTCTGGCAAAAAGCGGTCACTCGCTGCCATGCATTTGGACGCACCGACCTGAAAGTCCACCGCTGTGAACTCACTCACCTCCACGCCGGCACAGAATATGTGTTCCAGATCGGCGAGAATATAGGACTCTATCGCTTCCGCACCATGCCCGCCAAGGCGAATGATCTGATCACATTCATCACCGGCGGCGATTGCGGCATTGGAGCACCCGCCATCGCTTCCAACCAGACAGCCGCCAGGCAGGACCCTTATTTCGTGCTCATTGCTGGTGATCTCGGTTATGACAATGGTGTATCGGCTGCCACAGCCGTCACCTTTATCAGCAATTACAGCAGTCAGATGGTCGATTCTCAGGGCCGTCTGATTCCTCTCATTACTTGTCTTGGCAATCATGAAGTCCGGGGTGGATACAAAGGCCAACGAAGTGACGCTACTTATTACCTCCCGTTGTTTGATGGTCTTTACCGTGAGACGACTTACAATGTCCTGGATATTGGCGACTATCTGAGCATCGTGTTACTCGACACCGGACACATCAGCCCTATTCCGGGTGAACAAACCGACTGGCTCGCCAAAGTGCTGAGGGAACGGCAGGAACGTCCCCACTTGCTGGTGGCCTACCATGTGCCAGCTTATCCATCCGTGCGATCTCCCCAAGCCACGATCGGTTTCGGCACAGGTGAACTGCAACGAAAGCATTGGTGTCCTCTGTTGGAACGATACCGGGTTGATGTTGTGCTGGAACACCATGATCATGTCTTCAAACGAACTCACCCTCTGACAGATGGTTTGAGAGATCGCTACGGCGTGCCTTATTTGGGGGATGGTTCCTGGGGCAAGCTCCGTACCCCTGCATCTCCGGAAAAGCGTCCTTATCTGGCCCGCGTCAGTCGCAACTACCATTTCACGGTGCATCGACTCGAAGGGGAACAACGCTTCCACATCGCCCTGACGGACAACGGCAAAATCGCGGATGTTTACATGACGCAGGGTAAACGTCCGGCCAAGCGGGGTTAGAAACCGCAGGTGGTCAAAACCAAGAGGCTTATCGCCAACAATCTCAATTCTTCTCCAAGTGTTGACCCCTAGACCCGTACACAGGTCGGATGGCAAATACTCAGTACCTCCTCCTCATCAACGGCAAGCGGTGTCATTCCCTGCAGATTACACCCTGCCGTTCTCCTACTTGAGGAACTTCTCACATCGGGACAGGTGCTGCCTGGGAATGTACACTGAGAGTATAAGCCACGCATTCCCTCAGACTTGGGCAACTATGAGCCAAACCGGAACATCTCTGCCAGGGTCGAGCACCTCA
>Ga0209691_1002121_pt1 | contig 10710 bp, 11 predicted proteins | sample YNPMSBMetaG_FD_187120 | JGI IMG/M metagenome (GOLD analysis project Ga0209691, IMG submission 187120) | Anoxygenic and chlorotrophic microbial mat microbial communities from Yellowstone National Park, USA - YNP MS-B MetaG (SPAdes) (version 2) ... | reverse complement strand
GATCCCCGGAGCAGTTTTGGGCTGCATTCTATAAAGATTGCCGTGAACTAGGCCTGGAACGTTGGCAGGCTCAGCAGGTGATTGCAGATGCGACCGGGATCCCGGTAGCCGAGCTAGACGTCTCCCGATTGACCAGACGGCATCTCCTACAGGCTTACGAGAGTCTGGAGGATCTGGAAAGAAGACAGATTCGCATCCCCCTGTCATCTCCACCACCGGCCGAATCAAAGCAGATCTCTCTGCCATGGGATGCACCCGAGCTTCCCCACAGATTCCGACTCAAGGGATCCAGGATCCCATGGGCAGAACCGTTCCAAGGTGTCCAGGATGGGATCCCTCCCTGGCGATGGGCGGGCTATTGGTGTGAGGAAGATAGGGAAGACAAGTAGAGATCCTCTGCCTATTACCGCCGGTGCTGGGCCGGGGCAATAGCTTCTCCCGGCGGAAGAGACAATCACACCCTTCGACGGGATCCTATTCATGATTCGGTTGGACGTAGGTCAAGGCTGCGATGCCGATGCAGTCGTATCGGACTCTTCCACCAGCCACTCCTTCAATACGTGCCGACGTTTTCCTTCCACCCAGACAATCACTATCCCAGGGGTATCCAGTTCCACCTGTGCTTCTTTTCCGCGAAACGAGGGCGGCACGGGAGCCCGATTCAGGAAGCGCACTCGCCGGCCGGTAGCGCCCGCGTTATGAACCTCTGGACATGATGCCGCATTACCCGCCGGCTGACCATTGCTGTTACCGGCATGTGGTGTCAGGGATCCCGATTCGGCCTGTGGAGCAGAGCTAGTGCTCTTCTTCTGTTCTGGATGACTTCCGGTACGGGAATGGGTGTTGGTGCCCTCTATGGCCGGGATCTTCTCATCGCTACGCAACGCTGACGCGACCGTTGTGGGGTCAGGTGCAGAGACTGTGGTGCCGCCCATGGATCCCTTTTTCTGTGTTGGACTAGAGCTTGGGCTCGTCTGATCCCTTATGTCACTTCCTCTTTGCCCGGATGTAGAAGCCTGTGATGCAGCCGAGCGTGTGCTGGTGGCTTTGCTCAGTATTAGGTACCGCTGACCGTTAGTGCCTCTCCCCTGATCAACATCAACGCCTACTGCTTTCAAGTCCCCCCTCAGGGAAGACGACAACTTTCTACCAATGGATCGAGCCGACAGTTTCTGAAACTCTCGGTTCGTGGGATCCAATTCCTGTAGCCGGCGGATCAACTCGGTGCTACTTCCGTGCCAGTAGCCGTTGTGGGCGTCCAGCAGGGATACGATCCCTTCCGCGATAGGGTTGGCTTCGACAGCTGCCTGATACCCCACCTCGATATTGCCTGCGTAGGCGCTTTCAAAGTTAGGGATCCCGGCGGCCACACAAAGCTCGAAGAAGTCGGCCATACGGGGCCGCCTATCCAGCTTGGTTGTGGGGAGGTTGCGTAGTGCGGTAGCCAGTAGGTCAAGCAGTGCTCCATAGATCCCAGGAAGCAGCTTGTCCGTCAGTTCCCCCAGCTCTGCTTCCGGAAGCCGACGCTCATCAGGGATCCGCTCCAGCCGGACGATCAAGCATCGGTCAAGTAGGTCACCGCGGGTGGGTACCAAGTCGACTCCCGTTAGGATCTGGGGGCGGTGGTACTCGAAGAAGGTTTCTTCCAGATCGGTGTAGAGCGTGCGATGGGTGAACCCTTCACCTGTTACGACACGGCATAGCAGGTTCTGCTGGTCGGTGGACAGGTGAGTCAGGTTGTCGAATGCGAGTACCCAACGCCCCCGGGCTGAAGCGGCAACTTCTCTCTCGTCTCCAACTTCTCCGGCCTTACTCACCCTGGTGGGATCCGTTAGTCTCTTGAGCAATGTTGCCGCGCTTGACTTGCCGGCACCCTTCTCCCCTGTCAAAACCAAGATAGGCTTCGGCCCATCCGGGGTGAGACAGCCCAGGATCCATCCCAGCACAAGAGGACGATCCGCTTCCTTGAAGTTGAGCAGCTGCCAAAGCCCATCCAGGGATCCACCCCGCGCCGGAATAGGCAGGGAACGCTGGCAGTCGGCACGGTAGAACCGGACAGGGCAGTCAGCATAAGGGATGATCTCCCACCCGTCAGGACTTACTCGGACGATGCGCCAGTCTTTGGTTGCCAGATCGATGTAGATGGATCCCTCATGCCGGGCCACGCGTAAGAATGCTTCCCGTTCGGGGGCGTCTTTGTCATTGGCCAGTGCTTCGAGTGTTCCTATCGCCTGAGACCACCCTTCCGAATTGATAGTGCGTTGATGACGCTTCCAAAGGATCCGTCTCAGGAAGTCTTGGAACCGCTTTGACTTGACCCGTGCCGTCTGCATGTACTCGCCTTCGGTGAAGTCGATCCATGCTTCTCCGGTAGAGTCGTGCCACAGGGATCCCATCTCCAGGGCCAACTCGACCAGCACATTGGCCAGAGAATTCCTGCCGGGCAACCCGAATCGAGCGGTGGCCTCTTCGTCTTCATCTATGGTCTCAGCCTGCTGCTCGTGATTCCTTGCTAGATGGTCCGGCAAGGTCGTCTGGACTGAACGCAAGATATCTTCGGCCGTAGCTCCGCTATCTATCCAATCAGCAACATCCAGTCCACCGCCATCCGGCAAGTTCTCCCAAGGAGCGTTCGGAGGAGCCAACAGCCAACCTGCTATCTCGATGCCGAGGTCGGCTTCACGCAAGCTACGTTCAATCTCCAGCATGTGCTCAAGGCCAGGGCGGTCTGCATCAGGTGACAGTATTATCCGGCAGCCCTGCAGATCTTGTAAGTAGTTGGGATAACCATAGCCAGTCCACTTCTTGGCTCCACCGAGGGAAGTGGTAGCAGGGATCCCTATCTTGAGCAGCCGACCCACACAGCCTTCACCCTCGACCAAGAAGATAGGGCGACGGGTTTGTTCGGACATCTTCCTGGCTTCAGCGATCCGATAGAGCCGGACACGCTTGATTACGTCTTCGTTCAGGCAAGAGACCCATCGTCCGTTCTCATAACGAAACTGGGAGAACTTCTTCGTCCCATCACCGTAATCCTTCCGGCGCACCTTGATCAGCGGCCGGCCGTCTACATCGTGGTAGATGAATTCTTGTTCCCCTTCAGGCCGAATCGGCTTTTGGGGTGCCGTCGAGGGATCCTTTCGCGTAGGCGGGGCGGATTCCTTTGTTAGGCGATCCGGGGTTACTGCAGCCTTGGGAGTTTGGCCATTGCGGGAAGCCTTCCGCTTGGCTGAAGCCCGCTTAGTTGATGGTGCCGATTTGGGATCCCGTCTGCCCCTGCGCTCTTCATGGATCTTGAACAGTGCCCACAGACCTTGGGCGCTCTCGCCCAAGTACGCCCATTGACGGCCATCTGCTCCATGAACCACGCTTCCCTTTTTCGGGGGATTCTTAGCGTAAGTGCGGCAGTGCCAGAGCCCTTTGTTATCCAACCGGCAATCGGAATCTTTCGTCCGCCCGCAGACTGGGCAGGGATTCTTGGGGGAGGAGTATGTGAATCGGCTGGAAGTTTGTGGTATTCTGGATGCAACCATATTGATTCTCCGTTTGTCGGTTGTCTCTGCAGGGATCCCAACTCGGATGGGATCCCTACTTTTCTCAGATTTTAACTAATACTTGGGAAGCTGCCAAAGCCTCTCCACGCCTACGTTCTACGGCCTAGCCCTGGAATTTAATCTCGATTTAATCCACTTCTTTTGTTGACGAGTAGGGACTGAGCTTGTGTCGGCATGAGGCTAGGCTAGCAGCGGTTGTGCAGCAGCCGGGGGATCCAGAGCATCTGCAGCTGAGTGGCCATAGGATCCCATCTATCGCATCCGGGAAGAGGATGTAGCCCCCCCCGCACGATCGTCCGTGGCGCTTGAGTGGCGTTATGGGATCCATGAGTGGCGTTATGGGATCCGTGAGTGGCGTTTTGGATCTGCATAACGCCACTCCTAGAAGCCTTACACTGTGCGGGTTTCGACGTTAGTGGCGTTAGTGGCGTTATTCTGGGCCTCTATCTGGCTGTAATATTGTCGACCGGTGGATGTAGAGTATCTTCTTTCTTCTTCTTATTAGCCGGACCAAGGCAAGAATAAAACGCCACTAACGCCACTAACGCCACTAACCCTTACGGCATAAGGCTTTTGCGAGTGGCGTTATGAGAATCAAAACGCCACTCTCCCTCCGAAAACGCCACTCAAACGCCACTCGAGTACCACACGAACCGGCCGCACCCGCCACAGTGCCCCACAACGTCCCATGGACGGAATGAGGTGTAGGGATCCGATCGTCATCCGCGCCTCTGTGGTAAAGGCGCCCCTACGTCGACAGAGGGATTCGCCTCGATGGCGCAAGCAGAATCCTATTTCACCGGCCGAACTGGAGCCTCATCCCTTCTGTCGAGAACAGAACAGGGATCCCGTTGGTGGATCCCTGTGGTGGCAGCAATGGTGGTGGTAGATGTACGCCGGTAAAGAGCGCTATTGGTGCTGTCTTGATGTGGGATCCACCCCCTAGCGGATCCCCGGCTACAAGAACAGAAGATCTTCGGCTTGACACTGCAGCCACATGGCAAACTCCATACCTCTATCCAGGGTGCGGGCAGGAACGATTACGCTAGGGATCGCCCCGATGCAGGCTGCATCCAGCCGGTGGAGCACCAAGGCGATACGGGCTGCTCGCTCCAACGTCTCGATGAGTAGCAGTTGGATCTTATGGTTGCATTCATTACGAACACGATTGTGAATCTCCCTCTTCCAATCGCCCCAGAGTTGATGCCCATCTTCACTAAGCACATGCTGCATCGGCGGGGAAGCCTGCAGACGGCGATAGACAGCTTCTAGCAGCCGGCGGAGGGCATGTGGAGGGATCCCTTTGTTTGCAGCATAGGACTTAAGAGGCACTCTCACCCAGGCAAAGCAGGGTCTAAGGTCATTGCCATATCGCTTGCACCTGCTCCAGATCATGCGGAGAGCGTAGTGTGGGATCCTTCCGATGACACTAATAGATGAATGTGGTGTAAGGGTGCGGACGGTGTTTCCATCGCGTCTCTTCAGGGCTGCTCCCTGATACAACCCCCACCAGAGACTACGGTCATCCCGCTTCCCGCCTGGGCCGGCACCCGAACTCTGCAGGAAGATGCCTAGGTCATCCGGATCGATTAACAGACCACGATCCGGTTGACGAGCCAAGATTTGTGCCACCACTTCTGCCTCACATTCAGAGGTGTATAGCTCAACAGGAGTGGGGGGATCGGGGGGATCCCCTGCGGCCGGGCTTCCCCTCTTCTTGTGCTCTCGTAATGCCGTCTCGTAGTCTTCAAGCTGCTGCTGATAGCGGGCATAGAGTTCTTCTTGGAGATCTCTGAGGGGGTTGATCAGTGTGCCGAGAATACGAGATCGACCGTAGCTCGCATCCCCCATTAACCCGCCCCACAGGATCGGAGGTGCCGAGAAGTTGGAGTGAGGATCGACCAACAGTCTCGTCTTACTAGGGATAAGAGACGCGGCTACACAGAGCAGCACCAGGTAGTAGGCCTCGGCGGGATCCCCTAGTTCTTCTGCAAACCACCGCAACACTGTACCCAGAGTATTCGGTAGCAGTGCGGGAGGGGGGATCTGTTCCCGTGGCCGATCACCGGCGTCTGGCTCAAAGGACTCCGTCCCGCTGACGCGAACGGCATCCGGTGCATCCTCTTCAGGGCGTCCTGAAGGATGCAACAGCCAGTCGGATATCTCGATGCCGTGTCGTGATAAAGAACGCTCAAGGCCTAACATATGCGGGCTCCAAGGTAAACATCATCGAATTCAACATTGGCTGCGTCAGGGTATCGGGGATCCCAACCGGCAGCCACGCCAGGGATCCATCCGGGCATCGCACTAGAAGGGGATGGAGTCGTCACCCCATAGCTCCTCAAAAGCTGCATCGTCCTGCTCGCGTGGTATCAGCACCACCCAAGCATCAGAAGCGGGATCCCTGAGCATCACCACCCGATCGGGATCGAACCCCAGACGAACTGCCTCTCTACGGTGGTAGGCCAAAGACTCCTCCGCTTCGGCACGGTTGGCCAGGAATACTGCATGGTAGGGCGGATCCTCCACCCGCCCCTCCCTGATGTCCGCCACCAATTGCTCCATGTAGCGGAGAAACTCATCCCCGCTACCGAACATCGGGAAGTCGCTCATTAGCATCCTCCTCCTCATCGGGGATCCACCACAGCAGGTCACCTGGCTGGCACCGGAGGGCCTTACAGATCCCGTTCAGCCTCTCCTCAGTAAGTCGGGGCATCGTGTCAGCCCCGCGGAGCTTGTAGATAGACACTTCGGTCAAGCCAAGGGCCGCAGCCAGATCCTTACTGCGAATCCGCTTGGCCGCCATTACTTCGTTCAACCTCCACCGAATCATGGGTTTGCTCCATAACAACTCCACAAGAACACTTCTATAACTCAAGCTTAGCTTCACTTGGGCCGCATAGACATCCCGATAGTATTCGTCACTTATATTTCCTAAAGTGTGGGTTGACCTGAATATTACTCTGAGTTATACTGAAGACGTGGAGACGGGGTGGACGTGATGGCCCCTCGGATCCCAAAGGAAGTTTCAGATCGAGTCTCTTTAGGAGGACGCCCAGTGTTTCGAGCCAAGTTGACCAAGCTGGATGTCGGCATTGTCGTGGCCACCCCGTCTCCGCGGGTGCGGGTGATCTTCGACAACCGCAATTACTCCACCCAGAAAGTGATCCTTTATGTCGGATGCCCCGACAAGGAGTCAGCGGAGAAGCTCTATTCCTGGCTGATTACCCACGGCTACCGCCATTACGATCGCGCCACCGACGCAGGGATCCTGAAGCCCCGCAAGGCTGAACGGGTTGATGGTATGGCTTGGGAGATTAAGATTCACCGGCCGACAGTCGAGCTGGTCAAGCGCTTCGTGGCCAAAGACCTAGCCCGCTGATCGGAAGAAGAAGGGATCCCTAGCGCCAACTAGGGATCCCTGCAGACATCAATCCAATGACTCTACTCACACCACTAGTGCCTCTGGAGAATACCATGAACAGCTTTCAGGAACTCAGGGATACCCTAAACCAGCCCACCGACCCTAGTCTCATCCGCCGCCGCCGCCAGGGGATGGTCGATATCGACTACCTGGAGTGGTTCACCGTCAACCGGATTCTCGATACCCATTGCCCTGGCTGGAGTGGAGAGGCTGTTGTAACCACGGTGGGAGACACAGTTATCGTGACCTACACGATTCGGATCCCTACAGCTGAGGGCATCGTAAGCCGCTCCGCCACAGGCTCCGAGAAGCTGGGATCCGGCTTCGATCCGGTGGCCAGTGCGGAGCAGCAGGCCTTCAAGAGGGCCGCCGCCCGGTTCGGGATAGGCCTGGATCTGTACGACAAGCCTGCTGCCAAGAGCTACCGCGCCTCTGGAGAGTCACGCCAGACGGCCTCATGGCCCGCCAACTACTCAACGGCTAGGCCGTCCTACAAAGGAACCGTAATACAGTAGCCGCCATCCCTATCGCAACCGGAAGCTACTTGCAACCACAGGGGATCCCATCCACATTGGGATCCCCTGTCTCGCTTGAGCAGGGGATCCACGCGATCTGTTGCCCAGATAACTGAGAGTTATCTGGACTATCCGGAATGCTTGGCCGGATTCGACTCCAGGGATCCCTACCAACTCCGTACCGATTAGCGGCCGGCATCGGGTAGCTTGCCCAGTTCCCGTTGTAGGGCCGCCAACAGCTCCGCCCGCCGGAGGTGTTTGCCGGTGGAGGGATCCCTATCGCCCCCTGGCCCGATCACCCGCCTGGCCAACCGCCGTAGCTCCAGCACGGGGAGAGCATCCAGGTCGGAGGGAGACGCCACCGGACGCCGAGGCTTAGCCGACTCCAATGCCTCAACCCTCTGCTCTAGTCGCTCCAGTCGGTCGAGGATCTCTGCAACCGTTGGGCTGTTAACAGGTGTTTGCAGCTTCTCCAGATACTGCCTGAGGGCCGCCACGATGATGTCTGATGGCGTGACTTGGAGCCGAGACGCCGCCTCTAAGAGCTGGGAGTGCAGTTCGGGAGGGATCCTCGCCCCCACCATTGGGGAGACCATTGTGATGATGTTTGCAGTGGATAACAGCGCTCAGATCCTATCAAGAGTGAGCCGGATCTCCGGCCCATCCGCCCCCAGATAAGGGGAGGGATCCACCTGGCCCGCAGCGGTGGTCGCCTAGTTGTAGGTGGGGCGCTAGATGGGGCTGTTATCAACTGCAAACAGCCCTGCGCACATTGGCGTCGCCGGCGACAGACTCTCCATACCGACGCCGGCCGGTCCTTGCCCAACATCTTCTGGAGAGATGCCAATGTCTCTGTCCACCGGAAGTGTCTGCCGGTGGAGGGATCCACCCGGTCGGCAACTGCCCAGCTGTGGGCAGAACGCTGGATGGGCAATCGTGGCGGTAAGGGATCCCATCTCCCTACCGGGGAGCAGTGACACGTAGTTTGCAGTGCCATCTCATGGCCGTGGCGTCTGCGTGGCGTCATTGGGGCGGCCGTGGTGTTATTGGCCAGCCGTGGCGTTTGAGTGGCGTTTTCGGGATGTGAGTGGCGTTTTCTTAATTCAAACGCCACTCCTGAAAGCCGCATGGCATAAGGGTTTCGACATTAGTGGCGTTAGTGACGTTTTATTTTGGCCTTGGTCTGGTTAATAAGAAGAAGAAGGAAGATACTCTGCATCCATCGGCCGACAATATTACAGCCAGATAGAGGCCCAGAATAACGCCACTAACGCCACTAACGTCACTAATCCTTACGGCATAAGGCTTTCGCGAGTGGCGTTATGCAGATCCAAAACGCCACTCATGGATCCCATAACGCCACTCAGACACCACGGGCGATCGTGCAGGGATCCACATCCCCATCCAGTCAGATGCGATAGATGGGATCCCATGCTCTGTTCCGGCTGTCGATGCCCTGGATCCCCGGCTGCTGCATGACTGCATCCGACCCAGTCTCACGCGGTACAATCTCAGACCTTACTTGTCGACAAAAGACGAGATTAAATCGATATCAAATTCTGCGTGCCAAACCGTAGACGATAAGCGTGGAAAGGCTTTGGGGCTCCTTTGGCATTAGTTAAAATCGGAGAGAAGTAGGGATCCCAGGTGGATGGGATCCCTACAGAGAACAACCGACAAATCAGAGAGCAACTATGTCAATAACCAAGATACAACAGGTGCGGTTCCTAGAGCTAGAGTCTATCCCGGCATCACTCCGTGGGAGAGAAGCGACGCTCGAGCAAACAACGGGTCGGGAGGCAGTAGTCCAGGTTGGCGGAAGTCGCCGGCGAGTGCCGGTCAATTGGTTGGCAGCTTCCTCGAGCCCGGAGCGGGGATCCACCACATCCAGCCAGACTGCATCCCATTCAGTTTCGACTCAACCGGTAGACATAGCTACTACGCGGCACTGCAGCGATCACGCCAGCAGGCTGGATCCCATTGACACAGATGATTCGGATGGTGACGACGATCCGATCACGGAGCAAGCCTGGGATGGGCTCCTAAAAGCCTGTCAAGCATTGGGGATAGGCCTGGAAGACGCACAGCAGATAATTGCAGGAGTGGCAGGGATCCCCGCGACAGAACTGGATCCCTCCCGACTTACTTGGCGGCACTTCCTGCAGGTTATCGAGCTGCTAGAGCCACTCCAAGAGCAGCCAAACCAACCTGCAACTCCACCGCCTCCTCCATCGCCTCCGCCTCCGCCGGCCGCCAACAGGGACGCGTCCAAAGCCATCTATCCTCCGCCAAGCAAGTATCTCGGCGTGGCCGCTTACAACGAGCTACGGGCTATTGCCTCCCACATGGGATTGGATGAGGAAGGGATGGTGGCCCAACTGGGGATCCCATCTGACTGTCCAGGCTACCTACTTGATCGGCCGTGGATATTCGCCATAGTGCGTGGTTTGGCAGCCATTGCAACCGGTCATCAGCCTGATCAGCCCAACTTTTCCAAAGCAGTGCTCAAGTTTGGGTATCTCTCAGACGACGGGCCTAGATTGGTGATCGTTGGCCTGGACGGGACACTATTGCACGGGGATCCGGTGATGGTTCTGGACTGGGCTCGACAGCTGCGGATCCCTATAGAAGGACCCAATACCGGCCGATCCATTACCGGTGGAGGGATCCCACAGCCGGCCGGTGGAGAGGATCCTGCCAATTCTCAGGTGAGAGGGGAGGATGCAGCCGGGATCCCAAAGTCTTATGTAGAGGAGGTCCCCCTGACGCGGTTGTTCCCAAGACAGTAGGACAGGAACTGCAGCCCACTCACCAGCCGGTAGACGACGCTCCCATCTCCGAACAGCAATGGGAATCTCTGCTGGGAGCATGCTGCAAAGCCAGGCTGCACCCTATGCAGCGTAAGAGGCTAATAGCAGATGCGGCAGGGATCCCCATCTGTAACGTAGGCATAGTACCGCTCACTCGGGGACAGCATCGACAGGCTGTAGCTCGGCTGGAAGAGTATCGCTCCAGAGGAAGCAACCTCTCCGTTCCAGAACGCGAAGTCAGCGACAACACGACGCCTTCCGGCCCGCCAGCCCAAATCGCTGAAGACAATAGCCAGTGGGAGGGATCCCCGGAGCAGTTTTGGGCTGCATTCTATAAAGATTGCCGTGAACTAGGCCTGGAACGTTGGCAGGCTCAGCAGGTGATTGCAGATGCGACCGGGATCCCG
>Ga0209691_1002111_pt1 | contig 10770 bp, 9 predicted proteins | sample YNPMSBMetaG_FD_187120 | JGI IMG/M metagenome (GOLD analysis project Ga0209691, IMG submission 187120) | Anoxygenic and chlorotrophic microbial mat microbial communities from Yellowstone National Park, USA - YNP MS-B MetaG (SPAdes) (version 2) ... | reverse complement strand
AGTTTAGGAGCCTCGGGGGCAGTTTCAGGCGTAGTTTTCGGCGTAATTATGTACTATCCATGGATTAAAGTTTACGTCTTTATTTTTCCTATGCCTGCGATTTTGTATGCCGTCTTATTTATTCTTTTTAGCCATTACGCCTCAAGAAATGCCCAAGATCATATTAACCATACTGCCCATTTATGGGGCGCATTAGCAGGATTTTTATTTGCTTCCATCACTGACCCAACTGCTTTCCTCTATTTCCTTCACGAAATTTTTATCTTATAATTATGAAATTCATTGATACCCATTCCCATCTTTTTGATACTCAATTCCAACAAGATATCTCACAAGTCATTCAAAACGCAAAAAATGCGTCTATTAAAGCTTGCTTCTTACCTAACGTTGACCAAGATACCATTCAGCCTATGATTTCATTACATGAAAATTACCCTGATTTTTGCTTTCCGATGTTAGGTTTGCATCCTTGCAGTGTCAACCATAATTTTGAAAACGTTTTAAATGAAATGTACAAATTTTTTGAAAAGTATACCTTTTGGGGCATCGGTGAAACGGGGCTTGACTATTTTTGGGACAAAACCTTTATTAAACAACAAAAGGAAGCTTTGATGATACAAGCAGAATGGGCTAAAATCAAAAATTTACCTTTAATTTTGCATACTCGCGATGCAATGCAGGATACTATTCAACTGATTAAATCTTGCCAAAATGGTAACTTAAAAGGAATATTTCATTGTTTTTCTGGTAGTTATGAACAAGCAAAAGAAATTATCAAATTAGGTTTTTATTTAGGAATTGGTGGAGTGGTTACCTACAAAAATACTAAATTGCCTGAAACTTTAAAAAAAATTTCCTTAGATTACGTGGTTTTAGAAACAGATTCTCCATATTTAAGCCCTGTTCCTAATCGCGGAAAACGTAATGAACCTGCCTACATCCCCATCATAGCTCAAAAGTTAGCAGAAGTATATAAATGTTCCTTAGAAAAAATTGCAGAAGTAACCACATCAAATGCTAAAAGGCTTTTTAATTTGTAATTACTAAAAAACTATTTTTGCAAAGTGAAGGGAATTTATGAAAAGAAAATTAGTTGATACCCAAAAGATTATAAAAGGAACTTTGGCAAAATTCTTTTTTGCCCCCTTCAAACCCCTGTTAGAGTTCTTTCTCGGAATAAAAAAAATAAATAAATTTTATTACGTGTGTCAAGACATTCACCCCGAAGATGCTTTTGCAAGAAAAGTCTTAGAAATTGCAGGCGTTGAATTTCATATCAACCCTAAAGATATTGAAGTCTTAAAATCCATTCAAGGACCTTTGGTCATAGTGAGCAATCATCCTTTTGGCGGTTTAGATGCCTTGTTTATGGTGGCATTGTTGGCTCAAATCCGAGAGGACTACCGCATCATGGCAAATTATTTATTAAAGAACATTCCTGAGGTCAGTAATAAGTTGATTGGTGTAGACCCTTTTGAGAATTCAGATTCCGCTAAGCAAAATATAGCTCCCTTAAAAGAAGCCATGACATGGCTAAAAAATGGCGGACTTTTAGGAGTTTTTCCTTCCGGGGAGGTGGCTTCTTTTAAATGGAAACAAAGAAAAATTGCAGAAAAACCTTGGTCACCGACCATCGCAAAGCTTATCATGAAAACACAACCTACCGTCGTGCCCCTTTACTTTCATGGTCATAATAAATGGCTTTTTCAGCTGATGGCGGCTATTCACCCCAAACTACAAACAGCTATGCTCATCAATACCTTAGTAAGACCAGCTGTAAAAAAAATTCATTACCAAATAGGAAAACCCATTAGCCCCGAGAAAATCGCTGAATACAAAGACCCTGAAACGCTTATTCAATTTTTATACGGTAAAACCTATTTATTGGCAGGAAGATACAAATTTCAAAAATTTAGTTTCAATGTAGTGAAGGCTATGCTTCCAAAAGTACATGTAAATCCTGAACCAATTTTAGAAGAAATTGATAACTCTTTAATAATCAAGGATATAGAAAATATTCAATCTGCCAAACTTCTTACCTACCAGAATTTTGAGGTCTATTGTTTTAGGTACCACGACGCTCCGATGCTCATGCGAGAAATCGGAAGACAACGTGAAATCACTTTTCGTGAAGTCGGTGAAGGTAGCGGAAAATCTATTGACTTAGACAGTTACGATGAATACTATCTCCATTTGTGCATCTGGGATAAAGAAAAACAAAAGCTGGTAGGAGCTTATAGAATTGGTCAAGCGGATAAAATAATAGAACAAAAAGGCATCGTTGGGCTGTATACTTATTCACTATTCAGAATGAAAAAAAATTTATTTCAGGAAATCAATCCCGCATTAGAAATGGGGAGGTCCTTTATTGTAAAGGATTACCAAAAAACATTTGCGCCCCTGATGCTTTTATGGATGGGCATAGGGCATTTTATAACCCAAAATCCTCAATACAAAAATCTGTTCGGTCCCGTTTCCATTTCTAATGATTATAACGAAATTTCTAAGGATTTGATGGTGTTCTACCTTAAAGAAAACAATCATTTTAAAGACTTACAAGATTTTGTTAAGCCTCGTAAAAAATACAGATATTTAAAAAGTGATAGTTTCTATAATACTTTTTCCATCAAAAACCTTAAAGATGTACAAGATTTGATGTCCGATATTGAGCATTCAGGTATGAAGATACCTATTTTGATTAAACAGTACCTGAATTTAGGCGGCAAAATTATCGCTTTCAATGTAGACCCTGATTTTCATGATGTTTTGGATGGTCTTATTTTGGTAGATTTGACACAAACACAACCTGAAATTTTAATTAAGTACATGGGCTATGAGGGATACAAAAAATTTATGAATTATCATAACAAGTTGATACCATCGGAAATTATTAAGAAATATAGCAAGGTATGAGATGAAAATTATCAAAAACTCTAATTTTTTACTTTAATGGGCTATTCGGTTCATTTTTGAAGTGCTTGTACACCATTTTATCCATCCAAAAAGGAAAAAGTTTATTTAAAAATACGGTTAGTTTTCCTTGAGTAGTAAGTATAAGGTTTTTTTTTCGTTTTTGAAAGGCTTTGAAAATCAGCTGAGCGCAAGTTTCTGCGGACATAATCTTACTTTCATCTAATGGAGTTTCTTTTTGGGGATTTCCTTTTCCATCTAAAGCAGTGTTACGGATATTAGAAGCGGTAAAACCAGGTGCAACCGTCATTACGTGCACGCCACTATACAAAAGTTCCGTACGAAGACTTTCTAAAAAGCCGTTCATAGCAAATTTGGAAGCTGAATAACCGGTACGACCAGGTACCCCCCTGTAACCTGCAATTGAGGAAATTCCAATGATATGTCCTTGATTTTCAAGGATATAAGGCAAAGCAAATTTAGTGCAGTAAACGGTACCACAAAAATTTATTTTCATCACTTTTTCAAAATCTTCTAAATCACAATCCTGAAATAATGCTCTCATGGAGATACCTGCGTTATTGATTAGCACGTCTATCCTTTTGAATTTTTTTACGGAATTTAACACAAAGTTGTAACAATCTTCTTTTTTTGAGACGTCAGCTGAGAATATCTCACATGTTACGCCGTAATTTTGGCAGAGAGAAGCGACTTCGTGTAAAGCATTTAGATTACGAGCGCATAACGAAAGGTCATATTTATTTTTAGCAAATTCAATAGCTAAGGCTTTTCCAATACCAGAAGAAGCTCCTGTAATTAAAACTACTTTATTCACGGTTAAAGAAAGAAGATAAATTAGTGAGAATTGAGAAAGAGTGTATACCCCCCACGACATGATAATTTCCGAAGCCGTAGTCAAGAATAAATTTTTTGATTTTCAAGCCAAAGCCTACTCCCCAGCCTGCCATGCTGAAATTGGTACCAGTAGATTTCAATTCTTGGTGTCTCAAATGGTTATAACCTAATCTAAACCGAAAGTTGGAAGAAATTAAAAATTCACCTCCAAAAACAAAATGCCTGAAAATATTATCAAAAGTTTTCTTTTTTTCGGGGATAGGATTGCCTGATAAATCTAATTGCGGTTTTTGGTTAGGGTCCTTTTGGATTAAGCGATACTGTTGAAGTTGAACAAGAGTAGTGGTAAAACGTAAAGGTAAGTGTTGAGGTTTATGGGTTATACCGAGTTGGATTTCAAAAGGTAAAGGTGATTTAGGGGCATTTTTATTAAATTGTGTAATTTGAGTACCTATATTTTTTAGAACTAAACCTATGGTTGTATTTTGTTCGGGGAAGTTCCATGTTCCCCCAAAATCTAATGCAAAGCCAAAAGAATTAAATCTTTGAATATTTGAATAGAGCAATTTTAGATTAGTACCGAAACGGATGTTACCAAAGTCACGTGCGATGCCAGAAACGATTGCCATATCGTTAGCACTGAATTGCCCTTTGACATTTCCGAGTTCATCGGTTTCTTGCATTTTTCCATAATTAACATAATGAATTCCAGCATGGAAAGTGCCTATGTTTTGAAAATGATACCCAAAAGATGAATATCCGTAGGTAATATCAGAGAGATAGTTTACGACATTGATGGAAACGGCTTTGTGCATGCTATCATTTAATAAGGCAGGGTTAAACCAAGCAAGGTTGACGTCAGAATCTAATAAAGTGATATTGACCCCTCCTAAGGAAGTTACACGCGCATTAGGAGTTAAACGTAAAAAATCATAAACACTTCTTCCACCTATCTGAGCCCAAATGCTTGTTTTCAGAAAAATAAGAAAAAAAAGAATAAAAATCATACGTCAATTGCTTTGGCAAAATAACGAAAAAAAATAATTAAAATTACATTGATATTTCAACTAAATCTTTCTTTTTGCTTTTGAAAAAATGGATTACGCGAACGGTCATCGTGGTGAGAATCACTTTTTTTTAGGTTAAACCATATCAAAAAAACTAAAATTAAGACCAGTAAGTAAATAATCCATTCAATTTTAGGGGATTTATCTTGCATTTTCTCTTGGAATTAATCCTTGAAATTTTATTCTAAAATATTCTTCAAAAGCTTGTGCAATGGTTAGTTGATTTTTTTGTAAGAAGGAACCATCTGTTAATTGCCAAATCATAGCCTTATCCATAGCAAGCATAATAGAAATGTTTACGTTTACAATGTACTTCTTTTGAATACCCTCTTTATAAAAAATTTCAAGTTCTTTAAGGATTGAATTTTGAAATTCATTGATTTTATCCAGTTGTTTAGGGTAATATTCTTTTAAGTCCCTTAAAAATAAATTATTTGTATTTGATAAAGATTTAGTAAAGAAAGCAAAAGCTTCTTGGAAACGTTGAAAATAATCTTTGGATTGGTCATGCAAAATTTTTTCAAAACCTTGAAATTGAGAGAGATAGTTCTCAATAACTTTTTCTATGAGTACATCTCGGGATTCAAAAAAACGATAGAATGTAGCTTTACTAACCCCAAGGTGAACAACAACCCTATCCATACTAACCTTTTTGATGCCATTTTTTAAAAACAAGACAGTTAACTTATCTATCCACTCTTTTTGTTCTTGGTCTAGGATTAGTCTTTCTTTAACGATTGATTTTCTTCCCATATTCCTTAATCTTTAATATTTAACTTTTATATTGTGATAAACTTCTTGCGTTTGATAATTTTTGAGTAAAGGAAACCCTTCCCAATCATCTGGAAGTAGAATGCGTCTTAAATCGGGATGATTTTCAAACTGAATTCCCATCATATCGTAAACTTCTCTTTCATGCCATTCGGCAGATGAATATAAATTAGATAAGCTTGGTAATTTTTCATTAACAGAAATTTCAGTACAAACGATTAAATGTAAATTTTTTGTAATTGAATGCAAGTTATAAAATACTCTGAAGTAATTTATATAATCCACTGCGCTTATGCAAGAAAGCACATCAAAATATAAATCCTTATGAACTTTTAAGAAATATACTAATTCGATTAGATGATTTTTATCAATTTTAGCTATATTTTGGGAATCAATAAAAAAAACTTCTATGGAGTTTAATTCACTGTAAATAATTTTTTTTATTCGCTCTATCATCGGATAGAATAACAATGCAAAATTAGTTTTTATAGATTTAATTTCCAAATTTGATTACATAAAAAAAAGATTTTTTTTAAAATTCTGATGCATAAAAAAATGTCAGATAACATAACATTCATTGATATGATAAATGATTTTTGTGTTAAAAGACAAGCGTATTTAATTTATGTTTGATTCCATGCTTAATTAATCATGGATTTAATGGTGAAGTTAAAACAAGAAAATGCTTTAAGCTGAATTTTATCAATTCATGCGTGTCTAAGGTTTTAAATGTAAAATTTTAAAGTAATGATTTTGAAAATAGGTATCATGGGTTTATCTACAAAATTATTATACGAAGACAAAAAACAAAATTTTTTTTAGTAATATTTGCATAAGAAAAGAAAAAAGGTTTAATTTTGCAGCTTCAAACAAAATGGAGTTGATGACGGAAAAAAATTTAGAGAATGAAGATTTACAAGATGATTTTACTTGGGGGGAAATAGAATACTCACCAGAAGAAAAAGAAAGATTAGCAAAGTTGTATACAAGTACGGTTACATCCATTGCTGAGAAGCAAATCATGAAAGGAAAAATTGTAGCCTTTGATGAGAAAGAAGTTGTTGTAAATATAGGATTTAAATCTGATGGGGTTATACCGAGGTCAGAGTTTAAGGATATAGAAGATTTGGCAATTGGAATGGAGGTAGAAGTTTTTCTACAAAAAGTTGAAGATTCTAACGGACATTTACAACTATCCCGAAGATTAGCTACCTCTATGAGAAGTTGGGATAAAATATTAGAGGCTTTAGATAAAGACGAGGTAGTTGAAGGAGTTATTAAAAGAAGAACAAAAGGTGGCTTTGTAGTGGATTTAGATGGTATAGAAGCATTTTTACCCGGTTCACAAATAGATGTAAAACCAATAAAAGATTATGATGTTTTTGTGGGGCAAAGAATGGAATTTAAGGTTGTTAAAGTAAACCATATTCATCATAATGTAGTGGTTTCGCATAAAGTCTTAATAGAAAAAGATTTAGAAGAGCAAAAAGCGGAAATTATCAATAAATTAGAAAAAGGGCAAATTTTGGAAGGAACCGTCAAGAATATAACCAATTATGGGGTCTTTATTGATTTAGGTGGTGTGGATGGTCTTCTACGTGTAACAGATATTTCTTGGGGCAGAATAAATGACCCCCATGAGGTGTTACAAGATGGTCAAAAAGTCAATGTGGTGGTATTGGATTTTGATGATGAAAAGAAAAGAATCAGCTTAGGAATGAAGCAATTATTACCTCATCCATGGGAAACTTATGCAGAAAATTTAAATGTTGGAGACAAAGTCAAAGGTAAAGTTGTAACTATTGCAGACTATGGTATATTTATTGAGCTTACACCTGGTGTAGAAGGGCTTATTCATGTGAGTGAGATGTCTTGGTCTCAACACTTAAAAAATCCATATGAACTTTTTAATATAGGTGATGAAGTTCAAGCAGTCGTTCTAAATATTGATAAGGAAGAAAGAAAGATAGCTTTAGGGATTAAGCAACTTACTGAGGACCCATGGTTAAAGGTTGCAGAAAAGTATGCAGTAGGAACCAAGCATACTGCAACAGTCAAAAATATTACTGCATATGGTCTATTCGTAGAGCTTGAAGAAGGTGTAGACGGGCTGATTCATATTGCAGATTTAAGTTGGAACAAAATTAACCATCCTTCTGAGTTTATTAAAAAAGAAGAAAAACTAGATGTTGTAGTTTTAGAATTAGATCTTGAAAACCGAAAAATACGCTTAGGACACAAACAACTAACCGAAGATCCATGGGATACTTTTGAAACGATATTTACAGTAGGAAAAATTGTAAATGGAACTATTGTGAAATTTGTAGATAAAAGTGCTATTTTGGAGCTTGAATACGGAGTTGAGGGCTTTTGTCCTTCCAAACATCTTCAAGTGGAAGAAGGTAAACCGGAACTTAGAGTAGGTGACAGTGCTCCATTTAAAGTAATTGAATTTAACAAAGAAAATAGAAAAATTATTCTTTCTCATTACGAAACATGGCGTGAACAAAAAGAAATGGAAAAAGAGAAAGAAAAAGAAGAAATTCAGAAAAATATCAAAAAACAAAAAGAAAATATCAAAAAGACTACCCTCGGTGAGATTGATGTACTCGCTGAACTAAAAAATAAAATGGAAAAACAAGACAAAAACGAGTAATTTTTAAAAATCGGAATTTTTCATATTTTAAGCTGCCATTAATTGATGGCAGTTTTTTAATTTTATGGAAAGGAAGTTTAGACTTATAACCAAATAATCTTTGAATTTTAGAAATAAAATTTTTTCCATGTTAATCATATGTTATAAAAAAAATATACTCTTAATAACAAAAGTTTTTAAAACTTAATTATTTTTGCGTTTAGGAATTAAGTTTATGCAAGCAAAAGAAGTATTAGCACATTTAGAAAATATTCAAGACATCAAGCAAAAAATTGATTACCTCAATGACATGGCTTATATTCATCGTTTTTCTAATACTTCTTTGATGGAAGAATTATCCAACCAAGCATTAGAATTGGCTCAATCAATCAATGATTTACAAAGGATTGCGAAGTCATGGCGGAACAAAGGGATTGTAAATATTGTGTATGGTTTTTTTGATAAAGCTATGGAATGCTTGCAAACTGCTTTAAAAATATATGAAGACATTCAAGATGAGTCAGGACAAGCTGCAGTAGCTGGAAATATTGGTCGTGTTTACTTTTCTATTGGTCAACATGAAAGTGCTATTCATTGGTACCTTAAATGTGTAGAACGATCTATTCCATTAGGATTAGAGCGAGATTTAGGAATCGCCTATGATAATTTAGCAGAGGTTTTCATGGTTTTAACGGATTATAAGCAAGCCATAGAATATGTGAATAAAGCAATACCTATTTTTGAAAAACTGAATGAACTTTCTTTATTAGCAGTTGCATATGAAACCTTAGGTGAAATTCATTATAAAACAGACAACTTTGAGGAAGCTATGCAATGGCAATTAAAAGCAATTCACATCGCAGAACAAATTGAAGACCACTTCAACCTCGCAAGGGGTTATCTGCAAATAGGGAAGATTTATAGAAAAAAAAGGAACTACTCTGAATCACTAAAATCATTTTTGCAAAGTTTATTCTACGCAGAACCTATAAATAATAAAGATACTGTTGCTACAGCTTATTTACAGTTAGCAATTCTGACTTTTGAAGGAGAATCTTTTGAAGAAGCCCAAGAATATGCACAAAAATGCCTAAAAATTGCTCTTGAAACAGGAATGAAACACTTAGAAGCCAATGCTTATCGCATATTAAGTAATATTTATGAAGCCCAAAAAGATTACAAAACCGCTTTAAACTATTACAAACAATTTGAAAAAGTAAAGTCTGAAACCATTCAATTATCTTCAGAGCAAACTATTAAAAACATTAAAATGGCAGCTAGCGTAGAAAAATCTGAAAAAGAAAAGGAAATTTACCGATTAAAAAATACCGAGCTAGCTGATGCAAATATAAAAATCCAAAGACAAAAAGAACGTTTAGAAAAAGCTCTTAAAGAAATTGAAGCCGTTAATAAAGAATTAGAAGAGAAAAATCAAGATATTCTAAATAGTATTATTTATGCCCAAAGAATACAAGAAGCCATACTTAATTCTGAAAACGATGTAAAAGAAATTTTACCCAACTCCTTCATTTTTTTTAAGCCCAAAGATATTGTTTCAGGAGACTTTTTCTGGATAGCCAAAAAAGAAGATAAAATATTAGCTGCTGCTTGTGATTGTACAGGGCATGGTGTTCCTGCCGCTATCATTTCTGTTATTGGCAATAACCTGTTGAATGATATTGTTATCAACAAAAATATCTTAGAACCAGGTAAAATACTCACTCAACTTCATAAAGGAATCCAAACTATTCTCAAACAAAATCAAAATACAGATAATGAAACTCGTGACGGCATGGATATAGCCCTCATTTGTATAGACCCCATCAAAAAAAATTTAAAGTTTGCAGGTGCTTTTAATAATTTATTTATTTCAAGCAGAGGTATTTTAGAAGAAATTCAAGGAGACAAATACGCTATCGGTGGTGTACAAGATGAGGTTTTTAGACTCTTTACCACTCATACCTTTGAATATTACGGCGGTGAATGTATCTATTTAGCTACAGATGGTATCCCCAACCAAATCGGAGGAAAAGAAGGGAAACGCTTTCGCTATAAACAATTTAAAGAACTTTTAGATACTGTTTCTTCACTTGATTTAGATAAACAAAAACAAATCATTGAAAATACCTTCAATGAATGGATGAAAGGCTATCAGCAAATGGATGATGTTTTAGTTTGGGGAATACGTTTATGAAAAAAAATATCCTCATTACCGGAATAACCAAAGGCATAGGTAAAGCAATTGCAAAAAAGTTTTCTCAATATGATTTTCATTTAATCGGTTGTTCTTCTAATTCTGAAAATGTTCATCATTTCTTAAAGGAATTTCCCTCCGCAGATGTACAAACAGTGGATTTATCCCAAAAAAATGAAGTGATTGACTGGGGCAAACAGGTAAGCCAAAAATATTCCTCTCTTGAAATTTTAGTCAATAATGCGGGAAAATTTATTCCTGGTCAAATCCAAAACGAAGAAGATGGCGTTTTAGAATATTTGCTACAAGTCAATTTGCATTCTGCTTATCATCTAACG
>Ga0209691_1002110_pt1 | contig 10772 bp, 8 predicted proteins | sample YNPMSBMetaG_FD_187120 | JGI IMG/M metagenome (GOLD analysis project Ga0209691, IMG submission 187120) | Anoxygenic and chlorotrophic microbial mat microbial communities from Yellowstone National Park, USA - YNP MS-B MetaG (SPAdes) (version 2) ... | reverse complement strand
TTTTTCATAGTCTTTGGACACCTCCTGATAGGATGATTGGTATTCTCCTTTTGTTTTACCAATTGTACCTGTCAGGAGGTTTTATTGCTTCCCAAACGTGACACAAAAATAGAGTACACTACCCCTCAAAGAGTGAGAATTCAGGTACAACAACAGGGAGAATTTGGATGAGAAAGTTTATGCAACGTTGAGGAATTGGGTGGATTGAAATGAGGAATCACCCTCATTTTTCTTCCCTCTCTTACTTCACTGGTTGTCGTCGGTACGGTCTTCCGGCTCATCTTAGCCGACACAGGAGGACTGGTCAACGCTGTTCTGGGTTTGTTTGGCGTTGCACCCCTGCGATGGCTCCTACTTCCGGAATTAGCAGTCCCTTCTTTAGCCATCCTGGCCCTCTGGCGCTGGACGGGGATGAACATCGTATACTTTTCCTCAGGTCTCACCACGATTCCTCCAGAAATTTATGAAGCGGCAAAAATCGATGGGGCACAGAGTCTGGCCCTTTTCCGGTATATTACTCTGCCGCTCATTAAACCCATCATCATCTTTGTGGTTACCATCTCTATTATTGGTGGATATCAGGTTTTCGTGGAACCCTACATCCTCTATCCTGGGGGAAGAACTCCGGGAGAAGCAGGTCTCACCGTAGCAGTTTACCTCTATCGAACCGCATTCCGTAACTTCAACATGGGATACGCTGCGGCAATCGGTGTAACGCTGGCGGGAATAATCTTTGCAGTCTCTCTGGTTCAGTTCCAGTTTTCAGGGTTCTTCAAAAAATGAAGGGTGGGATATACGTGCGTAAGGAGCGAGTGAACTCGATCGTCCTTTTCTGCGTGTTAGCTACAGTAGCGATAGGTTATTTTGTACCCATCTACTGGATGGTTACCAGTGCTCTCAAGCCTTCGGAAGAAATCTTTTCCAAAGTGGAACTGTTTCCCCGAAAACTTACCCTGCAGAGCTTTCCGGTGCTCTTTCGATCACTTCCTTACGGGAAGTGGTATCTCAACACCGGAATCCTTACCGCGGGATACGTCCTGGTAGCCCTCTTGACCTCTACCCTGGGTGGATACGCTTTTGCCCACTTCAATTTTAAAGGAAGGGATCTGTTGTTTATCATCATCATCATCATCATCATCCTCATCACTCAGATGATTCCATTCCATCTCATGCTGGTACCCCTTTTTATCATGATTTCCAAACTCCGGATTATCGACACCTACATTGGTGGATTTCTTCCTATTGCCGTCAGCCCCTTTGGACTCTTCTATATGCGCCAGTACATGCTGGGGCTCAACAAAGACCTCCTTGACGCCGCCAGGGTCGATGGAGCATCGGAATATGTCCTCTTTGCTAAAGTAGTCCTTCCCCTCATTAAACCCGGTCTCGCTGCCATGGCAATTTTTTTCTCCATGGAGTACTGGAATAACCTTTTGTGGCCCCTGGTAGCCATGCGGAGCGAAACCCGTTTTCCGCTCACCGTGGGTATTGCCAGCCTTATCAATCAATATCGACCGCGCTATGACATGGTTATGGCTGCTTCTACTCTGGCTACCATTCCCGTCATCGTGGTCTTCCTGATCATGCAGAAACAATTCCTCGAAGGGCTGGGTGCTATGGGAAGGCTGGTGGAAAAATAAAAGAAAGGAGAGGGGGCGTAGCCCCGCCCCCTCTCACACCTTGAATCGTCCTACCAGAACCTGTAAATTCCGGGCCATCTGCGCCAGAGACTCCACCGCCGAAGTAATTTCCTGGAGAGAGGCACTCTGCTCTTCGGTGGAAGCGGAAACTTCTTCACTGGAGGCAGCGTTCTCTTCGGCCACCGAAGCAATTGCCGCGAGTTCCTGGACGATTTCCGAGATACCCGAAGCAACTTCCTGGAGTAGTCTGGCGTTATCTTCGGAAAGAACCGTCACTTCCTCGGTAGACTGAGCAATACGTTCCTGATTCTGGGCAGCTTTTTCAAAGAAATGGTGGACATTATTGATTCTCGTAACCACTTCCTGGATAGCCTGCAGGATGTTCTGAAGATTCTGAGCCACCTCTTGCGCTTGAGATACCCCTTTACCCACCCTTTCCTCGGCCTGTTTGACTTTTCCTACCGCCCCCTGAGTATCCTGACGGATTTCCCCGATGAGCGCTGCGATTTGTTGCGCAGCCTGCGCGGAGCTTTCGGCGAGTTTGCGCACCTCTTCGGCTACTACCGCAAAGCCTCTTCCTGCTTCTCCGGCTCGAGCGGCTTCGATGGGCGCGTTCAAAGCGAGACAATGAGTCTTTTGGCACTCCTGGCAACGGAATTTTATCGGCCAGGACCAGGAGAAATAACCGTTATCGCCGTATTTTTTCTAAATTACTCACCACCACCGCCACCACGATGATGAGGCCGATGGTGAAAGTCTGAAAGTAGGAAGAAACGTTGAGGATATTGAGGCCGTTCTGGACAATTCCAAGGAGTACCACCCCGAGAAAGGCTCCCAGGACGGAACCCCGGCCTCCCTCAAAGGTAACCCCCCCGATGATCGCCGAAGCCAAAGCCCTTAATTCATAGCCTTCTCCGGCGTTAGCCAGGATATTTCCCAGACGGGAGATGAGTACCAGAGAAGCCAGGCCCACGAGCACTCCACTTAAAGTGTAATTGGCGATTTTGAGTCGGTCCACGTTGATACCCGAGAGGAAAGCGACCTGTTCGTTGCCTCCCATTACCACCAGCCTTCGTCCGAACTTGGTGTTGCGGAGTAAGAAATGGACCGCCAGGACCACCAGGAAAAGGACCACCACCGATACCGGAATTCCAACGAGCCGTCCTCTTCCCAGAAAGGTGAAATGCCCCTTGAGGGAAAGGAAAAGTCCACCTGAAATGACCAGCGCCAAACCATAGTAAACGTAATTCATTCCCAGCGTGACGATTAAAGGAATGCACTTGCTTTTACTCACGATCACGCCGTTTAAAAACCCACACCCGATGGGAAGCACAAAGCCGGTGAGCACCGCCCAGAAAGCCGGTACGCCACCCATCACCATCTTACAAATCACCACTCCACTCAAACCGATCATCGAACCGATGGAGAGGTCGATACCCCCGGAAATAAGGAGGAGGGTCATGGACATGGTGGCAATACCCAGCACCGCGATTTGCTGGAATACCGCCAGAAGGTTCCCCTGACTCAAAAACCGGGGGTTCAAAAACCCAAACAGAGCCGAAAGAACCACGATGACCATAACCAGAAAGAAGGTCTGATTACGGAAGAGAGAAACCCTCTTCCCGGAAGGTGTAACACTTTCTATAGCGCCATTCTCACTTCGGAAATCACTATAATCTTTCACCGGCAGTCACCCCAAAGGCACAGGAAATGATGTTTTCTTCGTTGATCTCATCCCCGGTCAACTCCCGGACTATTTGTCCATGGCGAACCACCAGAACCCGATCACAGAGGGCGATGAGTTCCGGATTTTCCGAGGAAATCAGAATAATGGACTTTCCCTCTTGCGCTAAACGAGCAATCAGACGATGGATTTCGCTTTTGGCGTTGACATCGATACCGATGGTAGGCTCATCAAAGATGATGATCTGAGAATTCTTCAAAAGCCACCGGGCCAGGATTACCTTCTGCTGGTTTCCCCCACTCAAAAAGCGGACTTCCTGCTCAAGAGAAGGGGTTCTGACATCGAGGCTTTTCACGTATTCCTCAACCAGCCGCCGCTCCTTTTCAAGGGGTATAAGGAATCCACCGAAATGGTCTCCAAGTGAGGGAATGGTAGCATTTTTGGTGACGCTCAATCCCAGTGCCAGCCCGGTCCGTTGCCGGTCTTCGGTGAGATAGCCAAGCCCGTAACGGATGGCATCCTGCGGAGAACGGATGGTCACTTGCCGGCCCTGAATCCAGATTTCCCCACCGTAGCTTCTCCCAAACCCAAAAAGGGTCTTAAAGATTTCGGTTCTTCCCGAACCCACCAGGCCCGCAATTCCCAGAATCTCCCCCCGGCGAAGAGAAAAGGAAACCGGAGGCGAAGAAGGAGCGTACCGCAATTCCTTCACCGCGAGCACCACTTCGCTCAAGATGGCTCCTTTTTCTCTCTGGAAAACATTGACACTTCTTCCGGCCATCTCCCGGGTAAGGGTGGCAAGATCCACCCTTTCTCTAACATGGTTGTGGCAGGCTACCCGATATCCATCCCGCAGGACTGTAATCCGAGAAGCTACTTCCAGGACTTCTTCCAGACGGTGAGAGATATAGATGATGCCGATTCCCCTCTGGGCCAGATTTTTCACCAGGTCAAGCACCATCCTGGTTTCGTTCACGTTGAACATGGCGGTGGGCTCATCGAGAATGAGAACCCTGGGCTCAAAGGCTATGGCCCGAGCAATTTTGACCAGTTGTTGCTCGGCCACACTCAGGTTTTCCACCCGCTCTTCAACCGGCAAGCTCACCCCCAGGGAGTCAATGATTCGCCGGGCCCGGGCAATAGTTTCCCGGTGGTTCACAATCCCCAGGGCGGAAACGATTTCTCTTCCAGCAAAAACGTTCTCCGCCACACTGATTTGCGGTACCAGGATGTTTTCCTGGTAGATGGTCTGGATGCCTAGGGACTGCGCCAGGTGTGGTGTCAGAAAGTGGAATTTCTGACCATGGACAGCAATCTCTCCACCATCGGGCCTCAAAAATCCGGAGAGAATTTTAATAAAGGTGGATTTTCCGGCCCCGTTTTCTCCCACCAGACCATGAATTTCTCCCGGATAGAGATCAAAAGAAATTCCCTTCAAAGCCTGAACCCCGGGGAAACTCTTGACGATATGTCGCGCCTCAACGACTGCTTGCAATCTTGATGGCCTCCTCTACCCCCGGCAGCACACCGGGGGCGTTTTTGTCAATCAAGACCACCGATATACGCTACCGCACGCTCATAAGTCTCGTCGGTCACTTCCCAGGGAATAGCCTCGGCAAGGTTTTCTTTGGTAATGGGGATAATGGGAAGCGGGATGAACTTCTCCGGTTTTACCCCTTTGACCACATACCGATAGAGATTCTTAAAGGTCAGAAGCCCCTGCAGAGAGACCGGCGCGCTCATGGTGGCATCGATTTCCCCTTTGGCAATCATCTCCAGGCCGTGGGGACCTCCTCCGGTGGCCACGATTTTCACCTTCCCAAAGAGCCCGGCATCCTTGAGCGCGTTGATGACCCCGGTGGCCATCTGCTCATTGTTCGCAAAGATGACGTCGAACTGGAGTCCTGACTGAATGGCGTTCTGGGTAACGTTCATGGCTTTTTCGGCACCCCAGTCGGTGGGCTGAGTTCCCACAAGCTCCACGGTCCCATACTCTTCAAGCGCCTTATGGAGACCCTGTTCATAGAGCTCGGTGATTCCCATACCAGGAGCGCCCATAACGTAAAAGAGCTTGCTCCCCGGATACTTTTCGCTAATAAACTTCCCGGCTGCATAACCGATATCGTCATACTGGCAGGCCACACAGGAGATATAATCCAGAGAAGTATCGGCAGGAAGTGAGTTCTCAAAGGTAATGGGGATACCGGCTTTTTTGGCCATCTCGTAGAGCGTGACATCGAGCTCTGGAGTCATGGTAAACACCGAAATACCGTCAACCTTTTTGGCGATCAGGTCTTCCATCGCCGCTACGGCTTTTTCCAGGTTCCCTTCCGGATCAAGAACGATGGTTTCAATGCCTTTTTGCCTGGCCGCATACTCAAAGGCCAGTATGGAGTAGTTATTCCACACATCTTTACGGCTATAAGCAATGTAGCCGAATACCAGTTTCTTTCCTTCCTGAGCAAAACTGAACCCTCCCCACACACTCAGAAACATCACCGTAATAAGAAGTACCGCAACCAGAATTTTTCCTCGCTTTCCCATTCCACATTCCTCCCTTTCTGTATACCATCAGAATAGAGAAAACCACCACCAGAACTTTTGACTCCGTTATCACCTCCCCAATTGTTTTATCTTAGTCGCTTTTCCCAATTCGTCAAGGATTCTCAAAAGATTCCTGGAGTTTCAGGAGATACACAAACGATTCCCGTACCGCCTCATCCACAAATTCCTTAGGATGGTCGAATTTTCCCTCAAATTCAATTTCCACGCTCAGGGGAATGGAGCGCTTTTCTTCAGGCAGAAGCCCCAGGATTTTGCGAAAATCGATCTCTCCCTTTCCCAGAGCCGGGAAATTCCACACCTTGTACCCTCCCCGCTTATCCTTGAGGTGCATGTGGACAATCCAGGGGAAACAGAAGGTGATATCCTCCTCCGGACGAGTATCCCCATAAAAAATGGCGTTTCCGGTATCGTAATTAATCCCGATGAAGGGAGAGCGAAAGTCCCGGATAAACTCCAGAGCTACCCGGCCGCTTCGAAAGAAATCCCCGTGAATCTCAAGCCCGATCTGTACTCCCACTTCCTCGGCGGTTCGAACAAGCATCTCCAGGTGACGCCGGAGGATTTCCACATCCCTTTCACTTTCCACCGTACCGGTATTGACGACCCGAGCTCCCACCACCGGAGCAAAACGAAGGGCCTTCTCAAGATACCGGACCCCTTCCGGAGAAGCAAGGTCAGAATGAGCGCTCAAGCTGATCACCTGAAGACCTAACCCATCGAGCATTTTCTTGAGATCACGCAGTTCCTCCTGAGAATATCCCTCCAGGTCGAAATGATTGGTCCAGCCTTTGACACAAGCGAGCTCCACGAAATGAAAACCTGCTCCGGCGATTCCCGAAAGCGCGTCAGATAAGGAAAAGCCGTGATACGTATTGGTAGAAACGGCAAGAAAGGGGAACACCCTCACCACTCCTTTCGTTTTCTCCATTATACCCGGTAGGATATCATCGCAACAAGGCAAAACGATAGGGATTTTCTGGGTGGTCGAAGTGGCGGAGAAAACTCTACGATGAAACGCCGAAGCAACGGAAAAGAACTTTTTCCTCAAAAATCCTTCCATCTCTGACTCTCCGGTGCAGGATACGGAAACCGGCGAGTTTCAATCAACCCCAAGAATATTTCGCAAAACGGCACGGTACATCGGAAAAGAGAGGAGCCGTTTGAGCCCGGAGACCAGCATAAACACCCCTATTCTTCAAAGAACTTATCGCTCACAAAACGGAAGTGGTCGAACACTGTCCCGGTCAAAGGGAAAATCCCGGCCACCATAACCGGTCTTCCAAAAAAGTTTTCCAACGTGTCCCCATTTTTTCGAAAAATCCCCTCCCGTTTCATCATAGCCGCTTCGAGAGCTCCGAGATAGAGGGGCCAGTAACTTTTACCGTTCACCATTACCGGCTCTTCGAACGCTTGGATGGTAACCAAATGGGTAAATTCCTGCGGGAGATTTCCTTCTCGAACCAGGTAGAAAAATTTGGGAAGTCCCTGGCCGGAAAGCACTTTCAAATCCGCCTGGGTGTGCAGTGCACCCAGAACCGTCGGGCTCACAAAGTGATAATGGTCAAGGATAGTACCGGTAGCCTCCAGAATGCCTGCCACCTTTATGGTAGATAGACCAAAGAAATTCTCAATGACGTCTCCAGCTTTTCGAAAAAGCCTCTCTCTTCTCATCATCTGTGCTTCCTCAAACCCCAGAACCATTTCTTGAGGACCAAGAGCCATTCTTCCCTCTTTTGTCCGGAGAAGGGGGTGCGCGAGGTTATTCACCCCCAGGAAAAGTTTCGGACCTTCCTTGGAGAGAGCCACTTTCGAAACCCCCTCCATAAGATAGGGGGTGATACTCTGCACATTGTGGAGTGCCGAAGGAGGGATCATGTTTTCCATGGTGACGCTGAACCTGGCAAAGCTAACGAAGAGGAACACAAAAAGGGCCACCATAAAGATTGGGGCAAAATGAGATAGGATGTCTCGTTTCCCCGGACGGAAACTTCGCAGAAGCAAAGAATTAGTGACCACCGAGACAGAACTCAGAGCCATCGTTAAGCCTGCTAACTCCGGCTTCAAGGAAAGGCCAAGACCAGAGAAAACCCGAGCAGCAATGGGGATTCCCAAAAGGTTATAAAAAAGGGCGAAAAAGAGATTTTGCCGGATCTTTCCCATGGTTTTCCGGGAAAGTTCCAGGGCGGTCACCACATCCTGCGGATCACCTTTGGCCAGAACAATGTCACCGGTTTCCAGAGCCACATCAGCCCCCTGTCCCATGGCAATGCCGAGATCTGCTTGCGCCAGAGCCGGCGCATCGTTCACCCCGTCCCCCACAAAAGCTACTTTTCGGCCACTTTCTTGAATTTTTTGCACCTCACCGGCCTTCTCCTCAGGGAGAACCCCGGCAATCACCTTCTCCCTCTCGATACCCACTTCCCGAGCAATTGCCTGAGCAACCCTCTGGTTGTCCCCGGTGATCATATACACCTCAAGACCCATGCCCCTGAGCCTCCGGACTGCTTCTCTGGCACCGGCTTTGAGCGTATCGGCAACCGCAAGGAAACCCAGAACCTCCCGAGAGGTGGCCACAAGTACCACGGTTTTACCCTCTTCCTCAAATTTTCTGATCATCTCCTCTTGAAACTCTCCCTCCAGGGTTTCGGTAACGAAGGGTACATTCCCCAGATAGTATTCCTCCTGACCAATTCTTCCTCTAATCCCCCTTCCGGGGAAAGCCTGGAAATCTTCCACCTCGCCAAGAGCAATCCCTTCACCTTTAGCTCTCTCAAGAATAGCTTCCGCCAGGGGGTGTTCAGAAGATTTTTCCAGAGTAGCTGCGATGCGTAAGATTTCTTTTTCCGAACGCTTGACCCCCACTACCTCAGTTACCCGGGGCTTACCCTGGGTGAGGGTCCCGGTCTTATCGAACACCACAAGGCCGATGTCCTTCACCTTTTCCAAAACCTCTCCACCTTTAATGAGCACTCCGTACTCAGCCCCCTTCCCGGTCCCCACCATGAGGGCCGTAGGGGTAGCAAGACCCAGAGCACAGGGGCAGGCAATCACGATCACCGAAACCATGCTCAGAAGCGCAAAAGATAGCGAAGCACCCAGAAGAAAATACCAGACCAGAAATGTCAGGAGGGCCACCGAGAGAACCACCGGAACAAACACGGCAGCAATCCGGTCTGCCAGGTCCTGAATAGGGGCTTTAGAGTTCTGTGTCTCGGCTACCAGTTGAGCGATACGGGCCAGAACCGTATCTTTACCCACCCGGGTAGCTACAAACTCAAAACTCCCGGTTTTGTTGATGGTGGCACCGACGACCACATCACCAGGCTTTTTTTCCACCGGAAGGCTCTCCCCGGTAAGAAGCGACTCGTCCACCGCCGAATAGCCTCGTACTACCTTTCCGTCCACCGGAATTTTTTCTCCCGGCCGGACTAAAATGACGTCCCCTTCTCGAACCGCCTCCAGGGGCACATCTTCGAAGGAACCCCCCCTCCGCACTCGAGCAGTTTTGGCCTGCAAACCCAGAAGTTTCCGCACTGCTTCGGAGGTTCTCCCTTTGGTCTTTCCTTCCAACCATTTTCCCAAAAGAACAAAGGTAATTAAAAAGGCCGAAACTTCAAAATAGAGATGAGGAATCTTCGTTCCCCCTACTCCCGAAAGAGAGCCGTAATGGAGGACATAGGAAAGGTAATTACCTAGGCTATAGAAATACGCCACCGAAGTGCCAATGGCGATTAAGCTATCCATGTTGAAGGAACGCAGGCGCAGGTTCGACCACATTCCCTTGTAAAAAGGTGTCCCAAAGAAAAACTGTATTGGTGTAGCCAGAAACAAAGAGAGTAAACCCATCCAGGGAGGGAGGACGGTACCCCCGGGAAATCGGGGGAAAAAATCGAGCACCATGAAATAGGCCAGGGGTAAGCTCAAAAGCAAACTCCAGAGGAAACGCCTTCTCAAAGACCGGATGGCTTTCTCCTGTTTCTGGGACTCTTCCATCGGTTCTTTCTCGAGCGAAGCATCATACCCCACCTGGCGAACCACTTCCACCAGCCGATCCACATCGGTTAAGCGGGGATCAAAGATGACTTGGGCCTTCTCGGCTGCGAAGTTGACCCGAGCTTCCCGAACCCCAGGACTCTTCTTGAGGGCTTTTTCGATGAGCACCGCACAGGCGGTACAATGCATGCCGGAAACCGAGAGGGCAACTTTCTTTGAAAAAACGCCCTGGTTCTCTGAGGGAATTACACCCTCTTCCGAGGAAACCTCACCCTCTTCTTCGTCCTCCTCTTCCCCAAAAGCCCGGTAACCTAACTGTTCCACGGTATCGATGAGTTTCTGCAAAGAAACCACCTGGGGGTCAAAGATTACGTTTCCTTTTTTCTTTTCAAAATCAACTTCCACACTATGAACACCAGGGATATCCCGGAGCTCTTCCCGAATCAATCTGGCACAACTTTGACAGTGCATACCTTCTATCCTGATTTGTACGTCTTTTTTCATTTTTTCTTACCTCCCTTTGCGATACAACAGCTTGACAGACAATCCCATTCCTATTATGATTAAAAAAATTAATTTTATTATTTTAGTATACTTATCTTTGAACTTTACGTCAAGAAATTCTGAAGGAGGTTTGTTCGATGAGAATATGATGTATTGCTACTGCCATCGTTGGATTGCTAAGGATAGTGTCAAGAATTTTGTGTCAGAACACATGCTCCTTTTTCTCCCCCTTTCTCATACCTCTTATTCCTCATTTGGCGAGTTCCTCTTGCGGAGAAGGAAGTTTGGTAAGGTTTTCTCCGCATACTGCTCGTTTCGCTCTATGCAGACAAGGTAGAGGAGCTTCTCGAAAGCCTCGGGTCTTTAGAAGACCTCAACCACCTTGC
>Ga0209691_1002094_pt1 | contig 10824 bp, 8 predicted proteins | sample YNPMSBMetaG_FD_187120 | JGI IMG/M metagenome (GOLD analysis project Ga0209691, IMG submission 187120) | Anoxygenic and chlorotrophic microbial mat microbial communities from Yellowstone National Park, USA - YNP MS-B MetaG (SPAdes) (version 2) ... | reverse complement strand
ACAATTAGGATGGCTCTAACGAAAATAAAACTCTTACCTTTATCTCAAACAGTGCTGTGGAATTAAAGTAGATTTTACAAGTTTTAAACAGAAAGTAATTTTGACCTTTTGCATGTTTATGATGGGTTGAATACAAATTCGGCAAAAACTGCTTGTCAATAGACATGTCAAACTTTGCCAGGGGCATTTTATATTTAGTGAATAAAGCTTAAAAAGTTTTCTATGAAAAACTCTAATCGTTAATATAGACAAGATCAATTTGTAAAAAATTTATAAATTACAGTCCTTTTTCAAATGCTCCTTTTCCAATTTTTTTCGTATCTCCGAGGTAATACCATTGAATATTTTTCATATATTTTTGAAGAACGTTTAAAATATTTTCATTTTGGATAGATTGAACTTTTTGAGCAGATTTAAGTTCTTCCTTCCATGAATAATGGAAAGCGGCATTTCCTATAATAGAAGCTTGTTGCTCACTATTTGAAAGTTTTTGATAATACTGAGTTAAAAAAAATTGCTTTTTTTGATGTAGTTCTTGTGCTGTTACTCCTTCCATTTTAATTTTCTGGAATTCTTCCATCACGGCTTTAACTGCTGGGCTGGGCAATGTAGTTGAAAAACGAATATTACCGATTGGATTACTAAATTCTGCGTAGCCACAAAAAACTTCCTGTAAAAAACCTTTCTGATAAACTAATTTATTTTGAAGACGTTCATTAAGAATTGATAAAGCAATTTGTAAAGCAAAAGCCTCCAAACTCCCTGGTTTAGGCGCAGAAAATATCCCGCTTACATAGCTTATTGTACCTTCTTTTTTTTGAAATGTTACATTGGAGGAAGTGTAAACAACAGGTTTGCTTATTATTTTCGCTAATGAATTTTCTTCTGGTAAATCTTTTAAAAATCTATGAAATTGAACAGCTAATTCATCAGAAGGTATTTTCCCTACTACTGTTATATAAATTCGCTTTTTACTTAGTAAATTTTGATAAAAAAGATTCACACCTTCATTAGTAAAAGAAAATAAAGTTTGATATGAACCTAATGGATTGACCGCAAATGAAGTACCTTGAAAATAACTACTTAATGACCAATTCCTTAATTGTTCCCACGGATCTTTTTCTTGCTGTACTATTTCCGCCATGTATTGGTCACGAATTTCGTAAAATTCTGACAAACTAAATTTGGGGTTTAGCAGCCTTTCCATTAATAATTGTAAACTTTCCGCAAAATGCTCTCGTAAACAAATCATGGTAATAACGGAATAATCATAACCACTGTAAACTTCTATTTGGGTACCTAAACGCTCTAATCTTTCATTTAAAAATTCTCTTGAAAAATTTTTGCTAGAACCTTTCACTGCTAATTTCAATGCCAAAAGCTCTATTCCTTCTTCTTCTTTCTCGTAAAAATGTATACCTCCCGTGATGTAAATTTTCGCAACCACAAAATCCGAAGAATTGGGGCACTGTAATATCCTTATACCTTCAAAAACATATTCAGAGACATTAAATGAAGTGGCTTCAACCTTAAATTTGTTTTTATTTCTTTTTTTTTGAGTATAACCGAGTTGGAACAATAGAACCCCAAGCAAAATTAAGAAACCAATTTTCTTCACGCTAAAAAATTGTTATTCCATAATAAAAGGATAATTGGGCTCCGCGTACACATCCGTATAAAGTTCGCTCGGGTCTGGGTAGGGGCTATTTTCAGAAAATTCTACGCAATCGTTAATAATGTTTTTGATTTCTTCATCAATAGCCTCAATTTCTTCGTTTTTAGCCAGTTGATTTTCAAGAATATAGGATTTAATAAATGCAATTGGGTCAAGTTCTTTATATTTTTCTAATTCTTCTTTCGTTCGATATTTTGCAGGGTCTGACATAGAATGACCACGATATCTATAAGTTTTGATTTCTAAAAAAGTAGGACCTTCTCCATTTCGGGCACGTTGAACGGCTCTAGAAGTTGCTTCATGAACTTCTATTACGTTCATTCCATTAACAGGTTCAGAAGGCATATCGTATGCAAGCCCTATTTTCCATATATCGGTAACATTAGAACTTCTTTCTACGGAAGTACCCATGGCATACAAATTATTTTCACAAATAAAAATAACGGGCAAATTCCACATCATCGCCATATTAAAAGTTTCATGAAGAGCTCCTTGCCTTACAGCACCGTCTCCAAATAAGCAAACACATACTTTTTTTTCTCCTTTGTACTTAATAGCAAAAGCGACGCCTGCTCCCAATGGTATTTGCCCGCCTACAATTCCATGACCTCCCAAAAAATTATGTTCTTTGGAAAAAAAGTGCATTGAACCTCCTTTTCCCTTAGAACATCCCGTAACCTTTCCGTACAACTCTGCCATACATGCCCTGGCAGAAACCCCACGCGCTAACGCTTGCCCATGGTCTCGATATGCTGTAATGACATAATCTTCAGGCGTTATCGCTGATTCCACTCCCGCTGCAACTGCTTCCTGACCTATGTATAAATGACAAAAACCTCGTATCTTCTGTTGCCCATACAACTGTCCCGCCTTCTCTTCAAACCTTCTCATCAACATCATTTGATGATACCATTTTAACGCTATTTCTTTGCTATATGCTACGTTTTTCGTCTTTTTTTCCATATCTTCATATAATCAAACCGCAATTTATAAACAATTTTTCTATTTAAAAAAAATAAGTTGAAGTTTTACGTTTTAAGTGTACTACGTTAATTCAAAAAAATTGAAAAAAAATATTTTTTATGAAAAATTAGTTATAAAGTTCATATTATTTTCTTAGCAAATTCTAAAATTTTTTCTATAAAAGCTAAGGGGGTATATCCCTGTAAAGCAGCTTGGTGAAAAATACAGGTCGCTGGGGTCATGCCTGGCAAAGTATTCGCTTCAATAATTATTACTTCCACTGTGCCATCTTTATAAATTTTTACAAAAGCATCAATCCTTGCATAGCCCGTTAATCCGATGATTTTTGCCGCTTTTTCTATTTCTGCTTGAACAATTTTTTGTATGCGAATATTTTCTGAAGGGTCTTTTGAAAACCTTGCGGGCGTAATATTTAAACCTTGCCCTGCTAAAAATTTTTCTTCTAATGTCAAAATATCGCTATTTCTAATCGTTTCAGACGGCGGAAATACCTCATAAATAACTTCATTTCCCTTCCAATGCGTTAAAAATCCTACGGTTACTTCTATTAAATGATAATTTGAGCCATCTGTAATAAAACTTTCTAACAAGCATTCTGATTTTTGCGGAAACTCTTCATTAGGTAAAACACCTAAATCCTGACGGTATTTTTCAATATAGGAAAGGTCTTCAAGAAAAGTAAGCTCTAAATAAGCTTTTAATTCCTTACGATTATTGATTTTTTTTACCGCAGAGGAACAACCTTCATCATTAGGCTTGCCAATCATTGGATAACCTAATTTTTTTTCAATTTGAGTTAGAACTTGCTCCGTATTTTGTTGATAATCAATTTTTTTAACAAGGAAATGGGGAGCTACTTGAATGCCATTTTCTTGAAGCAGTTCATTACATCGGAATTTGTCCATTGCAATTTCAGCAGGTAGAGCTTGAGAACCATTAAACGGAAGATTTTGTGAACTCAATATTTTTTGTAATTGACCATCCTCGCCCGGGCGCCCATGAATAGCTATAAAAACTGCATCAAAATGCTCTTTTAATTTTTCTACGTCGTAATTCTTTATAGTAAAATTGGGTGAAAATATAAATGTTTTTTGAATTTCTTGAATACGATTTTGTAAGTACGAAATATAAGGATGTTCGGAAGGATTTTGTAAATATTTTCGGATGCTGTAAGCAATATCGTCTGCATTATCTTTAAAAAGTAAGCGAGGAGGTAGAGAGTACAATTCAAAACCGTGCGGGGAACTTTCAGATTCCATCAAAAATAAAGGAGTAACTTGGTATTTTCCGCTGGCTTGTAACTTTTCTACAATATTTCTACCACTTTCTACGGAAATATGCCTTTCAGTTGAATAACCTCCTAAAATGACAGCGATACGTTCTTTTTGAGCGGTTTGAGTTTGCTCTGTCTTGAATGCTGATTGCAATAAATCAATCCATGAATCTAAAAGATGAAACCGTCCTTCATTTTTTCGGGTTATGAGCGAAATGTAAACGATATAAGTCAAAAACTGCGAAGGATTAAGACCGATTTCAGCGGCTTGATGAAAAAAGAAAGAAGACGGAAGCATGCCGCTGGTTGTATTAGGGTCGTTAAAATAAATTTGGTTATTTTTAGTAAAAAAACCATCAATCCGTGCATAAACATTAAAATGAAAATTTTGCATTAAAATTTCGGCTTCCCGAGTAATTTTTAAAATAGCTTCCAAAGGTAAGTCAATCGGAGTGATTTTATTGGCTTTACCAGGTAAATATTTGCTGTCGTAATCAAAAACATCCTTTTTTTTACGGATTTCTGTTGGAGGTAAAGCAATAGGGTTCCCTTTTTCATCTTGTATAACAATCACGGAAAATTCGGTTCCTTCTATATAACTTTCCACTAAAATTTGTTTCGGTGCATCAATTGCTTGAATAGTCACTCTTTCTAACGGGCAACTATCTAAATATTGTAGACCTTCTTCAGGGTTGAAAATCCATTGTTCATTGATCCATAGGGGAAATCCAAAACCATTTTTGAGGTCATTCCATTCAGTAAGTAATTTAATTTTTTGTTCGATGGAGTACGATTTCCATTCCGTGAGGGAAAACTGTTTTTTTAGGCTGACTTTTTCAACACCTAAGAATAATTGTTGTTCATTGTATGCGATAAATGTGCCAATACTTGAACCTTGCAGGGGGTTTTTTAAAACACAAGGAAATCCGATTTCTTTTTTGACTTTTTCAACAGGAAAAGATTCTTGCGTATTCCATACGAGGTACGGCAGCAAATGGTAGTGCATAGAATGTTGTAATTTTTTTTGGACGATTTTATCTATGCCGATGGCAGAACCTAAAATACCGCTTCCGGAGTAAGGAATTCCGAGCCATTCTAATAAACCTTGAATAGATCCATCTTCTCCTTTAAGCCCGTGTAAAGTCAAAAATGCAAAATCAATATGATTTTTGAGTTCATGAAGCGGTATCCATTTTCCGATTTCTTGGAAATCAGTAGTTTTTAAATTAGGAATTTGTTCTTGGTAATATTGGAAACGAAGGGAAGGGTAATAATGATGCGGCGGAAAAAAGTCCCGAATGGTACCTTTATAAAGATTTTGCCAGTTTAAGAGGTAAAAATTGCCCAAACTATCTACCAAAATAGGTATAGGTTCAAAAATCGCACGATTTAAATTATCGTAAACAGTACGACCGCCAGCAAAGGAAATTTCTCTTTCTCGGGAAATTCCCCCCATCAAAATTCCAACTCGTATTTTCTTCATCAAAGAACAAAATTACTCGTTTTTATGAGTAATCCCTATAAGAAAGCAAAAATTCAGTTTACCATTTTACGAATTTTTTAACGGATTTCCCTTTGGAATTTTCTACTTCAATTACATAAGTACCTGTTGACCAGTCTGAAACGTTAATTTCTTTAAGGTTACCTGTTAACGTATCCTGATAAATCAGTTTTCCGAGAAGATTGTAAATTTTGATTTGAGCATTTTCAGATGAATTAAAGCTTAGAGAAAGTTTATCTTTGGTAGGATTGGGGAAAATAGAAAAATTTAACTGTTCAAGGAGAGGGCTATTAGCCAAAGTTTGGTCTTTGGTGACAGTAGCTTTATTAAGTAACCAGTTGTTAGGGTCTACGATAATGTTTGTAACGTTACCGTTGATGGTAAATAAGTAATTTTCAATGTTTTGAGTATGTTCCACTCGGATGATGGTATCAGCGAGAGCTTGTCTTTTGAATTTGTATTCAATGGGAGTGATAAACAAAGGAGTGATGGAAGTAGAAGTAGTTTGCGTAACTTTCATAATCAGTTGATTACCTATTTGAAACCAACGTACATCAAAAATTGGATAACCTTCTCCGTAATACCATTGGTCAAAAAAAACATCTAAGTTTAGGCCTGTTGAATTTTCAATATCGGTTTTGAAGTCTTGAACGGTTGCTGTGCTAAAAGCGTGGTTTTGGAGGTAGTTTCTCAGAGCTGAAAAAAATAGGGAATCATTATGGATAACAAAGCGAAGCGTATGAAGGATAGCAGCGCCTTTGTCATAGGTTAGGCGGCTACTAAAAATTCTGTTGACGTCAGTAGTATCGGGGACATAAACGGAGCCACCGCTATAACTCATTACATTATCATGCACATCTTGCATCCAATTAGAAGCAGTCTGGTTGCTGAGGTTGGGTAAATATTCAAGGGCTAAATATTCAGAATAGGAAGCAAAGCCTTCATTTAACCAAATATCTGCCCAAGTATTACAAGTAACATAATCCCCGAACCATTGGTGAGCAAGTTCGTGAGCGGTTAAAGTGAAAGTAAAGAAGCCTTGCGTGGTCATAGTTTGGTGTTCCATACCACCGGGAAAAGGAGCCATGCAATGCCCGTATTTTTCTTCATGAAAAGGATATAGCCCATACAGCTCAGAGTATAATTCGAGTAAATTTTTGGTTTTATCAATTTCATTTTGGAAGAAAGGCAAAGTATTCGGGTTGTTATAAATGTAATTTTGAATGAGGATTGAGTCTTGGTAGCCCGTAGGTTTTGCATAAATGTTGTACTCTACATATTGTCCCACAGTAACAGAAATCAGGTAATAATCAATAGGATAAGTTGAACGCCATTCATAGCGATGTTTGTTTGCAGAAATAGGAGTAATTTTTTGAAGTAAACCATTGGAACCTACTTTGTTGGAGATATTAGTTGTAACCCAAACCCAAACAGAATCTGCTTTATCGGATAAAACTTGTTTACAAGGGAACCATTCATAAGCAGCATAGGGCTGGCTCAATGTCCATGTAATTTGATTGCCCCAAGTTTGAGAATTTGCGTTGGAAATACCGTTTCCAATAGCTGCTGAACCACTGTTGGGTGGTAAACCTTTATACCAAATCATCGCTTCAAATAAGGTATTAGGGCTCAATGAAGTCGGTAATTTGGCATTCACTTCTCCTTGTGTTCTACTTACAATACATTGCATTCCATTTACTTTGACTGAGTCTATCGTTAAATTTTGGTGCAACTCAAAACTGAATGTATCTAAAGAAGCCGTTTTTACTTGTGCTTGAATAGTCACTTTCCCTGAAATATAAGTGGAAGTACGTTCTAAGTTAATGTCTAAAAAATAAAACTTCACATCATAGCGATTCATACGGGCAATATGGGACGAGCTGGCTAATTGTTGCATTTTAGTTTTTCTTAACTTTTGAGCTTGTGATGAAGCACATGAATTTGAGGACTGGATTTTTAATTGTTGCCCATTCAATAATTGAAAAAAACAAAAAAGACCTAATAAGATTAAAAATTTGCAAAGCATACTTAAAAATTTAGGCAAATATAAATATTTGTTTGAAATTAATTGACCAACTTTAAAATTTGCTTCTAATTATTCCAAGTAAATTTCTCTCAGCCCTACCGGAAAGCGTGTATGTAAGATTTTTTCAGTTTTATTCCATTTTACGATGGTTTCATCTGTAATAGGCAAAAGTATTTCTTTTCTTTGGAATAGAATAACAATCAGGTCTTGGGCGGGCATCTCTAAAACCTCTTTTACAATCCCCGTTTCGCCATAATATTCATCTATTACTTTGGCTTTAATAATTTCATGGTAATAAAACTGATTTTCCTTTTCTAAGACAGGCAAATCACTGATGGGTAAGTATAATGAGCAGGACAATAAGCTTTCGGCTAATGTTCTATCGTTAATTTCTTGAAATTTGATAAGATGGGCACCTTGAAAAGGTTTTATATATTCCACATGAAATGGCTTTAATTGACCGTTTTTATCAATCCAAAATAATTCTTTATGAAGGTAATTCAAGGGCTCATCAACATCTAAAAAAAGCTTGAGTTCTCCTTTGATACCGTGAACTTTCAGGATAGAACCCACATAAAAATAATCAGGATAGTCGGGCATCAAGCTTCGGAATTTTCAGCAGGGGCTGCCTTCTTAGAAGCTATTTTGGCTTCAATTTTAGCCCTTTTCTCTTTTTCCTTTGCTAATGCTTCGGATTTAACTTTTGCTTTTTGTTTTTCTTTTTCTTGTAAGTAAGCTTCTAATTTTGCGTCTCGCTGAATTTTCCATTCTTCATAGGCTTTTTGAATTTCCTCTTCGGTTTTACCTTTTTTTATTAAATGAAATTTGAGCAGAATGCCTTGCTTGGAAAGCAAAGATCTAACAGTTTCCGTAGGCTGGGCACCTTGTTTTAACCATTTCAAAGCTAAATCATGGTCTATTAACACTTCAGCGGGGTCTTGCATAGGATTGTAATAACCAATTTTTTCTATAAAACGCCCATCCCTCGGAGAACGAGCATCTGCCGCTACAATGTGATAAAATGGACGATGTCTTCTTCCATCCCTTCTTAATCTTAACCTAACCATATTTTTGGATACATCTTTTAATGAAACCGCAAAATTATCGTATTATTTTTTAAGAAACAAATTTTTTCTTTATTTTGAAGAAATGTTACGTAAGCACAAATATTTTGTGTACCTTCGCGTTTCGTGGCTGAAATAAAAAATACCCTAGTATTTGGGAAGATATTTTTACCATTTTATATTTGCTGAATGTTTCTCACTGAACAAGATATTTCGTTATTAAATCGTTGTTTTACATTAGCAGAAAGATCTTTAAATTATACATTGCCTAACCCAAAGGTAGGAGCTGTTATTACTAACGCTGAAGGAAAAATTATAGCAGAAGGTTGGCATTCCTATTTCGGAGGTCCTCATGCAGAAGTAATGGCTTTTCATCAACTTCCTGAAAACTATGATTTTACAGATTGCTCATTGTACGTCAGTTTAGAACCTTGTTGCCATACTCAAAAGAAAACCCCTCCTTGCACCTCCTTAATTATTGAAAAAAAAATTTCTAAAGTCTATATAGCTACCTTAGACCCTAACCCCAATGTCTCAGGTAATGGACTAAAAATCTTACAAAATGCAGGTATACAAGTTTTCTTAGCTTCCAATGAATTTGTAAACATTCAAAAACAAATCAACCCATCATTTTTCATCAACCAAAAATTTCATCGCCCTTTGGTGACCCTAAAATGGGCTCAATCCCAAAATAAAGTCATGGGAGACCAACAAAAAAGGATTACGATTTCCCACCCCTATACCCAATTTTTTACGCATTCCTTGCGTGCCTCTCACCAAGCAATTTTAGTCGGTAAAAATACCGTCCTGATAGATAAACCGCAGCTCAATTTGCGTTATGCAGTTGGCAAAAATCCAATTATTATCCTCATGGATAGCCTCTTATCCATAGACCCCCAAAAATATTTCCCTGATAGACAAGGTATTACCGTTAACCTCATAAAAAATGATTCACAAGGCAACTGGAAATATTTACAAGTTAAAAACATGCTGAAATGGAACGAAATATTAACCCAATTATACTCTGAATGCCAAATCGGAAGTATTTTAGTGGAAGGCGGAAGCGCCATTTTGAACACCATCCTACCAACTTCCTACTGGGACCAGGCTTTTTTTATAGTTAGTCCTCAATCAATAGAAACCGAGTTACCTTTATACGCACCTGATTGTATTCCGGGAGCAATTGAGTACGTACAAAACATTCGTGGAAATCAAATTTTTAAGGTTACTCCCATTAAAGTATCAAGAAAAGAACAAAATATTTAGGATTTAATTAGGGCGTGCCCCCGCCTTTTTCGCCCCACTTTGCTTCGCTTCGTGCGGCTCAATCGGCAGGGTCGGGCTATCCGCTGCAAGCCCTCAGTCGCTACGCTCCCTGCGGGCTTTCCGCTTCTATCCCTCACGCATACAACTTGCCAAGCAAATTTTACCTCAAAATTATCTTAAAACCTTAACACCACTTACGCCCCGCCTTCTTGATGTCCACTAAGGTAGGATTTTTTTCACGGACTTCACTCGGAAATCTTTCTAACAGAGAACTTTAATTTATTCCGAAAACCTGAACCCTTTAATTGTTTTTATTTTTTTCCGGTTCATCCATTACATTTACACTCTCCTTACTATCAGGTTCAATAAAACTGTCCTTCCCATCATTTGTCTGATAAACTGAACGACTACTTATAAACTTATCTTCTCGCATTACTTTTCCTTCTTCGTCTATAACGCTGGTAGTACGAGTTGAATTTTTTTGTAATTCAACTTGATAAACAATTTTATTCTTTTGGGGATAATGAATTCTTTCCACTTTTGTTATCTGAGAGCCCGCATAAGTTTTATTGATGGAAGTTTTAACACTTAATGGCAACCCCTTTTCTCCTTTCAAACTAATCCAATACTTAGTAACCTCTCCTTTATCAGTTATTTTGGAATAGGTTTCATTTCCTTCTGCATTTTTAAATTTTGCCACGTACAGCTTCGGCTCATTATTACCTGAATTAAGATTTTTTTCAATTTCAAACCACTTTTCTACCACTGTGTTCGGAAACATTTTCTTTTGTGCATTTTTTACTAACTCTGGCACATTACTTACAATCTTTGTTTGAATGGGATTAACTTGTGCAACCAGTACGCCCTGTACATTTAGCACTAACCATAAAACTAAAATTTTCAAAACTAGCTTTTTCATATTTTTGTTTAATTTATCCAAAATTACTATCAAATTTAATGCCACAAATATAGAAAAGTTTCTTCACCTTTTTTCAAAAAATTTTTTATTTCCACCCAAATTACCTATCTTTGCAC
>Ga0209691_1002093_pt1 | contig 10827 bp, 8 predicted proteins | sample YNPMSBMetaG_FD_187120 | JGI IMG/M metagenome (GOLD analysis project Ga0209691, IMG submission 187120) | Anoxygenic and chlorotrophic microbial mat microbial communities from Yellowstone National Park, USA - YNP MS-B MetaG (SPAdes) (version 2) ... | reverse complement strand
CCGTGCTTATCACCATCCAGGGGCGCCTCATAGATGGCGACACCGGCGAAGAGCTAACAGGCAATGTCACCCTCATAGACACCACCGCCATGGAGCGGGCCGGGAGCGTGGATGAAGCGATTCAGGGGCAGCGTTTTATGCCGGGCAAACCCTTTCGCTTCCAGGTAACAGGAGGGCGGCATAATATCCTCCTTAGAGGTCAGGCACCTGGTTACCCCCCCGCCGAAGTCCGCATCCAGATCCCTCCCCTCAAACAAATCCCCGATTCCATCCTCCAAAACGGCATTCATCGCGACCTGGTACTGCGAAAGATTCAGCGCCTCAAAGTCTATGGCTACATCACCGATGCTACGAAAAAAACGCCCCTCACGGCCGCCTCAGTTACCATTCTTTCACAAGATGGCCTCGTCCTCAAAGAAGTTACCACTAACGAGAAGGGCTATTATGAGGCGGAGGTGCCCCTGGGTCTCAACCATCGTGTTCAGGCGGCGGCAGCAGGCTATGAGCCAGCCTGGCAGGTTTTCTCCCTGGAGCGGGTGCACTATCCCCAGGGAGTCCGCCTAGACCTATCCTTGTCAGCGTCGGTTAGCCGTACCTGCATAGAGGGTTTGGTGCAGAACCAAACCTCCCAGCAGCCTGTCCCGCGCGCCACCGTTGTGCTCATTCAGGCAGAAAGTGGCCAGCGACGCCCCCTCACTACCACCGCTTCCGGTAGCTACAAAGGATGCTTACCCCCCGGCAAGTATTACGTGGAAATCATCCACAAGGGCTTCTTCCCGTACAAAGACTCTGTTATCATCCCCGAGAGCGGCCTTAAGCAAAACTTTCTCCTGACCCCCGTCCAGGCCGAAAAAGCTATCGTCCTACGCAATATCTACTTTGATTACGACAAAGCTACCCTACGGCCAGAGTCTATTGAAGAACTCGAGCGTGTCCTGCGATTTTTGCAAGAAAATACCACACTGCGGGTAGAGATTTCCGGTCATACGGATAGTGATGGTTCAGAGCTGTACAACCTCCGCTTATCGCAGGCTCGAGCGCAAGCCGTAGTAGACTACCTGGTCTCACGGGGGATTAGTCCAGACCGGCTGGTGGCCCGCGGCTATGGCGAAAGCCGCCCAGTCGCCCCCAACGACACGCCCGAAAACAAGCAAAAAAACCGCCGCACCGAACTTAAAATCTTAGGCCTGTAACGTGCAGCTTAGCCTGGTCATCCCCGCCTACAACGAAGCCGAATCCCTGCCAGAACTGATAGCCTGGATTCATCGTGTATGCGAGCCTTTGTATGAGGCTTACGAAATCATCATCATCGATGACGGCAGTACAGACAATACCTGGCAGGTGCTTGCGAACCTAAAAGCGCGCTATTCTCATCGGCTAAAAGCCATCCGGTTTGCCAGAAACTACGGCAAATCAGCTGCTTTGTATGTAGGTTTTCAGGAAGCGGTGGGTGAGGTGGTTATCACGCTGGATGCTGACCTTCAGGATTCGCCGGATGAGATCCCGGTGTTGTATGACATGATTACAAAAGAGGGGTATGACCTGGTTAGCGGCTGGAAGCGGCGCCGGCATGACCCCCTTTCCAAGACTATCCCCAGTAAACTTTTCAACGCCACGGTTCGGCTCTTCACTGGCATCCCCCTGCATGACTTCAATAGTGGCATTAAGGCTTACCGGGCCAGCGCCGCCAAAGCCTTAGACCTCTATGGCGAAATGCACCGCTACATCCCCTATCTCGTCAAGGCCGCCGGCTTCCCTAAAATCGGTGAAAAAGTCGTTACCCACTACCCCCGCCGATATGGCCACACGAAGTTCGGCTGGGAAAGGTTCCTCTATGGATTCTTAGACCTGCTTACCGTGAGCTTCCTTGTGCGATTTGGGCGGCGACCCATGCATCTCTTTGGGAGTTTAGGCGTTTTACTCTTTCTGGGTGGGGCCTTTACGGTGGCGTGGCTGGTTTATGATAAGCTTTGGCAGCTTTCGCATTATGGGCAGGTGCGGCGAGAAGTGGTAGCCCAGCCGCTTTTTTACTTGGGCCTGACGCTGGGGATTGTAGGGGTACAGCTCTTCCTGGCAGGCTTTATTGGCGAGCTCATCGTGCGCCACGCCCCGCATAAGCACCACTATGTGATCCGGGAAAAGCTATGACCACACTGGAAATCCTCTGGGCTATCGGCTCGGGCCTTATAGGACTGGTCGTAGGGTGGTGGAGCTATAATCGTTTGCCGATTCGGCATACCCCTATGCAGCGGTGGATTCTCACGGCTCTGCGCAGCATTGTCGTGGCGGGCCTGCTGTGGCTGTTGGTGCAGCCTGTCCTGCGCCTCACCAGACCTACCGCTCAGAAGCCGCTGCTTCTGCTGCTGGCGGATGATAGCAAAAGTATTTTCTGGGGAGAAGCTATTTCGCCAGAAGCTTACCGGGCGCGGTTGGACTCCCTGGTAAAGGCCTTAGAGGAGGTGGGTTTTACGGTGGAGGCGCGGCGGTTTGACAGGACTATCCATCCGTGGGGGGTGTTTTCAGGCAAAGGGGAGGGTACAGCGCTTTACGACGCCCTCTTAGATATGCGCGAGGCTTTTCCGCAAGCGGAGGGCGCTATCCTCATTTCAGACGGCATAGACAATAGCAGTAAGCGGATGGTGGGTGAGGTGGGTTTGCCTCTCTGGGCGGTAGGCGTCGGCCCGAAAGCCCCGCCTGCCGATGCCGCTATCACGGAGGTTGTCCTTCCCCCCTGGTGTGAAGTCGGCCGCAAGCATGACATAGAGGTACGTTTTTCCCAGCTGAACCAGGCGGGGCTTCTGACCGTGCAGGTGCTTGGCTCTGTGCGTAGCTGGCCTGTTCCTGCGCAGAGCAAAGCTTTCCGGGTGCCGCTCACTTTTTCGGAGCCCGGCCCGGTGCCCGTAACCCTCCGGCTGGACGTGCCCGGCGACCCAAACCCAGCCAATAATACCTATACTCCTGTCATAGCGGTTCGCGCGGCTACCCCCCGCATTGCGATATGGGCCGGTGAAATCACCCCCGACATTGCGTTCCTGAGACACAGTCTGGAGCGCATCGGACCCGTGACCCTCCTTTTAGCCAAAAAACCTACGGGCTTTACGGCCAGTCCGGATACGTTGAGCTGGGGGGCGTACGCTATTCACGTGCTGTACAACTTTCCCTTGCGGGTGGAGGATACGGTGTATGTGGGGCGAATTTTGCGTGCGGGTGGGGTGCCGTGGGTAGTGTGGGGGGCTTCGGTATCGGAAGGCCTGGTGCGTCCCTACTTTCCCCGCTTAGGCTGGCAGGGTTTAGGCCCCCTGCGTAGTGTGCCTCTGGGTAAAGAAGCGATGCTGCTGGTACGCACAGAGCAGCTAAGCCCAGCAGCCGAAAAGCTCTCTGGTCCCATGGGGCCGTGGGCCTACCGCTTTGTCCAGGGCAATGAGGCCGCCGTGGGGCTCTTAGGCGAAGGCTGGTGGCAGCTCCGCACCCTTCCCACGTGGATAGCCGCCTGGGACTCTCTCATAGGCGAACTCGCCAGCTGGAGTCTACGTTTCTATCGGGCGCCGGCGCTCCTCCTGCCGCAGCGCAGCCGCTATACCCTGGGAGAAACCGTCCTCTGGAGTGGGCAGGCACCTTCCGATGCTCGCCTTCTGATCCGAAGGCCCTCTGGAGGGTTGGACACCTTCGTAGCTGCCGCGGGGCTTTCCTACAAGCCGCCAGAGGCTGGGCTTTATACCTACACGCTGCGACAGGGGCAGACAAACCTCCATGAAGGCGCCTTCTGGGTGGAGGCCACCTCGCTGGAAATGCAGCGCCTCGGCATAGATACACTTACCTTGCGCTTCCTGAGCAGCGCGTATCTCCCTTGGGATAGCCTCTTGGCCCTGCCTACCCACATCCAGCGCACTATTCCACCCCAGACCCTTGTACATTTGCACACCGATATCCTTCCTATTCACGAATGGTGGCCGTGGCTCGCATTGCTTTTGGGGCTACTCTCCGTCGAGTGGCTCTTGCGTCGCTACTGGGGCTTGTACTAATAAGTCTGAGCTGCAAATCCACCGAAAAAGAAAACCTCCCCCCCATCCAGCTCAAAATAGTCCGCGGTGAAATTATCCTCCGACACGGCTTCAAGGATACTACGGAAGCCCGACCACTGATCGACCTCATGTCCGATTGCTTTTCGGGTGGTGACAGCGTGCCTGAGCATGTCTATTACGAAGGTTTAGTTGATTTGCAGCGAGATAGTCTATTTCGCTGGCTTATAGATACGACGCTTAAGATTTTTCCGCCGGACTACCCTTTTGAAGAAAAGCTGACTCTCCTCTTCCAGCGCTGGAAAAAACTGTATCCAGGAGATAGCTTGCCGGTGATTGTGACTTTTGTGACGGGTTATGGGCCGGTCGGGGCGCTCACGCTGGAGACGGATCAAGCACAGCTTTGTGATAGGCACCTGATGATCGGACTGAACTACTACCTATCGGACACGTTTGGTTTTTATCCCCCGGATCTACCCTATTTTATTCGGCGGCGATTGACGCCCCCACATTTGCCGGTTTTTGTAGCACTGAGGCTGATTCGGAGCAAAATACCTACCCTTTCTCCCCGTAATGTGCCCAAGATGATAGATTACATGGTCTGGTATGGGATTCAGCTTTATGCGCTTGAGAAGCTACTGCCGGAGCTACCGGATACACTAAGGTTTTTTTACACGCAGTCCCACATGGCGTGGCTAAAGGAAAATAAACGTTATGCCTACAAAGCGCTTTTGCCGTATTTTCAAGAGAGTCGCTACTTAGAGATTCAGCCGTTTATTGGAGAGGAGCCTTTTACAAAGCTCTTTGGGCGGGAGTCGCCCCCTCGCTTAGGCTGGTACTTTGGGTATGAGGTGGTGCGTCAGTATATGGAGCGCTATTCGGATATGACGCTGCGGCAGCTGCTGGAGCTACCGCCTACGGAATACCAAAAACTCTTTGAGAAAGCCAGATACCGCCCCTGAAAGAAAGGGGGCTGTATCTTTGCACGGATGATGGGCCGTCGTCTGCGTCGTTTGCTCAAATCTTTGCCGGGGTACGAGTATGTTCAGTACCTCTCAGCGGGGAAGTGGTTTATTCTTAGTGTTACAAGCCTTTTTGTGGTAGGGAGCTTGGTTTATTATGCCCTACAAGGGGAAGAGTATCTCTCGGAATCAGAGTTTATACCACCTAACTTGCAGATGCTTCCTGTGCGGTCTGGCGCTACCGTGATACCCGGCGGGGCTGAGGATATTACGCAGATCATAGCGTATCTCTCTTCTGATCAGATTAGAGGAAAAATAGTGCGACTTTATCACCTTGTCGAGCGATACGCCATCCAGGCGAGTTCGCCGCGGGCAAAGGCTAAAAAAATAAAAGCTCTCCTGGATAGGAATATCTTTATCACCCGTACTAAAGCCCAGACTATCCGAATCCAGGTCTATGATGTAAATCCGGACACTGCCTACATGATAAATCAATTTCTCCTGCAAGAGGCAGAGAACTTTTGTCGGGGCATTGCAAAGTACAAAGACTACTATGATAACTCCGTAGCTTCTTTTGATAGTCTTAAGGTAGAAATGGCTTCTCTGGAGCGGACGCTGAGCGAGTTTCGCTACAAGTATAAGGTTTTCACCCTAAGTGATGCGCAGGAGTCTCCCACTCAAACGGCTATTCAACTCATGCTCAATAATCCCGATGCCCTCCGGCAGTACGACAAAGTCGTCAGCATGGAGACGCGGATGAGGCGGTTTCAGGAACTTTACACGCGTCTCTACGAGAGAGTGGAAGAGGCCAGAGTGACCCTCAATACCTATCCCCTGCTCATTATTATGGTTGATCCGCCTTACAAGAGTGATTTCCCCGATCGACCGCGTCTTTTGCGTAATACAGTTTTAGTTGGAGCGATTGGTTTTCTATTTTCTGCATTTCTGGCGGTTTATGTAGGTATGTTAGGGTTCTTTGACGAGGAGGTGGAGGAGGCCGAGGAGCGCGATCTCATAGCCGAAAAGGCCTAAGCCCACAATCACGCCCCGGCAGGCGCCCGCCGTCACGAGCTGCCCCCGAAACGCTTCTCGCTGATACACCTGGCTCACATGTACTTCTATCGCTGGTCTACCCACCCCTCGTAAAGCATCATACAGCGCATAACTATAATGTGCCAGCGCCCCAGGATTGAGAATTAGCCCATCGTACGCCTCCGTCTCCCATACCCACTCTATCAGCTTCCCCTCGTAGGGGCTCTCTAAGTACACAAGCGCTACCTGGTCGGCATATTTGGCCTCGAGCCTGGCAAAAAACGCGGCCCAACTTTCTGTGCCGTACCATTCGGGTTCCCGGCCCCGGCCGATGTATTTTACATTTGGGCCGTGGAGAATCCGCACCCGCCACATCCCCCCAAAGGTATCATCCAGGCCTGGATAGACTACCTCGCCGTCCAGAAAAATCGCCTTCCTGCCACCCTCGAGGCCTATGCGCGCGACGTTCAAAGTCTATTACCAGAGACATGGCCACCCACCACAGAAGAAATACAGGAAAGGCTCTTACACTTGAAGACTATTCAGGAATGGCAAACTGTCACGCTGGCCCGCAAAATCTCTGCTTTGCGGAGTTTTTTGCGGTTTGCGTATCAAGAGGGGTATTTGGCGGAGGATTGGAGTGATTTCTGGGAGGTGCCGCGCTTTTGGCGGAAGGTGCCTACCTACCTTACGCCGGAGGAGGCCCAGCACCTCGTAGAAGCCCCATTTACGGGCCGCCATGCCCCGCGCAATCGCCTCTTATTAGAGCTTCTGTACAGTTGTGGCCTGCGCGTAAGTGAAGCCTGTCAGCTTTCTCTACATGCCATTGATCAGGAGAACCAGTTTATAGAGGTGCGGGGAAAAGGGGAAAAAATTCGTTGGGTGCCTTACGGCCGAGCTGTGGAAAAGGCGCTCGCTGCTTACCTGTCGGTGCGCCAGGCGCAGTACAAGCCCCGTCGGGGCGCCGAACACTACCTCTTCCTCAGCCAGAAGGGCGGGCCCCTCACCCGCATTCAGGCCTATTATATCGTTCAAGCCGCGGCCCGCACCGCCCAGATAGAAAAGCCCATTAGTCCACACGCCCTCCGGCATAGCTTCGCTACGCACCTCCTGCTGGCAGGGATGGACATAGCGATTTTACAAAGGCTACTGGGTCACGCCTCTATGAACACCACCCAACATTACCTGCAATGGGTAGGCGCTGAGCTCAAGCCGATCCTTTTGCGGTACCACCCCCGGGCCCAACCTCCCCCAACCCCCCCCCACGAACCATCAGACCTAAAATAACCCCCAGAATAAGCCCAAAAAGTCCCGTTACCTTCACTTTATCCCACGTATTCAAGTGCCATTTGCGCTGACGAATGCGATATTCGTGAAAGAGCTTATCCTGAAAAGCAATCAACGAGTCGATGCGGCTTTCGGGTACTTCTTGCTTTCGCAGGTAAGGCCGAAGTTCTACAGCTCTGCGGGTGGGATAGGCCTCATACTCAGTCCGGAGCGCCGGCTCCATCGCTATCTCGCCCGCCGCTTTGAGCGGAGCACTCCCGAGCGCTACCCCCATCACCCACAAAATCACCCGCACCGGGTCTAAATAATATAACCGCCGCAGCCGCACCAGCACCACAACTGCCACCAGCAAAAACCACCCCCAACCTAAAAGGAGCATAAGCTGACCGCCCATCACCTTGTACACAAAGCCTCCCTTCCATGAAATGTAGTCTATTGCCAGCGACCCAAGTACATGTAAAGTTACCGCCAATAGCCCACTATACAGCCACACTCTAAGCGGTACGAACCTCATTTCCATACTGGCACAGGAACAAAATGGCGTAGTTGATAATGTCTATGAGGTTGTCGCGGATGGCACCGTGGTGCGTGTATAGGTCATGGTCCATCTGGCGGAGACGTTCGAGCTTCATGAGGATAAACTCGGCGAAGGCGAGGGGACGCATCAGGCGCCAGGCATCGCCATAGTCGGCATTTTTGCGTTCGAGGGTGTGCTGTGCAAGCTCTAAATTTTGCTTCACGAGCTCTTCGACAGATATTTCTGGGTTTTTTTCCAGACTTGCGAGAGCGATTGCGCAGTAGTTTACAAGGGAAAGCCAATCTTCTATGGGATTTTCGCCAGTAGCGGGTTTATCTTGGCGATTTTGCTGGTAGAGGGTTCGGAGACGATGAGCCTTAATCAGGAGTAGGTCTATGAGGGAAGGGAAGGAGAGGGCTCGCCAGCTTTCGCCGTACTGCTGGCGCTTTTGGGTGAAGATGGCTTGGGCTTTTTTCAGCCATTTATTGTACTCTGGGGGCACCGCCACGCTGCAAAGGTACGGCCTTGGGGGAGCTGGGGCTACAAGGCTCATACCAACGCTAAGTAAAAACCCTCTGAATACAAGGAGGGAGGCTAATGCGTCTGTCCCGGAAGGGCGGGCGCGCTTGACTCCAAATGGTATTATATCCCTCAGGCTTTCCAAAGTTTAGTCCCATGATGAGGCGCATGGCTTTGTATTCTCAAAGCCTCCTAAAACACCCGATACCGCACCGTCAGGTAAAACCGCCATTCGTCCCGCTGCCACACCGGCTGGGCGTCCCGCATAGGATCAAACGGCCGAAACGCATTCCCCACCCGCTGCACCCGCCGATAGGGTTGATTTAGGATATCCCACACACTCACCCGCACCTCCCACCGCCCCAAACGCCGACTCACTTGCAGCTCCCAAAACGCCCGCCCCCGCTCTACCGGATTCGGATAAATATTTTTGTCAAAACCCATCCCCCAGATTTGCGGCCCTGTATAGTTGAAGTAACTCCCTACTTCCCACTTCTCTGTCGGGCGTCCAATAAGGCCTACATTCACCACATATGGCGCCTGACCTTGCAGGCGCTCATTATACGGATCCGTCAGCCCTCGCCAAAACCGGCTCCCACTCTCGGAAATCGTAGCATTCACATATCCCCACAGCCGAGGGCTCGTTACCTCGCCCCACAAAACCTCCCGCACTTCTACTTCTATGCCGCCCACTTCCCCATAAGAGCGGTTCCGTGTCTTGAATACAAAGACTTCCGTGTAGCTGTAAGGTTCTAAGTACACCTCCGGCAAAGCTTGAAGGACCTTATAAAAAACCCCCACAGCTATCAGCCGATGAGAGCCTTTCACCCACTCCCACCGCACATCGGCATTCCAAGCAGAGCCGATCCTGTAAGCTGTATCCCCACCCCAGTAAAACGCCGACAGATAATCAAAGTATTGTATCGGTACCTGCATAGGTGCCGGCGGCCGAATCAGCGTCCGATATGCCGCTCCTCGTATATGATGCACTTCTCCCGTCCGATACTTTACAAGCGCACTAGGTAAAAGATCACCTCGGCGCTCAGTGAAGAAAGGATCGTATTCCTCTCCGCCTATGGGCCGATGCCAAAAGCGTCGCTCATACCCTTCATACCGAGCTCCTATCATCCCCTCCCACCGACCCCAGCCTGCCCGCACCATTCCATACCCTGCGCCGATTATCGTCTGTGCTCGCCAACGATGATAATCCCCCGTCCGATCTACTAGCCAAAAGCCCCCGGGTACCCGATTCCCTTCCGCATATACCTCCCGAGTCCTGTCTATTAACAACACCTCAGGTGTCAAAATAGACGCCTGCGTCGTATCCGGCATCAGTCCTACTGAGCGAGCCTCATTGCGCTGGCCTTCCCAAGAGTACCATCCTCCTATCCGCACCTTTATCCAATGCTCCCTGCTGCCCCACCGTCGCTCTACGTAAGGATGCCCATAGCCTTGCAAACCTCCACTACGACTATGCCATGTCAATGCATGCACCTCGAGGCTGCCCCAGAGATCTCTTTCGTAGCTTAGCACACTATCTCCTGGATACATAACATAGTTCATCGCCCCACCGAAGGGCACCCCATATCGCTGGCCTATCACTCCTACCTCTACTCCACCTAACCAATTTTCCCCTTGATGGCTCCACCGCAAACGCCCCATGCCTAACTGACTTCGCTCTAAAAGAATATTAGGATACCAGTACGTTACGTAGTCTCCTAAGTAAGGATTATAATAGGAACCCTGCTCCAAGCTATGACGCTCAGACCATTGGCCTACACCTAAAACGGAAAGGGAGAGCCCCTGTCGTTCCGAGAGCCGATAAGCAAGGGTCCCAGACAAGCCCGCATTGCGAGAAAGATGCCAGACGGGCTCAGCAGCGGAGTTTAGGTATTCCTCGTAACGCCACCGCCCATCGCTGCTATCAAAGGTCCCGTCGCTAAAAACTATCCGTTCTCTATTCCACCTTTGCCCGTAAACTGCTCGCAAAGTTCCTTGCCAGCGACCCTTCTGACCATTGTAAGAGATACTTACGAGCGGCCCGGGCGGCGCGAACGCCCCCGTATCGGGCACCACCAGCCGCCGATACTGCCGAGCATAAACGAAATTTTCTGCTGTGGGCCTATCCCCCGGCGCACTGGCTTGAATAAGTGCCGGGTCAGGCAAATCCCTAATCTCCCACTGCGCCCATGACCCTCGCGCCACGGGATACCGCTGCCCTATACCCCAGCTCCCGATCTCGCCTGTCAGCGCCACACTAAGGCCCTCCGAGCCACCCTCCGGCAGTTGGAAATCTACCAGCCCCCCACCAAAATGCCCTAACAGCTCCGGCGTCCAAACCTTCCGTACCTCCACCCGCCCTAAGAGCGTGCTCACTAACTCCTGATTGATAGACATGCTCCCATCATACCGCAACCATCCCGGATAGGCCATCCCAAAGGCAAACGCATTATACCGTTCGGCCAGTCCCCGCACACTCACCCATCGCCCT
>Ga0209691_1002088_pt1 | contig 10854 bp, 4 predicted proteins | sample YNPMSBMetaG_FD_187120 | JGI IMG/M metagenome (GOLD analysis project Ga0209691, IMG submission 187120) | Anoxygenic and chlorotrophic microbial mat microbial communities from Yellowstone National Park, USA - YNP MS-B MetaG (SPAdes) (version 2) ... | reverse complement strand
AAAGCGTGTTTTCCAGCCTGGATCGGCTGGGGTTGAGCGAACGCCCCCTGGTGCACAGGCAAAGCCTGTCCCGACAGGGGATCGTCCCCTACCGCAAGACCCAGGGGCTGGTCTTTCACCTCTATGCAGTGCTGCTGGGCTATGGTCTCTTCAAGCTGATGGAGCACAACCCCGCTTGGCGTCTCCTGTTGGCGCAGCTTGGGGGAATGTGGCTGGTGGCTTTTCCGAATTGGGGTATGGCCATCTTCGGAGCTCTCCAGGACATGCCCTTGGTGGATCTCCTCTCCATGCTGGGAAGGAGGAGCGGCCTCCCGCATGTCTGGGGCGCGGGAGGAAAGCGGAACCGCTACATCCTGGCCCTGGATCGGGGAAACCTCCTGTGGATGAAGGACGATCAGGGCTATCTGGACCCCCTGAAGGCCCGCTCCACCCTCCTGGAACTGGCCTCGGCCCACTGGGGGGCCTTTGAGTTCACGCCCGCGGAGCCTCCGAGAGGGAGCCTGCTCCTCAACTGGCCCTTGGAGCAGATGCTTTTGAGCGTAATTACCATCCATGACGAGCTCGCATCCTACAACGGCCTGGCGCTCTACAATGTAGCGGGGATGGAGCCCGCCCTGCTGGAAGCCTCACCGCCGAGGAGGCCCGCAGGCTGCTGGCCGAGCTAGGGCCAGGGCCCTCCTGAGCGACGAGGGGGTAGTATGCAACGAGAGAAGCTCAAAGAGATCGCCCGGCAAGCCATCGAGGACATGGCCCTGGAGGCCCGCTTCCGCCCGGAGGACCACCAGGTGCTGCTGAAGCACAAAGACCGGCTCCTCTCGCTCAGCGACACCCTGGTCCGGGTCTTCTACGACACCCTCTTCGCCACCCCCAGCACCCGCAAGGTCTTCCACGAGGGGGAGCGCCCGGCACGGGAGCAGACCCTGGTGGACTGGTGGCAGAAGACCGTGGAGGGCCCGGTGGACGAGGAGTACTGGGCCTGGCAGGCCTATGTGGGCCTCATCCACGTGAAGCGTGCGGTCTCCAACCCCATGATGCTGGGGCAGGCTTTCATGATCGAGGATCTGGTGCGCACCCACCTGGACGACCTCGAGGTGGCCGGAGCTATACGCCGCCTGATGGCCACGGTGGCCGCCATCATCGCCTATAGCTATGAGAGAGCCCAGCTTCTAGCCGTGGAGGAGAGCACCGGGATGGGGCAGGAGCTAATCCGCACCCACACCCGGCTGGGGGTGGAGCGCCTGCTGGAGGAGTAGCCCTAGCGAAAGCCCCACGGAGCGGGCCCCTGCAGCAGCTCGATCTGGAAGTCCGCACCCCGCTCGCCCGGCCGCACCCTGCGCAGCTGCCCCCCCGCGTCCATCAGGGCCCCCAGGTAGTCCCCCGGGCCTACCACCCCGTCTCCGTTGACGTCCTTCCAGCCAAAGATGGCGTACTGGCCCGGCACCAGCCCCTCTATGCGGTAGCCCGCCGCGCGGCCGTCCCTGTCCACCCGGACGCTCTTTGAACGCTCTCGGTCGCAGCTCTCGTCCTGCAGAAGCCAGCAGGCCACCACCTGGGTGTCCCGGATGCTCTCCTGCACCACCTCGCCCACCACCAGTGTGAGCGGCAGCCCGCTCTGCAGCCCTGCCGAGCGCCCGGAGATGAGCAGGCTGTAGACCCCGCGCGCAAGGGAGGTCTCCGCCCTCAGGCTGAGCAGGCTCTGCTCCTCGGCTTCCTGGGGGCTAAAGCCCGCGCTCAGCCCCTGCGGAGCCCCCTCCAGGCTGAGGCGCACCGGCCCCGTAAAGCCCCCGTAGCGTTGCAGCCGTATGGTCAGGCTCAGCCCCTCCCCCGGCTGCAGCCGCAGATGGGTACGCTCGGCTGAAAGGTGGAACCCTCGGAGGCTGCCGGCCTGTAGGGCCTGCAGCGCCCCGTAGGCGTCCACCAGGCCCGCGCCGCACATCTGCTCTTGCATCCCGCAGGCCTCCTGGCTTAGGGGCCTGGCCGTGGTCCGCAGGACAAGCCTGGCCCTCTCGGTGCTCAGGCTCGGGTCCAGCCCCTTCATCAGCGCCACCAGGCCCGCTACGTGCGCAGCAGCCATCGAGGTTCCGCTCTGCAGCACGTAGCCGTACCTGCCCTGCCTATCCCGCCCCAGGCTCAGCACCCCGTCTGGATAACCGTCAGCGTCGTCGTCCCGCTCGGTATCCCCCCCGGGGGCCATCACGTCCAGGCGGACCCCGTAGTTGGAGTACCGCGCCCGGTAGCCCCGCCGGTCGGTAGCCCCCACCGCGATCACGTTGGCGCAGCTGGCCGGGGCAAACTCCTGCACCGGCCCGTTCTCATTGCCCGCCGCCGCCACCACCACCGCCCCCAGCGCGGTGACCCGGTCAAGCGCCCGTTGCATGATGGGCGTGCAGGGGGTGCGGCCGCCCAGGCTTAGGTTGATCACCCCCGCCCGGTGGGGGTTACGCGGAAGGCCTGGTACCGGCTCCCCCACCGCCCAGAGCAGCCCGTCTATGATGTCCGCATCGCTGCCCCCCAGCCGGCCGATCACCCGTATGGGCAGCAGGCGGGCCGACCAGTCGACCCCAGCCACCCCAAGGCGGTTGTCGGTAGCCGCGGCGATGATACCCCCTACGTGGGTCCCGTGGTAGCCGGAGGCCTCCTCATCGTAGGGATCCGGGTCGCGCCCGTCCCCGTCCCCCGCGTTGGCGTTGGGGTCCTGCAGCCCCAGCTGGGAGACCATGTCGTAGCCCGGCAGCATCCGGCCACCCTCCCAGTCCGGGTGGGAGGCCTGCTCGTCCCCGGGTCGGTAGAGCACCCCGCTGTCCAGCAGCGCCACCACCACCTCCCGCCGGCCCGTGCCCACCGCCCAGGCCTGGGGGAGGTTGATCGCAGGGTAATGCCACTGCAGAAAGTACAGCGGGTCTTCAGGCACGCGGAAGCTCAGCGCGAGCGGCTGGCGCAGCCAGTTCAGCGAGACCGCCGCCACCTCCGGCCGCTTCTGCAGCGCCCGCAGCAGCCCGGGCATCTCTGCCTCGCCTATGGCCCCCCGGTAGAGGTGGACGCCGGCCAGCCCCGTGGACCTCACCCAGCCCAGGCTAATGGGACGACCGTCCAGCTCCACCTGCAGCGCCCGCACCCCCTGCAGGCTCACCCCCTCGCGGAGCTGCACCAGCACCTCCCCCGGCACGTAACGGGCCGGGCCGACCGTACGCACCGGCCGGGCCTCCAGCGGGCTGCCCAGGCGGACCTGGCCCTCTATCGTGGTACCAGGACCCCCTGCGCAGGCCGCGACCAGGAGAAGCAGTGGGATAAGGTACCTAACAACCATCATGGCCTGGCCTCCATCAGGGCGTGCCCAGGATCAGTACTTCTCTTGGTTCCCATACCCCCCCGAGAAGCAGGAAGCGTCCCGCGCCATAGAGCAGCTGGTAACCGCCGCTTACAACCATGCCTCGCGGGAAATTGTCGTACCAGCTAAGACCATCGCGCGAGGTAAATACAAGTGTTCTACCACCGTCTCCGCTTCCACCCAGCGCCACAAAGGTACCGCTGCCGTAGGCCAATCCAGCCACGCCCCACCCGAAGGTGTCCGCCTCCGTCCAGCCCGCGCCGTCGTCGGATGTGACGAGGGTTCGGCCCCTGATGCCGGCGTACAACCCTTGGCCCCGGAGAACCGGGTAGACCAAGTCCCTGTCATAGTAAGCATCCTGCCAGCTTTGGCCGTTATCCGTAGACAAAAGCCTCCTGCTAGAAGAACCATCGTCGATGACAATCCGGTTATCACCGGCCGGGTGGAAGTAGGGATGGTCTACAAACACTGGCAAGGTGGAGATCTGCCCCCAACTGATCCCGTCCTCGGAGGCCATTACCGACCTTTCTGAAACACTCAGGAACCGTCCGTGGACGAAGCCAAGTCCTGCCAACCGGCCGACCCGGTGCTCTACCCAGTTCTGCCCGTCCGAGGAGACGAAGACGTTTCCGCCATCACCCAGGCAGACGAAGCGGTCGTTGCCAAACACAAGCCGTCGCTCCTGGCAGCGTACCGTCTGGGCCTGCCGGGTCCACTCCCTGGCGTCGCTGGAGGTGTACACCCTTCCATCGCGGGTGGTGACCACGAACCGGGGGCCGAGAACGGTCTCTCCGAAGGCCAGGTTCGAAACGCCGTGGGAGGCCCTGTCCGCAAAGGGCGAGGAGTCCCAGACCTCCCAGGCCAGCCCGTCGCTGTCGCGGGAGGCCGCGATATACCCGTGTGATCCCACCGCCACAAGCCAGCCATCGAGGTGCCTGGCCCTGTGCAGGAGCGTTCTCGATCTGTCCCCCAGCCAGCCTGGGCTCGCAGGGCTCCAGGTGCTGTAGTCGGTGGTGACCCCCACCCCGGCCCAGACCAGGCGTCCGTTGACCAGGAACAGCTTCCCACGGGATGCGTGCCACGACAAGTTACGGACAGAGCGTCCCATCCAGTTCACCCCGTCGCTTGAGGTCAAGGCCTCTTCGGTGAATCCCGCAGACCTCACCATGAGGAACTGGCCGTCGGAGTAATAGAGGTGCCAGGGTCTCCACCCGGACGTATTGCTCACCGGCGCCCAGCTGACCCCGTCCTCCGAGACGTACACGCTGCTTGACGACAGGGTGGATGAGTCCAGCGCCACCACGAACCGCCCATTGCCGTACGCGATCTGAGGTTCCACGTAATAAGGCAAACCACTGAAAGGGGCGCTCATCTGACTCCAGTTCATCCCGTCCGTGGAGGTGATGACCAAGAGCTGGCCGGTTCCCCACCACGAGGTGTGCTTGGACACCAAGGCGATGAACCTGCCCGCGCCGTATGCGAGTCTGGACGCAGCGAGAGAGCCGCCCAAGTAATCTAGCCGCCCGTTCTGAAGATCTACATCTACCCGTGCCCGCTGCCAGTTCTCCCCGTCACTGGAGACCAGGATCGTCAAAAGCCCGTCGAGGCGGCCCAACGCTACAAACCGCCCGCCGCCGTAGATAACCTCATGCAGGTCAGCCTTACTTTGGCCTGAGTCTTGCCGGCTCCAGCTGGCCCTGTCCCTGGAGGTGACGACATAACCCTTATAGCCTACGGCCACCCAGAGGTTCTTATCCGGTGCGTACGCGATGTCGTTCAAGGGTGAGAACAGGGTGTTCCACCGAACATCCCGGTGTGGGGGGCGGGGCGTTACCGTCAGGCTCAGGTTTTTCTCCGCCCGAGCCTCTCCCAGGCCGGCCCGCAAGCGGAGGGTATAGGTGCCTAGCGGGGCATTGCGGTCCGCCACCAGGGCGATCTGCCGGGTAACCTCCTCGCCCGTCAGCTCCACGCTGCTTGGGCGAAGGGCAATTCCGCTCACAGGGTACCCATCTGCCCCGACCAGCTCCAGCACCGCGCTGCCGCTCAGCCCCCCGGACAGCCTGAAGGTTATATCCACATCCACCGCCCCGCCCTGCGGTACTGTGTAGCTGTCTTGGCTAAGCTCGATGGAGATGCCCGGCGCCCGCTGGCAGGCCACCTGGACCAGCACCGTCTGAGCGTCCGTCGCACCCTCCTCCAGCAGCTGCAGCAGGTAGGTCTGATCCTCCCCCGCACAGCCCGCCGAGCGCACCCGATGGACACGGGAAGAGGCAGCGTTCAGGGCGTGGGGCTGGCCGACAGCACCGGGGAGCAGCGGCTGACCGTCCACAACCAGGCCCGGCCGCCCTTCCTCCCCGAGCAGCCTCAGCCGGTACGTCCCCGACCGGCCCCCGGAACCGGGGTTGGCCACCGTCAGGCTGGCCTCTGCCCCCGCGGTGAGCCGCAGGACGCCGGGAGACACCCCCAAGGCCGCCCGCTGGGTGGCCTCCCTCACCTCCCCGCCCACGCTCTGCTCAGCACCCCTGGCATACTGCGCCGCCCGCTGGTAGTCCCCCGAGACAACCCCGTCCAGAATGCAGGCCTGCCGCAAGAAAGGGTTGCTTATGGTGCCGCAGAAAGCCTCCGCCTGGCTCACCCTCTCCGGATCCAGCGCCGGCGGTGCCTGAGGGTAGCGCACCTGCGGCCTCAGGTCGGTGAAGAAGCGCTCCGACGGACGCACCTCCCAGCTCCGCCCAAAGACCTGGTACAGCGTGCCAAACCCCAGCGGCTGCTCCAGCCTCACCCCCTCACGGGTGACAAAGTCGTCCTGCGGGTCATCGTTGGCGTTCCCCATCAGGCCCCGCAGCTGCCCCTGCAGCGACCTCGGCCGCACCGCGGCCACCCCCAGCATCGGGAGCTCCCCCAGCCGGTCCGCCCGGATCACCACCGCCGGCCGCTGCTCCTCCGCTCCCGGATAGATGATGGAGACCTCCACCGGCACAATACGGGTCACATCCACCCTTTCCTGGGTTCTCAGTATGGCCCGCCGGTTGGCCACCAGGTACGCCCCGCCCGGCAGGGCCAGCTTGATGGCCTGGGCCAGCTCATCGGTCCTGTCCACCCCTTCCACCAGCACCCGCAGGGCCGGCACCGCCGTTCCGAGGATGCCCATGAACTCAGCCTTGACCTCCACGCGGCTGCCCTGGGCCCCCAGCCGCACCGCCGCAGCCTCGGTGTACGTGGCCTCAGGGTTACCCGGCATCCCCATGAAGCGCAGCTGCAGCGGCATCTGCGGGTGCTCTATGGCCCAGAACTCCCCTTGGGCGTGGAAGTCGTACGCCGCGCCGTCCGGAGTGATCAGGTGGGGGTCGCAGAACACCCGCACCGGTATGGTTGTGTCCGGATCGGGGTTGGGGTTCGGATCCGGATCGGGGTTGGGGTTCGGATCCGGATCGGGGTTGGGGTTCGGATCCGGATCGGGGTCGGGGTTCGCGCGGGGGAGGCAGACGATCGGCACCTCCTCGGAGGCCAGCAAGCCCGGTTGATCCCTGAAGCGCAGGTTCAGCTTCCGCACCTGGCTGCCCTCCTCATTACAGAGGTACCTCAGGGTACCTTGGGCGCGCCACTCCTTGTCGGCCTTGCTGAACTGCAGGCTCACGATCTGTAGCTTCTGCCCGTCGCCCGGATCCTCTAGCTCAACGTCCGGTCTCCCATCCCTTACCACGACCGAGGGATCCTCCGGTATCACCACCCTTACAGAGGAACGGTCAACAAAGCCAACCAGGCTCCTGATAGGGGTCGCCGACAAGGTAGCCTTCGGCTTGCACAGGTCAAACTCGCCCAGGTGGGCGTACCCGAAGGGCAGCCCCTTGCCGAGCTGGAAGCCAACTATCCTCACCCCCTCCCAGTGCGCGCTCGCGATCACCACGGCCGTGCGCTCCTCCTCGCTCACATCCTCCCGCGAGCACTCCGGGGGGATGCGCAGGTTGAACGCGGCCGCGGTGTCCCCCTCTCCCACCGTCATCCGGTGGATGGGCCGGTCGGGGTCGGACTCCCGGTAGACCAGCAGCTCCCGGGCGTAGGCCTGGGGCTTGGTCCACTCAACCCTGACCCTTTTCTCGCTCTCGGACACAAGCCGAGCGTCTACCTTGCTCTTCTTTATAGCCGCCTCAACGCTGTTGAGGTTGATCAAAAGACCCAGGTCAATCGTACCGGACAGCTCGAAGGAGGTCCCTGTCTTCAGGCCCAGCAGCTTGCTCCACCAGCCCTCCGTGCCCGAGAGGAGCAGGTCGATCACGAAACCCCTCAGCGCAACCTTGGCCTTGTCGCGCGAGGTGATAGCGTACTTGCCGTAGGCCTTGGAGTCTTGGATGGCCCTCCACCGGGTCGTGTAAACGAACTCGTGGGTGGCAGGGGTCGGGAAGTAGGCCCCCACCAGGGCCAGCGGCGTGCCGCCCGAGGGAAGCTTAATCTGCAGCAGCTTGGCGATGGTCTCCAGGCCGGGGAGTTTGCCCAGCTTGATGGCAGCGCCCAGGCCCAGTGCGTCCGTCTCCAGCTTGAGCTTGTACTGCACTCCCTTGAAGTCCCGCTCCATCTCAGGTGAAAGATCGCCCCCAAAGGTCTTGATGTATGGGGAGAGGCTGAGGGAAACGACGGGGCTGAACCAGTCGCTCTTGGAGGTGTCCACCTTGAAGCCAAGGGAGCCCTTGATCTTAGCCCCCACTGTGAACAGCTCGATCTCCTGCTTCGGTTTGTAACTGCCATCTTTCAGATCAAAGGCAGAGAGCAGGTTGAACTTGCCCAGACCCAGCTCGGGGCTGAGGGTTACAGAGGGAAATGGGGTGGGTATGTCGAAGTAAATGAGCAGGAACAGCCAGAGGTCCTCGGGCTGGACGAGGTTGCCCCGGTTCTCCCGCTCTGCCGACACGAGCTCCTTCTTGAGGTCTATCTCGGTCGACAGGGTGACGGTGGAGGTGTGGTTCAACCTGCCGTTTTCAAAGCCCAGCTTCATCTTCCCAAGCTTGAAGGTGAGCTTGCTGGAGAGCTTGAATGTGACCACCGAGAGGAGTTTGCACTTCCGCTTAGCCTCGAGGGAGACCGACAGATCCAGGCCGTCCGAGGAACTCCCCTCCCCCTTGGCCCCAAACTTCATCTCGGCCTTCTCACACTCAATAGGCCGCGTCCGCTGGCCCTGCAGCTGTATGAGGTCCTCCGGCTCCTCCAGGGCATCCCCCACCTCCAGCGGCAGCACCCCCTGGCGCAGCAGCTCGTCCAGGTCCACCTCCACCTCTACCGGGGCAAAGACCGCGCCCGCCGGCAGCGGCTCCACCGCCAACAGCAGCACGCTCCCCCGCTGCGCCACCACCCGGTGGACCTGGCCCATCAACGGGTAGGCCTCCCCCTCCCCCAGCAGCATACGGCCCGGCAGGGACTCCGCACTTATGCCCCTCTCGGGATCCTCCCGCACCACCGCCGGCACCGTGACCCGCCCGTCCCGTCCGTCCAGATCCACCGCCTGCCTTATCTCCTCCAGGGTGAACACCGCCAGCCGGGCGAGCTGGGTGGCCTGCCCCAGCTCATACCCCACCGGGTAGGCCACCAGCTCCTCCGGCACCACCAGCACCCCCGCAGCAGGCCGCAGCATCGAAAATACCGCCACTGCGTTTAGGAAGGTCCTACCCTCCCGCATCTCCCGAGGCCGCACGTTGACGTACAGCGGGGTCTCCGTCCAACCAGCCGGCGCCCTGACCCGCACCCGGCCCGGCCCCGCCCAGGCCACCTCGTACCCCGCCCCCACCGCCTTGAGCTCTAGGTAGCTCCCGTCGGCCGCGTACCGCTCGCCCGACCACGTCTCCACCCAGACCGCCAGCAGCCGCTCCTCCCCCGGCTCCAGCAGCGCCCTGTTAGGGGTGATGACCACCCGCTTCAACCGGTCCTGTTCCAGCAGCAGCGCCCCCTGCGCCGGCGACCCAACCTGCAGCAGCGGCTGGGCAAAGCCTTGGCCACTCACCGGGGGGGGCAGCGTCTCCCTCGACGCCGATGCCTGGCCCTCCACTACCAGGGTCAGCCTCGCCTCGTGCTGCAGGCTCCCAGAGACCCCTCGCAGCGTCAGTGAGTGAATCCCGGAGGCAGCCTCCTGGCCGACCCGCAGCCTGAGCCGCTGGCTGCTGGGGGTGTTCTCCTGCACCCGGATGCTCTGGGTGGCGATCTGGGTCTGCAGGCTGATGCCTGGTACCTGCTCCCCCCGTTCGTTCAGCAGCTGCAGCACGACGCTTCCACCAAAGCCGTTCCTTGGCGTGATGGTGAGCTCCAGGTCAGCGCTGCCCCCTAGTGGGACGCTGACCTGGTCAGGGCTGAGGGTAAGGGTGAAGCTGGGCGGGCTGGGCTGGCCACAGGAGGACAGGAGAGACAGCAGCAAGAACAAGGCGGCAATCCTGCCAGACTTGAGCGGCTGGGCGAACCTCATATCGCTAACCTCATATCGCTAGATATTTCCGCATTAACATCCTTGACCGTGGGCACGACCGCCTATAATTTACAGAGTGAGTGTATAGTCAATGTCAATACCCTGTAGGACTTGCGCAGTTGAACGTTGACAAAACCGTGGGTTGGCTCCTCACTTCAGCCCGTCGGAATCGTGTTTTATTGACGTTGTGGTTTTCTAGTTTCTGGAATCGTTATACCTTGTAAATGCCGTTCTGTACGCGATTTTATCGATCTTGTTCTCCCCAAATCCTCACTCAAGTGCGTAACTCCTAACCCCTGTAATCGGTCAACACATCTGAGACTCTTGGGGAACCGACTCCGCCTGTAGTTTAGCCAGGAACTCCAGGGCCATGTGGGGTCTATGGCCGTGGTAGTACGCCAGGTAGTCTTCCAGCTCGGCCTGGATTTCACCGATGGTCGTGGGCAAGGGCCGGGTGTAGAACTCGTCCCGGAAGGTCCGCTGCATCCCTACATGGCCGTTGAGCTTAGGACTCCGAAGAGCCAGATGCCCAGAGCCTGGCAGCCCTCAAAACTTGCAGTTATGCGCCCTGGGGATTCCTTATGCACCGGGACCACTTGAAAGGGGCTGCTGGTTTCCCGTCTGATGACGGGTGCTATGCACACAGCAGCCCAGTCCCTACTCTCAGCCATCCTGGCCCTCCTGCCAAGCCCCCACCAGGGTTTCCCGTCTGGACATGATCCCCTTCCAGGCCTCGGGATGCGCGGACGTTCTGCAAGGCCCCTCGCCGCCCGTACTCACGAACTCACAAACAAACAAACTTATAGAGTCACGAAAACACAAATATACAGACTAACAAACTAACGAGAACACGGGGAAACAAAGTTACAAAGGTACAGAGTTACAGGCTCCCTTGCACCCTCCGGCCGGCTTGGGTATGCTGGCCCCGCAGATGAGGGTGGTGGCGGTGGTAGGCGGCAAGGGCGGGGTGGGCAAGACCACCACCGCGGTGAGCCTGGCCGCCCTCCTCTCCGAGCGCGGGCCCGTCCTGCTGGTGGACGCCGACCCCCAGGGCTCGGCCAGCTGGTGGTGCGGGCGGGGG
>Ga0209691_1002080_pt1 | contig 10881 bp, 10 predicted proteins | sample YNPMSBMetaG_FD_187120 | JGI IMG/M metagenome (GOLD analysis project Ga0209691, IMG submission 187120) | Anoxygenic and chlorotrophic microbial mat microbial communities from Yellowstone National Park, USA - YNP MS-B MetaG (SPAdes) (version 2) ... | reverse complement strand
TCCGCTAGGTTTACCACCCGGCGCGAGTAGCCGGGCGTTTGCGCGTTGGCTATGTTGTTTGAAGCAACAGCCAGTTTAGCCTGCTGCGCTTTTAAGGCAGATAAAGCCGATCCTAAAATCCTAGCGGAAAAATTTGACACTTATACAAATCTGTTGCAAAACCAATACCAACTGAAAAAAAGCACAAGGGCCTTGAAGCCTTGCCGAAACAAGCAAGAACTTCCAGGCTGGTCGGGTGGTTGAATCTTGTTTATTTGATGGATTAAACTCGCATCAAATAAACATTTTCACCACCCGTTCCCTTGCGCGGGGATATTTTTTGTAAAATTAAGCCTTGTGGTATTGTATCCTTTTTAGGGATACAAACTCATCAATACGGAGTACTGTATTGAGCCGAGCTTAGGTTAATTTAGTTACAATAGTTAACGTCGCCAACTTGGTGGGAGCCACCTGATAAACAAGCGTTACAACCGCCAAAGCCTACTTGCGTTCCCGTCCCCACTGAAGCCGTCGCTACCCTCAGAAGACATCTAATGTATCTTCCCGTATTGTTAAATATATCCCGCATCGCAAATAAAGCTAACCCAACTATGATAATAATTCCCCCAGCTAAAAGCGCATACTCAGCAAACCCTTGCCCTCTTTTTTTATTTTTAAATAATTTTTCTTTCTTCATATTTCCCTCCATATTCATTTTACGTATTAATTATCGGCACGCGCAACCAAAAACTTTAGCACTTTTTTAAAACTTAACTGTCTAAAATTTAATTTTTTTAGGAATCCACTGGTCGCAGCCTCTTCGAATTAGTGTAATGTTACTATTTAACTAAAACACGTTTTTGCTCAATAAATAGGATAAGGACTGATCACAGCTTCATCAAAATAAGCCACCACCACTACTGGTCGCAACCTCTCTAGATTGTCACCACCATTGGTCGCAGCCTCTTCTAACAGTTGGAATCCACTGGTCGCAGCCTCTTTAGATTGGTGTGTTGTTATTATTTAACTAAAACAAGTTTTTGCTTAGTAAACCGGACATGGAGTATGGCAATAATTTAGAGGTTTTTCTATTGCGAATAAATATGCGCACAGGGCTAAACCCAATAGCCAATTAATAGTTCCTAATTGGTCGAGGTCCTCATTGATCGCAGCTTCATCAAAATAAAACGCCGCAATATAGAAGCACAAAAGAGCTACTTAAATTGACTGCCGAAGTTCAACCTAAAATCACTAAGTGGCTTGTGTTGTTGCGACTCCTAAAAGCCTGTTTCTTCTTTGCAGCATGAGTCAACAGTGCTGCGTTCAAGCTTTTTGTAGACCGAACCTTTTTTAAAAACGATCATACGATTTAGACTGAAAAATTTTCGCTTTAGCTTAAAAGGCTATTTCATCGTAAGTGTTTTAATTTAGCAGTAATCTACAACTTAAAAAAATCAAAATTATAAGTTAGCTTTAAAGCTGTAAAATTGAAGGCAAAGGTTAAAGCTTCCTTAATAAGCAATTTCGTTGAATGTAAAAAGTGTAGATTCAGATTGCCTATCCGGGCTTTTAGACTACAATCTGGCATTGGAAAATCAACCCTACTCAAGCGTAAGGAAAACCAAACTCAGTTAAAAGCACCTGTAAATTTTAGACTTGTTTAAAATTAGAAGTAACCAACCAACCATTGGTCGCAGCCTCTTTAAATTGGTGTATTGTTATTATTTAAATAAAACAGGTTTTTTCTTAGTGAACCGGCCAAAAAAATATGGCAATAATTTGAAGGTTTCTCTTTTGCGAACAAATATGCGTACAAGGCTAAACCCAGTGGCCAATCAATAGTTCCTGATTGGTCGAGTTCCTCTTTTATCGAAGCTTTATCAAAATAAAACGCCGAAATATACAGGCACAAAAGAGCTACTTAAATTGAATGCCTAAGGTTAACCTAAAATCATTAACTGGTTTGTGTTGTTGCGACTTCTAAAAGCCTGTTTTTGCTTTGCAGTATGAGCTAACAGTGTAGTATTCAAGCTTTTTTTTAGACTTAACCTTTTTTAAAAATGATCATACTATTTAGACTGAAAGATTTTCGCTTTAGCTATAGGGGCTATAGCATCGTAAGTGTTTTAAATTAGTAGTAATCTATAACTTAAAGAAATCAAAATAAAAGTTCGCTTAAAGCTGTAAAATTGAAGGCAAAGGTTAAAGCTTCCATAATAAGCGTTTCAGTTGAGTATACAAAGTGTGGATGCAGATTGCCTATCCGGGCTTAGCCTTTCCCCTTTAGACTACACTCTGGCATTAGAAAATCAACCCCACTCAAGCGTAAGGAAAACCAAACTCAGTTGAAAGCACCGGTAAATTTTAGAATTGCTTAAAAGGAGAAGTACTTAAAATTAGACTTAATTAGGCGATCCACGCTACTCAGCCTGCTAAATGCAGTATTTTAGTGGCTTAACCAGGGACTCTCCCAGCAAAACCTGTTAAGAGGTTAATCTCCTCAGTTTCAGCCTGTCAAGGCCAGACCTATTAAAACGGGCCTTTAAAAGACCCTATCTTTTTACCAAAACTAAAAAATTTTCAAAAACTTAACAAAAATATTCAAACTGCCGATTGATTACTGGGTAATTTGATAAGCCAAGTGAAGCGGGGTGTAAGTTTTTCTGAATATGCGGTTTTGGTAGCGGGGGTTTTGGTTATTGTCTCAATCGCTCTAGCAGGATTAGGTGTAGCTTACGAGGAAATGAGCAATTCAATGCAAGACAGCTTGGATCGTGCTTTTGAAAAGATATCAAGAGGCTATTCCGATCAATAGAAACTTAGTTATTAATTGACCATTTCCTTGTTTGAAAAGCAGACAACAAATGTTACACTGAGCTTAAAGTTGTAGCAATAATCTAGTATATGAAATTTTGAGGTAATCAACGTTCAACACAGAAACAGAATTTAAACCAATTTCTCCCTCTTTAGGATACTCTACTTAAAAAAAAGGTAAAATCTTAACCTATTTGATCGAGCTTTAACATTTACCCGTGTTGGTTGAACTAGGCTTTGGATAAGATTTTGCAAGTTTGATACAAACCTTAAAATCTCTCAAAGAGTTGCCTTACTAAAAAAAAGATGCTAATCTAAAACTACAAGTTATGTTAGAGGATTTAGTTAGTAAAGCAGCCAAAACCATTGGGTGCCTACTATGTGGGCTAGTTGTTAGTCAGGAAATAGTTTTGCCCTACACTTGGCAGCAAGCAAAGGCTGGCATAGTGGCGTTTGGTGATGTAAATAGCCCTACTCCTCCTATTGCATTACCATTTAGTTGGGAAGCCTGGAATGGCATATATCCTCCACGCACTACGAATAGCTCGTACGGAGGCAGGACGGGCGTTTATTGGGATCCTGCTTTGCTAGGAGTTAATTATCCAGTGAAGTTAACTGGGTTAGAGTTTTTCTCAACTTTTGGGTATTGTGATACCAGTATTTCAAGGTACACACTGCCTGATGGTGGAACTAGGCAAGTTTGTAGGTGGAACGGTTATTTCAATAATCCATATCCTATTCATTTATTTAACTGGGACATAAATCACCCGAAAAGTGGTTCGCCGGTTGTGTTTGTGTATGAGTTGGGACCAAATGAGTGGCCTAATGAGCGTAGTCCGTTGCTTTATAATTACCATTTCAGGGCTACAAAGGATGAAGCGTTAGCAGGGATAAGTTATCAGTATCTGAATTTGAAGTTTAAAGACTGGAGGAATGCGCCGGCAAGGGTTGGGATGTATTATCATGATTTTGTATTTCCGGAGAGGGGGCAGTTGGTTTTAAATCCGAACAAGAGGTATGTTGTAGCGGTTGCTAATGTTCCGTTTAAGGATGACGAGGTGATTTGGTATGAAGTTCAAACAGAAGCAATAGTGATACCAGCTCCTAACTCGGCTGGACCATTTATACCATGTAATCAAAATGCAACTGCAAGGGAGATACTGCTAAGTGCGCTAGGTTCGGTAAATATTTCAGATCGTAGAATTCCAGGTTACAATTACTCGTGTGGAGATCCAGAGTACTACTGGCCGAATACCAGGTATCGTAGCCGTCACGCGCATGTGTGCCATTGCTTAAGTATTCATAGAGAGTTAGGTATAGTAAGTCCGTTTGATGAGGCTCGTGATGCTAGACCGAATTTAGGGGTTGTAGGTTTTAAAGCGCAAAGGCTTGACACGTGTGGAGCGGATGTTGACTGCAGTGGATGTGTGGATGATAGTGATTTGTTAAGCGTGTTATTTAAGTTTGGTGAGCAGAGTTATACTAGGGAAGACATAAATGGTGACTTTAGTGTGGATGATGCAGATTTGTTAGAAGTACTATTTAACTTTGGCAGCGGGTGTTAGAAGATTAAATAAGCAGGAAGGGTTTTAGAAGGTAGCTATTTACAGAGTTTTGCTAGCAGGACAGAAGTCAAGAGGTTAAAAACAAGTCAGAAGAAGAGTTGGAAATTGTGGGTACGTGTGAAAGGGGAAGAAGGCGGAGAAAGGGATGGAGTAACGTTTTGATTTTTTTGCTAATCTAGCTAAAAATGATACTAGGAAGGTTTTCAAGCCACGAAAGCATGAAAGAAGCAACTTTGCATTAGAGACGAAAGATTTATTAAGTTTTTTTCAAAACGAAATTCTGTTTTTGTTTACCAGGTATTTTCATTTTGCGGTGTAGCTAGTTTAATAGGCATAGCTGGGAGTAAAACATTTTAAGAGTTCATGGTAAATAGTTTTAAAAAACTTTGCGTAACGCCGGGCTTTCTGGTTTTCTTTTTTCATGTTTTCTGTAAAGCTGGATTGAAATAGCGGTATTTTTTTTGCATGGATTTATCCCGATAATAGATTTGCATTTCATGATTTTATAGATTTGCATTTAATGATTGTTGTGGGTTAAGGTGTGTTTAAGCAGTTGATAGTTAGCGGGGGCTCTTATCGTGCCAAAACTAGCGTCAGGTAAACTTTTCTAACTGCTTTGATTTAAACATAGTTAGTGTTTAATGTAATACTATTTGGCGTATGTAGTAATCTCGTTATAGACTTAAGAGGCTCCGACCAGATGGTTATATTTGTTAACTGAGGCACATAAACTTGTTTTTCTATCTTGTTACCTTCGTTTTAGCTATTAGAATCACAAACTTCAATAACGGCCGCTTATTATGTTTGAAATTAAACAACCTGACTCCAGAAACTTTCTAGACTTGCACCAAGGCTTTGGCCATATTGATCCTTATTAAATATGGCTTGACCGTAAAGACTCTAATAGGAAAATAGTTTCTTACAATCAGCTCTTTGCCTATGACTCCCTCCTCTAGTATTTCATAGAAAAATTTTTTCTTTTCGTTAAAGAGAGTTTTCACCTTGCGAACCACAACATGCTCAAAAAAAGTTAAAATTGTATCCTCTCCGCTTAAGTAACGAATCTTTGCAAAAACTTCGACAGCAGCTTGTAGATTCATCGCTAAAAAAGGCACCGAACAGATTATAAACTTGGGACGAAAGTCTAAATCAACATCCTGAATGTAAGAGTTGATAATCTCAACTTCACAGTTATACTTTTTAGCAAGCTCTTTTAAGTATCTAGAGTAAAAATCGTTACACTCTACTAAAACAAACCTGCCTAACTTTTCCCTGATTTCAAAAAGCTTCTTAGAAATTGAGCCAGCTCCTGGGCCTATCTCTAAAACGTCAGGCTTTTCTTCGGGAAATGCCGATAAAAATTGCCTTAATGGCTTCAGCATCGCTTCAGCTGCCCATTTTGACGTTGGCAAAATTGTGCCAGCCTCAACGGGTTTTTTTAAAGCACCAAGAAGGAACACTTTAGTTTCATCAATTGTTTGTTTCACCACAGATGCTTGAGCTTTCTTTTTACTCATAAGCCTAAAACGCTAAGTGATCGCTTTAAAATTATCTAACAAAAAACTAGCTTGAATCAAAAAAACTTTTTGTACCTACTACTACTAAGTATACTTGTTAATGGTTCCAACATGAAACTAATAAATTTGGCTGAAGGCTTTTGGCTTAATTATGAGGGAGTTAGTGTTAACCTCTCAAGTTATCAATCTTGGTTTCGAGACGCTTTGAAATTTATGGTGCAGTTAGAAGAGGGTGCTATAGTTAACCCCACGGAAAATACACAAGTTGGCACATACTGGCTTAGGAACCCCTCAGTTGCCAGCCCTCAAATAGCTGAAGACATAAAAAAAGAGTGGGTAAAACTGCGCAACTTTTTCGAAACTAATTCTTTTGAAAGTTTAATCTACGCAGGAATAGGCGGCTCATCCTTAGGCCCAATGTTGATTGCAGAGTGTTTTAAGGCCCAAAGAAACAAAAAAGTGGTTGTTCTAGATAACGTGGATGTAGAAGGACTTGCAATCAAACTCTGCGGAATTAATTTAGCTAGTAGCTTAGTTTGTGTGGCATCAAAATCTGGCTCGACAACTGAAACCGCAGTAGTTGCAAAAATTTTACAACACCTTTATTTAAGCCAAGGCTTACCCTTCAACATGCATGCAGTTGCTGTTACTATGGAAGGATCCAAACTTTGGGAAGAGGCCAAAAACTGGGCTGAGCGCTTCAAGATTTGGGATTGGGTTAGAGGGAGAATGAGTATAACCAGCGCTGTTGGGCTAGTAGTAACTCACTTCTTAAACCTAGATACGGACGCCTTCCTCAGGGGGGCTAGTTGGATGGATAACATCACCCGAGAAAACGACATTCAAAGTAACCCAGCCGGAATTATCGCTTGCTGTTTGATTGATGCAACTAAAAGAAATAAGCATAACTTAGTCGTTCTTCCTTACTCCGATCGTCTTGAGCTGTTCAGCAAATACTTGCAACAACTTTTCATGGAGTCTTTAGGTAAAGAAGTAAGAAAAAATGGCGTCGTTGAAAATCATGGTATAACTGTTTACGGAAACAAAGGAACTACAGACCAGCACTCCTTTATTCAACAGCTGCAAGAAGGAAGAGATGATTTTACGGTTTGCTTCATCCGAAGACTACATCCAGACATAACCTTAGATGACACGGCTTTAAAACCCTTTACTGCTGACTCTTACTTGGACGCTTTCTACTTAGGAACCCGTGAGGCTTTAAGTGACAAAAAACGTGAGTGGTTTAGTATAATAGTTCCTAAAGTTGATGAGTTTAACTTAGGCGCTTTGATAGCGTTGTTTGAAAGAGTGGTAGGTTTCTACGCGCATTACTTTGGCATAAACGCCTACGATCAGCCCGGGGTGGAGGCAGGAAAGAAAGCCGCAAGCAAATGGCTTCAGTCGGGAGAGGATCTCAAGAAAATTCCGTAAAATCTAGAAACTCGATACTTAATATCTATCTGCGTTTTTAAAATTTGATCAGCCAACTAATTATTATAAAATCGTGACTTTTAACTATTAGTTTACTTATAACGATCAGTTTACTTAAGTAGCGTTGCTAAGCTTGAATCCCAGTTTAGAAATCAAGAGGGAGTCATTGTTCTCTTATTGTTCCGGACAAAAGTGCTTTTAAAACACTACTAGTTGCTGTTCATGTTCAAGGAAGGCAAAGCAACAAAATGTAAAGCTCCGCTCTTTATAAAAGCTTACTCAAGCTTACCTACAACACTGTGGCAGGTTAAGCTGCTTAAAAAAGGCTTCTTGTGCGCACTTCTGCAAGTGTTTCAAATGTTAAAAATAAAAACTAGATTTGCCGCATAACTGAAGAGAAGCTTTATTTCTCTCTGCGTTTAGTTTGGCAGCCTTTTTGATCGACTTTTGCGTTATAAAGCTAGTTAGTTTTAGAAATTTACCTATGAAAAAGGCAATTATTTCAAAAAATTAACTTTTTAAAAGGTCTGCAACAGAGTTTTCCGTTCGATCAAGTAACCATAAATTTCTGTTTAAACTTATGCGGCTTAAAAACCAGCCTCTAACGCTGTATGAAGGCTTGTTAACCCAAAATCAGGTTTTTACTTGGGCTTAGCATTTTTTAATTTTCCTTAGCTGTTAAGGATAAAGTTCTCTGATCACCCAACTGTGATGGGTTTTTTTATAAAGCACTCTTCTATGCAATCTGGTTTGACTTAAGAATAAAAACTCATAACTCTGAGGTACTATGCTAAACCCACTCCAATGCTTCGGGACTGATATTTTCAAGCCTTGTAATTTAGAAAGAGTTTTAGAGTAAAAGTTTTCAAAGTTTTTTCTATCTTTTAAAAACCTACTTTGTTTCGAGATTAAAGTAGCCACCTGACTCTCGAAAGGACGACTTAAGAAGTATTCTTCCGCTAAATCTCGGGAGACTTCTTTAGCTCTACCTTTTAAACGCACCTGCACTCCCAGAGTTGGCCAGTAAAAAAGTAAAATAACGCGGGAATCTTTAGAAATTTCCTTGTATTTAAAAGAGTACTTGGATGTAAAGAAAATAAAACCACTTTGGGAGATTTTTTTAACTAAAACATAACGCGCATTTAAATTAGTGGCTAATACGGCAGCATTGGCTTCAAACTCGCTTTTTAAGGCGTTTTTAAACAAGTGCCTAAACAACCTAAAAGGATCTCGCGGTATTCTTATTTTGACTGCTTTATAAGAGGCTAGCCGTGGAATAAACTTATCCGATCCAGGTTCTCCAGCCATAGTATTCTAGGGATCCCTGCTTTAAAATGAACAATTGCAGCATTAAAGACGGCGTAATCGGGAAAGATTAAGTTTTCTAAGCAGAAAGCTCTAGTTGCTTTAAAAAGACTAACTTTCTGCCTTCTTTTTATTAAGTTAAAAGGATCTGTAAGCTGCGTGATAGTTTTAACTTCAAAAATATGAAGTAGGCCCTGTTTCTCAGCCAAAATATCGATCTCTCGTCTTTTAAATCTAAATCTTCTGGCGAGAACTTTATAGCCTCTCAAAATTAATGCAACATAAATTAAAAATTCCCCCAGTAATCCCAAAGCTTGTTTATAAAGTTGGTTTTGTCTCACTTGCTCCTCAACTTAATAATCGATAAGCAGAAGCTTTTGTTCCAGTTTTGCGCATGGGGAGAATGTGCTTCTGTGAATTATGGAAATGCCAAATCTTTGAATTTCTTCAAAATGTTTTGCAGTGCCATAGCCCTTATGCAATGAGAATCTGTAGGAAGGATATTTTTTTTCTATCCACGCCATAAGGCAATCCCGACTGACTTTAGCTAAAACGCTTGCGGCTGAAACAGCAGCCAATTTTTCATCAGCGTCCACCAAACACTCTACATCATACCTGTTTTTAAGACTATCAGGTTTGTGGTTGCCATCTATTATGTAAAAATCAGCTTGTAATCTGCTTACCACTTTTTCAACGCCTCTCATAACTGCTTGCAAAATGTTGAATTTTTCTATCCTTCGCGGCCCAATAAAGACTACAAAAAAAGCGTTAACATTTTCTTTTATCAAGTGATATAACTTTAATCGCGCTGAAGCAGATAGTTTTTTGCTGTCTTGCAAACCCTCCAGTCTAAAATCTTCAGGCACAACGCATCCAGCTACAGCTACTGGCCCAGCTAAGCTTCCTCTTCCCGCTTCATCTATTCCGCAAATTAGAGCCATGAGCTGATGAAATTGAAAACCCAGCTAATTAAATAAAATGCCGCTATTACATAAAGAAACCTTATAAATGTAACAACCGAAAGTTCTAACCCTAACTGATCTCTTAGAACAGGTGTTAAGTAAAGATCAACAACAAAACAGATGCCCAAAGCCACAGTTGAGAAAATTAAATTTTGAAAAGCCAATTTAATCATCCTTCTGTCTTGTTGGAATAATTCTTTGCTGTGAGATAAAAGAGAAATTACGGATATAAGTAGGGGAATGCTCCAGAAGCTATAAACTAAAAAGTCAAAATTTATATTGAACATTTTAACAAAAACATAAAGTAGCTTTTCTACGCAGTCAATTAGAAAAAAACTATTGATTTCTTGGTGAGATTAGTTAGTATAGAGAATAAGCACTTATTCGGGGTGGATATTTTTAAATTTTTCTTGCCATTTTTAGACCCCGCCTGTTTAAGTCAGCCTTTAACAAAGGTTGAGTTAGAAGAGCTTTTACACTTTATTACACTTCTTAGGAGAGTTTTTGACGCGCAAGTGGAGAGAAACAGGCCATTTAGTAACAGAACGGTAAATCAAGAAAAGCTAGAGTCTGTATCTAAAGCGCTGAAATTTTTAGAAGACTCTTTAAGAGCAGTTTTAAAAGATCATCAAGGGGATACGATTGATACTTTGAAAATGCTACTAGACAGGCGCTCAAAGGTGCCTGGTTGGGAGGAATGGACTTATGATCTCCAACAAAAACTAAAAAGCCTAGAAATCAAGAAAGCTGGCTAAATTTACCCTACCTTAGTTAAAACTGAAACAGGAGCTCCCGTGTAAGCGGCTATAACTGGCACAGGACCCGGTCCAAAGGTACGATCTATTAAAGCGATCCACGCAGCTATCTTGATTCCTCTTAAGGTGGCTTGGGAGTGAGCTTCTAAGCTGCTTTTTGCAGTAGTTATAACATCAGAGATTAAGATTGCTGTCTTATTTCGTAAAATGTCGGCTTTGCCATTTAAAAAAAGGTTTTCGCTGTACAACTCAAATTTTGGCTCTAAGTTGTATATTTCGCAAAAAAGCGCATAGAGGCACTCGGCGAAAGAAGTTATTGCTCCTTTCAATTTTAAAAACAAACCAATATCATTTATCTCGAGCGCATTTTCTAGCCTTTGCAGCACATACTTAGCACACATTGCTATCTCATCTTCCTGAAGGTTTTCAAGTCTATAATAAACATAACTTTCACACCGTCCTCCTATGGGCACCGGGACATCATAATTTTCTGTAACTCCTTGGATTATCTGATGTATTTGCTCGTAAGTAACCTCATCTGGTATTCTCATTA
>Ga0209691_1002070_pt1 | contig 10920 bp, 15 predicted proteins | sample YNPMSBMetaG_FD_187120 | JGI IMG/M metagenome (GOLD analysis project Ga0209691, IMG submission 187120) | Anoxygenic and chlorotrophic microbial mat microbial communities from Yellowstone National Park, USA - YNP MS-B MetaG (SPAdes) (version 2) ... | reverse complement strand
CAAGGCAACGGGACGGTTGGGGCAGACCCTTATCTAGCGTCACGAGTATCAGGTTACCCCGATCATCGGCGCGTTGCTTATTTGGTATCACGTGGCCCAGCAACGTGGTCAGCAGGAAGCAACTGGAAGGGGTTTATCGGCAATTCACCGAACTTGCCGAAGGTAGAATTCGAATTAGAGCGTTTTCCAGACGTGCCGTCAGGGGGCGCAATCGGCGGTGACGCTAATCCTATCTGGATGCTCTACGAGGCATTGACAAATAACGTATGGGGGTGCGGCGTTGACCCAGCAGACGCCTTTGAGGGAATTGATGACGCTTCATTCCAATCGGCTGCCAACCAGGTGGCGGCTGAAGGGTTGGGCGCGTCATACATCCTGCAGGAGTCAATACAGTTCCCACGCTTTGCCGATATGATTTTGCGCCACGTTGACGGCGTGTTATACCGCGAGCCGACGAATGGCAAGTGGACGGTGAAGCTGATTCGGGACGACTACAACCCAAATCAACTGCTAATTCTGGACGAAACAAACATTATTGAAGTTCAGGAATTCGGCACGGACGTAAGCGGCAATTTGCGTGACGTGGTGCGCATCAAATTTGCCGACCGCACCAAGCAATACAAAGAGTCTGTAGCGACTTTCCGTAATCCTGCAGTACGTGCAATTCAGGGGTACTCTTCGGCTGTCGAGTTGGACTTTCCGATGGTGCGTGATCCCGGCGTAGCGCAACGCATTGCCGAACGCGAAGCGCTGGGGTATTCGTATCCGTTACGCCGGTTACGAGTGACGGCAACACGGAAGGCAGCTAATTTACGTCCGGGTAGCGTGTTTCGATTCGTTTGGGCTGGGTACGACGTGGACGCAATTTTTCGCGTCACGTCAATTCGGCTTGGTTCGCCGGTTGATGGCGTGGTAATTGTCGAGGCGGTTGAGGATAAGTTTTCAATTGCCTCGACAACGATTGGCGCGCCACCGTTGCCGCCGCCACCGCCAGAAGACCCGCCACCGCCAGAAGACCCACCAGATGATCCGCCGATTTAGATATGACCGAACGAGAAACACAACGTCGAATCGTTGACGCATTGCGCAAGGCTGGTTGCTTGGTGTGCGTCACCAGTAATCGGCGGCACACGGCGAATACGCCGGGAACGCCTGACCTGTTTGTTTGGCACGCCGGCAAGTGGACAGCGCTGGAAGTGAAATCGCCGGATGGGAAGCTTACGGCAAAACAATCGGCGCTTGTAGAGTCCGGCGCTGTTTACGTAGTGAGAAGCGTAGAAGAGGCTTTACGCGCCGTGCTAGGATATTGACAGACTCGGCAGTAGCAAGAGACTAACTGCCTAGACCTAGAAAGGGTTGCTAACTACTGCTGAGTCAACTTTTTCGAGGGGCGTGTCGTGCAGGTAAACGAAGCCGGGTTGAAGCTGCTCAAAAAATTCGAGGGCTTGCGTTTGCGCGCCTACCGTTGCCCGGCTGGCGTCTGGACAATCGGCTATGGCCACACCAAGACGGCGAAACGGGGACAGGTTATTACCGAAGCCGAAGCTGACCGATTATTACGTGAAGACCTGCGTATTTTTGAAAAAGGCGTGTTGGAAGCGCTTGGTAACGCGCCGACGACCGAAAACCAATTCAGTGCAATGGTTAGTCTAGCGTTCAATATCGGTCTCGGTGCGTTTCGTCGGTCAAAAGTCTTGGCTTTTCACAAAGCGGGCAAGACAGCGGAAGCCGCCCGTGCTTTCGCCAACTGGCGTAAGGCAGGCGGCAAGGTTTTGCCGGGGCTGGTGCGTCGGCGCGCGGCGGAAGCGAAGTTGTACCTGACGCCAGACAGTGAAAAAGCCCAGCCCGGTGGAAGCCAGGCTGGGCAACATCCAAGTAGTCCGGTTTAGGTCAATCCGGCAAGACAGGAATAGAGAGAGGCCGGCAGGGCATCACCAAGTGGCGGATCACGTTGTGCGATTGGTCGGCTGGAGACAATTCTATCGCATCGCGAATAGAACACCCCTCATCGGGCGGAGTGAACCGGATTTGTATATTCCCCGCCGGGAGCGCTTGAACGGCGTCACGCAAATAATCAACGTTGAGTACGCCAAACGCCGGGTAATCGCACTGTGCCGCTATCCTGACAGGCGAAAGAATAGTTTTGTCTTGAGCGGCGAAAGCTACGCAGCCGGGGCGAGTCCAGAAAAAGACGTTTCGGTTTTGGCGCGTGGTTTTCTGTCTGGCGTTCATCAGCGCCTTGAAGAATTCCGCCTTTTCGCAGCGCAGAGTGATCGAACCCTCTATCGGCGGGAAAACGTCAAAATAGTTTGGATAGCGCGCCTGAATCACAGGCATAGAGAAACCTGCCTTTTCGTACTGGATGACCGCCTCGGTGTCACTGATAGTAATCTTGAAGATGGCGTTTGAGGCACGAGGAAGTTTCAGTTCGACGAGCTCTCTCGCGCTCAAAATGGCGGTTACCGGCTCCCGGCAATCGTATCCGTCGTCTGTCTCGAACAAAGCCAAGCGATAGCCGTCTGTGGCGACGGCACGAAACTTTCTGGGAGTTACATCCAAGAGAACGCCACTAAACGCCGGGCGACGCGGGTCGAAATCCCGCGACGCGGCGAATGCCGTAGATTTCAGCGCGCGATGAAAAACGTCAGCCCTGATAGCTAGTTGCATGACTCACCTCCGAAAAAAGCGTCAAGTCGGACGCCATCGCCGTCCAAGGTCACGTCCAGCGCGCAGAACAGGTCTGGGTACGGGTGATTCGTCCACTTGGCGTACTCGGATGCAAAATTCGTGCCCGGCAATTTGCCGTCGTGCATCCACAGCCGCGACGGCGGAAATCCTGGCTTCCATACGAAAAAGTCGGACGGTAGCTGTATCTGCCACTCGTCCGCACCAGATGGCAGGAAGAAGGCAATCGTGAACGAGACGTTGCCGTCGTAACACCACGCAACTTCCTGGCTATCATAATTTTTTAGACAGATGCCTCGCTTGCTTGCCGCAAGCAGCGCTGCGGCAAGCGGGTGAACGGGTTGCCCAAAATGATGCCGCCAGGTGGCGGCGAATTCCTCGTGTGAAAGTTCCATTTTTCTTTTCTCCTTTCGGCAAGAGCGCCACGCTTGGATACGTGGCACAGGTCTCGTTTACGCTACGGCAGCAGTAGCTCTGCCGCCGCGAAGTCATCGGCGTGCGCATCGCACGTCTCGCCGGGGGCGATGAACTTGATGTTGAGTCGTCGGCGTCGCTTATAGCCGACGCCAAATGAAGCCGCCGCTCCTGGGCGGACGTAACCAACCCAGATGTCGTAGTGATTGCCGGCCATTTCGTAGACGGCTTTCAAGCCGTCTTCTGGGTTGGCCCGGCGCAAACATCCCTTGATTGCCCACGCCAGCCAGCCGTCGGCTGACTGGGAGGGGTCAAAGGTAAGGATTGTCTCGCCGGCGGCTTTCACTTGCCGCCAGACGCCGACCGCTGGAAGGATAGTGTCTTTAGGTACTCGCACCCGCGTGACGGGTGCGTAGGGCGAGTTGCTGCTTGTCCAAACGATGAAATCAACCATTTCTACCATTTTCTTTTTCTCCTTTCTTTCGGCAAGGCGCCACGCCCGGAGACGTAGCGCCGGTGTTATCAGACGAACCGTTGCAGCCGGGTGACTGCAACAATCTGTCCATCCTGTCGGATAGCCGTCGGGCCGGTGTCGGGCGCTAGCACGTCCGGGCGGCGAACGTGTTGGGCCACCAAGGAAGACACAATGTAAACCTTGCCCGGCTCGGGGTCAGGCAAACCAATCACCTGCCCGAACCGGGTGGTGACGACGGGAACACCGGCGATACCGTCGTCCGTCGTCTGCGTTGAATCCAGCCGGGCGATGCGCCCGGAGACCGGGATGGTGATCGGCTGCGCGTCGGACGGCTGAATCGTAATCGGATGCGGTGTGAGGTTGATTAGTTCCGTCATTTTTCTTCTCCTTTCGGCAAAAGGCGCGCCAGACGAGTGCCTGACGCGCCGGGATAAGGCTAGACCAGCACGATCTCAACGGGCTGGCCGTCGGCGTCCACCCAGACCCGTGGACGGCCGGGAAGGGAAGGTACGAGGGCAGCGCGCACTCCGTACCGGGAAACGAACTGGGCGACCTTGCGGCGGGCCGCTGCATACCGGTCGCCGTATTCACGAGACCGACCCCGCAACTCTGCCCCGGATAGTACGCCGGGAACGTGGCCATATTCCAGGACGTGGATTTGGTAACGCCCGAAGCGGGCAGGGACATCGGAGGCGGGAATTTCAATCTTCTTCAGCGTTGTCGTCGTTGTCATCGTCGTGTCTCCTGCGTTTTAGGGCCGCCGCCCTTGGTTGTTTTTGTTTTTACACCTTCCTATACGATATGTCAAGGGGAAAGTTCCGATTTTTTTTCGGAACCTTCCCCTTGACGGGGAGCTACGGACGGGCTGCTCGTACCTTGACAACCCGGAGGTTGTCCCGGCTGAGGAACTCCCACCCGTATTTCTCGAAGTGGCGCTGGTTGAATGGATGATCCAAGTTTGCCTCAACCACTACTAGGTAGCGCGCTCCACGACGCCACAGAATTTCTCCGGCGCGCAGGGCGCGCTCCTGGGTGGCGTAAAACTGAACGTACTCAGGAAGATACCGCGTGTACTCCCGGACTGGAACATAAGCCCGTACCTTCATTGCTTGTCTCCTGCGTTTCAGGCCCGCCGGCCATTGATTGATTCAACCTTACACCTTCATGAACGTTCTGTCAAGAAAAAAGTTTCAAGTTTTTTTCTAAGGCGCGTCAAGAGCTAAAAAAAAGCGCCACACCCGAAGGCGTGACGCAAGTTAGGCAGACAACGTTTTCACACGCGCGGAACGTGCGGGAGAATCCGAACGGGGGCTTTTACGCCGTTTCCAAACTGAAGCGTCAGCCAGGTTCCTGGTTTCGCATAACCAACAAACAAATTAGCATCGAACACGACTGGTTCTATTCCATCTTCTGGCAGACGCCAGAGGATGCGCCCTGTGAATGCCAAAGCAAGCCAGCCGTCACGCGATTGGCTGGTGTCCAGTATATAGGTGACTTTCCGGCCGGACTCTTTCCGCCGCCAAATCCCGGCCGCAGGCAAAATCGTGCCTTCAGGGACAAGCACGCGCGTAACGGTCGTGGACGTGGAAACCAAATCGAAGGTCAAAAGTTGGGCATTTGCCATCGTCGTATCTCCTGCGTTTTAGGCCCGCCGGCCATTGATTGACTTAACCTTACGCCTTCTTATACGCCTTGTCAAGCAAAAAGTTCCAACTTTTTTCTACTTGCGCCGGGAAGCTGCTTCAGGCGATAATACTTCCGCCGGACAGCCCGGCTATCTTCTTAATTGGAGGCTGTCGAAATGCCTGGACGATGGGAAAAGATTGCCGCCGCGCGGTCGGCGGAAGAGATGGAACACTTTGCTTACCTACGTCTGATAACCCGCGCCTTGGGCGTCTCGCACGAGGTGTTAGCCGACCGACTTGGCTTCGTTCGCCCGTTTGACGCTCAGGAAGCCCTGCGGGGGCGCCGAGAGCACACAGCGGACGAAATCGCCATCGAGTTGCTTGACGCCTGGCGCGCGTCACGCCGGAAATATCTTGACGCGGCGCGTTATATGGACTCGCTTTTAGCCGAGCTAGACGAGTCCACGCCAGATCAGGTCTAGCTGCTGGGCTGCCCAAGTCGCCGAAGGCGTGGTGTCTGCCAGCGGAAGCAGCCGCCACAGCCAATCGGCGGCGTGCGGGTGGACGCGATACGTGACTTCCCATCGCGCCCGGAACGCTGCCACAGCGTCTCCCCCGTGGGCGTCGACTTCAGCCCACCAGCGCCAATGCCAATCGCCGGATGGGTTTTCCTTTTCCTGGAGATACCGCGCGAGCTGATATTGCGCGTAGTGTTCAGACACTTCAGCCCTGCGGGCAATGGCGTCGAGATAGGCTTGCAGAACCGGGTCTGATTCGGACGCCTTCAGCCGAACGACCGCCGCTTGGATTTGTTCACGAGTAAGCTTCACCTTATTCTGTCCCCCGCTTTACGCAGCAGTAAAGACGCCGCCAGCCCGGTGTCTACAATCCGCCAGCCTGCATTATCCTGTACCGCCTCAACGACTTTGGCAGCAGTCAGCTCGGCAATCAGCTTGCCCCTGCTGGACGGGCGGAGATACACATCAGCGCTGTCAGGCGAGAGTCCACGCTGTTCAATCAGGTACTGGCGCAGCGCGTTACGCGAGACAAACGGCGCGCCGTCAACAACCTGCTCGCCAGTTGCCCACCAAGCAGCCTCGATAGTCTCCACGTACGCTTCAAGTTTGCCTTCCTTGGTTTTTTTCTTCTTCTCTTCCGGCGTCCCGGCAGGCACGAGCACAGCCGATTCCATTGGTTCGCCGTCCTCGTCACGCCAAGTCTCCAGTACGACCGGTTCAAGGCGGGCATAGACCGGCGCGGCTTCGCGGGCGTCCTTAATTTTGACTTGTGCCAGTTCAAAGGTTTTCTGGTGATCGTCCAAAGGTGAAACCAGAAACTCGGCGTCCACCGCGCCGCGCCAAGCAGACGATCCGCGCCCACGGCGTTGGGCGTCTTGTCCCCAGCCTGTGTGGTGAACGAGAACCAGCGCGCAGCCCAGCCGATCAATCAACGCCGCACACGCCGTGAGCATTGTCTTCACGTCTCCCGCCGAATTCTCGTCACCGGCAAAAAACCGGTGCAACGTGTCAACAAACACAAGGTCTGGAACGAGTTGCGTAGCGTCAAGCTCGCGGAAGACCTTTTCCAGTCCAGCCGGGGTGTTCAGGTCACAGCCAGACGCGGTGACGCGCCCGCGCGTTGTCCATGCAAAATCGTCGTCTGGTATTTGGTGGTACTGCTGCCAAGCCGCGAGGCGCATCCTCAAGCCGTAGTGACCTTCTCCGGCAAGATAGAGCACCTGCCCGGCTGTTGTCCGGCAGCCGAACCACTCCCGACCGGTGACGACCGAGGCTGCCCAATCAATCGCCAAAAAGCTTTTGCCTGCGCCGCTTGGGCCAACAAGCAAATTCAAGGTCTTCGGACGAATCCACCGCTTGACCAGCCAACGGATAATATCCGGTTGGCGGGCAAAGTCTGCAAAAGAATACGACCACACTTCGGCTGGCGAGGGTATCAAGGCGGCGGTAATCAGCTTCACCAGATCGCCGCCTGCGAGCCGATAGTCATTGGCATCGTGCCCTGGCGTGGGCGGCATAACGACCGTAACGCCGTATTCAGCCGCGCATTGGGCGGCGTATCGCTGCCCCGTGCCGTTGGCGTCGTTGTCCGCAACAACAACAACGCGCTGCTTAGGACAAATCGCCTTGACTTGCGCCGTGACCGCCGGAAGGTTAGAGGCGGTAAAGGCAATAAAGCAGGGAAAGCCTGTTGTTTCGTAAACGGATGCGGCGGTGGCGAAGCCTTCGGCAATACATACGACCTTGGCGTTGTCAATCGCCCCCACCAGCCAGAAGCAGCCCTTTGTTCGCGCCCCGGCGTGAAACCGTTTCTCGCCGTCAGGCGTGACGTATTGCAGACTTGTCAGCGTGCCGGCCGAATCGTAAAGGGGGACGACCAGCCTGCCGTCGCTGGTGACGCGCGTGCCGTGAGGCTGGACGCCCTTACGCACAAGATAAGGATGGTCAGCCGAGGCAGGAGCGCAGGAATCCCAGATAGCGCGCACGACTTCCGCTGCCAAAGCGTATTCCGCTTCCGCTTCAGCTTCACGCTGGGCGATTGCCTGCTGGATACGTTCTTGGCACTTCTGACGCTCTTCCGCTGACAGTTCGCGCCCAATTTGGGCGACCCAGGTTTGCTGAATGCCGGCACGCCAGCAGCCGAATGCGCCCGCCGAGACGCCATCGCTAAACCCAACGTACCAGCCCGACTTGTCAGCTCGTCCTGGCGTTGCTGCAAAACGTCGTAGCCGCCCGTCGAGAATAACCCGACGTGGCGGCTCCAGTCCGGCGGCTGCAATCGCCCGAATAAGTTGCTCTTCCGGCGATAACGCTGTCTTCGGGATTGAATCCCCATCGCTCTCGCCACGAGTCAGAGGGCGTCCGCTGAAAAATTGCGTCAGGTCAGTCACGGCTGGCGTCTCCCCTGGTATCGTCTGCTACCGGCGGAACCGCCGTGAGATACCGCGTCAGGCGGAGCACCACGTCCGCCGACGGACGCTTGGCGCGCCCTTGGCGGATTTTCAACAGCGTGTTGTAGTGCAACCCGGTTGCCTTAGCGACCTGCTTCAGTCTTCTGTCCTGGAGGCAGGCACGGATAACGTCAAGGGAAAGCGCGTCGTTCATTTCCACTCCACTGTAACTTTTCTGCGATTAGGTGTTGACACCATACGATTGTGTGACTATAGTACACGCGCGCATTGAGCTTGACAAGCCGACAGCGCAAAAACAACCAAACGAAAGGAGGCCATAAGAGATGGCCATCGCAATCAAGAGCACGCGCTCCCTTTCGCAGGAGAGCGGAGTCAAGGTACTTGTTTACGGTCAAGCCGGCGCAGGGAAAACGTCGTTGATACCGACATTGCCCGCGCCGATTGTGCTTTCAGCGGAAGGCGGACTGCTCTCAATACGAGAGCACGACATTCCGTACATCGAAATCGGTACGATGGATGATTTGCGGGAAGCGTATCGCTTTCTGCGAGATAGTCATGACGCAAAGGAGTACCAAAGCGTGGCGATTGACTCGCTGTCGGAAGTCGCTGAGGTGGTTCTCGCCAGCGAGAAGCGCAATAGCAAAGACCCGCGGCAAGCGTACATGGCGATGCAGGACGCTATGTATGACTTGATTCGCGCGTTTCGGGATTTGCCGGGGCGGCACGTTTACGTCACGGCGAAGCTGGAAAGAGCGCAAGACGAAATGGGTAGAATTCTCTACTCCCCGTCAATGCCCGGCCAAAAAACCGGGCAGTCACTGCCTTACTTTTTCGACGAGGTGCTGGCGTTGCGCGTTGAGCGTGACGCCGAAGGGACACCGCACCGCGCGCTGCTTTGCCAGCCCGACGGGTTGTGGGTTGCCAAAGACCGGTCGGGCAAGCTGGACACCTGGGAGCCGCCAGACCTTGGGGCGGTTATTGCCAAAATCACGAAAGGGAACTCAAGATGAAGTACGCCGATTCATTCCTGGAAAGATTGCTGATCGAGTGGCGCGTCGCAAAACAGCTTGAACAGGAAGCTGTCCACCGCCGCCGGAATATCGAAGACGAAATCAAAGCCGTCATCGGCTTCGACGAGGGGCGCGAAGGAAGCGAAACGCTGCCATTTTACGGCGGGCGCGTGACCATCACCGCGCGCCTCGACCGCAAGGTTGACGCACAGTTAGCGCGTCAGCTTGCCGCCGAAAACCACTTGGAAGACTGGCTTGACCGCATCTTCCGCTGGAAGCCGGAACTCGAACTCCGGGCGTGGAAGAAAGCGCCCGAACACGTAACGCAGGTTTTCGCCCCGGCAATCACCACCAAGCCAGGGCGGGCAACATTTTCCCTTGAACTTGAACTTGAGAAAGGAGACGGACAATGAAGCTCGACGAAACCATTCGCTTTGACGAACTACCCGACAACGAACTTACCGTCGTGCCAGCGGGTTGGTACATAGCCACCGTTGCTGAGGCTGAAGTCAAGTCCACCAGGCGCGGTGACGGACAGTATCTTTCAATTCGATACACCGTTCTAGGGCCGACGCATCAGGGACGCAGCGTGTACGGCAACGTCACGCTGCGCAACGCCAGCGAGACGGCTACGAGAATCGGCCGTGCGCAACTGAAAGAGCTGATGGGCGCGGCTGGACTTACGCAGCTTTCGGACACCGACCAGCTTGTGGGCGTAACGCTTCAAGTGCGTGTCACGATACGGGACGACCCACAGTACGGACAGAGCAACGAGGTGAAGGGCTGGAAGCCAGCAGGCGCACAAGCTCCCGTGCCGCATTCCATTGTGCTCCCAACGCCAGCACCAATGCCAGCGCCAGTCCAACCGCAGCCGCAACCACGCCCGGCCAATCGCCCGCCGTGGGCGTAGCGCAACGACTCGCACGAAAAAAACGGCTTCGGGAAATCTAATCTCGAAGCCGTTCTCTACACCAGACACAGAAGGAGGCACGACGCAATGCTTGACTTGGAACGTCTAGTAGACCAGTACCACGAAAAAGTCAACGCCGATGAGCAACCGCGTGCGTACCTGGGCTGCTCAATCGCCGGATACCGCTGCGAACGCCGGATATGGCTGACGTTCCGCTGGGCTGTTCAGGAGCGCTTCACCGGACGCACGCTTAGGATGTTCCGCCGAGGGCGCCTGGAGGAGGAGGTTGTCATCGAAGACCTCCAAGCTATCGGCTGCGAGATCGCGCATGCCCAGCGCGAGATCACCTTGACGCCGCACGTCAAAGGACACCTTGACGGCGTTATCGTCGGCGGGCTGCCCGGCTTCGAGCGTGAAAAGTTCGTTCTCGAGATCAAGACGCTAAGCGCCAACGCCTTCCGCGAGCTGGAAAAGAAGGGGCTTCAGGCTGCGCGTCCCGACCATTGGGCGCAGGTGCAGCTTTATATGCTCGGCTCGGAAATCCCACAGTGCCTGTACTACGCTGTCTGCAAAGACGATGACCGCATCTACACCGAGATAGTCAAACTCGATGCGGAACGCGCCACGCGGTTGCTGGAAAAGCTGGAACGACTGGTAACCGAGAAACGCTTGCCGCCGCCAATCTCGCATGACCCCACTTGGTGGGAATGCAAAGGTTGCCCGGCGTATTCCTTTTGTCATGAAAAAGCCCCGCTTACGGCACGCAACTGCCGAACCTGCGAGCACAGCGTTGCGCTCCCAGACGGGCAATGGGCCTGTCTGCTTGAACCCGGCGAAGCGGAAATCCTGACGGAAGCCGAACAGCGCGCCGG
>Ga0209691_1002068_pt1 | contig 10922 bp, 5 predicted proteins | sample YNPMSBMetaG_FD_187120 | JGI IMG/M metagenome (GOLD analysis project Ga0209691, IMG submission 187120) | Anoxygenic and chlorotrophic microbial mat microbial communities from Yellowstone National Park, USA - YNP MS-B MetaG (SPAdes) (version 2) ... | reverse complement strand
CCGCGTGGGGTTGGACGTCACCGTCAACGTACTGGCCATGGTGATGACACCTCCCCGGCGGTTGTCCGGCAATGTCACCCGGACGAAGTCCAACCCTTGCACATTCGGGATGCCGTAGTGCCGAGCCAGGCGACCGTTGACAAAGGTGTAATTGGAATCCAGGAATTCGAGAATGCTCCGGTCGTTCTGCACGATGTACTCGAAGTACAGCTCGGCTTCCCGGATCATCGATTGCCGCAACAGTTCATCCCAGGCCGGGAACAGCCCCTTGTCCGGTTGCAAGGTTTGCAGGTTGCGTAGTTGCAACCACTGGCCGGCAAAGTTTTCGGACAGGGCTTTAGCCTTGGGGTCCTTGAGCATGCGGCGGACCTGGGCCTCCAACACCTCGCTGTGGCGCAGCTTCCCCTGCTCGGCCAGTTGGAACAATTCTTCATCCGGCATGCTAGACCAGAGGAAGTAGGACAGGCGGGTGGCCAATTCAAAGTCGTTGAGCTGGCGGACCTCGTCGGGGTGTTTCGGGTCTTCCTCGATGCGGAAGAGGAAGTGAGGAGACACCAGTACCGCCTTCATCGGCAGTTTCAGGGCTTGGGGGAACTTTTCCCCCTGCTGGACGGCCAGGTCGTACAACTGCATCAGGCGCTGCACCTCTTCGGGCCGGACCGGTCGGCGGAACGCCCGGCGGGCGAAGTGGGCCAGCACCTTTTCGGCGGCGATCCGGGCTTGCTCCGGGGAGTCACCCGCGGGACGCGCCACTAGCAACAACTTCACCGAAGGCGGCTCGGGCGGCAGCTTGGGTTGAAACGGACCTTCGATCTCCAGCAATTCCAGTCCGAAGGAGCGGCTCTGGTTGGTGGACGGGTCGGTGAACGCGTTGGTAAAGGCGATGGCCACCCGTTTTTCCCCCGCCGGCAGACGGGTCCGCGTCTCGTACACCTTGGCCTTGCCCTGCGGTGCATCGACCGTGTACTGCCCGATGTCCCGACCATCCACCCGCACCGCCACCTTAGGGAATTCGTTCCCCACCTGGCTGCCCCAACCCCGGAAGCGGATCACATATTCCCCTTCCGCCGGGAAGTGGAACCGTTCCAGGTAGGCCGAGCCTTCACTGGTAAAAACAATCCGCACCGGATCGCGACTCTTCGCCGTGCGGGGAATCGTGTTGATGTTCTGAGGACGGTAGGTCTGGCGGGACACCTTCGGCGCTGACGGGATGGCCAGGGCCGCCTCAAGCACCTTATCGGCAGCGGCCATGTACTTCTCGAGCAAAATCGGCTGGAAGGAAAGCACATCCCCGATGTTATCGAAGCCGTAGCCAACATCGTCCGAGGGGAATTCATCCGCCGGTTTGATATCCACGCCGCAAAGGTCCCGGATGGTGTTGTTGTACTCAGCCCGATTGAGCCGCCGGAGGGTGACCCGACCTGGATCGCGGGGCCCGCTGCAATCCACCTTGGTCAAAGTGTTCTCGATCCACTGGATGAGGAATTCCCGTTCTTGGGTGGTGGGTTGCGGCTTGTTCTTCGGCGGCATATCCCCCGAGGCGAGCACATGTTGGACCGCCTGCCAGTTCTTGCGATCCTTGCGGGCATGGGCTTCACTGACGTAAACATCCAGCGACAGGCCGCCCTTGGCTTTCTCCCCGCGGTGGCAGTCGAAACAATACTTGCGGAGCAAGGGCATCACCCGGTTCTGAAACGTCTGCTCGTCTGCCGAGACCTGGGCTGCACCGCCACCCCCTGCCGGAGTTGGGGCATCCTGATCCAGGGTCAGGGCCACTCCCTCGGCGCCTTGCAGCCTCGACCACGCCTGACCCTGCTGGAACCACCATCCCGCACCCCCTAGCAGAATGAGGGCTCCTAAGCTCAGAGAGACTCCCGCCGCACCTCTGCTCATGCCTCTGTTCCACCTCTCACCACGCGCGGAGCGATCCACCATACTACCGTTTTCTCTCCCGTTGCAGCAACTCAGGCTACTGTTGGAGTAACTCAGGACCACCGTGGGGGGCAACTCAGGCATCCTCGGAGTCGGCAAGCGCCTTCAGGCGGGGTTTCGGGCCTCTCTGCGTCTATCAGGCCAGATGCGGAAGGATTCAGAAAGTCGAACCTTAGCGACTTATTCCGGCCGGGGGGGAAGCCGTGTTATTCCATAACTCACATTCGGCTACCTTGAATTTTAGGCAGGCTTACAAGAAACCGCAAGCGTAATCATACCAGAAAATCCCCGGCAGGAAGGCATTTCTCATCACCTTTTCACAAGCCGATTCACAAACCGAGGAATGTTCCCGAACGTTGCACTCGGGCACACCGGAATGGGAACGTTGGAACCCCCGAGGAATGGGAGCCTCAGGCACGCCATCGGTCACTTGCCGTGACGCAGGGGACGTTCAGGAGGGAGCAGGCGTTCCTTGCCCATCCACGGGCGTAGCACTTCGGGAACCACCACGCTACCGTCGGCTTGCTGGTAATTTTCCAGGATGGCGATGATAGCCCGGGTGCAGGCGATGGCGGTGCCGTTGAGGGTATGCACAAAGCGGGTGCCCTTGAAGCTTTTCCCCTTGTAGCGGATGTTGAGGCGGCGGGCCTGGTAGTCCGTGCAGTTCGAGGTGCTGGTCACTTCGCCGTATTCGCCGTGGCTGCCTCGCCCGGGCATCCAGGCTTCCAGGTCATATTTGCGATAGGCCGGTCCTCCTAGGTCCCCCGTGCAGGTATCCACCACCTGATAGGGGATGCCCAAACCTTGGAAGATTTCCTCTTCCAGGGCCAGGATTTCTTGATGCATGGACTCGCTTTGTTCCGGCGTGGTGAAAGCGAAGAGTTCGACTTTGGTGAATTGGTGGACCCGGTACAGTCCACGGGTTTCACGGCCGGCCGCCCCGGCCTCTGTGCGGAAACAGTGGGAAACACCCACGTAGCGCAGGGGAAGGTCCGCTTCCTCGAGGATTTCATCTTTGTGCAGACCGCCCAGGGTAATTTCCGCCGTGGCAATCAGGCACAAATCGCTATCAGCGATGGTGTAAATCTGGCGGGTGTTGGGGTTGGGATCCCGGGGGAGGAAGCCGATGCCTTCCAGGACTTCGGTGCGGGCCAGGTCGGGGGTAATAATGGGGATGAACCCGTGCCGGATGGCCTGATTGAGGGCGTAGTGCACCAGGGCCAACTCCAGCAACGCCCCGTCGTGGGTCAGATAGTAAAACTTCTGGCCGGCCACCTTGGCCCCCGCTTCTAAGTCGGCCAGGTGCAGTTGCTCGCACAAAGCCACGTGGTCCTTGGGCGGAAAGTCAAACTGCCGCTTCTGCCCCACCTGACGCAACACGACGTTGGCCGAGGCATCGGGACCGATCGGGGCGGCAGGGTGGGTCATATTGGGAATGAGCCGCAATTGGGCGTGCAATTGCTCTTCCACCTCCTGGAGAGTCTGGTCGAGCTGCTGCAACTGGCCATCCAGAGCCTGCGATTGGGCCTTGAGGGCTTGCTTTTCCTCCGCCGTGGCGGCTTGGGGAAAGCGTTTGCTCAGCTCATTCTTGCGGGCGGCCAGCTCCCCCCGTTGCCGTACCAGCTCCTTCCGCCGCTGCTCCAGTCGGACCACCTCATCCACCGGCAGGCTGGACACCCCCCGCTGATGGCAGTTCTCCTTGACCTGATCGACATGAGCCAGAATGTAAGCCGGATCCAGCATGGTACGATTCCCTGAACAGTGGGCGGCACCGGGCGTAAATCTGCCCCCGGTGCCTCGGGCTCTCCCCGCGTGAGGACTTTCCCCTTGTCGTTATCGCAAGCTCACCACCTACTGCCCAGAGGAGAAAGGATACTCAGGAAAAGGCTGTTCCCATATCCGATCAAAGGAAAAGGATACTCAGGAAAAGGCTGTTCCCATATCCCAAGGCAGTGTTCAAACCGCTTCAACCTGGACAAAGAAGGCAAACACGGCGGACGGAACTCGAATCACTCGGGGTGTTGTGTTACCCACAATGCAGCAATGGGCACCGGACGGTACCCCTCCAGCTGTGCCAAGGCTCCCACGCCTGGTTATCACCGGAACCACCTTTGGCCTTCTTCCCCACCAGACGGTGCCCATCCACCAGTTCAAAGGCTCGGACGCCACGTCAAGAGCAAGGAGAAAGTCGAGGGAGCAGGGCGCACATGGGGTTTAGCCGAATAATGCGGTCAGCGGCCGACCGTCGCAGATGCGGTGGGGGCGATGCTCCCGGTCGTGGATTTCCAGATCGGGCGATAGTCCGAAGGCAGCATAGATGGTGGCGAGCAAGTCTTCAGGGGCGACCGGCTTGTCCTTGACATAAGCGGCATGGGCGTCGCTAGCCCCGTACACCTGTCCGCCCCGGATACCTCCGCCGGCCAGTACCGCCGAATAACACGCACCCCAGTGGTCCCGCCCGAGCGTTTTGTTGATCCGCGGGGTCCGGCCAAACTCCCCCACCATGACCACCAGCGTCTCCTCTAGCAATCCGCGTTGCGACAGGTCTTCCAGCAAGGCTGAATAAGCCTGATCCAGGGGGGGAATGCAGTATTTTTCCTTGAGCATGGCGTAGCCGTTGAGGTACCCTAATCCTGCCGTGTCTCCGTGATTGTCCCATACGTTGAATACTCTTCCGTTGGTGAGGTACATCCAGTTGATGGAAACCAGTCGCACTCCTGCTTCGACCAGCCGGCGGGCCAGCAGGAAGCTCTCGCCGTACTCATTACGACCGTAGCGGTCGCGGATCACTGCAGGTTCGCAATCCAGTTGGAACGCCCGTCTGGCGGCGGACGAGGTCAGCATCCGATACGCCTGTTGGGTGAACTCATCGAAGTCGGTCGGCCCCCGATGCTGTTGCAGGCGTTGATCCAGCTCTTCCAGGCTGCGCAACAACCCCCGGCGGGCCAGCAGGCGGGTTTCCTGAACATCCGGCGGAGGCACCCAGGCATGCAGAGCCGGTTGGCTGGCGTTGGGTGCTTCTTTCAATTCGAGGGGATCATATCGTGGACCTAAAAAACCGGCATAAGTACCGGCATAGGTGACACCATCGTGGCCAATCGGTCGCGGGAGCGTGACACTCCCCGGCAAGGCCCCTGGCGTGCTGAACCGCGTCAGTACGGCGGCGAGGTTGGGAAAGTCGCTCCGCCGCCGCTGATTCGCCGGCACCACCAACCCCGGATTCCGCTTTCCGGTCAAGGTGTGATACACCGAAGGCTCGTGATTGTTGCTCTCATGGGTCATCGAGCGGATGATGGCGGTTTTGTCCGTGTGGCGGGCGAACAACGGCATCTGATCGCACACCTGGATGCCGGGTACCACGGTGCGGATGGGACGGAACAGGCTGCGGATACCCTCCGGTGCCTCCGGCTTGAGGTCCCACATGTCCTGATGCGGCGGCCCACCCCAGAGGAAAATGAAAATGCAGGACCGGGCTTTACCCCCTGGCGAAAAACCTCTCGGGCGCGGGTTTGCCTGTGCACCTTCGGCTCGCAATAACCCCGGTAACGTGATCGCCCCCAACCCCAACTGTCCCAACCGTATCATGGCATCGCGACGATTCAACATACTCGGTCACCCTTCTGGCCACGCCATCTCCAACCGTACTGCCTCTACTATAACCGGAACCACCGCGGCCTGAAAGCATGTTGTTGTTCTGCCCCAGCCTTCCTCTGGATCTTCGCGAACGCTGCTGCATACCCCGCAACAGAACTCTCGGGACGTCGCCTGCCTTTGCGGAACCATTTCGACTCGGATACTCCCTGCGGGAAAATATCAAAGTTCAGTGGTGCAGGAATGACCCTTTCAACGGACCGTTAGCGGCGATCACCGCTCCGCTTGCCGGCCGTGGGCTTCCAGGGCATGCACCAGCTTCTCGATGTGGAACAGATCGGCTTTCACCCAGGGAAGGTCCGTGTCCCGGACGAGCCGTTCGGCGGACGCCTTCCAGACAAACGCGTGGGTCAGGAACAGCCCGTGCATCGAATCGGGCAGATCGACAAAGTTCTCGCCATAATGCACACACCGCTCCTCCCAGGCCAGGTAGTACGTGGGCATAAGCAGTTCCAAGACGCGGCGCAGCGCCTCGGACTCAGCGGGCGCGGTCTCGGCGAGCGCCTGTCCCAGTTCGGGCGTCATGTCCAGAAACAGGGCGAGTTTGCTTTTGTGATTGTTGAGGTGAAAGTAAAACTTGCGTCCTGGGTTGCCGGTGATGTCTCCTTTGCTCGTGGATTGCTCCAACGTTTTCACCGCTAAGGCGGCTTTGTTCCGCCAGAGGGTAACGATCTCGCGGAGCAAGCGGTCGAGTTCCTGGGTGGCTGCCATAGCGTCGTCGGAAGCGCCGAAGCGGTGAGCCAGGCGGGCGTAAGCCAGAACGCCGGCGGCGGTCCGGTTGAGATACAGGTGCCCCCGTTGTTGCCCGTCGAACTCCAGGGGCTTGGCGAGATACTGGCGGCCCACCGCACGGATGCGTGGCCAGAGTTTCTCGATGGTGTTCCAATCACCGGTGCGCTCCCCGTAGAGCCAGAGGGCGTACAGGTGGCTCATCGGCGGCCAACGCGGGTGATAGCTCCAGCTCAGGGCGTGCATCGGGACAGCGAACAACTCACGCCGGCGGCCTTGCTCCAAGGGTAACGAATCCGGCTGCAAACACGCTTCCAACTGGCGGACCGCGAGGCTTTTTGCTTGTTGCGCCAGATCGTCGGGCAGATGCGGATAGGCCCAGGCGAGAGCCTGGACTGCATACGAGGGATGGGCAAAGTAAAAATCGCGGCTGCCGATGCCCATTTGCACATACCAGGGTGCCCAGGGCCAGCCGGCAATCAACTCCTGGACCTCCCGCGCCAAATCCGCCTTCAACTCGCGGGTCGCCGGAGTATCGGGAATGTTCACCTTGGGCCGAGTCTGGGCGGTTTGGGCAATCAACCGAGCGGCATCGATGAAGCCCGTAGAGGGCCGGAAATCGCGGAACAACTCCAGGCGTGTCTCGGTAGAACGGAGTGGCTCCCGGGGTGCGTCCTTGGGCAAATTCCCGCGAATGCAAATCACGCGGCTGCCGGTGACCCAGAACAACTGATCGTCGGAAATGGCCACGGCACCCCGGGCCGGACCATGCCACTCGTTGGCCGCCCAGATCGGTGCCAGCAAGCCACCCCAGGTATCCCTTTCCCCGGCAATCGGGAACAGATCGCCGGTCTTCAGATCGAAGGCCGACAATGTACCCTGATGGCAGCAGTAGAGAAGGTCGCCACCAACGCTGAAATTCGTTGTTTCATCGCAGGTGCCCCAGAAGGTGTTCCAGGGTGGTCGGTTCCCCTGACGATGCCGCAATGGGGTGATCCAGTGATTCTTCTGCTCGTCCGTCTGCAATACGCCCAGACCGACTGCCGGTTTGACCCCCAGGTTCCAATTCGAGTACACCGTGCGATAAAACACGATCACCCGTCCATCGTTGCTCAAGACCGGCGGAATGCCGCACCCCTGGTTGCCCGCAATGTAGAGGATGGGGGCTCGGCTGAGTTCACGACCGGTGTCGAGATCGAGGATGAAGCAGGTGCGGCGATAGGGGTTTTCTTCCAACCTTTGCACGATCGCTCGTTGCTCGGTTCGGATCAACTCGGGACTACCCCGATTGCGATCGCTCTGGAGGAAGTTCTCCAGTTCCTTCCACCCGGGCGGTATGCCGGCCAGCCGTTGCAGGAAATGCGTGCCGCCGTTCAGCTCCTCGTTCATCTCCTCGACCAGCACCGAACGGAACAGGACCCGGTGGTCATCGAGGATCACCGGATAGTAGTCGCGGAAGCTCTGGCCGTACAGTCGCTCGGACTTCCACAGGAGCTGGCCGTTGTCAGCCCGCAGGGCGTAAGCGTGCATGTCATCCGAGGCAAAGAGCACCCGTGGGCCGGCCAGGGCGGCGGTGCAGCGGATCGGTCCGCCGGTGGCAAACTTCCAGCGCAACTGGCCGGTGGCGGCATCCACAGCGTAAAAGGTGCCATCGCGTGAGCCGAGGAAAACGGTGCCAGCCGCCACAAGCGGGGCAGCGACGAAACCGCCTTTGCCGGAGCGGAAGCGCCAAAGCGGCTTGCCGCTGGCCGCTTCGAGGGCCCAGAGCGTACCACCGGTGTCGCCGACATAAACCCGTCCCTCAGCAAACGCGGGGCTATGCTGAATCGAGCCGTCGCAGTGGTGTTTCCAGACCACTTCACCCGTGCGCCGGTCCAAGGCCCAGAGTGTGCCTGGCAAGGTGCCGACGTAAACCTTGCCTTGGGCGACAATCGCCTCGACGCGGGTGCAGATCGCCTCGCCAGGGAAACTGCGAATCCATTCCACCCGATAGTTACCGCGCACGCAATCCGGGGTCCGGCCTGTGCGTTGGGCATCATGATGGACGGTGGGCCAGTCGCCTGCCTGCACCGTGGACTGACTCAGCAGGATAACCCAAGTCAGCAGAAGGGTTGTGCGACACCGTCGGGGTAACCGTGCGGGCCGAACATGACAGGACCCTAGGCCGACATCGGGGCTGGTCCAAAGGGACGGTTCCATGCGAATCCTCCCGGGGACAAGGCCGGGACTAGCCCCAACACAAGGACCGCTTACCACAGGGGGGAATGACCCAGCATCCGACGCAGCAGACCGATCTGGCCGCAGTGGAGCATTTCATGGAGCGGGGCATAACGGAGGCAGGCCAGCCGGGTGGTACAGAGCGGGTGCGGGGTGATAGGGGGCAAGTCCAAGTCTGCATCCGCATACGCGGGCAACTCACGCAGAACCCGGTCGTGGACGGCCTGGAAAATCTCGCGGATTTCCGCCGCTGAGTAACGTCCCGGCGGCTGGGCCGTGGAGGTGCGACCGAATTGTTGGAGGAAGTCGAAGGGAATGAGCAGCTCATCGGCCTCGGTCCGGCCCCGCAACCGCTCCAGACACAACCGATACTCGGCAACCGCGATGTGCCCGACCTGCCAGGCAATATGGCTGCCGCTACCCGGCGGAATGACGAACCACTCCTGCTGCGGAAGGGTGTCCAGCCGCTCCACGGTGTACCGACGCACAAAATCCAGTTGCTCCAACGCGTCACTCAGGCGAGACGACATAGCGGCAAGTCCTCGGGAAGAAACGCCTGGGGGAAATATCGGTTCTGCTCCAACTGGTCCGGGCGCACCTTACGGGTGGGTTTGCGGACCTGGCCTTCGGCTTGGTAAGCCCACCGGGATAAGACCATCGGTCAGGAACGTTGGGCAATCAGCCTATCGGTCAGGGGCGTTGTTCCAGGGGCACGTAAGCCACATCGGTGCGACCGACGTAAATTTGCTCTGGGCGGTAGATGCGGTTGTTTTGCAATTGTTCGTGCCAGTGGGCCAGCCAGCCGGCCACGCGGGCGATGGCAAAAATGGGGGTGAACACATCCGTGGGAATCCCCAGCGCCTGATAGATGACGCCGGAGTAGAAATCGACGTTGGGGTAAATCCCTTTGGGCCCGTAGATCTCGTTACAGAGGCGTTCCAGTTCCAGGGCAATCTCGTAATTTTTGGGCCGTTGCGTTTCGGAGAACATATGCTCGGCGATTTCCTGCAGGACGGTGGCGCGGGCGTCCTTGACTTTGTAAACCCGGTGACCGATGCCCATGACCTTGAACTTGGGATTGGCAGCGATCTTGGCTTCCAGCCAACTCCGGACATTGTGCGGATCGCCGATCTCCTCGAATTGGCGCAGAGCTTCTTCGTTGGCACCGCCATGGAGTGGCCCCGACAGGGCACCGATGGCCGACGCAACTACGTGGTAGGGCGTGGCCAAGGTCGAGGCGGTGACCCGTGCGGTGAAGGTGCTGGCATTCATCGTGTGTTCGGCGTGCAGGATCAGTGTCGCATCCAGCACCTTGCGGGTGGCCGGGGTGGGTTCCTTCCCAAAGAGCATGTAGTAGAAGTTGGCCGCGTGATCCAGGTCGTCCCGAGGTTCGAGTATTTCTTGTCCCCGCCGGGTCCGGGCATAAGCGGCCACCAGGGTGGGCAAAGCGGCGATGAGGCGACACGTGGCATCCCAGTTGCGGGCCGCATCCTGTACATTCGGGCACGGATAAAACATCCCCAACGCTGCCACCGTACTATGCAGGGCATCCATCGGGTGCCCGTCCGGCGGCAGGCAGCGGATCAGCTCCTTGAGGCGGAAATGAATCGCCCGCCGCTGACGCAACTCGGCATCGAAATCGGCCAACTCCTTCTGGGTCGGTAAATTCCCTTTGATGAGCAACCAGCACACTTCCTCGAAATTACTTTCCTTGGCCAGTACCTCGACCGGTATGCCCCGATACTCCAGACGGGCTTTCTTCCCATCCAGGAAGCTGATGGCCGATTTCGCTGCGGGAACATCTTCCAATCCGGGTTTGTAATCGGCTTCGCTGACCATACATCGCCTCTGCAAGTTTAGGACTGCAACACACCAGGCGGGGCATACACCAACTGGGCCGGACACCGCTCCAGCTTGCCGGGGGATCACGGGCGGCTCCGGAGACCTTCCGCAACTCCCGGGGCGATCCTTTCCTCTCCCCTTCCTTCCGAACTTCTCCTCTTCGATCCTTCCGAACCTCTCCCCTCAGAATGTATAAGGAGGCGTGCTCCCAGGGAAAAGGCTGCCGCTAAAGGCTGCCGCTGGCTTGGGCTGTTCCCCGAAAAGAGATAGTGGCAGGTTCTCGTCGGAATGCTTCTTCCCAACGGCACCGAGTTGTCTCTATCGCCACGCACAAGACACGGTAGGTTGTCCCTCGCGCCGGCGAAGAGGAGACGGAAGGTTGTGGCATGCTCGATACAGTTACTCCCACGGTGGCAGGGGCAGCGGAGGATATTGCTGCCGCATGATCCCCTCGTATTCCGGATCGACATCGGCTTCCGGTTCGCCTACCAGAACCAGGCCGCTGAGTTGGTGGGGCTGCCACTGATGCTCCTTAAGGAGCCAGTCGAACA
>Ga0209691_1002063_pt1 | contig 10942 bp, 9 predicted proteins | sample YNPMSBMetaG_FD_187120 | JGI IMG/M metagenome (GOLD analysis project Ga0209691, IMG submission 187120) | Anoxygenic and chlorotrophic microbial mat microbial communities from Yellowstone National Park, USA - YNP MS-B MetaG (SPAdes) (version 2) ... | reverse complement strand
CCGCCGTAATCTCTTGCGTAGAGGGTACATTATCAAACTGCAGCTGGGCCAGCTCATATCCCCGCCCACTGGGAAAGTCCCCCACCGGTAGATAATACCAGCCGTCTATGGCCGCTGTATTGACCTTCCGACGGAGAACCCCTGAAATGTAGCTATTGAGGTTACCGATACTTACGGCGCCGGCTGCGGGCTGCAGAACAATGGTTTCTTTGTTGTTAGTGAAACCGTCAATCACGCCCGTATTTAGGGTTAGATTGCCATCGAGTACGAGCGGGTCGTTGAGAATCAAACGTTGGCCTGTGGTACTTTGCGCCATCACGACATGGTGCCATTGGCCTGTTCCCCCAAAGGTGTAAAGCTGATTGGTGCTGCCGACAAAGCGGACAGTAGCTCCGGGTGCGGTGCTTAGCGTGCTGGTGGGTTGGAAGGTAGTGTGGCGACAAATATCTAACTGCCCTGTACTTGTCAGGGTCAAACTGGCCCCATCTTCTACGGTGATGTCATGACATTCGGCTACTCCCCGTATGTCGGAGCTGCTAATGACAGGGAAGTTTCCGCCCTGTGGCGTCGTTGGAATCACCACATCCTTGGTGCAGGTGGGCACTTCGCAATCTCCCCAGTTGAAAGGTTCGTACCAGTCGGTGTCTACTTTGCCAGTCCATAAGCCGGTGGGCCGATTGATGGTGAGGTTGGCGGTAGCTGTTCCCGTGGCGTAAAAGGTGTTACAGGTGCTGGCGCCGCAGGTTTGGGTGGCATTGATAAGGGTCTGGACGCTGACGGGGTAGGTACCGCTGGGCAAAGAGGGCCCCACACTGACCTGGAAGCTATACTGGATGTTTGTGTTTGGCCCATGACCACCTTGGAGTCCCCATTGCAAAATCACATTCGAGCCTGTGGAGGTAATCATGGGCTCATGCGTTGTAAAGTTACTGATGCCATTCGTGCTGCCATTTACATAAGTAACGCCTGCGGGGAAGGTTACTCGGATGCTATCAAAGGTTGTTGTACTTCCAGCGCCCAGATTAGTAACACCGATGGTGTAGGTGAGGGTTTGTTGACATTCTGTAACGGTGAGGTTAGGAGCATTGATGGAGGTGTTGTAAGGCACAATAACGTTTGACAGAGCTACGACAGGCGAGGAGCTAATCTGCGCTAGGGGCTGATTGCAGTAGTTCCGGTACAGGAGGAAGAAGCGGATTTGCAGGCCGCTGACGTAGTTGCAGTTGGATATTACCCGGAATCGTATTTTGATGGTGTTGTTAGGTCCTGTGGGGGTAAGGCCTAAGGGGGTAGTTTGGCTCGTGAGGTTCCATACTCGGAAGATGAAGAAGGTATTAGGGTCTGGTAGAGGTTGCCGGGAGCTGCTGTTGGGATAGAGGTACTCTGCGCTTCCAGGGTCATAGGAGAGGCCTGGTGGGAGTAGCATAAAGAGCCTGGGCTGGTAGGCGGCAGACTGGCCGGCATTATTGAGCGTAATCTCTACGGTGATGGGATCACAGAGGTTGGCGGGATTGGGAGTGATGTCTATATTGGAGAATAGCACATTTCTGGGCGCTGGTGATGATTCGTGGAAGGGGAGTGCCGCCATAGCCGATCTTGAGGGTGATGGAGTTCGTGTCAATGCGGTCGTAAGAGTTGACGCCATCGTACACATCGGGCGGCCAGAAGGTTACATACAGGTCTACCTCAATGTCCTTCGCCGGGCCAACGCCAGCATTCTTATAATATTTTAGAAGGCGACCCTTATTGACAACGGACTGCTACCGGTATTGAAAACAGTTACCGTTACAGTCGCATTTGGACCACAGACTTGCAGGCTCGGCTCGGTGGCCGTAACACTGCCTTGCGCCCACAGCAGAGAGAAGAGAAAAAGTACCCCGTATCGGAACATAACTCGTAGTACCATAGCCATAAAAAACTACCCCGCAAGAAAAAGACGCCACCCTACCTATCATACCTGCCCCCATCCCCATCTCAGGACAGAAATACGAAAAAACCGGCTCCATAGTTGCAAACCCAGGATGAGGCGCATGCTTAGGCATTTCGGGGGCAATGGTAGGGAAAAAAGCCTAAGTTCTGGTTAATGGTCTTGAGATGTCCTACCCTCATCAGATGTGGACAAGTCGCCCAGGCCGGTGGAAAGCTCCCGTACTTCAGGCAAAAAACTTACCTTCGCTTCTATGGGAAAGCGTATCTATCACCATGAGGGCTGCTTAGAGCTGCGCGTCTTAGGGCGACGGGAAGGGACCCTGCCCTCTACGAAGGTGCTCCCCTTTGAGCGGCCGCGGGAGATGCTGTATGTGCCGGGTACCCTTCCGCAGGTTCGGGAGCTACACCTCGCCCAGCCTTATGTGCGTCAAAATCACATTCTCTACTTTCCCACGGAGGAAGCGCTAAACAATTTTTTTGAGACCTACCGGAAAGCCTTCCATAATCTTGTAGCAGCAGGCGGCGCTGTTCGCGATGAACGGGGGAATATTCTTTTTATCTGGAAGCGCCAGAAATGGGACCTTCCCAAAGGTAAAGTAGAGCCCCACGAAACCCCCGAGGAAAGTGCGCAGCGGGAGATTAGAGAGGAGACGGGTCTTAGTGAGCTGCGCCTGGTTCGGTATCTGATGGAGACTTACCACATTTATCAGGAGCGGGGCGATTGGAGCTTTAAGACGGTGCACTGGTTTCTTTTTGAGACGGCGGGCGTGGAACCGCCTGTACAAGTGCAGGCAGAGGAAGGGATTGAGCGGTATTTGTGGGCGAAACCTTCGGAGGTGCCTTTCCTTTACCCGCAATCGTATGGCACTATTCGGGAGGTAATAGAAAAAGTGCTGACGGATGTATTACCTGCGGCTTCGGGATAAGGTCTGGGCCTTAGACCGGCCCTATATCATGGGGATTATCAATGTGACGCCTGATTCTTTTTCGGATGGGGGGGAGGCGGATACGCCCGAGAAAGCCCTATCCCGAGCGGAAAAGCTCCTGAGCGAAGGGGCCGATATTCTGGATATAGGGGCGGTGTCTACGCGGCCTGGGGCGCCCGAAGTGCCCGAAGATGAAGAATACTGGCGCCTCCTACCCGCTTTGCGGGCTATCCGAAAGGCCTTTCCCGACGTGCCTATTAGCGTAGATACCTTCCGAGGAGGCATTGCTCGGGCTGCCCTGGAAGAAGGCGCCGACCTTATTAACGACGTTTCTGGGGGCGCCTGGGACCCTACCCTCTGGCCCGTGATCGCTCACTATCAAGTCCCCTACATCCTCATGCACATCCAAGGCACCCCCCAAACCATGCAGATAAGCCCCACCTATCAAAACCTCCTCCAAGAAGTCTGGCTGTACTTCGTGGAAAAACTCCAACAGCTGGCCCAGATAGGCATTCACGATGTAGTCATTGACCCGGGCTTTGGGTTCGGCAAAACCCTAAAGCACAACTACCAGCTTCTCCAAAGCCTAAGGATTTTTCGGCGTTTGGGGCGGCCGATTTTGGTAGGTATTTCCCGAAAGTCTATGCTCTGGCGGGTGCTGGAAGTCTCCCCCAAAGAAACCCTTTGGGCTTCTACCGCGCTGCATTGGCAGGCGCTTCTGGCGGGGGCTCGGCTGTTTCGGGTGCATGATCCTCTTCCCCTACGTCATATCTTCAAAATCTGGGAGGTATGGAGCTCTTCACCATAGGACCCATACCAGTAACGACTCGCGACCTGTGGGATCTTTTTCTCACTACGCTCATCGTTTATGGCGTTTTGTGGTGGTTTCGGCGCAATGGCCTCTTAGAAGCGGCCTTGGCTCTCCTGGGCATGCTGTTTCTTTTACGGCTTTTGAGTTTTTTAGAACTGCCCACGTTATCCCTGCTTGTACGATATATTTTTTCGGCGAGTGGAATCCTGGTGGCCTTCTGGATAGCGCCGGAGCTGCGGCGTGACCTCATGAAAATCCGAAACTTACCCCTTCTGCGGCGTCTGCGTGGCGAAAAATCTCTCCGAGTGGAAGTAGAGCAAATCATAGAAGAGCTGGTGGAAGCGATAGAGACTTTTCGCCGTCAGCAGCTTGGGGCGCTTATCGTGATAGAAGGACAAGATGATCTGACGCCGTATGCGCAGAGTGGCGACCCCGTGCAAATGCCCGTACGAGCGCATATTCTCGTATCGCTTTTCCAGAAGCAAAGCCCGCTCCATGATGGGGCCGCCATCATCCGCCAGGATAAAATCATCGCCGTGCGCTGTATGCTGCCCCTCTCAGAAAAGTTAGACCTTCCGCCTTCGTACGGCACCCGTCATCGAGCCGGCATAGGCCTCTCCGAAGCGACCGATGCCCTCGTCCTCATCGTCTCCGAAGAAACGGGCTATCTCTCCCTATCTTACCGGGGCCAAGTAGAAAGACCTTCTCCCCAGACGCTGCGCGAACGGCTGCTCTCCCATTATCTTCGCTAAATGCCGACACTCGTCATCACCGGCGCCACACGCGGGATTGGGTATGCCATTGCCCGGCGCTTTGCAGAAAGGTACCAGATTATCGGATGCGGAAAAGACCCTGAGCGCACCGCCGCCCTTAAAGCCAAACATCCTACTTGGGATGTGCAAACCTACGACCTCAGCTTCGCCGAGCAAGCCAAAGCCTTTGGCCACTATGTGCTCAGTCGCTATGACCAGATAGACATCCTCATCAATAACGCTGGGGCATTTGAGCAAGGCGGCTTGCTCACGGAGTCTGATGAGACGTTCACGCGGATGATGCGGACGAACTTAGAAAGTGCCTATTACCTTACGAAGGTGATAGCTCCGCGTATGGTGGCGCAGCGGTCGGGGTGGATTGTGCAGATGGCGTCGGTGGCGAGCATTCGGCCTTATCCACAGGGGGGGGCCTACTCGGTGGCTAAGGCCGCACTCTTGGCTTTCTCCCGAAATCTTCGAGAAGAGCTCAAACCCCACCAGGTGGCCGTAACGGCCATCCTCTTAGGGCCGACGCTTACCGACTCGTGGAAAGATGCGCCCTATCCCCCGGAGCGCTTCATCCAAGGAGAAGCGGTGGCCGACCTCATCTGGGCCATGGCTCACCTGCCGCCCGGCACCGTCGTCGAAGAAATCCTCATCCGCCCTATGCTGGGGGATATATAACCGCCATAACTGGCCAAATAACCTTCCCACTCCCGCCCCCATCCTGGCAAGCTATCCAGAGCCGCCCCGAAGCTCCAGGGGGTTCCCTCCCAGGCTACAACTGTGGGCCTTTCCGTAAGCGAGTACCTCAGGAGAGCATCCCGCCCTACCACCTCATAGTAAAAGGGCAAAGGCTTCATGGGAGCCCACCGAGATGACAGAAACCGCCATAAACTTTGCCCCCAGCTTTGCACTTCGTGAGGGTAGCCAATCCCCTCCAAAATCGTGGATAGGATGTCTATGTGACTTCCTAATGAATCTAAGCGGGGTAGGCTCTGCCCGGGCACATAAAACGCAATAGGCACCCAAAAGGTGCGGGTACTTTGATAGGGTTCGTCGGATGGCCCTGTATGGTCTGCCGTCAGCACAAAAAGCGTCCGCTGCGCCCAGGGAAGCCGCTCCACTTTCTCAAAAAACCGTTGCAGCGCCCGGTCTGCATACTGGATACTGCGATGGATGGGCAAAGTCCCACCCGAAAACCGATCTCGCAGATGGGCTGGCACCGCATACGGATGGTGGGAGCTGAGCGTGAAAATCACCGCGCCAAAAGGCTCCCGAAAAGAGCTTATCTTTTCAGCGGCAAACTGCAAAAACGGCTCATCCCATATTCCCCACGAGCCGTCATAATCCCGCTTGGGAAAAGGATATTCCCGAAGGCCGTAGTATTCCGAAAAACCGGCGATTTGGGCGTAGGAGTCTAAAAACATCGTGCCGTTTTGTCCGCCATGGAAGAAGGCCGTGTGGTAGCCCCACTTTTGGAGGTAGGTGCCTAACCCGGGTGATAAGCGGTCCGCATAAGGTGTAAAAAGCAAAGGCTCTTCCCCCCAGGAAGGTAGACTGGATAGGATGGCAGGAACGCCCTCCGCTGAACGGTAGTTGCAAGCAAAGCCCCATTTTACCTGAGAGCTTTTTTGGAGAAGGCTCCGTAAGAAAGGCGCATAGCCTTTTTCAATGTACTCTTGGGAAAAGCTTTCCAGGATGAGCACGACCACATTGTAGCGCTTAGCGATAGCGCAGGTAGAGTCTGGCTGAAAAGGGCGTGGATAAGGGGGAATATGAGGCGGTGGGGTGGGCCAAGGAGGCAAAGGCGGCTGTTCTAAGGACCGCACCACGCAAAAGGTCGTATTGAGCACAAAGGCACTACAGCTCGGACAGGTGGGCACTGCCGCATCTACGACCGCTAAGGGCTTATACCTCCACCCGCCCCGAAACGCCAAGCCCCATAAGAGCAAAGTCAGGCCCCAGCCTATGGCTTCTTTTTTCCATCCGAGCGCCGATCCCGAGAAAATCCGCTTACGCCAGTACCCCAAGGCGCCCACTAAAACGCCCCACAAAAGAAATCCATAGGCAAAATCCCGCATATATTTAGGCAGGGCAGGTAAGGTATCCTGGTAGAAGCTGAGTATTTTCAGGAGTTCGCTTCCTGAGCGGCGGTGCGTGTAGGGAAAGTAACCGATATCTATGACTTCCAGCGCAAAGCTGAGGCTTGTGAGGAAAAGCCAGAGCCAACTGGCAGTTTGGGGCCGCCGCAGAAGAAGGGCTATGAGCGCAGGTGTCAGGACCCACGCCGCCACCACACTGTCAAAGTGAAGGCCTTTCGAAAAGATTTTTATCCATGTCCCGCCTTCTGAGAGAAATTCTCTATTCCACCACCCGAAAATGCCCCGTAGGATCGTATAAAACACCAGTAGGACTCCGTAGGCTTTCCAGGCGATGCGCCACACGAGGGGCAAAGATAGGCAGCAAAAACGGGTTAGGCTATTTTTGCGTAGCAGCGGAGGCGGCGGTAGCTCTATATTCTTATCTTTGGGGGATGCTTTTGGAGAGTTTTTCGGGCTGGGGGGAGCTGGCTAAGGAGGGAGGCATACCGCTTTGGCAGGTAGTTCTGCACTACGAGATTCATCAGAAGGGGCGGTCTGAGGGGGAGATATGGGCGCGTTTAGAGCAGGTGTATGCGGTGATGGTGGAGGCGGTTCGGTCGGGGCTTTCGGAGCCGCGTCAGACGCTGAGTGGGTTGGTGCGCGACAGCGGGAAGAAAGTCTGGGAGGCATCGGTGGAAGTGATTCATCCTCGTTTTCGGAAGCTTTTAGCGTATGCGTTAGCGGCAAAGGAGACCAATGCCTGCATGGGACGAGTCGTCGCGGCGCCCACTGCAGGGGCTTCGGGGATTATGCCTGGCGTTCTGCTCTTCCTGGAAGAGGAGCATGGGATAGAAAGGCGGCGCCTGTATGAGGCGATGCTGATAGCGGCGGGGGTAGCCCTCATTATTGAGCAGAAGGCGTCTATTTCGGGGGCGGTGGGAGGCTGTCAAGCCGAAACGGGCACAGCGGCGGCTATGGCCGCCGCGGCTATTACCTATGCCCTGGGCGGCACTAATGAGATGATCTTTGAGGCCGTGGCCATCACGATCATGAACATGATGGGTCTGATATGCGATCCGGTGGCGGGCCTCGTAGAGCTTCCCTGTGTCAAGCGAAACGGTTCGGCTGTCGTCATAGCGGCGGCCGCGGCGCAGATGGCCTTAGCTGGAGACACAGCCGTGATTCCTGTGGATGAGATCGTAGTCGCCATGGGAGAAGTAGGCGCGTCCATGGACCCCCGCTATAAGGAAACCGCCCTTGGCGGTACTGCCGCCACACCTACCGCCAAAGCGATCGCCCAAAAACTCTGGACCGACCCCACCCACATCCGTTACGAAAACCCCGAGTAAAAAGGTTTTTTGTTTCTTTGCCAATATGGCTATTCGCATCACCGACGACTGCATTAACTGCGGCGCCTGCGAGCCCGAATGTCCTAATAATGCTATCTACGAGGGGGGTATTCAGTGGCGCTACCGGGATGGGACCCATCTTACTACGCCTGTTTCCCTGCATAGTGGCGTCGTCATAGACCCCGATGCTCCGCATGCGCCCCTCTCCACAGAATACTACTACATCGTGCCCAGTAAGTGTACAGAATGCACGGGCTTTCACGAGGAGCCGCAATGCGCCGCTGTCTGTCCTGTAGACTGCTGCCTACCCGACCCTGACCATGTGGAGACGTCAGAGGAGCTTCTGATGAAAAAAGCCTTCCTGCATGATGGCGGGGCTCCACCGACGAAGGTTGATGTGTTTCTGGAAGACTTAGAGCGGGCGTAAGATGGGGGAGGTGGTCATAGCGGTGCAGGGCGTAAAGAAGTTTTATCCCTTAGGGCGGGAGGGGGTGTGGGCGCTAAAAGGGGTATCCTTTACGATTCGGACTGGGGAGATGGTGGCGATCATGGGCCCGTCCGGCTCGGGCAAATCCACCCTCATGCACATCTTAGGGTGCTTAGATACGCCCACGGAGGGGGAGTACATCTTAGCCGGTAAAGCCGTCGCCAAACTCCGAGATCGCGAGCTGGCCCGCCTACGCAATCAGGAAGTGGGGTTCGTGTTTCAGACTTTTCATTTGCTACCTCGCTATACGGCTTTGGAAAATGTGGCCCTTCCGCTGGTGTATGCGGGAGTGCCCCGTCGGGAACGATATCGGCGCGCAACCGCTGTTTTGGAGGCCGTAGGATTGGGGGATCGGCTGCACCATCGGCCCAATGAGCTTTCAGGCGGGCAGCGCCAGCGCGTCGCCATCGCCCGGGCACTCGTCAATAACCCTACTCTCCTCCTCGCTGATGAACCCACCGGTAACTTAGACTCGCAGACCAGCCAGGAAATCATGAAACTTTTTCGCGAGCTCCACCAGAAAGGTCATACGATCGTGATAGTTACGCATGAACCGGATATTGCGGCCTACTGTGAGCGGCTGATTCTTTTGCGGGATGGGGTGATTGTGGAAGATCGACGACAGGTACCCGCCGTGGCATGAGCGAGGCGACACCCACTTATCGGCACATTTGGCGGATTGCCTGGCCGGTCATGGCTGCCAGCCTGTCGCAAAACTTCGCCTCTGTCGTGGATACCTTCTTTTTGGGGCATGTGGGACGAAACGCGCTGGCCGCAGGGGCTATCGGGGTGCTCTTATTTCTCGCCCTGGGCTTTATTGGCTTAGGGCTGGGCACAGGTGTCCAGATTTTGACTGCTCACCTCCTGGGCGAAAGGCACCCGGAGCACTTAGGCGACCTCATGCGACAAAGCCTTATCATCGGTATCCTGATAGGCGCCTTCCTTACTATCGCTAACTTTCTCTTGGCGCCGGCGCTTGTAGCCTGGCTGGTCTCGGATTCTGCCATAGAGCCTATTGCGACTTATTTCCTCAAATGGCGCAGCTTAGAGCTTTTCCCGCTTATTCTCTTTGGCGTGGTGCGGGGGTATTTCAGTGGGATCGCTCGAACCGGCCCTATCTTCCATGCGAATCTCATCCTTTCCCTTTTAGCTGTCGGCCTCAATGCCCTCCTCGTGATAGGGTACAACCTGGGTGTTCGCGGGATCGTTATCAGCTCGGTGGCAGCTCAGTATGCAGCGACAGGCTATCTTTTTTATGCACTGAGGAAACAGCCGTATAGTCTGAAGCCTTTGGGGACAAGTAAGTGGTTTCGGCAGCTTTTACGGTATGCTGGGCCGGCTATTCTGCAAAACCTCGTAGGGATGGTGGGGTGGTTTATATTTTTTCTGGTGATTGAGCGGCGGGGGAGCTTAGCGCTTGCCAGTGCGAATGTAGTGCGCACCTTGTACAGCTTTTCCATGCTGCCGACCTGGGCCTATGCGACAGCGGTGGGGACGCTGGTGGGCTACTTCTGGGCCGCCCGGGAAAAATCTTCCCTCCTCAAAAGCTTCTGGCAGGCCTTGCGACTGAGTATCCTGACCAATGTAGGGATTGTGGGGCTTCTTCTGCTAACTGCTCCGTGGGTAGTGCCGGTTTTCGCCAAAGACGACCCCTTGATTGTCCGCCAGGTGCAGAGGGACCTGTATATGATTGCCGTTTCGCTCCTGCTGATGCCGGCCTCGGCGATTCTAATCTCAGCCGTCGTGGCGGTTGGGCAGACTATTCAGGCGTTTCTTGTAGAAGTGGGCATCATCGGGCTGTATCTGGCGTATATATTTTGGTTATCGGAGGCTCTTCATGCACCTTTGACGATTCTGTGGTCGGCGGAATGGGTCTACTGGATTCCTTCGACGCTGATTTTAGGCTGGCTTTTTCAGCGGAGCCTACGTCTGATGAGAGAATCCCCGAAGACGATACCCGCCATAGCCTCTTGACCCCCTTCCCGCAAGCGGGGAGGGGCTGGGGGTAAAGTATACTCTCCTCCCCACCGACAAAGAAGAGAAAATAGCCCTTGCGGGAAGGGAGCCAATAGCCCCCCTACGGATACTACTCGCCGCATGCAGGAAGGGTGCCTACCGACAACCTGATATGGGCCATTCTCGGCCCCGATAGGACGGCTGCGGCGTGCAGGACTTCTTGTAAGAAAGCCCCTCTTTGTCTATGGTCCGGTTCACCTGCCCATCTTTCCAAAGCTGCCAGACACAGGGAATGCTAACTTCCGCCTCACACTGGTAGGGCGTGATGACCTGGTAAGCCCACCGCTCGGATCCCACATAGCGCTCCCTCCAAAAGAGAAACCCTGTCTCATAAGTGCATTCTCGCTCCTCCTCCGCCACCGTCACTTCATTGTAAGAATACTCCGCCTGCGCCCACATGGTGCCATAGATGCGCAGTGGCTCCCCTCTCTCAAACCGCTCTAAATCCGCATCGCTGAGGAAGGGTAGGTCTACTTCTAGTAGGCTAACGCTGGAAATGGAGACGTTAGGAAGGGCTTTTTTGAGGTATCGGGTGATGTCTTTTTGGAGGGGGGCCTCGTTAGCAGCGTTATAGGCGTCGATGAGGTG
>Ga0209691_1002056_pt1 | contig 10984 bp, 17 predicted proteins | sample YNPMSBMetaG_FD_187120 | JGI IMG/M metagenome (GOLD analysis project Ga0209691, IMG submission 187120) | Anoxygenic and chlorotrophic microbial mat microbial communities from Yellowstone National Park, USA - YNP MS-B MetaG (SPAdes) (version 2) ... | reverse complement strand
TCGCATGAGAACGTTTACTTCAAAGCTTATTTTTCTGTCTTGAATAATGCAATCTGTTGCAAGAGGTTCATTATAAGTACAGCCAGCATAACGGACAAGCAAAGCCCCCTTTGGATGCCTGAGCCTGTAGTCAGCAGGCTTTTCAGGGAAACTGTCTATTTCAAGCCCCTGAATCTTCTCTTTAAGCCTATCAATTATTGCTTGCTCTATTTCCAGAATTGTCATTTTTTAGTCCCTCAAGTATTGTTTTTAGCTCCAGTTGATAGCCCTTCATAAGCTCAATATTCTTTAACAAATTTTTTGCATTATCAGGGCTTAAGCAGTAGTTGGTATTCTGCTTTTCAAACTTAACTAAAAAATAGCTTGGTTCCTCAGGTATCTCAGGGACCTGAGGCATTACATATTCAGTACGAACTATTTGATTACCTGAACATCCTATTAAGCTTAAACAAAATAGGATCGCCAGTATTTTTTTCATTGTTTTCCCCTTCTTGCTCTGGATTCAAAGTATCTATTTCCTGAATCCTTTTTATTACTTTTTCTTTTATGTCAAGCCTTGCTTTGCAAAGCTTATTTGCTTTTTTAATTTCTGACTGTAGCGAAGATATTGTTTTTTGAGCGCTCTCGTTGGCAGAAACGCATTGTTTTAATTCAGCCTTAAGCCTTAAGCCTTCTGCCTTCTGCCTATTTATTTTTATTTCCTGTATGTGCCATGCCAGATATACTCCAGCAGCAAAAAAGACAACACTAAACAAAATATATTTCCAGTTCTTTAGAATTAAGCCTATGATTGACAATATGTTCATAGCATTATCCTGTATTCCTCGCTTTTACATCGTGGGCATTTAAAGCCCCATTTCTTAAACCAGCTTTTTGCAACACTCATAATAAATCCGCATTTCTTACACTGTAGCAATATGTTTACCTCGCCCATTTTTCTGCCTTTTTGAAAATTTTGTATGGATACTCAATGTTTACTTTGCAAAAATCAAGTAAGCCATTTTTAAGTCTGAGAACTTTTCTCTTACACTGCGACTCAACCCTTTCTATCTCACAGCTTCCAGCTCTTGCAATTTCTTTGTTAAGCAATCCTGCACCGCCATTATATGCCCTGAAGGCAAAATACCAACCCTCGCAATCCACTGCCCTGTAACAAGCTCTGTCATAAAGTATCATTGCCCTTATGTTCCATTTAGCGTCATAAGGATTATATGTATATTCTTTAAGCTCAGGATATCTCTGATGGAGTTCTTTTGCTGTCTCAGGCATGATCTGCCCGAGACCCATTCCTCCGTCAAAGGCAGTAGCTCCCTCATCGCAACGAGACTCCTGTTCAATCTGCCCCATGAAATAATGAGCTGGTGCGGACATGCCTATGTGATATCTTGCCTCCCTTATGACTGTAGGCATATATTTTTTGCATCTGCTAACAACACTACAGTCCAAGTGTGAGGGCAAGGATAATCCCAGCATACAGAATGCCACGAAATATAAGCATAGCCTTAAATTTTTCATTGTTTAAAATGTCCTCCGTTGCTCCAAAAACAGGTTTAAAGAAGCAAAGCCAGACTATCTCTGCAAGAGCAATTCCTGCGATAACCATCCCGATTTTATACAACACTATTTTGACCTGTTCAGTCCCCAAAAATGAGGCAAAAATTATCACCCCTAAAAATGCTACTCCGAATCGTAAAAAATATTTTTTGAACTCTTTCATGCTCGCTGACTCTCCCTGTAAATTTTTAAAAATATTATGTTAAATTTAAACGCATTTAAACGCACTTTAAACGCCTTTTAAATAGCTTTTTAAAAATCTAAAAATTATCGCCTCGTAGAATCGCTCAGGAGACGATTTTTCCCCCAAACCTATACTTTGATATACCCCCGACATATTCACCGCCTTAAAAACGATTTAAAAGCTCTTTTGAGAATACTCTGTCTTCCTCTTTTTTGCTTGTCTTGTAGTAGCCATGTCCTGGTGAATCCTGCGTCTCAATCCCAAGTAAAACCTTGCCTGCCTGTATTTGCTCAAGCAGTCTTATAATTTCTTTTCTTCTGTCAATCATGCTTTGTGGCATATCAAGTTCAAATCTCCTGGAATAGAGCTGAAAAACCGCCAAATCAACAGCAAGCCTTTTTATGAGTTCAGGAGCTGGCTCAAGAGGGACAGGATACCTGCCCCTCAAGTATCCATTTATGAGCTGTTCAGCATATTCAATTGCATCCAGCACCTTTGTCTCGTCTATTTTTCCCAGATTTTTATCATCAGTAAGCTGAATGATATTGTCTTCCGGGATCGCCTTTTTTATATCTTCCAGCGTGCAGTACATCTTTACACCAGCTTTACCCTTATAAACTCTCCCGCCCCTGATGCAGCATCAAGGGCATAGCCATTTATCGCCTGTGGCAGCGTTCCCCCTGAGATAGACTCTACAAGGTCTGGCTGGGCGGCAGTGGATTGCACAGTGGTCTCACCAGCAGGAACAGTTACAGTTACTGTAACGGCGCTTGCTGCGACAGCACGACCTACACTGTCAGATGCAACAGCTGCGCCTTGTGAAATTGCTCCTCCAGTTTCGACTATTGCAATGCCGTAGACAATAACCGGTAGCTGCTGCCCCTGCTTCGTACTCGCCTCGCTTACACCCATTGCCTTAGCATTTGCAGAGCAAAGATTACCGTCAAAACCTGTAAATCTTGCCTTCTGTATATCAGATGCTGCGGTGATCGATACTGCTAAAACAGGATTATATGTCTTCATTCTTTCTTACCTCCCCTTTTTTGTTCTTTTGGTTCTTTTTGCTCCTGGACTTCTTGTTCATCATTAGCTTCAATCAAACCTTGAAGTCCTTTTGCTTCTTCTTCATCTAACTGTATCTCTTCTCCTATCTTGAAAACTATTCCGTTATGGAGTATTGGCGACTTTACTATGTATTTCATCGTTTGCCCCCTTAGTTGGTATCGTTAATCAGATATCCTGCGTCTGCACCGACAATCTTTACTGTTAGTAGGTCTGTTGTTCTGACTATGTGAAGCTTTCCACCAACTTCATCGTATGTATCTGTCTCTGGTTTGTTCTTTTTCCTGAGGGTATATGCAAAGCTTGGCTCATAGGGTGTTCTTTCAGCTCCACCTGAAGGTGCTGGTGAAACATAGGCAAGAACGATGTTGTCCTGCCAGACATCATAGAAGACTCCAGCATCTGCTGCGTATATTGATTTGCCAACCACAACAGTAGGAATATCAAATATTTCTGCAAGAATATCAGTTGTTACAATTCCTTTCATTGCGTATTTTATCCTGTCAAGAATTTTGCTATGACTCTTAAGTGCTCCGTATGTAGCAGGACCCATAACCATTACATTAGGATATTTCCCTATTGCAGACCTTATGGCATCTTTCCCTGTTTCAATCGTTGCAATTGGGTCAGAATTAGCATTTGTAAATTTTGAGGTTCCCGATAAAGTAATCTTGTTTGTGCTTGGATATGTATTCAGGTCTTGGACCTTGTCTGCAATTTCTTTTTCAAGTCTGAGCAATATTATGTCAATTGTCGTCTGGGTAGCATAAACCTGCAGATTAAAGAGGTCTTCTTCAGCTTCTCTGTAATCAATCGGGTATTCAATATCATGTTCAGTAAGTGTAAAGTCAATAGTTGTTCTTCCCTCTGGTGAAAGCCTGTTTGATTTTGCCCTGATTGCTCTTTCAGTGTTATAGAGTTTGAACGCCTCTTTGCCAAATTGGGGAATTTTCCCTGCTTCTTTCTGAACTGGAACAATCGGCGCAAGTACTGTGCCGATGTATGCATCGTTACTGTATCCCCTTGCTATGTTTGTCAGTACTGGGTCAACTATCCTTAGTTCTTCTAATCTTCCCATGTTATGCCTCCTTTATGACCTTTTTTAAGGCATCTATGTAGCTGATGCCTTGATTTTTCTCCATGTACTGCAATGCCTTTTTATGTAACTCCATACGCTCTTCGTCCACTTTACCATCCGCTTCAAAATCAATTGTTTTTGTTTGCCCGACTTTTGTTGCCTTTTCTCCATATTCAATTACCTTCGGGAGTCCCTTCAAGAAGGTTTTAAATCTCTCTCCGGGCTTTGCTTTGACTTTGCCTTCCCCTTCTGAGAATTCATACTCTTCAAATCCGTGCAGAATTTCAAGGAAGTCTATAACAGCAGGCTTCATGGCAGGTGTGAGCTTACCTTCTTTGATGAGATCTTCACAGAAGGAGTTGAATTCTATTTGTCTTTTTTCTTTTTCAATCCGTGCAATCTCTTCTCTGAGTTTTGCAATTTCTTCTTCCTTTGCTTTGTCACGCTCGGCAAATTCAGCGAGTGCCTTTTCTTTTTCTTTGAGCTGTGTTTCAAGCTCTTTGAGTTTTTCTTCCATCTGTACCTCCATAAGGTCTATATTGTGCTCTTTTGCCCACTGTCGGGCTGACTTTGGAAGGGCTGATCCCCATCCATATTTTTTTGCTATCCTGATGATATTGAGCCTTATCTGGTCTGGATTTTCTGCATGTCCTGAAAGATTCCATGCATCCCCTACATCTTCAGGTCCTGCTATTGGAAAGCTCTGGTCAGGCCCTGCAAATTCCCCCTTTATTTCACCCTTTGCAAGCTTATCCCTTTCTTCTTGGGTCCATTTTCTGAAATCCATTGTATATTCCGAGTACTCAGCATCTGAAAATTGTGGAATCTGCAACCCCTTTACAGCAGGTGGCATAGCCCCAAGAAAGCCAATATGTCGTAAAAGCAAATCAGGATAAAGGGAGATTGAAACTTTTTTATATAGTCCCTGTCTAACCCAATCAACAAAGTCCTGAACAGTCGGTTTTATTTTTGCCCAGATACTCTGTCCTCTTTTTTCAAGTCTTTCAACCCAGCCATATGCCGGAGCATTATCTTTTGGATGCCCTATAACAACAGGAGCTTCGTGGTCTCTTTGTGAGTTGTATTTTTCTATGATTTTGTCTATGTCTTGTTCTGTCCATGTGCGGGTGTTCCCTGATGAGTCTGTCCATGTGCCTGCTTTAAATACTTCTATCTCCATGCAAACCCTCCAGTTTTTTAAGTCTAAATTGTATTTACAACTCTTTTCTCTTGAATACTTCAGGAGAAAAGATATTAGAAAAATGTTTATTTTCAAAAAAAACAGGAGGACTTTATGTCTGAATTCACTTTTTTTGTTGAGCTCGCCAAGTATATCGGTTTTCCTGCTCTGCTTTTTATCATTTTTTACATATATCACCGCTCACAGACTGAGATTCTTTTAAAGACAATTAAAAACATGGAAGAGAGAGAAAAAAAACTAAATGAATATCTTGCAAATCAAACCGAGATTCTCCAATGGATAAGCAGTTGTTTATCACGGATGGAATACAAAATAGACATCGGGATAGAATGCCCGCTTAAAAAGGAGGCTCTTAAATGAACGAAAGAATTATGATTAAAGGCATGCTTGCCGATGCGAAAAAGAAATATAAAGATACAGACCTTGAGGCATCTGGGCTTGTTGTCTCAATCAGAACCGTGTTAAATCCCTACGAAGAAGACCTTACCCTGATTGATACAGAAAAAATTCTCATAATGGCTAAAAGGCTTCACGAGCTTGTTTCTACGCTTAAAGAGCTAAAGCAAAAAATAAAAAAGATAGAAGAAGACCTCAATGGCTAAAAAGCATTTGTATTTTAATGAAGCTGAACGCCTCTACATTGTTGAGCAATGCACAATTGCAGAGATTGCATCCCGCCTGAATCTCGGAGAAAAAACCGTCAGGCTATGGAAAGAAGAAGGAGACTGGGACCGCAAAAGAAAACAATTTCTTGCTGAGCGCCAGAGCCTTGCTGAAGAACTTTTTGTTTTTGCAAGAAAGCTTGCACGCTCAATCATGGATGACTGGGATAAAGGTGAAAAGGTTGACCCGGGAAGACTCTATGCACTGGCAAGGTTACTCCCTCTGATATTGAAAGTGAAAGATTATGAGACAGGCATAGCTGAAAAAGAAGAAAAAGTTAATGTTGAAGATGTACTCAAAAAAGCTTTGTCTGAAGCTTTTGGGTAATAATGGGATTCAAGCTTTACCCATATCAGAAACGATGGATAGATGATAATTCAAGGCTTAAGATATGGGTTGCAGCAAGACAGATCGGCAAAACCACATCTTTATGTTTTGAAGCTTTGAAATTTGCCACAGAAAAACGCTGTTCAATCCTGATACTTTCAACAACAGAACGCCAGAGCATGGAAGTTATGGACAGGATTTCAAGCCTTCTTGATGTATTTAAGCGGGTAGTGGATTTAAAGTTAATTAGGGAATCACGCTCAGAGATAGTCCTGCCAAACCGTTCAAAGATTGTTGCCCTTCCCGCATCTCCTACCTCTGTTCGTGGTTATTCTGGACATGTATTCCTTGATGAGTTTGCATTTCATAAGGACTCAAAGGCTATATGGGCAGCGATGCTCCCGATTATCACAAAAGGATACTCTCTAAGAGTAGTCTCCACCCCTGCAGGCAAATCAGGAAAGTTTTATGAGATATGGGAAAATGCTGAAGAACTCGGGTTTAGCAAGCATAAAGTAACTATCTATGAAGCTCTAAAAGATGGTTTAAATGTTGATATAGAAATGATTAAAAAGACGATGGACCCTGATAGCTTTGCCCAGGAATATATGTGTGAGTTTATTGATGAAGCTTTCTCATACTTCCCCCTTGAGATGATCTATGATGCAGTTTCAGCAGAATGCGATAGCTGGGATGGACTGAAAAGAGGGGTTTTTTATATAGGCATAGACATAGGAAGAAAGCGGGATATTACTGCGATTGTTGTCGTTGAAAAGCTTGGAGATGTCTTTTATGTCAGATATGTGGACGAAATGAAGCAGGAAAACTTTGAGGCTCAGCGATTAAAAATTGAGATGCTAAAACAGACTTATCAACCCCATAGAATCTGCATAGATTCAACAGGCTTAGGTATGCAGCTTGCCGAAGAACTACAGAGAAAATACGGCTCAACTGTTGAGCCTGTAAGCTTCACTCAGCCTGTAAAAGAAAATCTTGTTACATACACAAGGATGCTTTTTGAGAAGCATGCCCTGAAAATTATGAGCCATCAGGGGCTTATCAGGGATATACACAGCATAAAGAAGGTTGTTACCCCTTCTGGGAATATCCGATACGATGCAGACAGAACAGAATCAGAAGGTCATGGAGACTACTTCTGGGCATTAGCCCTTGCCTGTCATGCAGGGCAAAAACCGTCAGAAATGCCCTTTATTGCGACAAGGGCAAAGAGGGAAAGCATTTCAATGTTTACTGGATATTGGAGGTAGGTATGAAAAAATTATGGATTAATGAAAGGGAATATATATTGTTGAGTGAAAAAGCTTCTCTTTCAGAAGAACTTGCAACGAGAAAACGCTCAATTGATTATTACGGGCTTTTGCTTTATCTTCCAAACCCAGACCCTGTCCTTAAAAAATTAGGGAAGGATATAATTGCCTATAAAGAGCTTCTCGGCGACGCAAGAATCTCTGGATGTGTAGGGAGCAGAAAAGCAGGAGTTCTATCCCTTGAGTGGGATATTGACAGAGGAAAAGCCAAAACAAGACAGGCAAAGTTAATTATAGACCTTTTTAAAAATCTTGATGTACACCAGATAATTTCAGAGGCATTGGATGCTGTGCTTTATGGGTATGCTGTGCTTGAGATTGTATGGGAAAAGACAGGTCCATATATACTGCCTGCAAAAATTCAGGCAAAACCCCAGCACTGGTTTGTTTTTGAGCCTGAGGGCAACCTCAGGCTCAGAACAATAGACAATCCCATAGAAGGCGAGCCGCTTCCTGAATACAAATTCCTTCTTGTTCAATATAATGCAACATATGAAAACCCTTACGGAGAGCCAACCCTTTCAAAGTGTTTCTGGCCAGTTACATTCAAGCGTGGGGGGTTAAAATTCTGGGTAATGTTTTCTGAAAAATACGGTATGCCGTATCTTATTGGCAAACATCCTCGTGGAACAAGTAAAGAGGAGACAGAACGACTGGCTGATATCCTCGAACAAATGGTTCAGGATGCTGTGGCAGTTATTCCTGATGATTCTTCTGTCGAGATTATGGAAGCAGGTGGAAAATCTGCTTCAAGTGCTGTATATCGGGAATTGCTTGAATACTGTGATAATGAGATTTCAATTGCCCTTCTTGGACAAAACCTCACAACTGAGGTCAAAGGAGGGTCATATGCTGCCACACAATCTCACATGCAAGTAAGAAAGGACCTTATAGACAGAGACAAAAAGCTCATAGAAGGAACATTTAACAGGCTTATAAAGTGGATTTATGCGCTTAATTTTGCAGATGGTGAAATGCCTCAGTTTACGATGTATGAAGAAGAAGATGTTGATAAAGACCTTGCAGAGCGTGATGAAAAGCTCGGCAATGTATTACAGCTTTCAGGGCTCAAGCTCAGCAAGCAATACTTCCAGAAGGCATATGGACTTGAAGAGGAAGACTTTCAGGAGGCTGACTTAATGCCGAAGGCTGAGGGACAATCATTCGCAGAAAAAAGTGGGAATCTCTTCCCTGACCAGCAGGCGATTGATGATGCAGTCAACGCCCTCTCACCTGAGGAGCTTCAGAAACAGATGGAGGGAGTACTTAAACCGATAATAGACCTTATTAACGAAAGTAAGGATTATAATCAGGTGATGGAAAAACTTATAGAGACCTATCCCGATATGGATACAAAGACGATTGAGGATATGCTTGCAAGGGCAATCTTTGTGAGTGAATTGTGGGGAATGCTGAATGCCTCAAAAAATTGACCTTGCCTATGCCATAGGGCTTCCACCTGAAAAGGCAATAGAGTATTTCAAAAGCAAAGGCTATCAATTCTCGTGGAACTGGTATGACATCTGGCAGGAAGCCCACGCAAAAGCCTTTACTGTTGCTAAAGCAATGAGAATGGATATCCTTCAGGATATTCGTGAGATGGTCCAGAAAGCCCTTGATGAAGGCATAACTTTTCAGCAATTTAAAAAAGAATTAGAACCACGATTAAAAGCAAAAGGTTGGTGGGGCTACAAATTTGTATCATATCCTGATGGAAGAGTTGAGAAAATACTTGAAGGCTCTCCCTGGAGATTAAAAACTATATACAGAACAAATCTCCAGACAGCCTATATGGCAGGCAGGTATAAAGCCTTTATGGAAAATGTTGATAACCGCCCATACTGGCAATATGTAGCAGTCCTTGACAGTAGAACAAGACCTGCCCACAAGGCTTTGCATGGCAAAATATTTAGATATGATGACCCATTCTGGGATACTCATTACCCCCCTCTGGGGTTCAACTGCAGATGCAGAGTCAGAACATTATCTCAAAGCGATGTTGACAAAAAGGACATGCCCGTTGATTCTGCTGTTGGAAAAATCAAATGGGAAGACCAGCTTGTAAGCAAAAAGACAGGAGAACTTCAGCCTGTAGCAGTCTATCATGACCCTGTAACTGGGATGAAAATTCCTACAGATGTAGGCTGGAGCTATAATCCAGGGAAGGCTGCATGGTTTCCAGACCTGGATAAATATCCCTATGATGTGGCAAAGCAATGGGTTCAAGGTGGACTTACAGGACCAGACTTTAAGGCATTTTATGATGGAAAAATAAAAGGCAATTTCCCTGTAGCAGTGCTGGATGAAGAGTATAAAAAGGCTATCAAATCTAAAAGTCAGGTGGTATACTTGTCAGATGAGACATTAGAAAAAAACCTTACAAAACATCCAGAAATTGATTTTAAAGTCTATATAAAAATTCCCGAAATTATATCCAGAGCCCAACTTATAGTGCAGGATAAAGAAAATACTTTTGTGTTTCTTAAAATAGGCAAACAGATTTATTATGGAGCAATCAAAACAACAGGTACGGGTAAAACAAACTTTTTATTATCTCTCAGAATTGCACGCCCAAAAGATATTGACCTAATTAAAAAGAAAGGCAAAGTCTTAAAAGATGAATTATAGGGCTGCGCCTGGTAGCCCTTTGGGGCATATGCAGCGGACTCCCACAACCCGCTGATAAAACTTTTTGAGAGCCAGGCACTCTCTCATCAATCTGCCGGGAGATTTTCCCATATGCCCTTACTTTTTATTATATCATATTTAATCCAGTTTTAAATACTCTTTAACTGCCTTTAAAATTTCTTCAATATTTTCATCAGTTAACTGCAGATAAGGTCTTGCGGGGATATTGACCTTTTTCCCTCTTCCTGCTTTACCGCCGAATTGATGTATTGCTGCATAGACTGCATTCGTCCCTACCACTGCCTGGTCATTGTCTGCATATTGAGTTATTGAAGCAGCAAGTCTGCCTGTCTGCTGGAGTATCTGCCCTGGCCAGTATCCTTTCTTCTGCCTTGCAATGATTGTTTTTTGCCCCAAAGGGACCCATTTCGGACGACCTTCTTGAGCAAAATTCTCTTCAACCGCATTGTGCATTATTCCTGCTATGTTTTTCATGAGAGGACGACGGTCAACAGCTTTCTGTATTAACGCTGTAAGTTCTTTTTGTAATTGTTCGCTGTCTATTTTAATTGTTATCATTGATTACATTGTAAACAAATTTTTCTGAAACACCAAGCTTGATTGCAATTTCTTTTACATTATTGCCATTATAATGCTTCTTAATGTATAGCTTCTTTAATGCCCTTAATGGCTTAGTGCTTACATATATGTTCATCCCTGAAAAGTTCTGCCAGAGCAGGCATAATATTTCAAGCCCACAGTGCTCGTATACAAGCTGGAGGTCTCCTTCAAGTGATTCTTGTATATCCTTTTCAGAAAGCTCTTTTATCCAGTTCATTGATTTAGCTCGTATTCTATTTTTTCTTTTTTCACTCTCTCTGTCCCACAGGCAATTAATCTCTCATCAGTCCATTCTTCAAGCTTATCCCAGTTGACTTTCTTTTCTATAATTATTGCTT
>Ga0209691_1002053_pt1 | contig 10998 bp, 8 predicted proteins | sample YNPMSBMetaG_FD_187120 | JGI IMG/M metagenome (GOLD analysis project Ga0209691, IMG submission 187120) | Anoxygenic and chlorotrophic microbial mat microbial communities from Yellowstone National Park, USA - YNP MS-B MetaG (SPAdes) (version 2) ... | reverse complement strand
CGATGGCTACTTGTTTATATCAAAACTAGGCAAAAAAATTAGCAGAATAAGTATATGGAAACTAGTAAAAAAATACGCCAAATTATCAGGAATAGAAAAAGATATAACTGTTCATACATTTAGGCATAGCTTTGCAACAGAACTCCTAAGAGGAGGTGCTGACCTCAGAGCAGTTCAAGAACTTTTAGGACACAAAAGCATTCTTGCTACCCAGATATACACCCACATAACGGATGAAGCAAAATTTAAAGCAGTATTCAAGATCGATTTTGACAAGTTCAGGGAAAAAGACTAAAACTTTTCAGCCATTTAGTTTTTCAACTTATGAGGTAACACCCTTTTTAGCGATCGCTAATTATAAGTTTTAACTTATATATATTATTTTTAACTTATATTATTATATAAATAATAAGTGCAAAAAATATACCAAAATTTTTTGTATTTTACTTGTTCTAGCTCCGATTTTATGGAACTTTAAGTTCGTGCACAATTCTGTGCATAAACCTGTGCATACGCGAAGTGCCTAAAAATCAGGGCAAAATGACATTGCCTGTGCATGACGTTTTGCTAGGAAAAATGAGGCTTTGTGAACAATTCAAAAAAGTTAGATTAATCTAATGTGCATACCTGTGCACAGATTGTAAAGAAAATCTTAAAAAAGTGTGAAAAATTTGCACATTGCTTAACTTTTAGACACCAATATATTTTGGTATATGTAATTATGTTTTACTAGTTTTTAATATATATTGTTACGAGTTTAAAGTGTATCTTTAAAAAATTGTGCATAGAGCCAGTTTGATTATTGCTAGTTTTTAAGAGGGCTTAATGGTAATGATGTGCATAGCACAATTTTTAGGCACCAATACAGTTTGGTAAAATTTTTAATTTAATTTGTTTTGAAGGAACTTTAAGTTCGTGCACAATTCTGTGCATAAACCTGTGCATAAGTCCGATTTCGCTAAGTTGCTTAAAAAGAGGCTTGGGATACAAGATTGTGCATACATGTGCATGCTTAAATCTTAGGCAATGTTAGATATTAACTACTGCTATTCTTATAGTTGTTTGCCTATTCCTATGTCGTCATTCCTTATTTTTCTTGTGTAAGGTTTAATTCTTGCTGCTTCTTCCGGAGTTAGGACATAGCAATACTTGCATCCTTTTATTATTACTTTGTCTCTTGGTTCTGAGTGGAATATCTCTGCATATAGAACGTCTCTTGGTCCTAGCTTTGAGCCACAGACAGGGCAATATCTAGGTTTTGTTCCTAATTTTGTATTTTCTTCTTTCTCTTCAGTTGCTTTTTTTCTTTTTTTGTCTTTACTTTCTTCTTTGGAAAGTACTAGATTCATCAGTAGCAAAAATATTATTAAGCCTACTATTATTCCAACTATGCTCCAAAATGTCATACACTTAATGATTGTATGAGGTAACTTATTCAATTCAAGTTTGTGAAATTGCTTTTTTTCTCTTACAGAGAGGCAAAGCATCTCTGTAATATTGATTTAAATATTTTAACAATGTTGGGTAAATATTTTGTATAAGTTTATGAGGCACTTAGGGGAGTTATTGCTTTATGAATATTAAGTTTGTGATTTATAGCACATTGTACTTCATAGCACATTGTGCTTCATAGCACGTTGTGATCCATAGCACTTGTGCTTTAAGCACTTTCTTGTTATTCTAGAGAGTGAAGAGAGGTTGAACCTCTTAGAGGCTAAGCCTCTTTTCAAATAATTGAGGTAAAAAGGATGCTTACTAGCACTTTGTGCCTAAGGCACTTTGTGCTTTAAGCAATTTATTGTTTTAAATTAAAGAACAGGCATTAGCCTGTCAGGCAGTAGCCTGCTGTGAATTTTTGAACTTAGTCTGAAAAAGTTGAAGTATATTAAGGCTACTTTTATAATAAATGGCAAAAGGGGGGATTGATGAACAAGAGAATTGTTGTTACAGGGCTTGGGGTTGTTACCCCTTTAGGGCTAGAAGTTAACGAATACTTTGACAACCTTGTTAAAGGAAAGTCAGGTATATCTTTTTTAGAGGTTGAAGACTTGGATCCTGATTCTCCTTCTAAGATAGGGGGACAGGTGAAGAACTTTAATCCAGAAGATTACATTGATAGAAAGGTTGCTAGGAGAACTGACAGATATACTCATTTTGCTATTTATGCAGCTCAGAAGGCTATAGAAGATGCTGGATTGAATGGTTATTCTTCTCTCGATAAAGAGAGAGTTGGAGTTGTGATAGGTTCAGGTATAGGTGGTGGTTTACAGTTCTACAATAACTCTGTTGCTTTCTTTCAGAATGGAAGGAGAAAGGTTAATCCAAACTTCATATCCATGTCTATAGCCGATACAGCATCTGCTTATGTTTCTATAATTAACGGGTATAGAGGTCCTAACTATGCTACTGTTTCAGCTTGTGCCTCAGGTAACCATGCTATAGCAGTTTCGATAATGCACTTACTTTTGGGTGATGCTGATGTTATGATAACTGGAGGTTCAGAAGCTTCCCTAAATGGTCTTTGTATTGCTGGTTTCACTCAAATAGATGCTCTTTCTACAAGGAATGATTCACCTGAGAAAGCTTCTAGGCCGTTTGATAAGAATAGAGACGGTTTCATTATAGCAGAAGGAGCAGGGATACTTGTTTTGGAGACACTGGATCATGCTTTGAAAAGAGGAGCTAGAATATATTCTGAAATTGTAGGTTATGGTATTAGTGGTGATGCTTATCATCATGTTGCACCTTGTAGTGATGGTTCGGGAGCTGCTATTGCTATGAGAAATGCCATAAGGATGGCTGGTATTTCACCACAGGATGTTCAGCTCATTAATGCTCATGGTACTTCAACGCCACTAGGTGACAAGGCTGAAGTAGTGGCCATAAAATCCGTTTTTGGTGAGCATGCCTACAGGCTTAAGGTTAACTCGACAAAATCGATGATAGGTCATACATTGGGAGCTGCTGGGGGTGTTGAAGCTGTTGCAGTTGTTAAGATGCTTGAAACCAGTAAGATACACCCAACCATAAACCAAGAGGAGCCCGACCCTGAATGTGACTTAGACTTTGTGCCTAACAAAGCTATAGAGATGGATATTGAATACGCTCTATCTAATTCTTTTGGCTTTGGAGGACATAACACAAGTGTCTTGTTTAAAAAATGGAGAGGAGCTTAATATATATTAGAGGATAACCAAAACGGTTATCCTCTTTTAGAGTTTTATGTTTGATATCTTTTCTTTTATTTCCGAAAGAATTTGAAGTGCCTCTATAGGTTTGATTGTGTCTAAATCTAGTAATTTTATTTCATTGATGATTTCTTCTATTTCTTTTGGTATTTCTGGTACAAACAAAGTAGGTTGAAAGATATTTCTAGATATAATGTTTCTTGGTATATCAATTTCTACTTTTTCCTTAATATATTTTTCTGCTTTTTCTAACTCTTTCAATATTTCTTTAGCTTTTTTGATTATTTCATCTGGTATACCTGCTATCTGTGCTACAAAGATGCCATAGCTCTTATTTATGGTTCCTTTTACGACTTTCTTTAAGAATATGACTTCGTCTTTGTATTCTTTTACTGCCATTGTATAGTTTTTTATTCCTCTTTTTTCGTCATCTCCTAGTTGTGTTAATTCATGATAGTGGGTGGCGAATAATGTTTTGCCAAACTTCTGAGGATTGTTTGCTATATAATCAATTGTTGCCCATGCAATTGATAAGCCGTCGTATGTTGAAGTTCCTCTACCTACCTCATCCATTACTATTAAACTCTTAGGTGTAGCGTTCCTTAATATGTTTGATACTTCTATCATTTCAACTAAGAATGTGCTTTGTCCAAGTGCCAAAAAGTCACTTGCTCCTATTCTTGTGAATATTTTGTCTATTATTCCTATTTTACACTCCTTAGCTGGAACATATGAACCCATATGAGCCATTATTGCTATCAAAGCATTTTGTCGTAGGTATGTTGATTTACCAGCCATATTGGGACCTGTAAGAATTGTTATTCTATTTTCTCTGTTATCCATATAGGTGTCATTTGGTACAAATTCACCTTTAGGCAAGTATTTTTCAACTATGGGGTGTCTTCCCTCTTTTACTATGAATTCATCCGTTTCTGTTATTTGAGGTTTTGTGTAATTGTTTTCGGTAGCTATTAGAGCGAGATTTGAAAATACATCTACGTCGGCAATGATTTCTCCCATTTTCTTCAAAGTACTGTAGTACTTTGACAGTTCTTTAAGAAACTCTAAGAAAATTTCTTTTTCGAGAATCTTTATTCTTTCTTCTGCGTACGAAAATTTGTATTCTATTTCTTTTAGTTCTGGAGTGGTGAACCTTTCGGCATTTACAAGCGTTTGTTTTCTTTCGTATTCTTTAGGTACTAAATTTAGGTTAGGTTTTGAAACTTCAATATAAAACCCCATTACCTTGTTATATCCTACTTTTAGGGATTGTATTCCTGTTTTTAACCTCTCTCTTTCTTGGATTTTCTCAATAAAATCTTTCGTGTTGAAAATTATTTTCCTAAGTTCATCTAATTCTTCATTTACTCCTTCTTTTATTACCTGACCACCTTCAAAATTGTTTAATGGATCATCTACTATTGTTGAACCTATTAAGTTATATACAGTGCTTAACTCTTTGAAAAATTCGTCGTTTGTTGATTGATGGAATTTCACTATATAATCGCTTATTCTGTTTATCATTGAAAAGAATGATGAGATTGACTCTTTTAGGTTTATTAGTTCCTTAGGTAGGGCTTTCTTTATGAATATTCTGTTTATTAATCTTTCTATGTCAGATATTTTTGATAGATGTTCTCTTGTTTCTTTAGTTAACTCTATATTGTAGAAAAAGTAATCTACTTTGTCTAACCTTTCGTTTATTACTTTTATGTCTGTTGAGGGGTTTAATAGCATTCTCTTTAATAGTCTCCCTCCCATTGGTGTTACTGTATCATCTAATACATCTAAGAGTGTGTATTTTTTTGTTCCATCTAGCAGGTTAGTTATCAATTCAAGGTTCCTAATGGAAAATTCGTCTATTTCTAGGTATTTTCTGTTGTCTATTTGTGATATTGATGAAATAGCAATTTTATCAACTATTTGAGTTTCTTTGAAGTATCTGATTACTGCTCCTATGAGTGGTTTTTCTTCTTGGGATACTTTTTCTTTGATTTCGTTGTTTTCAACTGTTTCATCAAATATTTTTGAACATTCTTCTTCGTTAAAGAACCATTCTGGATATGAGGTTATTGTTGTATTTTTTATGCCTTTTAGGATGTCATTAATTATCTTTTGGGATAACATTGAATTTGAAATAAGAATTTCGGAAGGTTTGTGTTTTGAAAAAAGTTCTCTTATTTCTTTTTTTATTTGGTATATTTCATCTTCTGATGAAATTTTTTCTAAGGTGTCAGTTAGTGGTATCTTTTCGATTAGTATTTCCCCTGTTGATATATCTCCGAATATACAGTAAAGTTTTTTGTCTTTCTCTGATATTTCCATCAAAAAATTGTTGCTTTTGCTTTCTAATATATCTACATCTATGACTGTTCCGGGAGTTATAATTTGTGTAACACCTCTTCTTACAATTCCTTTTGCCATTGAAGCATCTTCTAATTGTTCACATATTGCTACTTTGTATCCACTTTTTATTAGTTTGTATATATAATTTTGTGCTGCGTGTGCGGGAAATCCACACATTGGTAAATCGTTTCTTGAAGTTAATACTATGTTTAAGGTTTTTGATGCCTCGTAGGCATCATCTCCAAAAAGTTCGTAGAAATCTCCCAATCTGAATAAAAGTAATTTGTCTTTGTGCTTTTCCTTTATTGAGAAGTACTGCCTTACCATTGGTGTAAGGTTTTTTATTTCCTCTACTTCAAACAACTTTTCTGTCATAGTATTAAAATTTTTAATACTTTGTTACTTTTTATCAAATTAGTAGTGAGAGTATTCCAAAATTATTTTCTTTGATTAAGATTAAATATTGTGAAATCGAGAAAGGATAGGACATTTATATGAGAAAACAATAATGTCCCTTGAAGAAATATACAAGACTACGGAAACACTCATTAAGGAGATTAATTGCGAAAACAAAAGCCAAAACAATAGAAGAGGTAGACCGAGAAAATACCAAGACTCATTCATCTTAGCAGTATTCCTCTATCAGACATTAAGACAATATTCAATACGGAGAGGTTTTTCAAGAGCTTAAACAACTTGGATATAAAATTCCTTCGCTACATAGCAGATGAAACAAGTTTTGCCCGTGGAGATATTTATGACCTTAACTGGAGACGAGGAACAGAAATAAAAAATGTTAAATCTTTTGCTTGGGCTATTCTTTGGAATTTCTACATGATTTTAACTTATGTATTTTTTATTTTGTTCTGCTTGAATGTTTAATTCCAAAGAGAGTTCTTTTGACTTTTGGAACACTCTCAGGCATCTATTGACTTAGGTGTTAACTTTTATATTTGTGAGATGAGCTATGTTATACTTGGTTATAAGCTAGATGATTTTATACCTCAAATTAAGGGGGTTTTAGGGGTTTCGAAGTTTTTGGAGCTTTCCCAAGATGGGGAAATAATATTTATATCTTAAGGAGGGTATTATGGCATTGGATTTAAGTAACAAAAATGTTCACAAAATAGATATAACGAAGGAGCATTGCCCAATGACATTTGTTAAGGTAAAACTGGCTCTTTCTGAAATACAGAGTGGTGATGTTTTAAAAATTCTTCTAAAAAAAGGCGAACCATTGGAAAATGTGCCAAAATCTTTAGTTGAGCAAGGATATAAAGTTTTGCTTATAGAAAATTTCATAGATGATATTTATAGAATTTATGTTGAGAAGTGATTATGGTTATCTTCAAAAAAGAAGTTCTAGAAGACATAATTAATCATGCTAAAGAAGTTTTTCCTATAGAGGCTTGTGGATATATAGCTGGTATAGATAATAAATTTCTTGTTAACTTTAGAATGAAAAATATAGATAATAAGACTGACCACTTTTCTTTTGATGTTAATGAACAGTTTCAAGTTTTGAAAAAAACTAGAAGTATGGGATTGAAAATTTTAGGGGTGTATCACAGTCACCCCTACTCTGAAGCTGTTATGTCATCTGAAGATATAAGACTTGCTTACGATGAATCTGTATATTATATTTTAGTCTCTCTTCTAAATGGTATTGATGTTAAAGTTTACAAAGTTAAAGATGGTAAGACTTCTTTGGTAGAATTCATATTAGAATAATTTTTTATTTTATGAAAATTTAGAATGTTTCACGTGAAACATCATTTAGAAATTTTTAGATAAATTCTTTCTAGGTCTTCTCTTGAGTAGTATTCTATTATGATTTTACCTTTATTTAATGAACCTTTTACTATAACTTTTGTACCTAATGCCTCTATCAAATCTTCTTCTATGTTTACTAAGTCGTTATTCTTTTTCTCTTGATTTGTTTCATGTGAAACAATTTTTTCTTGAATTTGTTCTTGAGATTTAAAATATATGATTTCTTCTAGCTCTCTTACTGAAAGCTGTTTTTCTATACATTCATTTGCTAATCTAGTCATTTCTTTCTCATCTTCTAATGCTAGTAAAACTCTTCCGTGACCTTCTGAAAGTTTGCCGCTTATTATGTGATTTTTTATTTCTTCGGGTAATTTTAGAAGTCTCAATGTGTTTGCAATAGCTGACCTGCTTTTGCCTAATATTTTTGCTAGTTCTTCTTGAGTTAATTTGTATTTTTCAATAAGTTCATTGTAAGCAAGTGCTAAATCTATAGGGTTTAAATCTTCCCTTTGAATATTTTCAATAAGTGCTAATTCAAGGCTTTCTAATTCTGATATGTCATTCCTTATAACTACAGGAATCTCTTGAAGCCCGGCTATTTGTGCTGCTCTCCATCTTCTTTCTCCTGCGATTATTTCGTAGTATCCTTCTTTCTCTCTTACAATTATAGGTTGTATTATCCCTTTTTGCTTTATTGATTCAGCTAACTCTTTAAGAGTTTCTTCTTTTATGTGTTTCCTTGGCTGGTTGGGATTTGGTTTTATTCTGTTAATGCTTATTTTTATTACCTTTGATTCGTCCGTTAAATCAAAATCTTCAAGTAATGCTTTTATACCTTTACCTAGTCCTTTTTGCGTCATCTAATATCTCCTCCGATACTTTTTGATATGCAATAGCACCCGGGCAAGTCGGATCATAATCAAATATTGACTTGCCATAGCTAGGTGCTTCTGATAATCTAACATTTCTTGGTATAAATGTATTATAAACTTTGTCTTTGAAAAATTTCTTAACTTCTTCTGCTACATCCCTTGAAAGCTTTGTCCTTATATCATACATAGTTAGCAATAGACCTTCAATCTTTAGAGATGTGTTTAATGATTTTTGAATAGCCTTTATCGTTTTTAATAACTGAATTAGACCTTCCAAAGCAAAAAATTCGGCTTGTAGGGGAATTAATACTGTATCGGCGGCAGCTAAACCATTTATTGTTAATATGCCCAATGATGGAGGTGTATCAATAAAAATAAAGTCAAAATAATCTTTTGTCTCATCTAAAAATTTTTTCAATCTCTTTTCTTTATCTTCCAAATTTAAAAGCTCCACTTGAGCACCTGCTAACTGTAAATTGGCTGGTAAAATGAATAAGTTGTCATACTTTGTTGGTATTATTACATCATTGGGATCTTCTTGGTTTATTAGAGCTTCATATGTGCCTTTTCTTGACTGACTAAGCTCTATACCTATACCACTCCCTAAGTTACCTTGTGGGTCAATGTCAACCATTAATACCTTGTAGCCTTGCATTGCTATATAGTGAGAAACATTAATAACAGTTGTAGTTTTACCAACACCACCTTTCTGATTTGCTACTACTATACACTTTCCCATACTCTCCACCTTTTCTAAAGAAATGATAAAATAAAAAAAACGAAAAAACAAAGTTTTTGAAAAACAAAGTTTTTAAAAAACAAGGTTTTTCATGCTTAATGAAAGATACTTTAGTATCTTTGTAGTACTTTTAGAATTAATTATGTTTTATCCACCTCTAAAGTTCTCTACTACCCTTACTTTCAAATTGATTTTAGAAGTTATTTCGTTAACTTTTTGCCTAAGTTCTTCTATTGTATTTGGGGGTAGTAGGTGATTGCTGTACCTACTTTCGTTTACAACATTTGAGATAAATTCTAAGTTTTTTGAGAACTCAGGTAGGAAATTAACAAGACTATTGCAATATTCTTCTATCCCCATGCTTCTTTTATATGGAAGAACATAAGAAGTATACTTTAGCATGTCTAGGAATATCTTTACTATTGTTTCTATTTCTTCTATCTTTTCTTTACTTAGTTCTTCTTTTTGTGCCATCATTGATTTTAGTAGTTCTTCTTCTATGCTTTTGTCAATGAGTATGGTAGGTCTTCTGAGAAATAGGTAGATGTACCTTATTATTGTTCTAATGAATTCTATTATCTTAGAGAGTAGGTAAACAAATAATTCGTAGACTGATATGAAAAATTTGAATATGTGAACTTTTCTTACTTTGAGTACCTCTTTTAGGAAAAATCCTATGATTATTATAACTGAAAGGATTAGAGTAGTGACTACAATAACTCTACCAAAGTCAATAATAAATGGTTTACTTTTAGGTCTCTGGGTATATGGTGTAGTTTGGTTTGTTTCACCCTGTAAAAGCTGTTGCCTTATTTTTTCTATCTCTTCTTGAGATGTTTCTTCTTGGCTAATTAGATAGTTTATTCTCTCTCGTATTGAAAGATTTATTTTGCTAGAAACATAACTTGCCCCGATATATACAAAAATAGATAGTATACTTGCAGTGAGAACAACTAATACTGTATATATAACAGAGGCTTTTATCCATTCTGATGAAAAGTCTAAATTACTCAGTGGTATTCCTTTTTTTGAAGAATCTTCTATTATGAAAATTTTAGAGATATTCACGTAAAAGATTATTGAGGCAATTATAAAGAAGTACGAATAAATTATTATCAAAGGAGATTGGGGAGTTATAGAGAATGCTATGCCTATAGTTAGTAACATAAGGAGTAAGGTAGTTAAGGTTTGTCTTTTAGTTTTTTTAAGAGATTCCTTTTCAAAGAATTTTTCATCGAGTACTTCGGTTATAGAAATATTTGAGGCTATACTGTTTGTTGCAGATGTGAGAACTTTGTAAGGAAATTCTGTTAATCTTACTATATGTCCATTGACTATTCTAGTTACCATCCATGCGAAAGCTGAAATTCCAAAGTCAAGGTCTATAAATCTACCTAGATTTTCAAATTTTAGTCCTTTTAGTAATATAAAGTTTAGTATTAGAAGTATTACTACTTCTACCAATGTTTCGATAATGCTTCTGATGAATCTAGTTCCTCTGACTGTGGAGGAATTTGTGTAAACGGAAAGGGGTATTATTATGAACAGATAGATTGGGTACCAACTGAAGAAAGGAGACGAGTATTTGCTTAAGTATTTGGCACTCTCCAGTAGTATTCCTATAAATGAAAATGTTATAAAGAAGGGCACCAGTGAGTATATGAAAACCCTTTCTTTGAAAACTATATCCAATAGAGTTTCTTTCTTCATGAAAAGTATTTTATTTTGTTTTAGGTTTTTATTCAACAAAAGTTATTTATGTTTAGGAATTAATTAACTTTCGAGTAAATGTTTTACTACCAAGTCTCCGACTTCTTGGGTTGTGTAGCCCATTTGTCCGGCGTTCATGCTCTTCATCATTTTTACAGTTTTCTTTACGGCATCTTGTATTGCTTTAGCTGCTTCTTCTTCTCCGAGGAACCATAGCATTAGTCTGCCGGCTTCTATTGCGGCTATGGGGTTTATAACATTTTTACCTGCGTATTTAGGTGCTGAGCCACCCATAGGTTCAAACATGGAAACCCCGTTTGGGTTTATGTTCGCACTTGCTGCTACTCCTAGTCCTCCTTGTATTATTGCT
>Ga0209691_1002046_pt1 | contig 11013 bp, 10 predicted proteins | sample YNPMSBMetaG_FD_187120 | JGI IMG/M metagenome (GOLD analysis project Ga0209691, IMG submission 187120) | Anoxygenic and chlorotrophic microbial mat microbial communities from Yellowstone National Park, USA - YNP MS-B MetaG (SPAdes) (version 2) ... | reverse complement strand
GCAGTAGTAGTTAGTAAGAAGGAATGCCCCGCTATGAAGGGGTTTGAAACTAGTGTTTTATCACCCCAAGTCCATGGGAGATACCACTTGTAAGAAGGAATGCCCCGCTATGAAGGGGTTTGAAACACGACAATGTCGCCGAGAACATCAAAGGTGCAAACGAGTAAGAAGGAATGCCCCGCTATGAAGGGGTTTGAAACATGGGTATTATTGCACAAAACAATACCCATACTAACCGTAAGAAGGAATGCCCCGCTATGAAGGGGTTTGAAACGTCTTGTTGTGTACCACCTTCGCGGTGCACAGCAACTGGTAAGAAGGAATGCCCCGCTATGAAGGGGTTTGAAACTTCTCCTTCCTGCCAAATGGCGTGCTCATTCCACGAAGTAAGAAGGAATGCCCCGCTATGAAGGGGTTTGAAACTTCTGGGTGTTGTCCTTGCTGTTGTCATCGACGATCGTAAGAAGGAATGCCCCGCTATGAAGGGGTTTGAAACCCTACCACAGGCAACGAGGCCTTACGCATAGTTGTACCTGTAAGAAGGAATGCCCCGCTATGAAGGGGTTTGAAACACAAACCTATACCTTGCCGGCGCGCAAAGTGAGTGGTAAGAAGGAATGCCCCGCTATGAAGGGGTTTGAAACAGGCACACAGTTAGCAACTGTTTTGGCCACAACCAAGGTAAGAAGGAATGCCCCGCTATGAAGGGGTTTGAAACCATCTGTGGGATCACAGACGATAAAGGCCCAAGCCTGGGTAAGAAGGAATGCCCCGCTATGAAGGGGTTTGAAACACGGTATGTGGTTAGCATTTTCTACCTCCTAGTGAATCGTAAGAAGGAATGCCCCGCTATGAAGGGGTTTGAAACGAGGGAGTCCTGCTCGCCGTAGGTCGGAACAATGAGTAAGAAGGAATGCCCCGCTATGAAGGGGTTTGAAACGCTTGGTGATCTGAATGATATATCCAAGAGCATCACGTAAGAAGGAATGCCCCGCTATGAAGGGGTTTGAAACTCGATAGCACCAAATATTTCTGATGGTGTTGTAGCAAGTAAGAAGGAATGCCCCGCTATGAAGGGGTTTGAAACCGAATGAAAAGCCGAAAGAAATAAGCACCGCCCACAACGTGTAAGAAGGAATGCCCCGCTATGAAGGGATTTGAAACTTAAACACCATATAAACCACCATACATTCCATGGCGATAGTAAGAAGGAATACCCCGCTATGAAGGGGTTTGAAACGTCGACGACTTCGGAGCTGTCTCGGACATACTTCTGGTAAGAAGGAATGCCCCGCTATGAAGGGGTTTGAAACGACTTTTCCGATCAAATGAGACAATTGTTCCTCAACGGGTAAGAAGGAATGCCCCGCTATGAAGGGGTTTGAAACAAACAATATAGACGATTGTGCCCACGCTTGTTCTCCTGTAAGAAGGAATGCCCCGCTATGAAGGGGTTTGACTCCCCCTAGCCCCCCCGCTTGCGGGAGGGTTGGGGGGTGTTAGCCCCTTGAGTACCGTCGAGCCGTCAACCTAGCCCCCCCCGCTTGCGGGGGGGTTGGGGGGAGGAGGGTAAGGCGTGGCTTACAGCCGGTCAACAAACCCTACCGATGTAAATCAGGCAAATTGAGCGTCAGTGGACTGTGATCGATCAACGGCCGGAGTGGAGTAACCGAGACATAACCGGCCCGCACGGCGCCGTCGTCGGTATCGATGGCGAAGTCGGGGATGCGTTCACGGACAAACCGAAATGTGATTTGTGCTCGCTCAGCCGGGCCGGTGGGGTTGAGTTCAAGATCAAGATAGTGACCGAAGAAAAACTCCGAGAGTCGGGTTTGGCGAAATCCGCGCAACTCGGTTGGGGAAGCGACATGGGGAACATTGACGTTAAGAACCAGTGGTCCCTGCCCGCGAATCTGTTCGAGCAACGGAAAGAGCCGTTCCGCTGCATAAGCTGCGGTTGCCCACGGCATTGGCGCCGGCCCCAGGTATTGTAAAGAGACAGCCATTGCCGGTAAACCCCATAAGGCGCCAATCATCGCTGCCCCGACGGTACCGCTTAACATCACGTTACTGCCACCGTTCAGCCCTCGATTGATACCGGAAACCACTGCATCAATTGGCGGTAATAGACCGCTCAACATTGCAATCGTCACGCACCCGACCGGTGATCCGTTATGGGCAAAGGCTAGAATGCCTTCTAGTTCGGCAGGTGGAATGATAGCCCGCAATTCACGGTTGATCTGTGGTGGGAGTGCCATACTCATTGCGCTCTGTTCTTCCGCCGGAGCAACAACGCTGACGTGTGCTCCGGCAGCACGCATGGCTTTCGCGAGCGTCCATAGTCCCGGACTATCAATCCCATCATCGTTGGTAACTAACACGTGCATAACGTTTGACTCCAATAATTGTGTTTTTCTAGCTTGCTGTACGCACTGTGTTGCGCAGAGCGGTTTATAGCTGCACGGCCAACTGCCAGTGTAGGTGGAAACTTGTCCCTGCCTGACGTACAGAGGTAGCGCGGGCAGGGCGGGCCGTGCTCCGCCGTTTCTACCGTTCAGCATATCATGCTGCGCTATGCTGAGCAATTGCTACTATGACCACGTTCCTGGCTGATTTCAGTATCTTGAGGGATTTTCAGCGGTGTTCGTGTCATCGATGCGGATGCTGGCGGCACTACATAAAGGGGTAAGGCGCCGCCTTACCCCTACGACTTACGATTGCTGAATGACCTGGATGATACGCATTGTTGCCCGCACACGATCTCACACAAGGGGAACCGTCTCATTCGTAACATCTGTCGGGGAGGCAGGATGCCTGATTATTGCCTCCCCTGGCCGTTTTTTTTCGGACACGTCTCTGCTACCTACCCCGACAATGCAGTATCTCAGGTTGCGCTATGCTGAGCAATCGCGGCTTCGACAATTTCGCGGGTAACTTCGTTGAGGCCACGGGCCTTTGCGACCTGCTCGGCTGCTGCACGCAGAGTACGGCTGGCGCTGATACGGGCAAGGTAAGGTACCGCATCTAGGGCTGCGTTTAAGCGGTCGGTTGCTTCTTTCGTCCAGGGCATCGTCTCGGCAGTGGTTGGTTTTGGCGGGGTACCGCCTCCGGCGTTAACCGGCTCCACCGGCAGAAAGTTAATGACCGTCTCGTAAAAGCGATTTACCAGCTCTTGCATAATGTTAGCGGCACCGGCATAACCCATAAATGGCGTACCGGTTGTGCGTCGTACAACCGGTCCAGGGAAGGTTGCCGGAATGAAGTGTGTTCCGCGCGCATTTGCCTCTGCCAGATAAATCTTCTCGTTGATACTGCCGAACACGAAGGCCGGTGCTCTGGCGTGCAGGCGTTTTCGGATCTCGATATTATCCGGTTCATCTTCGAGTCGTGGTCGACCTGATACCCAGGCAATCTTCATGCCCAGTTCATCGCCGAGAAAGCTACGCAAACCGTCGGCATAACTGCGGGCTGCGACAATGGCACAGTCAACCGTCGCAAACCAGTCGCTCTGCGGGCCGCGCCACAGATCCCAGACCGGTTGCAGAGTCGTGCGCTTTTCACGCTCGATAAAGGCTTCTACCTGAGCCGGATCAATAGCGAGCAGTTGGCCCAGTTCGCGTAAGAACGCCGTTGTGCCGAATACACCGAACGGCGCAAAAAGGTATGGACGACCCAGGTCTTCGGCCAGACCACGACCAAATTCGCGATACATCACGACATTGACGGCTGCTTCCGCCAGTTTGGGCGTCGTCGCGATGCTGGCTTCGTAGGGATAAACGAGATTAATCTCGGCGCCAATGCCGGTTATCAACCGTTTAAGTTCGTAGAGATCACTGGGAGCATTGAAGCAGCCAAGCGTCGGCCCGATAATGTTCACGGTGCGCGGTCGTGGTTGAGTGTGCGGATCGACATGGGGCTTGCCGTATTGTTCCCAGGCAAAGCGTAATGCTCGCTCACGACCGATCCATTCATCCTGTTCGAGCGATTGGCTCCAGAAAAAGCGGGCATTGGGGTCGATCTGAGCAACGAGTTGGGCGTGATCGGCGCTAATCATCTCGCTTTCGGCGGTCGAGATGACCAGTAAATGTTTGCCTTCTAACATGCCCATCGTGCGCAAATCGTCGATAGTACGGATCAGGGCCTTTGCCGTGCCGTTGATCACATCCTCTTCACGGATGGAGGTCGGCGTCAGGTTGGCCATGTGCGGTAGCGCATCGGTGTAATCGGTCACCGCCATTCCCAGCAGATTGTAGCAGCCGATTGGAGCATCACAAACGATATGGACATCGGGGAAGCAGCCAAAGACCCATGAAGCACCCCAATAGCTGCTGGTGTCAGAAATATCACGGATCAGCGTAATGCTCATTGAAGGCCCTCCTGACGATTCTCACCTTCAAAGAACGCCAGCATACGGTCGTAGATCGGCTTGCGGTTGAGGAGATCGCGCACAAAATTGAGCGAAGCGATCATACCGCCAGCCAGAAAGAGAGGACGTACACTGAGAATGTTGGTGTAATACACGGCAGGAATACCCTTCTCTTTGGCGTAGGCAGCCAGCGTGGTCGTACCGATCACGAGATCGAACGTCCAGTGCTCCATGGCTGCTTTATCGTCTTCCAGGGTTTTACGGTAGATCACAGCCTGCGTGCCGTGGGCTTTTAACCAGGCTTCATCGGCAGCGGTAAGCGCACTTGGCCCGATGCTCGTGCTGACATACGGGACGTGAGCGCCACCCTCGATCAAGAGGCGGGCGTAGAGCATTTCGTTGCCTTCGTATCCCGACACCAGGATGGTTGCGCCCTGTAACGGTTTACTGGCCAGAAAGCCACGGGCTGTCGCTTCTTCTTCAGCCGCGACCCGCTCGACCACATCCTCATCGAGGTCGAGCGCTGCGCCGATGGCACGTAGCCAGGCCGCACTCCCCTCCGCACCAATCGGCGCACCACTGATCACAGCGACCCCGCGTTCGCGCAGCACCCCAATCGTTTCCCGGTAGAACGGGTGCAACGCCGCGACTGCGGCGGCTCTACCGGCCTGGCGAATTTCGTCAACGTGCCGACCGGGCAATGTGGTCACGACTCGGCCACCCATCTTACGCACGACGCCATCGATCAGCAACGGATCGGCAGGGAATACTTCTCCGATCAAAGCTAGCGTACCCGGTTCGTGATCGCCGCCGGTATCGATAAATCGCCTCATCACGGCGGCCAGCGCGACATCTTTCGCTTCAGGATGCGAGTGGATGGCATACGCCGGTACACGCACCAAAATAACCGGTTTGCCATCGATCTCTTTTGGCAGTAGCTCTTCAGCCAGACCAGCAGTTTCGGCCACGCAAAGCGAAATAACCGGTATGAAGGTCGTATTTGCTGCCGTGGCGGCCTCGGCAATCGCGGCATTTGCCGCTTCCTGGACTTTCCCACTTGACAATTCTGCGGTGCCCAGTGCAGGCGCAACAATGCTCTTCCGCGCCGCGTAAAAATGGGTCACGAAGGTGAGACCGTACAGACAGCCGGTATCGGTGACCATTGCCGGTTGTGCACCCTCGATCCGCGTTAACACACGCAATGCGCCGAAGGCCGGACACATTGTTTGCGGATGCAGTTTGCAGGCGCCACCACGGAATGGTTCGCTAACAGAATCGGTGCCGGCCGGTGTCAGGGGGATGATCTCGGCCATACGAACTCCTCTGCCTGGATACAGCCGCTCTGCTGTACCCCAGGATGATAAAAAATGACACGGACATCTGGTATTATACAACAAAATTCTTTCGTAATAGGTAACAGATTGGGGGTATGGCAGCGCTGCGCATCTATTCATCCGGCCACGGATCGGCGCTGAACTGGTCGTGAACTTCTTGCAGTTGCACGTCGGTGTAGCTGGCGTAGAAACTGCGCGTGACTTCCACGCTGCGGTGGCGCAAGATTTGTGAGACTTCGGCCAGGGAAACTCCCTCGTTCAACAGGTGGTAACCGACAAAGTGGCGAAAGGTGTGTGGCGTAACTTGACGTAATAACTCGGCTTCGTCTGTTTTACCTTCCCAGATCAGACGGTCGGCGAGCGCATTGGCGGCGCTGGTAACGATCCGCCAGCCGCTGATGCGCGAGAGGCGACTGCCAGCAGTGCGTGGATCGAAGGCGATGAAGAGCGGTTCGGTTGCCGATGGCCAGTGGCGGGCGGCGAGATAACGATGGAGGGCCTGTTCAGCGTGACGACGGATGAAGAGCGTTCCTTCCCGCCGTCCTTTCCCGCGAACAATCACACGTGGCAGGATGCGCCGATCACGGACGACATCACCAACATCGAGACTCAAGGCTTCAGAAATCCGTGCGCCGGTTGAGAAGAGGACATGCAGGAGCGCAGCGTTGCGCAGCCGGGTCAGCATCTGACGTTCGTGCTCTTCGCCGTGTGGTTTGTCGTAGAAGCGTACCAGTCGGCGCAGGTCGGGTGGGGTTGGCGCGACTGGGTCGGGTAGGCGAGGTAAAACCCGACTGACTTCCGGTCGGGCTGCGGCAATCCGAAACGAGATGGCTCCTTGCGAGTCGGCCAAGGCCAGAAATCCGAACAACGGACGGACATATGCGTGAATGGTGCGTTCAGAGAGGCGTTCGCGTCGGTCGGGGTGTTGGGTAGCTGCCCGCTGCGAGAGATCATAGCTGCGTTTACGCAGGGTACGGGCATAGGTTACCAGATCGGTGATTTGGAGATCACCCAAGCGGGTGCGTCCGTTTCGTTCGGCCCAGCGTACAAAAATCCGAAGGGCTGTTTCATAGCTGGCAATGGTTGGGCGGGCATGGTGTCGTTGCTGCTCGCGGGTGCGCTCATCAAGATCGTCGTCATCGTCGTCGCTATCAATTCCGGCACTCGCCAGGCGTGCCAGCCAGATCGCGCCAGCTTCGGCGATTGGTGTCTCTGGGGTTAATGGCTGTTCACTCAACTGAACACGTATCTCTTCTGGTTTCATCTGTCTGATCCTGTATTCAGTGTGTCATAAGATACCCAATGCGACAGCGCCGATGATCAGGATGCCGGCGATGATCCGATAGTAGCCAAACAGAGTAAAGTTGTTGGTTGCGACATAGCGTAAAAGCCAGCCAATACAGCCATAACCGACGATCATCGCCACGGTTGCACCGAGTAAGAGGCGTCCCCAATCGTTACTCTGAATCTGGTCAAGACTGCTGATCAGATCGACCAGTGTCGCTGCGCCAAGGGTTGGAATAGCGAGATAAAATGAAAAGGCTGTGGCTGTTGGCCGGTCAAATCCGGCCAGTAAGCCCCCGACAATTGAGGCGCCTGATCGTGAGACCCCTGGCACGAGCGCAAATGTTTGGGCAATGCCGACGATGAGCGCACGGCGATTCGAGACGATGGAAAAATCAGCGGTAGTTTTGCCGGTTGGCCGATGAGGATCGCGCCGTTCGATCCAGAGGAAAATAATGCCACCGATGATCAGGGTCGTTGCCATCGTCAATGGCGACTCGAACAGGACCCCCTTGATGAAATCGCGGGCCAGCAAGCCGATGGCTGCTGCCGGGATGAAGGCCAGCATGACCCCTAACCAGAGTTTCCGTGTCGTTGCTACCATCGCCGGTTCACCACGCCCGATTAGTGCCCCAGTCTGGGCCAAGAGATCGCGTCTGTAGAAGAACAAGACTGAGCAGACGGTTCCGAACTGGATCGCGATTTCAAAAGTACCGCCGATGCTGCCTTGATAGTTGAGCAGCTCACTGACCAGTAAGAGATGTGCAGTCGACGAAATCGGCAGCCATTCGGTAATCCCCTGCACAATACCTAACAGAACGATTTGCCACCAGTCAGGGTTGTCGGGGACGGTCATCAACAGGGTGAACGTCAACAGAACACTAAACCCGATCAATAGCCCTGACCGAGGAAGGGTTAGCGATGGTGCTTGCATTGTAAGTGGTATCTCCTTGATTTGTAAAGACGATTATTGGCTATCGCAGCGCTGCGATCAGCTATATTTCACGCATCACCAGCTCAATTGCGGCGGCCATAGCAGCAACAGTGGTATGGATGTCCTCTTCGCTATGCACCGCCGAGACAAAGCCGCTCCGGCCACGCATCAAATCAACACCGTTCAGGTGAAGGGCCATACGAAACAGGCGCAACAATCGTGGATCACCTCCCCGTTTGAGGGTAGCGAGTGGCATATTGCGTGGAATCTCACCAGGCGTCAGATCGGTGATCGGATCAACGAAAAGGTGAAAGATGGAACCATCACCAAAGGCTGTCCAACCTCGCAGCCGATACGATCTGAAGAGTTCGTTTAGCATCTGAACGAGCATCGTCCCGCGTTGAGCGGCAACTGCACCGGGTTCACCGGTTGCGACTGCCCGTAGCATTGCAATACCTGCGGCTGCCGAGAGGGGATTGGCATTAAACGTGCCTTGCTGACGGATGCGACCACGTGGCCCGTGCTCGTCATGGGCCAGGAGGTCGAGCAGTTCTGCCCGACCGGCAAGCGCACCGCCAGGCAATCCACCGGCCACGATCTTCGCCAGACAAACCAGATCGGGTGTCACCCCGGCCCGTGCACAGGCGCCACCTGGTGTCACCCGAAAGCCGGTGACCACCTCATCGGCAATCATGATCACACCGTAACGGTGCGTAAGTTCACGCAAACCGACCAGAAAGTCGTCTGGTAATGGAATGGAACCGTATGAGGCGCCGGTAGGTTCGAGGATCACAGCCGCGACGTCATCACGGGAGGCCAGCGTTGCCGCAACCTGATCGAGATCGGCGGGCAATATGATCAGGCTATCCAGCGTTGATGGTAACACACCACGATTGGGGTCATCGGGATCAGCACCTGGGGCGAGCGCATCGTGCCAGCCATGGAAATGACCGGCAAACCGAATGAGCGTGTTCTTTCCGGTGGCTGCACGGGCAATGCGGAGTGCGAGTGTGGTGGCCTCGCTTCCCGATGCGGTAAAGCGCACACGTTCAGCAGCGGGAATCAGCTCGACAATCAGATCGGCCCACTCCAGTTCAAGCCGATGGCTAGCGCCGAGATGGGTTGAAACGGGGGCCTGTTGGGTAATGGCGGCCACGATAGCAGGATGACCATGTCCGAGTAAGAGTGCCCCGTGGCCGCACCAGTAATCGATCATCCGATTGTCATCAACATCCCACTTATACGGCCCATACGCACGTTCCATGAAGAGGGGAAATGGATCGGCGTAACGGCCATCGTGAGTCGCGCCACCTGGGAAACGCTGATACGCACGCTCGGCCAGCACCGCCGAACCGGCAAAGCGCTGACGGTATTGCTGTTCGAGTGACATCGTTACATCCCTATACTCAGACGGTATATCAGGGCTGATGGCAAGCCATAATCGCGCATCTGTTCTTGTGTCTGTTTGATATCGTAGGCTACCCGTTTGAACGTAAGAGTTTGCCGTTCGGTATCGAAGATTGCGTATGCCGCTCGTGGGTCGTGATCTCGCGGTTGCCCGACACTCCCCGGGTTCACAAAATAGCGTGCGTTGTCGGTAAAGTTCAATTGGCTGCCTGCTTCTGGGACAATCCGTTCACATCGCCGATCATCGCGTGAGCAGCGAAAAGCGAATTGAACGTGGGAATGACCGATAAAGCAAATCGGTTCAGTGAACCATTCGAGGTTCGCTAATGCTTGCGAGGGCATTAACAGATATTCCCAGACTGGTTCGCGGGGGCTGCCATGAGCCAGGTAGTATTGATGATCGACGCTAAGGGCAGGTGGGAGCGGCAGCAACCACTCGCGATTGGTTGGCTTGAGTTGTAACCCGTTCCAGAGATTTGCCCGCCGTGCATCCGGGTTGAAGTCGTCGAGACTAATCTTACCAAGACAGGCCAGATCGTGATTGCCGGTGAGTGTAATGGTTGCATGTTGTCGGATCAGCTCGACACATTCATTCGGTGCAGGACCATACCCTATGGTGTCACCTAAACACCATAGCGCATCGAATGATCCGGCATCGGCCAATACGGTTTCGAGGGCAACAATATTTGAGTGGACATCGGAAAGAACGACAATTCGCATAGTTCACAATATTTTGACGATGCTCGCGGCCAGATCGTATAATTGGCAGCGACCCGGTTGTGAGGAGCGTCACCGTTATGGTTGAACCGTCAGGACACTGCCCATATCTAGGCTTGAAACAAAATCAAGCGATTCGATTTGCCTCGCCAACGCCGGAACATCGTTGTTATGCAGCCGGACAGGCGCAAGAGATTCCGCTGTTTGAACCAGATTATCAGGTTCGCTATTGTTTATCGACCAATCATGTTCGTTGCCCATTATACACGGGGATGCCATTACCTACAACATCACCAACAGCTCTTCAACCGGCAGGGATGTCGCCGACGGTCGTAAGTTCTCCTCTTCCTTCATCTTCACCGAGTGGTTTACGACTCTGGTTAGCCGGGTTGACACCACGTGATCGGCTGATCTATACCATGCTGCTATCGGTAGCAGTGCTGGCTCTGATCGGGTATGCGTTGGGAGGTATCGCGTATGTCAGCACAATGCTCAACTCAGCCGGTGCACCCACCGCCGCGATACCGGTTGATGTGACCATTTCATCGTTATCACCGACCAGGGCTGAACCTGAGTCGTTTGCTACAGCGTCACCGACGATGATCGCCTCACCAACGCCAACGATGACCCTATCGCCGACGGCGACACCATACGAGTTAATTCCGGTCACCAATACGCCAACCGTACCGATCTTTGTTCCACCGCCACCGCCGCCACAGTCATTGCCAACGCCAACAGCTACGGTCTTTGTCGAGCTACCAACAGAGCTACCGACCGAGCTGCCAACTGAGCTGCCGACCGAGCTACCGACCGAGCTGCCGACAGAGCTACCAACAGAGTTGCCGACGGAGGTACCGACAGAACTGCCGACGGAGGTACCGACAGAACTGCCGACGGTGCTGCCGACAGAAGAGGTTGTGCTTGAGGCTTCGCCAACTCCAGAGCCGCAGCGTACCGTTGTGCCGTAAGGT
>Ga0209691_1002045_pt1 | contig 11014 bp, 12 predicted proteins | sample YNPMSBMetaG_FD_187120 | JGI IMG/M metagenome (GOLD analysis project Ga0209691, IMG submission 187120) | Anoxygenic and chlorotrophic microbial mat microbial communities from Yellowstone National Park, USA - YNP MS-B MetaG (SPAdes) (version 2) ... | reverse complement strand
GGCGCAGTATCTCGATTGGGCGCCGAATATCTGGATGGGGGTCAGCGTCGAAAATCGGCGCGTGATCCATCGGATTCACGATCTTCAGGCGGTTCCGGCGTATGTGCGCTTTTTATCGTGTGAACCGCTGCTGGGTCCGCTCGACGACCTTCCGCTCGACGGGATTCACTGGGTGATCGTCGGCGGCGAGTCGGGACCCGGCGCCCGCCCGATGCAGGCGGCGTGGGTGCGCGCGATTCGGGATCAGTGCCGACGCGCACACGTGCCGTTCTTCTTCAAGCAGTGGGGCGGGGTGCGCAAAGACCGGACCGGTCGGGAGCTGGACGGACGGACGTATGATGCCATGCCGCCGACCCGGCGAGATGACGACAAGGAGGACGACAAGGAGGACAACGATGAACGACAAGATTGATCGCGTGCAGTTCCGACCCGGCGATCTCGCGGACCAGCTCCTCCGGCGGATCGACCCGACGGAGACGGAGACGGGATCGGCGGATGCGGCGGCGGCGCGTGTGGCGCAGCGCGATCTGGAGCGCTACTACGCGCTGCTGGACGACGCCCTGCGCGACGCGGCGCACGATCTCACCCTGCAGGAGGCGCGCTGGATGGTCGCGGCGCATTGGTCGACGCTGCTCGACGGGTGGGCGGCCGTGCTGCTCCCGGTGCAGCTGCATGATTATTACGCCGACGATCCGGAGGGACGGGAGCAGGCGGCGGCGTGGGGCGTCGATCCGGAGGCGCTGCGCGCGCGCGTGAGCGCATGGTCGCTCACGCGCCGCATGGCGCTCATCGACGCCATGGAGCGCCTGCGCTGCCTGGCGGCGCGCCGCAGCGCCGCCGACGGCGGCGGCGACGATCCGACGCTCGATGACCTGATCATCGCCGTCGGGCTGGCGCGTTTGCCGTCCTGAGCCGGCGGCGTCCCGAACGCCGCCGGATGACGACCGCGCCCCCGTCCCCTGCCTGGGGACGGGGGCGCGGCGCGTCTAACGCAGCGGGATGCTGGCGGCGCGCTCCGGCGCGCCGATGGCGTCGGCGAGCGCCGCCGCCGGCGGCGCATCGGGGTCCGGGACCAGGACGGCGCTCCAGGTCGCCGGCGATCCCGGCATCGCCGGGTCGACCCCCAGCCGGCGGGCGTCGTCGAGGAAGACGCCCAGGCGCAACGCCGCGCGCAGCGGCGCGCCGCCGGGGGCGAACCGGACGACGCTGCTCCCCGTGCGCCGCGCCGCCCACAGGCGCGCCGCGCCGCCGACGGCGCGCTCCATGGCGCCGGCGACGGCGATGGCGGCGGCGATCACGACGCCCGGCGGCGTCGTCGGCGCCACGATGCGCTCAGACGCGGCGCGCGCAACGCGCGCCTGCGTTGCCGCTGCGTGGACGACGGCGCATGGGCGCAGGCGCACGTCCCGGTGGACGCCCGCCGCCGCCGGCGTCGCCAGGGGCGCCGCCGCTGCGTCGCTCGCCGCGCGCCCGGCGTCGGGCGCGCAGGCGGGCGCTACCACATCCTCCGCTCCCGCAGGCTCACGACCTCGCCGGCGCCGACCACCAGGTGATCGACGACGTCGATCCCCAGCAGCGTTCCCGCCTCCCGCAGGCGGCGGGTAAACGCCACGTCCTCCGGCGACGGCGTGGGGTCGCCGGAGGGGTGGTTGTGCGCGACGATCATCGCCCCGGCGCCGCAGCGGATCGCGGGGCGGAAGATGTCGGCGAACGCCGGATCCGCCGCGGAGACGCTTCCGATGGCCACGACGTCGTGGCGGATGATGGCGTGCTTCACCGTCAGGCTCAGCACGACCATCTCCTCCTGCGCCCGACCGGCGTAATACGCCGTCAGCCAGGCTTTGGCGTCGGCGACGCCGCGAATGATCGTGCGCGGCGGCGGGCGCAGCGCGATCTCCAGCGCGCGGCGCAGCGCCGCCACCTCCGGCGGCGCGTCGCTGCTCCAGACGAGATCGTTGAGGTCGGCGCGCGCGGCGGCGGGCAGCGCCGCGCGCGCCAGGTCGTACAGTTCGAGCGCCTCGGCGATCTGCGTCGCCGTCCGGCGCCGTCGGGCGGCGCGCGCGGGCGCGCCGCCTCCGTCGTGCGTTTTCATGTCTCCTCCTGCACGCCGCCGTGCGGCGGCGCGATGGAACCAACGCGCGGCGTTTCCGCGCGGCGGATGCACCATAGCGCGCCGCCGTCCCGGAATCGCGGTCGGGCGGCGCGTCCCGCGCCGTCGGACCGCCAATCCGCCGCCCGCGTCGCCAGGGGCGCCGACCAACAACGCGGGCGGCGGGTCAGGTTCGCACCGCCCGCCGCGCGGACGCGGCGGGCGGTGGGGGGAGCGGTCATGCGCTGCGGGGATGGGGGTCGGGAAGGGGGGGTGCGGCGGGTCGGTCGCCGGACGATGCCGATCGTGGGGATGCACGTCGCCGCCCGGGCGCCACGGCGCCGTCATCGATGCCGCGCACCGCGCCGCCGGCGCCGCCGCGCCGGATCGGGGTCGGTCAGCGCGCCCCGGACGGCGATGGTCCGCCCGGCGCCGATGATCGCGCGCGCGCCTGCGCCCGCAGATCGGCGATGAGGTCGGCCAGGCGGCGGACCTGCACCCGCTCCAGCGGCGCCAGGTCGGGGCGGGCGGCGGCCAGGTCCATGCAAGCGCGCTGCACCACGCCGTCGACGTCGTCGGCGCAGACGTACCGGACCTGTGGATAGCGCTCCAGGCGGTCGGCGATCACGTTGCGCGCGAGGAGGAGCGCCTTGGGGTGCAGTTCGACCTCGACGGCGGCGACGAGGGCGCTGTCGGATGCGTCCCAGAGTTCGGCGTCCGGCGGGCGAAACCCGTCGCCGATGCGTTGCGCGCGACTGCGCACGACGCGCTCGGCGACCCAGTGCAGGTGCGGCTCGGACGCGGCGTGCCACAGCCGCACCGCGCCGATGGCGTGCAGGTGCGGCAACTGCACCGCCTTCGGGCGCGTCGCTGGCCACGCCAGATCCAGGTCGTACATGGCGCGCGCGCTCGGCCAATGCCACATGACGCCATTGATCACGGCGCTCCGGAGCAACCCGACGCGCCGCATGCGCTGCACCCACTTGCGCGCCCCGCCCGGCGCCACGCGCAGCAGCAGCGGCAGCGCGGACCCGGCGATGACGTACTGTTCGGCGATCCAGCGCAGCGTCTCCAGGTCGCGCAGCGTCAGCCGCACCTGCCCGGCGTCGCTGCGGCGGCGGGTCGGGCGGGGGCGTCCCTGGGGCGATGGCTGATTCGTCTGATTCGGGTTGGTCATGGCAGTGTTCCTCACGGCAGCGTCGCGGTGGCGATCCACGCTGCTCGACCATCCACGCGCACCAGGCTCCATGCCGGCCCGCGCGCGATCACCCGCGCACGGGCGCCGCGGTCGACGACTCCGCGCAGCGTCGGGCACGCCCCCGGCGGCGCCGGCGCAGCATACACGGCGATGGCCGCGGCGAGCGGCGCCGCTCCGTCCGGCAGCGCAGCTCCGTCCGGCGTCCAGACCCGACCGCTGCCGGACACGTCGATCTGCGCCCATCCATCGGCGCGGCGCTGCACGACCTGCACCGGACGCCCCGCTTCAACGGCGCCCAGCAGCGGACACCCGCGCACCGCCAGCGGCGGCTCGCGGTGCAGCGCCGCGGCGCCGGTGAGCGCAACCGTCGCCGGATGCCAGGCGTCCAGCAGCGCCAGCAGCGCCGCCATGCCGGGCAGGTGCGGCGCATGCAGCGCCAGGGCGACGCCGAGCGCCAGGGCGCCGAGCAGACGTAGCAGGGACGGTCGCCTCATGGCAGCTCCGCCGGCCACGTCTCCGGCAGCGCCGCGTCCGGCAGCGTGACGATCCCCGCCTCCGCCAGCGCCCGCGCCAGTCCGACGCCTCCCGGCGTGACCGGGATCAGCAGCGCCGGACGCCCGGCGGCGTCCTGCGCCGCCTGCGCCAGCGTCGCCGCCAGCGCTCGTCCGATCCCGCGCCGGCGGCGGGACGGCGCCACCCACACGCCGATGATCTCCGGCGCATTGGGCATGTGATGCCCATCCAGCGCCAGCGTCGCCAGCCCGACGATCGCTGCAGCGTCGGACTCATGCTCGTCGCCGGCGACGGCGACGAGATCGGCGTCCATCCAGCGTTCGCCGCCAAAGAGCAGCGTCGCCGTCAGCGGCGCGGCGGCGTGGACCAGCGCATACGCCGCCTTCGCCAGCGGCGCGGCGCGGGAAACGATCGTCACAGACGCCGCGCCGCCCGGCGGCGCGGCAGGACCGGCTCCGTGCATGGCGTCCTCCTTTCATGATCGGCGGCGGCGGCGCCCGCCGCCGCATCCATGCTACCGCATGCGCCGCCGGGCGCGACCGCCGGTTCAGCGCTGACACGCGGCGACGCCGATCCAACAGTCGGGACAGCGGTTCGGTCGGTCGATGGTCCGACATGGTCCGACGCGGGGGCGCGATCCCGCCATGCAGATTGTCCCCCCGGCGGTACGGCAGAATCATCACGACCGCATCCCGATCCGGCGACCGTGCGTTGACGCCGCGCGGCGACGCGGCGCTATGCTGGCGGCGCATGCGCCGCATCCGGCGCACGGAACCCGACACAGAAGCGCCCCGCCGCACGGCGGGGCAAGGAGGAACGATGAACAAAGAGCAGGAAGTGCGCGCCTGCCTTGCGGCGATCCGCGCGACGCGCTGGACGCCGACGCAGGCGCGCCGCATGGCGCGCGACCTGCGCGCGCTTGCCGACCACCTGGAGGCGGTGGCCGACGCCGAGGAGCGCGTCGGTCATCGCCTCCGCCAGGCGCAGGCGGAGGTCGCCCCCCCGCCGCCGCGCAACCCGCGCGCGGGACCGGGGATGCCCCCGTCGTCGCTGGTGCGGTGGGAACTGCACCGCGACCGCCCCGGCGGGCGGCTGCACGTCGGCAAGGCGCTCTGGTACGCCCTTGGGCGTCCGGCGCGCCTCAACGTGCAGCGGCAGGGGGAGACCCTGCTGCTCACGCCCGCCGGCCCAGGGGAGGGATGGGCGACCAACCCCCCGCCGAAGGGACAGCCCCGGCTCTCCATCGGCGAGGAGGCGGCGACCGCCCTGCGCCTCGCCGAGGGCGTGTGGCCGGGGCGCGTCGTGTCCGGCGGCATCGTCATCGACATGCCGCCGGAGTGACGGGGGGTATCGTAAGAAAAAAAAGTCCCGCGTCCCGCCGCACGGCGGGCGCGGGCAAAGGAGGAGAACCATGACGGACCGGGTACCGGTCCGGGTGGCGACCCATCGCCGCCCGGACCTCGATGCGGCCGCCGGAGTCTGGCTCTGGCGGTCGTATGTCGCGCCCATCCTCCACGGCGACGTCGTCGCCGTGGAGGTGGAGTTCGTCCCGGCCGGGCAGGCGCCCGCCGAGGACGATGTGGTGGTCATCGACACCGGCGGGGTGTGCGACCCCGCCGGGGGTCGGTTTGACCACCACACCGCCGACCACGGCGCCGACCGCGCCGTGTCGGCGACCGCGCTGGTCTACCGGCGCGCCCTGGAGTTGGGCGCGCCGGTCGACCACCTCGCCCCCCTGATCGCCCTCGTCACCGAGGGCGATCACGGCGGCGCCGCCTGGTCGCGCCAGGTCGGCCTGCACGCCATGGTGCAGGCCCTCCTGGCCGCCGAGGCGGACGACGGCGCGGTGATCGACGCGGTCGGGTGCTGGCTCGACCTCGTCGATCACACGCTGGCGGCGCAGGCGCGCGCCATGGCGGAGGTCGACTCCGCCACCGTCTGGCGCGCGCCGGACGGGTCGGTCGCGGCGATCCGGGACGGGACGCCCGACACGACCCGCGCCGCCTTCGAGCGGCACGACGAGCTCCGGCTCGTCGTGTGGCTCAACCGGCAGCCGACCACGGTGTCGGTCGGCTGCCGCCGCCGCGATGGGCTTTCCTGGGCGGTCGGCGACGTCCTTGATGGCGTCGCCGACCGCCTGACCGCCGACACGGAACTCGCGGGCGAAGTCGCCCGCTGGTTCCGCCATGGGTCCGGGGTGTTCGCCATGCGCGGCACGGCGAAGCACCCCGACCCCACGCCGCTCGACGATGCGGCGTTCCTGCGCCTGGCGCAGGTCCTCTGGGAGGGCCTGCGCCGGGTCGCGGGGTAGCAGGCGGCATGGCGACGCCCCCGCCGCGCATGCGTGCGCGGCGGGGGCGTGGTCGTTGGTGCGGCGGCGCGCAACGGGGCGATCAGGGGAATCAGGGGAAGCGTGAGGATGAAGGCTGAGGGACTGCGCACATGGATGCGCCGCCGCACCGGAATGCTACCACGCCCGCCGGTCGGTCGTCGCCTCCGTCGTCACGGATTCGCGTCCGGCGACGGCGCAGGGCAGGCGCACGCCGATGCACACCCCGCCGCCGGGTCGGTCGTGCAGGATCACATCGCCCTGCATGGCGGCGGCGAGGTCGCGGACGATGGCGAGTCCGAGTCCCTGCCCGTCGGGGCGGGTGGTGACGGCGGGGCGGAACACCGCGTCGCGCAGGTGGGGCGGGATGCCGCATCCGGTGTCGCTGACCGTGAGGAGCGCCATGGCGCCGGCGACGGACGCCGCCAGCTCGATGCGGCCGCCGGGCGGCGTGGCGCGGACGGCGTTGTCAATGAGATTGTCGAGGATGCGCCGCACGGCGGTCGGGTCGGCGCGGATGAGGATCGGCGCGCCGGCGCGCGGCGGACGCACCCGCAGGGCGATGCCGTGGCGCTGCGCCACGGGCGTCCATGCGGCGGCGGCGGCGTGCAGGGCGTCACGGGCGTCAACGATGACCGGCGGGGCCGTGATCTGGCGGTCGCTCAGGTAGCGCGTCAGGTTGGCGATCAGGCGTTCGACCAGCGCCAGCGCAGCGGTCGGGTCGTCGCCGCTGCGCATGGTGCGGCGGGTGTGATGCAGGTCGTGGATGACGGTGCGCAGGGTGAGGTCGAGCGTATCGGGCGGCGGCGGGGACGCCGCCGGGGGGGGCGGCGGGGGCGCCGGCGGGGGCGGCAGCGCGGGCGGCGGCGCTGCTCTGGCGTCCGACGGGGACGACGGCGGCGGCGGCGGCGGCGGCGATGCCGGCGGCGCGGCTGTGGCGTCCGCCGGGGGCGGCGGCGCGGCGCCGGCGTTCGCCGGGGGCGGCGGCGCGGCGCCGGCGTCCGCCGGAGTGAGCAGCGCCAGCAGCGCCGGCGCCGTGATCAGCGCCGGCAGCGCCATGGTGGGGAACGTGGCGCCGTTCGGCAGGAGTGCGGCGACGAGGATCGCCAGCGCCGCCATCGCGCGGTGTTCGCTGCGTGCGGCGCTCCCGCCGCCATCGCGCGGCGGACGCCACAGCAGCGCCGCCGGTGCGCTGATGGCGTCCAGCGTTGCATCGCCGACCCCCCAGGCGTTCAGCGTCCATGCCAGGACGAAGGCGACGGATGCCGCCCGCGCGCCGGCATGCCGGGCGGCGCCGGCCAGCATGCCACCGAGCATGGCGGGCGCCAGCGCCGGCGGCGCATGGGGACTCCAGGCGACCGTCAACGCGGCCAGCGCCCCGCCGAACGCCGCCGCCGCCGGCGCGTCCGGGCGACGCGGAGCGATGGTTGCGGCCAGCGGCAGCGCCGCGGCCCACGCCGGATCGCCGCCGCACAGGATGACGCCGACGGCGGCGAGCGCGGCGAGCGCGGCGGCGGCGCCGCCCGCGTCGGACTCCGCCATGGCGCGCCGCAGCAGGACCAGCCCGCTCAGCAGCAGCCCCAGCCATGGCGCGCCGAGCGCCATGCCGATCGTGCCGCTCACGGCGACGATGATCGGCGCGACTGCGTCCCCGCCCCCGCGAGGGTCGGCGCCGGCGGCGGCGCTCGAATGCGCGAGCGATCCGTCCATCATCATGCGGGCAGGCGCCGGAGCCGGACGGGGCCGGGACGCATGCCGGACGGGCCGGGTCCGGCGGCGCGACAGTTTTGGACGCAGCGAGCATACCACATGCGCCGCATCCCGTCAAATCACGGCCGCAGCGCCGCCGGCGCCGCCGTCCGTGCGGCGTCGTCCGGGAACACGCCCAGGCGCAACGCCGCGCGCAGCGGCGCGCCGCCGGGGGCGAACCGGACGACGCTGCTCCCCGTGCACCGCGCCGTCATGCAGCGCATGGGCGCCGGCGCCGCCCGTCGGCGCCGGCGGTGCAACGATGCGCTCAGACGCGGCGATCCGCGCCGGCGCAGGTCCCAGGGCCCCGGCGCCGCTTCCGGCGCCGCAGCGGATCGCGGGGCGGAACAGGTCGGCGCCCGTCGGAGCAGCGCCGTGCGGCGCTGCTCCGGCATGGTGCGCGGATGCCCGCGCCATGCCCCATGGACGCAGGAAGCGCGGCGGGGAGGCGCGCGCCGTTCGCGGCGCCGATCATGGCGTCAGCAGCGCGGCCAGCGCCGCCGTCACCGCTGCATCGTCCAGGTCTTTGTGCACGGTGGCGATGAACCACGGTGCATCGCATGCCGGCGGGTCGATGAAACTCCAGGCGATGCAGCGCACGCCCGCGCGCCGCGCGGCGAGCGCGCGCGCCAGCGCCGCGCCGCCGCCGCCGGGGAGCATGAGGTCGATGATGGCGACATCCGGCGTCCCGGCCAACGCCGACCAGGCCAGCGCATCCCCGACGCTCGCCGCCAGTCCGACGGCGCAGGCATGCCCATGCGCTCCCGCCGCCGCCAGCGCCGCATGCCGCGCGCGCGCGGCGTCGCCGGGGTCGTCATCGGCGATCAAGATGCGGATGATGTCCATGGCGCCCCTCCATGAACGCAGGGCGGGCGGACCGGCATGCCGGTCCGCCCGCCTCGCGTTATGCGCCGGCCGCCAGCACGGCCTGGAGGCCGGCGACGACGTCGTCGAGCGGGAGCGCGACCACGGCCCCGGCGGCTTCGCCGTGCCCGCCGCCGCCGATGGCTCGCGCCATCGTCAGCGCCCGCCCGGGAGTCACCGAGCGGATGCTGACCCGCACGTTCCCCGCCTCCCGGTCCTCGACGGCGAGGACGGCGAGGTCGATGCCGCTGTCCAACGACGCCAGGGTGAGGACCATCTTGGCGTCGTTGACGCTGACCCCTGCCGCCGCCAGCCGGTCGGCGGAGGCGACGAACAGCGCGGCGTCGCCGACGACCTGCCGCGCGAGCCAGAGCTCGCACTGCAGGTCGAGGTGCGCCGACGTCGCGCTGCGGCGCACGACCTGCGCGATGCGCGCCAGGTCCGCGCCGGCGTCCGCCAGGCGGCCGAGGCGCGTGAGCACCCCCTCGTCCACCCCCGGCACGCTCAGGTCGAGCGTGTCGGTGCGGATGCCAAGGGCGAGCCACGACGCCGCCTGCGGCGTCAGCCTCAGCGCGACGCCCAGCGCCTGCGCCAGATCGTCCCAGCGTTGGACGATCAGGTCGCAGGCGCTGGTCGCCTGCGGGTCAACGATCACCACGTCCGCCGCCGCCGGCGGGTTGTCGTGGTGATCCACGATCACCGCCAGCGGCGGCGGCGTTCCCAGCGCCGCGCCGCAGCGCACGGGGTCCCCGGCGTCGACCAGCGCCACGCGCTCGCCGTCCAGCGGCGCGTAGGGGCCGGTCTCATACGCCGGTCCGCCGAGCGCGGCGTGCAGCGACGGAAACCAGCGCGGCGCGGCGCCCCACAGATAGGCGCGCGCCTCCCCGCCGCCGGCGCGGATCGCCGCGACCAGCCCGAGCGCGGCCCCGACGGCGTCGCCGTCGGGGCGCTCGTGGGTCAGGACGGTGATCACGGCGTCCCCTCCGCGCCGTGATCGCCGTTGCCGCCGACGCCGTCGACCGGATCGGTCAGTCCGGCGCCGTAGAACGCCGCCGCCCACGCGACGACGTCCTCCCACACCGTCTCGGCGCGCGCGGCGACCTCATCAGGTCGCCAGAGCGTGCGCAGGTAGGGCAGGTCGACCTCCTGCGGATGGAGGCTGACCAGCGGCGCGACCGTCGCGGTCTCGCCTTTGCCCCACTCCTCTTCATCGCCTGCGCCGAGCGGCAGCGCCAGCTCGTAGCAGGCGATGACATCGGGGTGCTTCGTGCGGTCCACGAGCGTGTCCGCGATTTCGCAGACGCGCACGTGATCGACGAGCGCGGCGAGCAGCTTGTCGGTCATGCGCGAGCGGACCGACAGCTGGGCCAGATGCGGGTAGAGCGCCCAGGCGTCGCCGACGGCGACCTGGACGAATCCCCGCACGGCGAGGCGGGAGCGTTCGCCCTCGCCTCGCCCCCAGCGGATTCCGATCCCCGCCGCGATGGTCTCCGCGATGAATCGCGGCGACACGCTCGCGGCGACGGTCGTCGTCACCGGACCGCGCGTGAGCGGGTAGAAACGCACCCGCTCGCCGAGGTCCCAGTGCCGGACGATCTGCGCCGCCGCGCCCGGGCGCGGGTGGCGCATCTCGATCCGCCCGAGGCCGTGCGACGCCGCGAAGGCGTCGAACGCCTCGTCACGCCCCTCCTCGGCAAAAAAGCCGACGTGGGACGTGAACCGTCCGCCCGGCGTTCGCCGGGCCTCGTTCTTGCCGTTCGCCCACTGGATGGTGACGGCGTCCGTCACCGGGCGAACGGCGTTTCGCCCGATTGTTGGCACCTCTTCTTCCTCCTTGTGTGACGCCGCCGTGCGGCGGCGCCGTTCTTTATCGGCTGCGGCCGGCGCCGCAGTCGCATCCAGTGTACCGCAGCGCGTCGCCGCCGCATGCGCCGCCAACGCAAACGCCGCCGCCTGCGGACGCATCCGCGGCGGCGGCGTGTTCAGCGGGCTGCCGCGCCCGCAGCGCGGCCCGATCTCCCCCTCGCGGGAACAACACTCCCGCGGGGGCAACACTCCGACGATTCGTCGGAGGGCTCGGGCCGATGGCCTGCCCCGCGCCGCGCCGGCCTGGCCGTTCAGCCGGCGGGGTCGCGGGGCGGTTCAGCGCGGCCGACGTCCTCCGCGCCCGGCCCGGCCACGCCGGGGTCAGAGGAGGACGGGTGCGCGGGGGCGGGGGGCGCTTGCGCCGACGTTGCCGGGGTCTCCGGCGCGTCTCGGCGGTTCGCCCCCC
>Ga0209691_1002034_pt1 | contig 11039 bp, 8 predicted proteins | sample YNPMSBMetaG_FD_187120 | JGI IMG/M metagenome (GOLD analysis project Ga0209691, IMG submission 187120) | Anoxygenic and chlorotrophic microbial mat microbial communities from Yellowstone National Park, USA - YNP MS-B MetaG (SPAdes) (version 2) ... | reverse complement strand
GTGCATCATGTCTTGCCTCTGTGGCTCTCTCCAGCGGCCAGGTCGAGGTCTTATCGGGCTGCTGGAAAGAGATTTGATCAAGGCGTCGTGGCTATCTGATTTTTTGTACTACTGTAAATATGAACTACAAAAGCCGAAAAGTCAAATCTGGTTGGCGATTTTTTGCCAAAATGCGGAGTAGAAGCATTGCAAGGTATTGCCTGATAGGGAGTTGCAATGGTAGGCGTGAGAAGGGGAAAAATTTGTCCCGGTCCCGCTCAACGCAGTAAGGGTGTCGATGGTAGGGCTCCGAGGCTCAGAAGGGTGTTTTCAGGCATCGGAGAGGTAGCGGATGCGTTTGTCGATATCGACGTTGAGGGAGTGGTAAGGCATGGTCAGATGACTGGGATCGAACAGTTCTGTGCGGAGGACCTCAACATCGTCCGGTGCCAGGGCGTTGTTGAAGATCGGCAGCAAGTAGTCGATGCCGACGGGGCTGGGACGGAGGGAACGGGGGTCATAGAAGCTGGGGTGCATGAGCCGAGCATGGATATAGCCCCAGCGATCGCGGAAATCGTTCGCTTGGGCTTCGCTGAGGTAGAAGCCCCGTTGACGCGTGTACTGGAGGATGGCAACAGCATTGGCCATGCCCCGCAGGAGCATATCGACAGCATGTCCCCCCAGTTGGGCCGCGTAGAAGCGGTCGAAGAGGATGGGGCGTCCGCCGCGTTGGGTGTGCCCTAATTTTCGGGTGAAGATAGCGGCACGGGCCGATTCATTCCGGCGTTTGCTGGTAAAGTAGTCATCCCCCAGGCGTTGGATGAGCAAAGCTCGAAGGGCTTCCGAGGCTCCGCTGAGGATTTTGTTGCCCGCCGGGTCGGTACTGGCGTGTTCCGCGCCCAATTCCTGGCCATGTTCATCGACGATCCCTTCCCCACAGACAATGACACAATGTTTCTGCAAGGTGTAAATTTCCTTGATCCGCTCGACGAGCATGTCGATCTGCAGGCGATGCTCGGGAACAAGCAGAATATCAGGCTGGCCGTAAGCCGACCCCAAGGCCAGGTATCCCGAATGCCGCCCCATGACTTCCACAATAGCGATGCGGCGATGGCTTTCGGCCGTGGTGCGGATGCGCTGGACACCGGAAGCGGAGACATAGACCGCCGTGGCAAAGCCAGGAGTCACATAGTTGACCATCTGGTCCAGATCGAAGCGATGATAGGAAGGTTTACGGGTGTAGGGGTAACCATCCTTGATAACTGCATCGGTGATCGTCTCGTGAGGATCGTGCCGGACCCATTCATCAGGCTCACCGCGGTAGTTCAGCCCCAAATCGTTATCGATGGTTTTGGGGGCCAGGACTGTCGGAATAACGTCACTGAGAGCCTGCATACCGTTGAGGGTGCCATCTCCTCCAATACAGATGAGGCCGTCGATCTTGAGGCGGTGAAGCCGGGCCGCAATGTTGGCAATCTGCTCCTGATCATCGACATCCACATAGTCGCGTGAGGCACCGAGGATCGTACCCCCCCGTGTGGGATCCAGTTCCGGTATGGGCACAAACAGGGGGTTGAGATGGACGTGCGGCACCCGCGGATTGAGCAAACCGCTGAAGCCTTTGATGATTCCGTACATTTCGATTTTGTGCTGGCAAGCTCGTGTCACTGCCCCGTAAATCGTGGCATTGAGTGCCGGGGTGTCCCCACCCGCTGTGAGAATCGCAAGTCGTTTCATAGGTGTGAAAACTTCGGTGTCCCGGTCGCGGTCATGCCCTTGAGACAAGAAAAGGGAAACTGAAGGCAGTTTATCAAATGCCCGGCATCAGGGCAGCCCGAGGATCCATCCGCCCGGGAGAAGAGGCCCGGCTTCAGGCTCCTAAGTATTTGCGGATGAGGGCATTGAGCTTATCGCATCTTTGCTTCCAGATGGTCATGGAATGGGGGGGATACTCCGGCAACGGACGGTAGCAGAGGGTCAGATCCAGGCGGGATTGCTGGGGGTCGGGCTTATACAATCGCAACTCGACTTCAATCGGTTCGTTATCCCGTTCCACGCGTGGCCGGCCTCTGTGGAACCAACTGAATAAACCACTGCTGGTTGCTGGCTTGCTCTGGTAACCCTCGGGGACACCCAGACGGAAGATGACCAATCCGGGTTCGCTGGTGACGACCACTCCGAGCAGATCGTCCATGAAACCGCGGAGTTTGGCGGCGACCAGACGTTCGGGTATCTCAACGGTGAAGCGATAGGCCACCTCGTAGGGATCGGGCAGTCGCTGTTCCCGACTGTCCCCGGGAGCCGGGAGAGGCTTTTGGGGAAGATCCACCCAATCGGGAGGTTGTGTGGCCTCCCAGATGTTCCAGCCGACGGCGTGGCTGAAATAGTCCGCCAGTTCCCGGGCAGTTTGGGGACGCTCGTTGGGATACTTCGATAACGTCAACTGGACAATTTCTTCAATCGACGGAGGAATATCACGGATGCCCAATTGGGCGAACCGCGGCGGGGTCTGCCGGACATGAGCTGCCAGAACCCGCGCCACCTCCGGGTAAGGAAAGGGGAGCTGACCCGTCAACATCTCAAAGAGGATGACCCCGACGGAGTAGAGATCGCTGCGGCAATCCACGGTATCACCGCGGATCATCTCCGGACTGACATAGGAAGGCGTCCCCAACGCCTGGATCGAGCCGTAACCGGTCAATTCCTTTGGTTGAATGAACGGACGCGTGGCAAAGCCGGCAAAGCCGAAGTCCATGACTTTGAGGCTTTCCTGGATGGTGCCCACCCGCTGGACCATCAGATTGGCTGGTTTGAGGTCTCGGTGGATGATACCGGCATCATGGGCATGTTGCAAAGCGTGGCAGAAACAACCCAGGAGTTTGCCGACCCGTTCCAGATCAAATCTGCGTCGACGTTGCAGTAACTGCTCCAGGGTCATCCCGGGAACATATTCCATGACCAGACAGTGGCCAAGGTCGGGATCAATGCCGGCTTCGTAGAGGCGTAACGTGTAGGGATGGCGGAGGCGTGCCATGGACTGCACTTCCGCCTCAAACATTTGGCGGAATTTGGGGTGGGTGGTGATGTGAGAATGAATCTTCTTGACGACTACAACAGGGCCACCCGCCAGGGGTTCCGCCAGGTACACTTCAGCGTTACTCCCCTGCCCCAGCGAGCGTTGCAGGCGGTATCTTCCCAATGCCACCAACATCTCGATCGTCACGGCTTCATCAACTCCGGACCGACTACTGAACCATACGTCGCAGGTGAAGGTCCGGCAAATCGCTGGTGCTGGGTTTCTGGCTCAGTACCTAACGAAGTCGGCAATTTTTGTTTGTCCCGGAAATGCTTCACTGGGCGCAAAGAAGTGCCTAAAGAGTCGCGGGGGACCAGCGGTATTCCACGACGCCTTCCCACTTTTCGTGGGGTTTGAGGATGATCCAACCGGTATCCGAGTGCTGTAAGGCGAGGTTAGCTGCATCTGGCACGCAGGTGTAAGGTTCCAGGGCAATGGCCTGGCGGTGGGGCGGCGTGAAAACCACCAGTTCGCGAAAGTTGGGAGTGGCTCGGATCTCCACCCGTCCCAAAGCCGCCTTGTGGCTCAACTGGGCTAACGTCCGCCGCTTATCCTGTGCCGGTGAAGAAGTCAGGTCTGTGAAAATCAGGTCCATGCGGGCGTCGCCAATACATTTCTCCCGGCGGAAATCCCACAGCTCAGGAACGGGCTGGCGTTCTCCCGTGGGAAGCAAATCCTCACCGGTGTGCCACAACTTCGCCGCTGGGATCTGAAGCTGATAGTGGTCGATGTCCGGATCCTGAACACCCGGGAGGCAAAAATAGGGGTGGTATCCCAGACCGAAGGGAAGCGGTTTGTCATCGATATTGGTTACGGACGCCTCGACATGCAAACTCTGAGAGGAGAGGCGGTAGGTCACCTGGATTTTGAAATTGGCCGGCCAGAGGTGGACCACTTCGGGCATGTCCTCGGCGAGGATGCATTCCCCGGTGACGAAGGCGCAGTCCCGGTCGCTGTTCCAATCCGCAATACGCCAGCGATGCCGAGGGGTAAAACCATGAATGGCATGATGCCGTGTGGCGTCGTTGAGCGGGAGTTGGTATTCCACGGCCTGGAAGTTGAATCGCCCCTCCCGCAGACGCCCCGGGAAGGGGAAAAGCACGGCATGGCCATTGCGTGTCGGAATCGGTTCATAATCCCAGTCGGGCGAGACATAGAAGATGTCTGCCCAATGACCGTCGGCGCGGCGGATTTGCCACCGGAGACAATTCAAGCCCCAATGCGGCCAGACTTCGGCTCGGATCTGACCCTCCGTGTCGATCAACTCATACACATCCCCGATCCGGTCCCCCGCCCGCTTCTGGGTGAGATGCACTTCGAAGCTCATAACCAGCTCCTTCGCGCTGTCCACTTCATATCTACATTGTACTCTGCTAATAAATCGTGCCGCAGGGAACATTCCATGGTGATTCTTTCTTCGGAAGCTTTGCTGGAACTGTGTCGAACCCTCTTCGCAGCAGCAGGTGTACCCGCCGATGAGGCCGAGATCGTAGCCCGCAGCCTGGTTCAGGCCAACCTGTGCGGCCATGATTCGCATGGTGTCTTGCGGGTACCCCAATACATTACCCATCTGCGTCAGGGTGTGTACCGTGTGGGTGTACCCTTGGAGATTCTCCACGAAACGCCCGCCACCTTCGCCGCTGATGGTAATTGGGGATTGGGGCAGGTGCAAGCCTATCGTTTATTGCAACGGCTGGCAGATAAGGTAGCTTCCCTGGGCGTCGCAGCCGGTACGCTGCGGCACTGTGGTCACATCGGCCGGCTGGGGGAGTATGCCGAGTGGGCTGCAGAGCGACACTGGGCCTTGATCGCCGCTGTCAACTCGCATGGAGCAGGGCGTCGCGTAGCTCCTCCGGGAGGTACGGAAGGACGCATCAGCACCAATCCCATCTGCATCGGGGTGCCGACTTCGACCCATCCGGTCATCCTCGACTTCAGCACCAGTGCCGCCGCGGAAGGAAAAGTCCGGGCTTGCTTCCAGAAGCAACAGCCCTGCCCGGAAGGCTGGCTCATCGATCATCGGGGTCAGCCCACCACCGACCCTGCCGTCCTGTATACCGAACCCCGCGGCAGCTTGCTTCCCTTCGGCGGTTCCCAAGCTTACAAAGGATTCGGGCTGGGGTTACTGATCGATCTGCTCTGTGGCGGTCTATCCGGCGGCCAGTGCAGTAGCCCCGAGTTCCCCATCAATGGAGCCGGCAACACCGCCTTATTCATCCTGCTGAATCCCCAATCTTTTGCGGGGATTGATCACTTCTTGCAACAAGGCGACGCTCTAACCGCTTATGTCCGTTCCTGCCCAACAACCCCAGGGGTCACTGCCATCACCTTACCCGGCGATCCGGAACGACAAATGCGCCAACAACGCCAACGCGAGGGGATTCCCATCCCGGATGGCACCTGGGAACTAATTAGCCAGACCGCCCAGCAACTGGGTCTCCCCTGGCCCCTGACCCCTGCTGGGACTACCACTCTGTGAACCTACCTCTGCACACCCATCAACTCGTTGTTGAACAGAATTTATTGTGTACATCTCGCAGGTAGGTCTCTGTCGGTCCCCAAACCAATCTCGGGAAAGTTCGGAAAGACTTGCTGCCGGTGACTTCCGATCATTGACCTGGTGAACGCGGGGGCGGTGCAATCTCCACGACATCGGCCGGACGTGGCGGTGGGAGAGTTTCCGGGACACGTTCGGCCAGCAACGCCAGATAACGGGTGGTATCACGTAAGGATTCGATCCTCTGACGGTAGGCAATACCCCAAGGCGCCACAATCGGCAGCCAATCGAGCGCATGAATACGGGCCACACTGTAGGCTTGCATGTAACGCTGAGCCTGGATGTGTTGCATCACTTCCTGCACTGCCGCACGCTGAGCCAGGTCGAAAACACGTTCCAAGGTGGGCTTGAGCCAGGCGTCCTGCGGTTGCTCCAACAATTGCAAATGACGCAAACGTTCCTTGAGCTGGCGACACTGTTGCTGGGTCTGCCGGGGATGGGTCGACAGGTGCTGTTCCGCCTGTTCGAGATGATAGTTGAGGCTACGCTGAAGCCAACGTTGTTCCGCCTCGATCAATTCTTTGCGAACCACCGCATCATACTGGGCTAGCCGGCGACGCAAGAGGGTAGTGCTCTGAACGCGTTCCCATTGATCGAACGACAGGCGATTGAGTTCCACAATCTGGGCGGCCATGGCTCGCTTAAGCCAGGCTTGCCAGGCCTCGTCCACTGCCGGACGGGTCCAGGGCAACCGCTGGGTCAAGGGAGCGGATTGCAAATATGCCAGACGAGCCGCATGCACATCCTCAGGGCCTATGGCCTCAAACCTCTGCTGAATCAGTGAGAGTGCCGAATCGATCCATTGCTGCCATCGGTCGGCCAGGGGGGCGGCCAGGGAAGGAAATTCCTGCTGAAGCTCTTCCAGCGTTCGGGAATAATAATCAGCATACTTGAGGTCCTCGAAGGTTACCTGCTCCCAACGCTGCTGAAGACGTTGGCGTGTGGTCCAGGCCTGATACAGAGTTGGTCCATTCGGTCGAGCCGGTGCGAACAGCCAGGCTGCCAGTGCCAGGATCAGCCCGAGCAAGGCGATACCGAGGCGCTCCAGCGTGGAACGTCCAGGACGGACGAACAGGAGGGTAGGAGCCAGCAGGAGAATGAGGAGTGCGGCGATGCGGAAGGTATGCACATCCCACCCTCCTCCCGCTAGACCGCACCCCAGGACCACACTTGCAGCGGCCAGAGCCATGAAAGTGACACCGGCCAGCCCGTGTTGCCATCCCCCCAACCGTGGGGCAGGAGCAAGGGGTGCTTCACCCACAACGCGGATCATGGAAACTCCTGGAACACCTTCGATGATTCGCCCGCAGGCGATGAGGGATCACTGGACTTTTCCGGCTTCTTACCCACAATCGGTTTTAATTCTCGTACCCAAATGTTGCGGAACTTGACCGGATTACCGTGATACTGAATGTGGATGGGCTGTTTTTCCGGATGCTTGCTGTACTTCGGGGGACGATCGTAGAAGGTACCGCCCAACAACTCGAAATGATTATGAACACAGACACCGTTGTGAATGACCGTCACATAGGCGGGTTGGAGAACTTTGCCATCCTCGGCGAAGCGTGGAGCGGTAAAGATGATGTCATAAGTCTGCCATTCCCCGGGTTTGCGGCAGGCATTGACCATCGGAGGTTGTTGCTTGTAGATGGCAGCACATTGACCGTCGAAATAGGTCGGGTTGTTGTAACTATCGAGGATTTGTACCTCATAACGTTGCATCAGATAGATGCCACTGTTGCCACGGCCTTGACCCCGCCCTTCGATTTTCTCCGGGGTCGCAAACTCGACGTGGAGCTGAATGTCGCCGAAGGATTGTTTGGAGGTGATCCCGTTTTTGCGGGCGATGGCATAGCCGTCCTTGATTTCCCAATTCTCACCACCGATCCACTGGGACAAGTCCTTCCCGTCAAACAGGACAATGGCATCCGAGGGGGGATCGGCATTGGTCGGTCCCGGAGTCACCACCGGCGGTTCCGGCCAGATGATGCCGCTTTTGTACTCGCGGATTTGCAAAGCGTAGGTAACGGCCGCCGTCCACAAAGCAATTCCTCCCAGCAGTAGCGACCAGATAGTCACACGTTGTCGCATCGTAAGACTCCATAGAGAGACAGAGCAAGGAATATAACTTCCGCGGAGAAAACTCAGGGCTTGAGAGGATTGTGCGACTGCTTGGGCACAATGGCAATAGTTCATTTCCTCCCGTCTCAGGAGGAGTGCAGCAGTAACTCAAGAGGAAGTGAGCAATTCGATATGGGAGCTTGCTCCTTGGAGGGGAATGGTCTGTCCGACGACAGCGGCATGGGTATAGCCTGCCATGCGAAGCTGAGTGAGCAGGTTGTCCGTTTGCTCCGGAGGCACAGCCAGGAGCAATCCTCCGCAGGTTTGAGGATCGAATAGCCACGGCGGAAGAGGGGCAGCACCGTGGATGCGACATGCCCATTTTGCGTTGTCGGCATGGAGGGTGCTGACGATTCCCTGCCGTACCGCCTGGTCAAAGCCATCAAGTAACGGAATCCGGTCCGGGAAGAGCCGAGCGGAGAGACGGGAGGCCTCGAGCATTTCCAGAAGGTGTCCCGCTAGTCCGAAGCCGGTGATATCCGTGCAGGCTTTCACGTCGAGTGCAGCAGCGATGCAGGCTGCGGCTCGGTTAGATTGCAGCGTATGCTGGACCAGTTGTCGCCAAATGTGTGCGGGACAGGCCGCTCGCATCCAGGCAGCCCAGAGAGCGCCTGTCCCCAGCGGTTTGGTCAAGACGAGCTTCTGCCCCACTTGCAAAGCATTTTTGCGAAACAGCTTCGGAAGGTGAGCCAGTCCCGTGAGGGCGAAACCGAGGGCCAATTCCGGACCTTCCGTCGTATGCCCTCCCGCCAAGATTACCCCTTCGGTTGTGAAGACGCTTTGAGCACCCGCGAGGAGTTCGTGCAGCATCTGTTCTTGGATCGGTCCCCGGGCAAACGGCAACGTCACAATTGCCAGGGCCGCCAAGGGCGTCGCATTCATCGCGTACAGATCGCTCAAAGCATGGAGTGCGGTAGCCTGACCGAACAAATACGGATCATCCGTGAAGGCGCGGAAATAGTCCACCGTTTGCACCTGGACAAGACCATCGGGTGACATCTGTAGCACCGCAGCATCTTCTCCTTCTGCCAATCCCAAGGGGACCCGCGGGTCATGGGGCACTTGCAGTTGACCGAGCACCTTATGAAGAACATCTCCCGGCACCTTGGCCCCACATCCGCCGCAACGCATCAGAGGCGAATCGTTCTCCTCCGCCCCAGGGGAAGCTGCCATTACAGCAGGTGGTTCGAATGACTCGAGCCAACGGCGATCGATCCGTTCTTTCCAACGACGAGCCCACCGCCCAGAAAATGTCCAGCCGCCATAATTCCCTACCGCCTGACCATTGGAAAGGTTGAGCAGGTACAGGCAGCGCCGCTGCGGTCGGAACGGACGCAAGGGGTGCTCCAGGAGATAGGACACGATATTGTCATAAAGTACGGGCCCCTGCCGCACGGCGTACACGCCATTGTGAGGGAGTGTTGGGTAATCCAGCAAGGAGATACAATCACCTGCCCCGAAAAGATAGGGCCATTGATCCACTTGCAGGGTGTTCTGGACGCGGAGAAAGCCCTCGGCATCCACGGGCAAACCGCTCTCCCGCAGCAAGGGGGGAGCCGCTCCAGGGGTCGCCCAGAGGACCGCGTCACACTCCAACTTCTGGTTATCCTCCAGGGTCAGCTGACCAGGACTTCCCCCGACAACGCGGCGCTGAGTCAGAATGGTCACATTCGCCTGCCGGAGACGTTCGGTGAACACCGCGGCAGCACGACGGGGAAACCGTGGCAGCAATCGCTCGTGGGCTTCCACCAGAGTCAGGCGCACGCCAGGGAGTCCAGCGCACCGGCGGGACAAGGCCGCGGTCAACTCGCAACCACTCGCCCCACCCCCGACCACTACCCAATGAAAGGGTCGCGGCTGCTTCTCCAACTGCCGGACGATCTCTTCACAGCGGTCTATTAGCCGACCCAAAGGACGCAGTGGAATCGATCCGTCCCAGCAGGCCGGGTCCACCAACGGGCGGGATACGGCACCGACATTGAGAGAAAGGACATCGAAGCGGAGCGATGGTCGATCCCACAGATCGACGTGGCGTTCGTGAGGATCAATCCGTTGCACGGTGGCTACGACCAGACGCACACCCGCAGAACGGGCCAACCGCACCAGGTCGATGCTAATTTCCTGCCGTTTCACTTCGCCATTCAGACAGGCCGGTGTCATCGCTGAATAGGGAATCGTATCGTGTGCATTGATCCATGTGACGGCAATACCGGGAATGGGTCGCATACGCCATCGCCGGACGAAGACCAGATGCGCGTTTCCGGCTCCGACCAGCACCACGGACTTCTGCAGAACCACCTCGCTGCCCTTCACCCGTGGCCTCCTCTCCTCCTCGGGACCGTTTCTACTGGCAGTATACGCCTGGGACCTACCTGTTTCCCTTCCGTCGATGTTCCCTGTTCCCCAAACTATGTCCGATCAGCTGGTCCGCCTCCGAGAACTGATCCGTCCGGTGAACCGATCCGTCTCCCACTCCCCCATGCGTCTGCCTCCCCCCGTGGTTCCTCTTGCACAGCCACGGACCATCCCCTATACCGCTGCGAGCACGGTGTAGACCCATGAGGCTGCCCGTTGGGGAGGAATCGCCTTGCTTGAGCGTATCAACATCTGGCTGACGGACTGCCGTATGGCTATGGGGTCGATTTGTCTGGCGTGGATGGTTCTCCTGATCCTTGGTTGCCACCACGACAAGTACAACATGAAGCCGGCACTGCGTGAGGAATATGTGCTTCCACCCCAGGAAAAGCGTTTCAACGAACCGGAAATGGCCCCGTATCGTAAGCCGCCACCCCCTAAGGAAGAAAAGACACTTCTGGGTCGTCCTCCCACTCCTATGTCGCCGGCAGGTCTGGGCGGCCTGGGACCGTGAACACTTACCCCCCGAACGTTCCCCCAATGCCTTCTCTTCGCCCACCTGTTCCCCTTGCCCATAATCCATTTTTACCTCAGGGGGCAATCCCAGCACCGGATTCGTTCCTGGGCTTGCCGCTTGTGCAGTCTATCAGGGTTGACCCCGCTTGGGCAGGAAATGTTCCTGATGAAACCGTTTCTCTAGCAGACAGTCGAGATATGCCGATGGATACAGTCCTCGGCCTTGTATCATCTGTTGCGGTTGCAACAATCGCACATTCCCCATGAGCAATAGCGGCTCGAACATACGCCTTTCTCGGAAAACATCGGGGGAGTTTTCTTTTTTGCCGCGCTTTAGATCGAAAAATGGAGATACTGATGCTCTATGAGTATGGCGAGGGCTTCTCCCAGGGCTGCTTCCTGGTGTACACGAAAGCCGGCTTGGGCGGGGATGCA
>Ga0209691_1002033_pt1 | contig 11040 bp, 8 predicted proteins | sample YNPMSBMetaG_FD_187120 | JGI IMG/M metagenome (GOLD analysis project Ga0209691, IMG submission 187120) | Anoxygenic and chlorotrophic microbial mat microbial communities from Yellowstone National Park, USA - YNP MS-B MetaG (SPAdes) (version 2) ... | reverse complement strand
CACCTCTATGCGGTGCTGCTGGGCTATGGTCTCTTCAAGCTGATGGAGCACAACCCCGCTTGGCGTCTCCTGTTGGCGCAGCTTGGGGGAATGTGGCTGGTGGCTTTTCCGAATTGGGGTTATACTTTCCCCTGTTGGTTGAGCGGTTTCCCCGGGGTGAGATTATGAGAGTAGCCATTATTGGAACGGGGTATGTAGGCCTTACGACCGGGGTGACCCTGGCCTACGTGGGCCATGAGGTCACTTGTATAGATGTTGACGCGCATAAACTGGAGAAGCTGCGCCTTGGGCAGGCCCCTATCTACGAACCGGGTCTCGAAGAGTTGTTGGCCTTGGTACGAGATAGGGTGCATTTTACCGAAGGATACGCCCAGGCCATCCCCCAGGCGGATGTGGTGTTTATCGCCGTGGGTACACCTTCCTTGCCTGACGGAAACCCCGATATGCAGTATCTACGCCAGGCTGCCCACTCGGTGGGAGCACACCTAGGACCGGGATTTACTGTGGTGGTCAACAAATCGACCGTGCCTGTCGGGAGCGGCAGCTGGGTCGAAAGCCTGGTGCAAGAAGCCTATGCAGCCCACAACGGCCAAAAGCCCCGCGGGCAGTTCGCGGTGGCTTCCAACCCCGAGTTCTTACGTGAAGGCTCGGCCATCCGCGATAGCCTCTACCCCGACCGGGTGGTAGTCGGAGCGGAGGATCAGCGCGCACTCGAGGTGCTCTACACCCTCTACCGCCCCATCCTCGAGCAGACCTTTACCCCTCCCTCGTTCATCCCCCGCCCCGAGGGGCTACAGGCAGTGCCCTTCGTCGCCACCGACCTTGCTTCGGCGGAGCTAATCAAGTACTCGGCCAATGCTTTCCTGGCCCTCAAAGTAAGCTTTATCAACGAGATTGCGGCCCTGGCTGAGCGGGTGGGGGCCGACATAACCCAGATTGCCAAGGGTATCGGCCTCGATGTCCGCATCGGCACCCGGTTTCTTCAGGCGGGCATCGGCTGGGGTGGGAGCTGCTTTGGTAAGGATACCGCTGCCCTCATTGCCACCGCTCGGGATTACGGTCTCTCCATGCCCATCGTGACGGCAGCCCGCGAGGTCAACTACCGCCAGCGCGAGCGTATCGTGGAGAAACTCCTGGCCGAGTTGAAGATCCTCAAAGGCCGTACCATTGGCCTCTTGGGGCTGGCCTTCAAACCCAACACCGACGACCTGCGCGATGCTCCTGCTTTGGATATCGCCAGCAGGCTCATCGAGCGGGGTGCGCGGGTGCGCGCGCACGATCCGGTGGCCATGGAGCGGGCCCGCCGCGAGCACCCCCACCTGGACCTCCACTACTGCGAGACCCCCGAGCAAGTGACCGAGGAGGCCGATGCCTTGGTGTTGGTAACGGAGTGGGCCATGTACCGCGAGCTGCCCTGGGAGGAGTTGGCCCGTCGGATGCGAAGGGCGGTGTTGGTGGATGGCCGCAACTTCCTAGACCGCGCACAGATGGCTGCTCTGGGCTTTCGCTATGTGGGGATTGGCTTGAACCCGCTGGAGTCCCCCCGCTTCGCGGCAAAAGAAGCGCTACGGGCTGCGCCGGTAGAGGGGTAGTCGGTTCATGCGCATCCTGCTTACTGGAGCCGCGGGTTTTGTAGGGAGCCACCTGGCCGAACGCCTCCTTAGGGAAGGGCACCAGGTCTTGGGGGTGGACAACTTCTGTACCGGGCAGCGGCAAAACCTCGAGTACCTCAAACCCTTCGCCGGCTTCAGCTTCCTCGAGGCCGATGTCGCAAGGCCGTTCGAGGTCGCGGGAGCCTTCGACTGGGTGATGCACTTTGCCTCCCCGGCTTCTCCTCCCCGCTACCTAGAAAGGCCCCTCGAGACCCTACTGGTCAACGCCGAGGGAACCAGGCACCTGCTGGATCTGGCGCGAGCACGCGGAGCCGCCTTCTTCCTGGCCTCGACCAGCGAGGTTTACGGCGACCCGCTGGTACACCCCCAGCCCGAGACCTACTGGGGTAATGTCAACCCCATTGGCCCCCGCTCGATTTACGACGAGTCCAAGCGCTACGCCGAGACCCTGACCCTGGCCTATCACCGCGCCTATGGGGTGCCGGTGCGGATCATCCGCATCTTCAACAGTGTCCTTGCGGACGAGTACCTCTTTTTCTTTAACGACGGGCAAGCTCACCTGGAAACGGCCGAAACCTATGCCGAGCGGGTAGGCTTGGCCCCAGAGGTTCCTAGGGAAGTCCTGGTTCCCAGCTTTGATCCGGAGGACCTTCGGGTAGAGCTTAAACAGGCTACTTACTTCATCGGGCACCCAGTTCAGCAGGAAGCCTATGAGGTTCGCCTCCGCTACGGCCGTACCGTCAAGGTAACGGGGGACCACAGCCTCTTTGTTCGGGGGCCCGATGGCAAGCCTGTAGCTAAGCCCGTTCGGGAGCTGAGGCCGGGAGATTACGTAGCCGTGCCCGCCCGCCTAGCGGTCTTGGAGCAGGACCTCGAGGTCTTGGACCTTGCCCAAAGCTTCGCTTCCTTGGACGGCTCTCCCGAGTGGCTGTGGCGCTGGGCGGTACGCCACCCCACCTTCTCCGGACGCATCGAGGCGGAACGGGAGCGCCTTCATGAGATAGCCTTAAATCAAGGACGCTTCCGGGGACCCAACGCCCGCAACTCTGCCACCTGTGCCACGAAGCAGTGGATGCGTCAAGGGCTCGTTCCCCTCGCCGTGCTTCAGGCCTTGGGCTGGGAAGTGCCCGAGGGAGCGGAGTTCGGCCTCTACGGAGACTCCAACGTCTGGTTGCCCAACTGGGTGCGGGTAACGGAGGACCTCCTATGGCTTTTCGGCCTGTACCTAGCCGAGGGCGGAGCGTATGGGGCGAAGCGCAGGTACTTCATCAGCCTATCTTCCGATGATGCGTTTGTTCGTAAGGCTAGGGAAATCCTTGAAACCTATTTCAGGGCAAAGGTGGGGTACATCCCGCCTAGCCCCCGCCGCGCCCCCGGGCTCTATGTCCACTCCAGGGCCCTTTACGTCCTCTTCACCCAAGTTTTGGGGCTGCAAAAGCGGATTCCTTCCTGGGTGCTTCAGCTTCCCCTCTCTCGTCTAAAATACTTTTTGGAAGGCTATCGTTGTGGGGACGGCACCCATAGCGGCAAGAAGCTCGGCAACGAGCTCGTATTTGACACGGCTTCCGAGGAGATCGCTTATGGACTCGTCTACCTTCTCCTCCGCTTCGGTATCGTAGCCAGCATGGGGCGCTACGAGTCTTGGGTAGGCAGAAAGAAAACCGCCGCTAAGCGCTATCCTTTTTACCGGGTGACCGTGTGTGCTCTGGACAACTTTGATCTCCTCTCTTGGGACCAGGGCGTATGTCAAAGGCTCAACGCCCGACGGGAAGGGGATATCGTCTGGAGCATGGTCAAGGAGGTCAGGCCCTGTCTTGTCACAGCTACGGTCTACGACTTTTCTGTACCGGAAGCAGAAAACTTCGTCGCAGGAAATGGCGTCTTCTGCCACAACACCTACGGCCCCCGCATGGACCCTGAGGACGGGCGGGTGGTCACCAACTTCATTGCCCAGGCCCTGCGGGGCAAACCGCTCACAATCTATGGCGATGGCTCCCAGACCCGCAGTTTTCAGTACATAGATGATCTCGTGGAGGGGATCGTTCGCTTGATGAAGGTAGACTATTCCGAACCTGTCAACTTGGGAAATCCGGAAGAATACACCATGATCGAGCTGGCCCGGCTGGTGCAGGAGTTGCTGGGAACCAGCTTGCCCATCGTGCACGAGCCGCTTCCCCAGGACGACCCCAAGCAGCGCCGCCCGGACATACGCCTGGCCCGCGAGCTTTTGGGCTGGGAGCCTAGGGTGCCGGTGCGGGAGGGCTTGCAGCGCACCATTGCTTACTTCAAGGAGGGGCGTTTATGAGCATGCGGGTCTTGGTGATTGGCGGAGCAGGCTATATCGGCAGCCATACGGCCAAAGCCCTGCACCAAGCGGGGTACACGCCGGTGGTCTTCGACAACTTGAGCATGGGGCATCGGTGGGCGGTAAAGTGGGGGCCTTTGGTGGAGGGGGATATTTTGGATCCTCTGGCGCTGTGTGCAGCTCTGCAGGACGGGGTGCAGGCGGTTATCCACTTTGCCGCCAACGCCTACGTGGGTGAGAGCATGGAGCAGCCGGGCAAGTACTTCCGCAACAACGTGGTGGGAACCCTCAACCTGCTCGAGGCCATGCGGGAGGCCGGGGTCCGGCACATCGTCTTCTCTTCTTCCTGCGCCACCTATGGCATTCCCCAGCAGGTTCCCATAGCGGAAACGCATCCCCAAGACCCCATCAACCCCTATGGCGAGTCTAAGCGGATGGGGGAGAGGCTGCTCCGCTGGTTTGGCGAGTGTCACGGCCTGCGCTGGGTGGCCTTGCGTTATTTCAACGCCGCCGGGGCCGACCCTGAGGGCGAGCTGGGAGAGGTGCACGAGCCCGAAACCCACCTCGTCCCCCTGGTGATCGGGGCCGCCTTAGGAAGCCGTCCTCCCGTGCGGGTCTTCGGTACCGACTATCCCACCCCCGATGGCACGGCGATCCGCGACTACATCCACGTGGCCGATCTGGCCCAGGCCCATGTGCGGGCGCTGGAATACTTGTGGGAGGGCGGTGCGTCCGATGTCTTTAACCTGGGTACCGGTACCGGCCACAGTGTGCGCCAGGTGATCGGGACGGTGGAGCGGGTCGGGGGGCGTGAGGTGCCCTTCGTGGAGGCACCTAGACGTTCCGGGGATCCTCCTGAGCTAGTGGCCGACCCGGCCAAGGCGAAGCGGGTACTGGGCTGGCAGGCTCGGTGGGATCTCGAAGGTATTGTAAAGACCGCCTGGCGCTGGTACAGCCGCCCAGGCCTAGACTAGGGGGGCTCCCGTGAGCACCTGGAGATCTTTCCAGTGCCTGCAGAGAGGTCGGCCTACACGCTGGAAGAGTGGTGTGCCCTGCCCCGGCGAACCCCTCGGCCAGCCAAGGGCCTCGAGCCCGAGGTGGGCAGGCAGGCCTCTTTTAGAGTGCTCCGTGGGCTGGCTCGAGGAGTGGTTGGGCGCGATGGGCGTGTGTTGGATCGCTTTTGCTAGTGCCATTACCTGGGCGGAGTTCCCACTTCCTCTAGCTGCTTTCTTTCTGAGTATCTGCTCCGGCGTGCATTTGGGGCTCTAGGGAGGGACGGGTGACCTTAGTAGCTCGAGTAGGCCAGGTTCTAAAGGGGCGCACGGCGCAGAACCTGCTGGCGCTGTACGGAGTGCAGTTTACTAATTATCTGCTACCACTCCTTATGCTTCTTTATCTGGCCAGGGTTCTGGGGCCGGAGGCTTGGGGAGCGGTGGCCATCGTGCAGTCATTTGCTCAGTACTTGAGTCTACTCGTTGAGTATGGCTTCAACCTCTCTGCCACTCGCGAGGTTGCACGGAACCGAACAGATCAGACCACGTTGGCGAAGCTGTTGGCGGGGGTTTCTGGGGCCAAGCTGATTTTGGCGCTACTTGCCATCATATTTGCGTTTCTGTTAAGTCTCTGGGTAGATAATTTGGGGCGTGATCCCCTTCTCCTGTGGTCCGGTGTTTTCTGGGCAGTAGCCTCGGCTTTCAGCCCGATTTGGTTTTTTCAGGGTTTAGAGCGGTTGCGCTTGGTGGCTGGGCTCGAGGTAGGCACAAAATTGGTGAGCTTGATTCTCATTTTTGTCCTGGTACGAGAACCCTCCGATGCTTGGAAAGTGCTGTTTTTACAAGGCCTCTCCTCAGCGCTGACCAGCGGCCTAGCTTTTTTTGGGGCTTACCGAGAGGTGGGCCTCCGTTGGGTTGGATGGACTGCTGTTTTGGGGGCCTTGCGTTCAGGCTGGAGTTTGTTCTTCTTTCGTGCAGCAGTAAGCTTGTACACGGTAGGAAATGTATTCATTCTGGGGCTTTTTGTTGCTCCACATCTGGTGGCTTATTACGCCGGTGCTGAGCGGCTGACCAAAGCCTTTTTGGGGATGCTCGAGCCGCTTAACCGCACCTTCTTTCCCCGCCTGAGTCATTTAGCTAGACACTCTATACGAGATGCTGCATGGCTCGCCAGTAAGGTGACACTAGTCATGGGGTCAGGTGGATTGATGGGGGCTTGTTTGGTGGCTCTCCTGGCCCCCTGGATCGTAGGACTACTGTTAGGAACAGACTACGAGCCAGCTGTGCCGCTGATGCGAATTCTTGTTGTATTACTGCCCATGATCGCCCTGAGCAATGCGCTAGGCATTCAGTGGATGCTGGCTTTGGGACTGGATCGAACCTTCAATATTGTGATACTGACGGCAGGCCTGCTGAACTTGGGGCTGGCCATGATGCTGGTGCCTGGGCTGGGCAATGTTGGTATGGCTTACGTGGTAGTCCTGGTAGAGGTATTCGTGACAGGGGGTATTCTCCTCTACCTTTGGTGCAATCGCAAAACCCCCTGGCAAATGTGGAGGAATACAGCGTGAAGGTGGACTGGTTGATTGTGGGAGCAGGTTACACAGGTGCGGTTTTAGCCGAGCGCATTGCCTCTCAGTTGGGGCAAAAAGTGCTCGTCATAGAACGGCGCGATCACATTGCGGGCAATGCCTACGATTACTACGACCCCCACGGGATTCTGGTGCACCGCTATGGCCCACACATTTTCCACACCAACAGCAAGAGGGTGTGGGACTATCTCTCCCAGTTCACCGAGTGGCGGCCCTACTACCATCGTGTGCGGGCATTGATCGAGGGGAAAGAGATCCCCCTTCCCTTCAGCCTGGCTTCCTTGAGGGCGCTCTTTTCCGAAAGGCTTGCTAACAAGTTAGAGGAAAAGCTGATCGCTCACTGCGGTTACGGGGCGCGGGTCCCCATCCTAAAGCTACGGGAAGCCGAGGACCCGGATCTCCGCTTTCTTGCGGACTACGTTTACCGCCACGTCTTTGAGGGATACACCCTGAAGCAGTGGGGTCTGAGGCCGGAGGAGCTCTCCCCCACAGTCACAGCCCGGGTTCCCGTCCTGGTAAGCTACGATGAGCGCTACTTTCAGGACACCTACCAGGCCATGCCCAAGGAGGGGTACACCGCCCTCTTCCGCCGGATGCTCTCCCACCACAATATCAAGGTCCTGCTGAAAGCAGACTGGAGGGAGGTGGAAGGGGAGGTGTGCTTTGACCGCATGGTCTTCACCGGGCCCATAGACGAGTTCTTCGGCTACCTCCACGGCCCCCTTCCCTACCGCTCCCTGCGGTTTGAGCTGGAACACCATCCCAGGCTCTACGTGCAGGAGGTGGGTCAGATGAACTATCCCAACGAGTATCCATACACCCGGATCACAGAGTTCAAGCACCTTACGGGCCAGGACTACCTGCCCCACACCACCATAGCCTACGAGTACCCCGAGGCCTACGAGCCGGGGAAGAATGAGCCCTACTACCCGGTACCTAAAGAGGAAAATGAGGAGAGATACCAACTTTACCTGAAGGAGGCTGAAAGGCTGAAGGCGGTCATTTTTGCCGGGAGGCTAGGGGATTACCGCTACTACAATATGGACCAAGCCGTGGCCAGGGCCCTAAAGCTTTTTGAGGAAGTGGTACATGAGTGAAAATATCTGCGCCGTTATTGTGACCTACAACCGCAAGGAACTCCTGCGGGAATGCCTGAAAGCGGTTCTCGCCCAGACCCGTCCCCCAGAGCACGTGCTGGTGGTGGATAATGCCTCCACCGATGGTACCCCGGAAATGCTCCAGGAGGAGTTCCCCCAGGTGGAGGTGCTTTGCCTCCCAGAAAACCAAGGCAGCGCGGGGGGGTTTTACGCGGGTATGAAGAAAGCCTATGAGGAGGAGTATGGCTGGCTTTGGCTTATGGATGATGATAGTTTACCAGAAAAGAATGCCTTGGGAGCACTGCTTGCACAAGAAGGAGCTCTAGAATTCAAAGGATGCTTGGTTCTAGCTAAAGACAGAGAGCAGGCTACAGCTTTTGATTATCCATTGCCTGGTGGTGGAACCACGCGAGATGCCAAACAGGTTGAGGCAGCTTTTCCTAAGGGGTTAGTTTGGGGATTTTTGAATCCCTACAATGGTTGCTTGATCTGCCGATCTGTGCTTACTAGAATCGGATTTCCACGGAAGGAACTCTTCATTTGGGGTGATGAGGCTGAATATTTTTTCAGAGCTCTAAGTTGTGGCGTGAAGGTGGGAACTATTTTAGGTGCTAAGATTTGGCATCCAGAGGACAGGCAAAACAAAATTAAAATCAAGCTTGGCTCTTGGTCTCTTTCTTTGCCTTACTCTAGCAATTCTGAAAGGTTTTACCTCATTGTACGAAATCAGGTCTACATTTACTGGACTTACTTGTCACGCTGGAAAATAACTGTAAAAGTAATACTTTATGCTGTTTTGTTTCCCCGCCAGCTTCCTATTTTGCTAAAAGCTTTGCGTGGGGCTGCCTCGCTTGTTCAAAGCCAAAAGCATTTATCTTTCTCAAGCAAGGATTAGTGGTGTTTATGGTTTACATTGTAGGCTGGGTGCTCAACTATATAACAACCTTTCTATGGAGTATGGGTTTTCGGAAAAAATTGGTTTTTTTAATACCACTTTTCTATATTGGATTAATCACACTAGTTCGCTACAGTGGTACAGATACCTACGAGGTTTACGAACTAGGTTTCAGGGATATATGGAATGCTCAGGATAACATTATAATTGAAGGATGGGAACCTGGCTTTGTATTCCTTGCAGAGACGCTGTTATTGCTGACAAGCTCTGAGGTCTGGGCAGTCAGGAGCATCGGCGCGTTATTCATTTTTCTTTTACTTTTCTACTTGTTAAGAGCTGACCGTACAGAAGTCAAGTTTCTATCCCTCTACTTTATACCTGTGTTCATATACCAGTATGGCATGAACGGTATACGTGCTGGTTTGGGAGTAGTGCTTATTCTTCTAGCCTGGCAGGCGCTGAGGCGGGGCAAGTGGTACCATTTTGCCCTATTGGGATTAGCCGGTCTCACCTTTCATTACTCTATGCTTTTGCCGTTGGCGTTGCTACTCTTTTTTGAGCTAAAACCTAAAGATTGGCGTGTTTCTCTGGCTACAGTGCTTACAGTAAGTCTAGCCGCCTTTTTCCTCGCGACTCGCCGGGAGTATTTTTTGAGCAAACTTGCTTTTTACCTAGACTTTGATTCACCCACGGAATTTTCTGGAATTTCGCGACTCGGCATGATATTGTTGATGTGGCTCTTCTTTGCTGCTTCTAGTTTGCCTGTTGCTGCGAAGATTCGGACATTTGTGTTTTTGGTGGCTTTGGCTTTTGGATTTCAAGTGCTGGCTTCTTTTTCTTATTCTGGCCTTCGCTTTTTGGAATTAATGGCTTTTGTTGTGCCCTTAGTCCTCATCCGTGAGTATGAGCGAGCAGGGAAGGTGCCCGGTAAGGTTTTTTGGTTGGGCTTGGCTGTAACCGGGGTGTTGGGTGCCGCATTTGTTTACCGCAACTTTCTCAGCGACTTTGATGGGCAAATGACTGGAACCCCAACACCCTTTTTGCCATATCGCACAATCTTCGACTACAAGCCATGAGAAGCAACAGCACTGCGCTCCCAAATTTGCACCAACTCCCTGGTCAGCCAGGATTCCTACCCCCCCTTTCAACGGGCTGCCCACGGTTAAGTCACCCAAGGCCGAGTTTAGACGCTCACGGTTTTACACATACAATTTGCCCAAGTTGCTACCTACCCCCTGGGCCAGAAAAAATAGTGGCCGCTATGCTCTGAACCCGGACGGACACATGTGAGACTCTAGAAGCCCTGGCTAGGATAAAAAGAGGGGGACCGGCTCCGGAAGGAGGTCCCCCAAGTGCAGCTTACCACGGTTGGCAAAGCGATTTGGCGAGGAGCGAGGAAGGCCCAGGAACTGGAAGCGGCGGGGGCCGGGGACCCCCAGGTACAAGAGCGCCTGGAGAAGCTCAAGCAGGTGGAGACCTTGAGGCGGCGGGGTGTGCCCTGGAGGGAGGTCCAGGAGGTGGTGGGCATCAGCCGGGCCACCTCCTACCGCTGGCGGAAACGCCTCAAGGAAGAGGGCCTTAGCGGACTGCGCTTCAGGTCCCGCCGCCCCAAGCGTACGCGGGGGAAGGTGCGCTGGAGCCCTGAGATCCTCCTGGCTATCGAGGGGCTGAGGAAGGGCAACCCCACCTGGGGCCGCTGGCCGATCTGGTTGAGCTTGCGGAAGGGAGGCTTTGCGGTCAGCGAGCGCACCGTGGGCCGCATTCTGGCCCACCTGGAGGCCAGGGGGCGGGTGGAAAGCGTGGCCTCCTTCCTGGCCCGGGCGAGGCGGGGCAAGGGGAGGCCAAGCCCCCCAAGGCCCTACGCCCAGAGGAAGCCGCGAGGATACGAGGCCAAGGCGCCCGGGGACCTGGTGCAGGTGGACACCCTCAGCGTGACCCTAGGGCCTGGGGAGGTGGTCAAGCGCTTCTCGGCCCTGGACCTGGCCACGCGCTTCTCCCTGGCCCAGGTGCACGGCCGGGCCACGGCCAGCTTGGCGGCGAGGTTCCTGGCGGAGCTGGTGTCCAGGGCTCCTTTCCCCATCCGGGCCATCCAGGTGGACGGGGGGAGCGAGTTCATGGCGGAGTTTGAGACGACCTGCCAGCGCCTGGGGATCCGGCTCTTTGTGCTGCCCCCGCGGAGTCCTAAGCTCAACGGGCACGTGGAGCGGATGCAGCGCACCTTCCGCGACGAGTTTTACACCCGGCCTTTACCTTCGCGACTCTCCGAGCTTCAGGCGGAGTTAGAGGCCTACCTGAACTATTACAACGGTAGGAGGCCTCACCGAGCCCTGGGAGGGCTTGCTCCTCTGGAGTTCCTGGCTATGATGCAGGGAGGGTCGGTCCCCCAGTCTCACATGTGCTGACCGATTACATGCTCTCGCACACCATAGCGGCCTTTTGTATCATAGACGACGCCCTCCAGGCGATGGGCTACAAGGACGACCCCCAGGCCAAAACACCCGCGTCCGCTATCCTTACCCTGGCGATACTCGCCGCCATGGAACTCG
>Ga0209691_1002021_pt1 | contig 11098 bp, 10 predicted proteins | sample YNPMSBMetaG_FD_187120 | JGI IMG/M metagenome (GOLD analysis project Ga0209691, IMG submission 187120) | Anoxygenic and chlorotrophic microbial mat microbial communities from Yellowstone National Park, USA - YNP MS-B MetaG (SPAdes) (version 2) ... | reverse complement strand
CAACGCCACAAAAACATCACAATACGCGGTGATTTGTCAGCCGGTAACTACCCCACTTGGGAAGTCACCGCTGCAGGCAAACCCATGCTGGAAATACCGAACGTCGAAGGTGTGCGATTGCAAAAGCTCATTATGGATGGTGCAGACTCTGCCACAAACGCCTTAGCTATCAACGGCGTCACTCCAGGAATTGTCCTGGAAGACATAACCTTACAACGCTATTCTCTCACAGCACTAAGGTGCCAGAACGTTATGGGAAGCAAGGACCAACCGATTCATATCCGTGGGCTCCGGATCCTTCTGAGTAAGCCGGAGCAAGTGGGTATCCACCTTGTGGCGGTTAATGCGGACACGCGGTATCTTCACCTCAGCCAATGCCGCTTTGAGGGAAACAACAGCGCCATAGGCATCCAGATCGAAGGACCGTGCCAGGAAGTCACAATTACCGAGGGGCGATTCTTCCAACTCGGTACTGCCCTCAAGTTGGGCCCCGTACCTTCCCGACAGATTTGCCAAGGAATTTTCCAGACCAACGTCGTCATGCGGTGCCCCAACGGGCTTGTGTGGAGTCTTAGCACTGAAAGTACTGCGAGTAATTCCAAAGAAACGCCGGGAAAATATCAATGGCAAGTTATCGGGAATTACTTCGACTCTGTCGGTGAAATTGGAAAAGGTGAAGGAGGAAGCGGCCCCTTAGCCGGCATACTGTTACGAGACAACGCCCGCGGACCCGGCTGCGGTGTCGGCAACCTCGGATGGCAAATTCCTGAACGAAAACTGCCAACACCTTTGAAGACCGATCCGAATGATGATGCCACCTTCCTGAGATTGCCCCCGGGGGTATTGCAGCAACCACCTGGCAAGTGAGTTTCTGGCTGATAAGAAACCCCATCTCAGCGTTGTCTGCCGAAAAAGATGGCTGTGGAAAAAGAGTCACGGGAGTAAAGCGGTCGTTTCGGCAAGTCCAAACATGCGGTTGAAATTTTGCACGGCAACACCACTGGCTCCACGGACCAGGTTGTCCTCCGCCGTCACGATCACGACACGTCCACCGCGCACAGGCTGAAGGAAAATGTCCAGGTAATTGCTATGGAGGGTATCCTTCGTGGCGGGAGGTTGTTTCCGCAGGCGGATGAAAGGGTGGTTCCGATAGTAACTACGGTACATTTCCTCCAGTTGTTGTTGACTGACCGCCTGGATGGGCGTTACGTAGATGGTACTCAGGATGCCACGATCCATAGGGATCAAGTGCGGTGTAAAAACCACATTCACCATCTGTCCCGCCAGATCACTAAGTACCTGTTCGATTTCCGGTGTATGTCGGTGATTGCCGATGCCGTAGGCCGATACACTCTCGTTGCATTCGGGAAAGTGAAAGGTCAGCTTCGGTGTTCGTCCCCCACCACTCACTCCACTTTTGCTGTCAATGATGATGTTCGTCACATCGATCCAACGTTCCGCGACCAGTGGTGCCAGGCCGAGGATCGCTGTTTGAGGGTAGCACCCTGGATTGGCAATCAGGCGAGCCGATGGAATTTGTTCACCATAGATTTCCGGCAACCCATAAACGGCATGCTCCAGATTCCGCGGGTCATGGTGCGGCTCTTTATACCACTGCTCATATACCGCTGGATTCTTGAGGCGGTAGTCGGCGCTGAGATCAATCACCCGCAGTCCGCGCTCCAGAAGCGGCGGGATGCATTCCATGCTCGTACCGTGCGGCAGACAACTGAAGGCTACTTCCACTCCTTGGGCGGCCAAGGTATCCGGATCGAAGGGTTCACAGACTTTTTCCAACCGGCCATGCAGGAACGGATGCAACTCAGCGATGGGCTCCCTCTGGCGGGAGGTGATGACAGCAATATCCACATGAGGGTGCCGGAGGAGTATTTTCAGGAGTTCCCCCGCTGTGTACCCTGACCCGCCTAAGATGGCAATACGCACTTTCCTCATAAAAGGCTCCTGGCCTGAGACAATGTGGAGTATAGACATTATGCCATCCTTCCACGGCGTGACCATAATTGCAGACCAATTGCGGCAAGGTCAAGTGACAGCCCGGCAACTGGTGGACCAATCCCTGAAGCAGATTCAGGAGAAGGACGGGCGGATCCGTGCCTGGACAGTCGTGGACGCCGAAGGAGCGATATCAGATGCCGAGCAACTCGATCGAGAGGGGGAACAGGGATCCTGGCGGAGTCCTCTCCACGGCATTCCTATTGGTATCAAGGACATCATCGATGTATTCGACCTGCCCACCGGTTGTGGCTCTACTCGCTGGGTCCAGAGTTACGCTCGACAGGATGCACCTCTGATCCGTCGGCTTCGTCGTGCGGGTCTGATCATCCTCGGCAAAACTGTGACCACTCCCTACGCTTTTCTCGATCCACCCCCCACTCACAATCCCTGGTGTGAGGATCGCACTCCTGGCGGCAGCTCCAGCGGCTCTGCCGCGGCCGTCGCGTCCGGCATGGTCCCCCTGGCTGTGGGTACACAAACCGGTGGATCGGTCATTCGCCCAGCGGCTTATTGTGGCATTTATGCCCTCAAACCAACCTACGGCCAACTTTCGACACGTGGGATGCTTCCTCTCGCCCCCTCTCTGGATCATGTGGGTCTGATGGCAGCAAACATCCAGGATTTACGTATTCTTTGGACAACATTGCGATCCACTCCTGTCGCGTCTCCTGTCGGAGATGGCGGGACACGCCTGATTACTCTTGCGGATTACCTGCAGGACCCACGCTTGGAAACCATCATGCACCACGCTTTTGTGCATTGGCAACAACAAACCGCTGCTACGGGTTGGCAGTGGTATGAAACCACCCTGCCCATTCCCCTAGCAGAGATACGCCGGAACCATGCGATCATCCTGGCAGTCGAAGCCGCGGCATTCCATAACAGACGGTGGCAACGCCATCCCGAGGACTACCCTCCTCAAATCACACAACTGATCCGAGACGGGTTAAGCCACCCTGCTTACCGTTACCATGAAGCCCGGAACCATCTCCGCCTGGCACGAAGGATGATCAAAAACTGGTTGAATGCATCCGGAGGCTGGCTAGCGTTACCTGCCACTTATGGGCCTGCTCCCTCACGCGAAACTACCGGTGATCCTGCCTTCCAATCTCCGTGGAGTTATTTGGGATTACCTGTCGTCACCTTCCCGATCGCCTGGACCCCAGAAGGACTCCCACTAGCCGTCCAACTGATTGGTCCTCCTGTCAGCGAGGAGGCTTTACTATCCACAGCTAATCAGTTGATCCACGATATTCCCTGTTCTCCACCTACACCACCCTTGTGATCGAAACGAAATATCGCGGGTGCCTCCACACCTGAAAACGTCGTTATAATGGGAGCGTCACCGGGAGCATTCCCACGTGTTGCGAGCACGACGCTCCCTAACATCGTTCCCTCAATAATGAGGGCAACGGCTCCCGAATGCAACCTCCTATCAGGATCGAGGCATGATGTTTTCTGAATACCTGGATATACTGTATGAAGACAATCACTGCCTGGTACTTAACAAACCCGCAGGCTGGCCCACCACGCACTATCAGGGAAGGGAAGAAACGGTGGATCGGCTCGTCAAGAGCTATCTCAAGGAGAAGTACCGCAAGCCAGGCAATGTATTCCTGGGTGTCGTCCATCGGTTGGATAAACCGGTCAGTGGTGCTTTGCTGTTTGCACGCACCAGCAAGGCTGCAGTCCGTTTGTGCGAACAATTCCGTTTGGGTGCGGTGGAAAAAGTTTATTGGGCTGTCATTGAGGAACTCCGCCAGCCTCATAACGCTTTGGCCTCACCGTGGTTTCAACACGACAGCGGTACCCTACAGGATTGGTTGATCAAGGAGGAATCCGATCGAAAGGTGATCGTCACCCGCGCGGGTCATCCCAGAGCACAACTGGCTCGGTTGGTGTTTCAAGTCAAAGCCCGACATAAGAGCCTGATTCTTCTGGAGTTACGCCCGCATACCGGGCGTAAGCATCAACTCCGTGTGCAGTTAGCCTCTCGCGGCTATCCCATTTACGGAGACAACAAATATGGCAGTCCCCATCGCTTAGGTCACGCCATTGCTTTGCACGCCCGAAGCCTGACCTTTCTTCACCCGATCACTCAGGAACCACTGACAGTTACCGCCCCCCTGCCCCGCTACTGGCTAGGACGCTTTGCTTACCTTTTGCAATCCACCGCGAGTTGACGCATCTCAATATCTGGTAGCTGACTCGATGAGAGATTTTCAACCCGGTCATTCCTCATCGGATGGCATAGGTTGACTCTGGTTGTGAACCCCCCACGTGAAGTGTACCAAGAGCGATATCATGAACGACGACTTGTCCCCAAAGACGCAGACGTTGTTGAAACTCCTCCGGGATATTGTCCAGATTGATCCAGGTCGGCGGGGTCTCAACGGTAATCCGTACTGGAATCTATTCACTGCAACTGCCGATGACTTCGTACGGGCCTGCCAGAGTATTGCGGATCACCCGAACCCACGCCTGGCCATCGTCACCGGCTTTTTCATCCCTACAGCTCACCCCCCAGCTCACGAAACGGATGGTCCCCTCGGTGCTCTCTTTCTACTGCGTGCCTGCGAGTCGATGGGGATCTCCTCTGTGATCGTTACCGATCCCGAAGGTGGAGACGCAGTGCACGCTGGATTGCATCGGTGTGCTATCCCCTTTGACAGATACCGTGAACTACCCCGGCTTTATGGGGAGAATTGGTACACAACTCCGTCCCACCTGTTAGGATTTTCCCCAACCCATTACGTATTCATCGAGCGAGCTGGACCTAATGCCAATGGTCGCTGTCTGACTATGAGGGGCATGGATATCACAGAGCGGATGTGGCCAGTGCATCGCTGGATCCAAAAAACAGTTGATGATATAACGCAAGGGCAGAGCGTTGTCACAATCGGCATCGGTGATGGCGGAAACGAGATTGGTATGGGCAAGATCGACCCCAAACTTGTGGCCAGCAGTATCCCCAAGGGAGCAGAAATTCATTGCTGCGTGGCCACCGACTACTTGATTGTCGCGGGAGTAAGTAATTGGGGAAGCTACGCATTGGCCGCGGGCTTGTTTCTTCTTCGGGGCCAACGTCCCCCTGTTATGTTGTTCGACCCGCAACAGGAATATCATCTCCTGGAAATACTGGTCCGTGAAGGGGGGTTGGTGGACGGCGTCACAGGTCAGAGATCAGTGAGTGTGGATGGTTTAGCTTGGGGGGAGTATATCCAACCGCTCGTCCGGATCCGAGAGGTAATGCGATGGTGACGTCCTACGACCACCTAAGAGCTACGGGTGCAGCAGTCCGGCTCGCATGTCGCCGTGGAGAACTGTGCCAACCGACCAGTGGTTTAGCCCTGGGATATGTACAAGCCAATCTGGTCATTCTGCCCAAAGATTGGGCCTTCGACTTTCTGCTTTTTTGCCAGCGTAATCCACGGCCCTGTCCAATCCTGGAGGTCACCGACCCCGGTGATCCTGAAGCCCGTCAGGTGGCACCCGGCAGTGATCTCCGTACCGATCTGCCGGCCTATCGCATCTGGGAGAAAGGAGAATGTATTGCGGAAGTCCAGGATATTTCCGCCTTTTGGAGGGATGATTTGGTGGCCTTTCTACTAGGTTGCTCCTTCACCTTCGAAGCGGCATTACTGCAAGCGGGGCTGCGTATTCGACACATCGAACTTGGACGCAATGTGCCCATGTTTCGCACCCAAATCCTATGTCATCCGGCGGGACGCTTCAGCGGCCCCTTAGTAGTTTCGATGCGGCCCTTTCCTCTCCAACAAGTCGTTCGGGTCATTCAGATCACCAGGCGTTATCCACGCGCTCATGGTGCACCGGTTCATCTCGGAAACCCCGCTGAGATTGGCATTACCGACATTCACCACCCCGATTATGGTGACCCTGTCCCGATCGAGCCAAACGAAGTTCCGCTGTTCTGGGCCTGTGGTGTTACTCCTCAGGCGGCTTTGTCACAAGCTTGTCCACCGTTTGCTATCACTCACAAACCGGGGCATATGTTTGTGACCGACCTTCTCGATAGTCAGCTCGACGAATGCTAGCATAGCAAGGTGGAAACCAGAGTCAACGAAATCGATCTCAGGAGGAAAGCCGTTCCATTCCAGCCACGAAACTGGCATTCCAGCCATATGCCACCTTCCTTCCCCACTATGAAACAGCGTGTTCTTGTCTCGTGGAGTAGCGGCAAAGATTCCGCCTGGATGCTCCATGTCCTGCGACAACGGGATGATGTGGAAGTTGTGGGTTTACTGACCACAATCAATGAAACATTTGGTCGAGTGGCCATGCATGGCGTCAGACGGGAAATATTACAGGCCCAGGCGCTTGCCGTCGGTTTGCCTCTTTGGGAAGTCCCTCTACCTTGGCCGTGTACCAATGCCGATTACGAGCTACGCATGCACCGGTGGCTGATGAAGGCGAAGCAGGCCGGAATTACAGCGGTCGCGTTTGGTGATCTCTTCTTAGAAGATGTGCGAGCCTACCGGGAGCAACAATTGGCATCAACGGGTATCATCCCGCTGTTCCCCCTGTGGGGAAAACCCCAGGACACGGCAACCCTAGCGGAAACTATGCTGTCGGCTGGACTGCGAGCGGTTGTGGTTTGTGTTGACCCCCGAAAACTGTCCCCACCGCAACGCTGGGCTGGCCGATGGTATTCCCAGCAATTTCTTCAGGAATTACCGCATGATGTGGATCCCTGCGGTGAACGAGGGGAGTTTCATACCTTATGCGTATCTGGACCGATGTTCCGCTATGGCTTGACCATCACTCTTGGTGCGATGGTCGAGCGAGATGGCTTTTATTTTGTCGATACTCAATTGGCGACGGAGCCAAAAAATGCAGAGGGACATCGCTAAAGAGAATGGATCGTGCTTATGGAGGAAAGAGGACGGATTGTGCTTTTTACTGCGGTATTGTTAACGAGGTAGGGTGGATCGTACTGTGAACTCAAGTGAGTATGAAGGTAGAGCGGCGGGTTGAGGTCGTGGAAAATCAAGGAACCCCGACTGTGGGCCAAGTCGGGGTTCAGTTTGGGTTATAAGGTGCCGGCGATGACCTACTCTCGCCCTGGACGGACTACCATCGGCCCCTAAGCGTTTCACGGCCGTGTTCGGAATGGGAACGGGTGTTTCCGCTAGGGTATGGTCACCGGCATAGTCTCGGTGTTTAGTGTAGGGGGAGTTTGTTAGGTGTAGGTTTATGGTTTATCTGGTAGGGGAAGGACACGAGGGAGCGAGCAATGCGGCCAAGCGATCGGCTGTTAGTACCGGTTAGCTGAGTGCATTGCTGCACTTACACGTCCGGCCTATCGACCTGGTCGTCTTCCAGGAGCCTTCGCCTTTCGGGCAGGAAACCTGATCTTGGGGGAGGTTTCACGCTTATATGCTTTCAGCGTTTATCCCGTCCACACGTGGCTACCCAGCGGTGCCGCTAGCGCGACAACTGGCACACCAGAGGTGTGTCCCTCCCAGTCCTCTCGTACTAGGGAGAAAGCCCCTCAAGTTTCCTCCGCCCACAGCAGATAGGGACCGACCTGTCTCACGACGGTCTAAACCCAGCTCACGTACCGCTTTCATCGGCGAACAGCCGAACCCTTGGGAGCTTCTCCACCCCCAGGATGCGATGAGCCGACATCGAGGTGCCAAACCTCCTCGCCGCTATGGACGCTCAGAGGAGATAAGCCTGTTATCCCCGGAGTACCTTTTATCTGTTGAGCGATGGCCCTTCCATACGGAACCACCGGATCACTATGCCCGACTTTCGTCTCTGCTTGTCCCATCGGACTCGCAGTCAAGCACCCTTCTACCATTGCGCTCACTGCCCGATTGCCAACCGGGCTGAGGGTACCTTTGGACTCCTCCGTTACCTTTTAGGAGGAGATCGCCCCAATCAAACTGCCCACTTAGCACTGTCCTTGAGGCTGCACACCTCAAGTTAGAATTCAAGCACAGCAAGAGTGGTGTTTCATCGGTGGCTCCCCGGGACCCGAAAGTCCCGGTTCGTAGCCTCCCACTTACTCTACGCATGCTGGGCCTAAACCCAATACCAAGCTGCAGTAAAGGTTCACGGGGTCTTTCCGTCTAGCTGCGGGTATGTCGCATCTTCACGACAACTACAATTTCACCGAGTCGCTCGTGGAGACAGTGCTCCAGTCGTTACGCCATTCATGCAGGTCGGAACTTACCCGACAAGGAATTTCGCTACCTTAGGACCGTCATAGTTACGGCCGCCGTTTACTGGAGCTTCGGTCGCGAGCTTCGCCTTGCGGCTAACCCGCTTCCTTAACTTACCAGCACCGGGCAGGCGTCAGTCTGTATACAGCGGCTTACGCCTTGGCACAGACCTGTGTTTTTAGTAAACAGTCGCCAGAGCCCTTTCACTGCGGCCCCACCGGAGTGGGGCACCCCTTCTCCCGAAGTTACGGGGTCAACTTGCAGAGTTCCTTCACGAGCGTTCTCTCGAGCGCCTGAGAATATTCATCCCGCCTACCTGTGTCGGTTTGTGGTACGGTTTCTCGCGCGGTTTTCTTGGCTGACCGCGGGCGGATATCGGGATCATAAACGCCCTGAGGCCATCTGTTCGGCCTGCACCACCGTAGGTCAGCGTCCCATACTGCGCGAGGAGCGCAGGAATATTAACCTGCTCCCCATCCCCTACGCCTTTCGGCCTCGGGTTAGGCACCGGCTAACCCTGGGCGGATGTACCTTCCCCAGGAAACCTTAGGCTTTCGGCGAACGGGATTCTCACCCGTTTTATCGTCTACTCATTCCGGCATATTCACTTGCATGCGCTCCACGGCTCGTTGTCCGTACCGCTTCGCCGCACATGCAACGCTCTCCTACCGCAGTCGTACGACTGCCCACCGCTTCGGCGACGTGCTTAGTCCCGTTCATTATCGGCGCAGGATCCCTCGACCAGTCCGCTATTACGCGTTGTTTAAATGGTGGCTGCTTCTAAGCCAACATCCTGGCTGTCTCAGGGATCCAACTTCCTTTCGCACTGAGCACGTCTTGGGGGCCTTAGCGGGTGATCTGGGTTGTTCCCCTCTCGACGATGAAGCTTATCCCCCACCGTCTAACTGCCCGGACTTGGTACCGTGGTATTCGGAGTTTGGCTCCGACAGGTAGCCGGGTAGGCCCCCGTTCGGAATCAGTCGCTCTACCCCCACGGCCAACTATCCGGACGCTAACCCTAAAGTTATTTCGGAGAGAACGAGCTATCTCCACGTTTGGTTAGACTTTCACTCCTCCACACAGCTCATCCCCTAGTTTTTCAACACTAGTGGGTTCGGCCCTCCATGAGGTGTTACCCCCACTTCAGCCTGGCCATGTGTAGGTCACGTGGTTTCGCGTCTACCGCACCCAACTTTACGCCCTTGTCAGACTCGCTTTCGCTACGGCTACGGGCCAGAGGCCCTTAACCTTGCTGGATACGGTAAGTCGCCGGATCATTATGCAAAAGGCACGCCGTCAGGCAATTCCCCTTACGGGGCATAGCCCTCCGACCGCTTGTAGGCATGTGGTTTCAGGTTCACTATCCTCCCCTTGCGGGGTTCTTCCCATCTTTCGCTCACGCTACTGGTTCGCTATCGGTCGCCAGAGAGTACTTAGCCTTGGGAGATGGTCCTCCCGGATTCAGACCCACTTCCACGTGATGGGTCCTACTCAGGATCCCGCTCGGCCCGCATCCCTGTCGCGTACGGGACTTTCACCCTCTCTGGTCGGACATTCCAGACCGTTCTGCTAGGGACTTGGGTCCTAAATGCGGTCCTACAACCCCACGGGGTTGCCCCCGTGGTTTGGGCTGGTCCGCTTTCGCTCGCCGCTACTTACGGAGTCGAGGTTTCTTTCTTTTCCTCCAGGTACTGAGATGTTTCAGTTCCCTGGGTTTGCTCGGGGATCCCGGGATCAACGCTCGTTGACAGCTCCCCCGGGCTTATCGCAGTCTTCCACGCCCTTTCGCCTTCTGGCGCCGAGACATCCCCCACACGCCCTTACTAGCTTGGCCGCATCGCTCATTCCCTCGTAGGGACACTTCGCCCTGCCGAGAGAGATGCGTGCGACCGAACCTCTGCTTGGGAAGAATAGCCAGAGGTTTCTCGCTCGCTTCTCAGGCTCGTGTCGTGCAGCAAACCGTCTCGGTCCTGGAGTGGCGTTTTTATGGTTGCACTTCCAGAAACCTTCCGGTTGCTTGGATGCTCTTCTGCCCTACCAGATTTTCAAACAACTACCCCTACAGTTTCACCGCTGTCGGGTCCCACTTTTGGGATTGATTAGTTTATCCCGGCGGCTTGCTGCTGTCCACACTTTTTTTGAACTTTTTATGCCGCCGGTGTGGAAATCTTAGGCACTCGAATTTCGAGTGTCAAGGAGCTGTACCCATTTTTTTCTCCGAACCCTCACAACGCCCTCTCAGTCGGTAGCTGTATCCCGGCGAGTAGTCGGCAGTTGTATCGCGAAGAGAAGAGGGCAGAGGGGTATCCCCCGATTTTCTTGGGGTGCAGATGCACAGTAAATTCGAAGGTCTTGCTAGATTTGGAGGGCAATTGTGCTGAAAATCCCCTCGCTCTGGACCGAGGGTCGGTCACGATGGCTGGTCCGAGACTTCGGAATCGCCGCCGGACACCCCAGAACATCTTGGTACACCCGGGCAGGGCTGTTCGTTGTTTCCAACTGGAAAAACCTGCACGAAAATGATTACGCCGACATGAAGTTATCTATGTTCCAACACCAAACAGCCCTGGAGAAGAGGATTGTGTCCACCGCCGATCTTACTAAGCAACTTGAGATATCTCTGTAACCGTTCCTCTATTCCAAGCGGAAAAAACAGCTGGGGATAGATTTCAGCAGGTTCGACAACACTGACTATCCCTAAATCCCTCCGCCGTGACCAACCATCGGACACCTCACCGGGAAACTATTAGTGCTCTGTCAATCATCACAATAATGAGGCTATCCTTATAAGAGCGAGACATTCCTTCGGGAGGGCCGGTGTGGACTAACGACGCGGAACCGATAATTCGTGGGGGGTAACTGGCACTTCATCACGGCGAATGCTCGCTCCAAAA
>Ga0209691_1002019_pt1 | contig 11105 bp, 6 predicted proteins | sample YNPMSBMetaG_FD_187120 | JGI IMG/M metagenome (GOLD analysis project Ga0209691, IMG submission 187120) | Anoxygenic and chlorotrophic microbial mat microbial communities from Yellowstone National Park, USA - YNP MS-B MetaG (SPAdes) (version 2) ... | reverse complement strand
GGCAGACGGGAGGCGGCTTGCCGCCTTTCCGGTTCAGGTGCTTGAGCAAGAAGCAGTTTTATGTGGCCAGTGCTTACCGTTTGGGGGCGCTGTGCAAAAATCTTTGATGCCGAAAGGCGTTGATCACACGTATCTGGCGTCGCCAAGCGTAATGGCGACTACGGTGCAAAAATCTTTGATGCCGAAAGGCGTTGATCACGGCTAAAGCAGGCGTTAGCGCAAGTACAGGACGGCGGTGCAAAAATCTTTGATGCCGAAAGGCGTTGATCACCTTTCCGTTCGGCTGTCGGACAACGGGGAAGCAGAGAACGTGCAAAAATCTTTGATGCCGAAAGGCGTTGATCACCCGTCACCGGCCGAAGTGTGGTCTTATTCCTTTGCCGACTTGTGCAAAAATCTTTGATGCCGAAAGGCGTTGATCACCGCTTTTGTTTCCTTGCAGCCCGCTTCCCCGTACGTGCAAAAATCTTTGATGCCGAAAGGCGTTGATCACTTCGACTTTTCGCAAGGAGAATTTGTCGCACGCATCAAGTGCAAAAATCTTTGATGCCGAAAGGCGTTGATCACAAGACTCTGAACCTGCTTGTCGGTCCGAGCGGTGGTGCAAAAATCTTTGATGCCGAAAGGCGTTGATCACTAGGTCACGCGCCCAGGTATCCCACCAAAACCAACCGTGCAAAAATCTTTGATGCCGAAAGGCGTTGATCACCTCACCCACGTCAAGGAACTCATTGAGCAGAACCTCGTGCAAAAATCTTTGATGCCGAAAGGCGTTGATCACGTTGCTTGCGTCAAAATCAGGACGGCGGAAATTAAGTGCAAAAATCTTTGATGCCGAAAGGCGTTGATCACCACGACGGTAAATTGCCGGGCACAAATTTTGCGTCCGAGTGCAAAAATCTTTGATGCCGAAAGGCGTTGATCACATCTTGGGACCGACGCACCAAGGGCGTAGCGTGTTTGTGCAAAAATCTTTGATGCCGAAAGGCGTTGATCACCTGACAAGCCTGCAATACGTCACTCCTGACGGCGAGAGTGCAAAAATCTTTGATGCCGAAAGGCGTTGATCACTTTACGCCTCGGCAAAGCTGGAGAAGGCACAAGAGTGCAAAAATCTTTGATGCCGAAAGGCGTTGATCACTAATCCCCGTTACGCTTGGCAACGCCAGACACGTCGTGTGCAAAAATCTTTGATGCCGAAAGGCGTTGATCACTACGATTATCTACCGCTAGGAATTGCTTATGGCTGAAGTGCAAAAATCTTTGATGCCGAAAGGCGTTGATCACGCGGTGTAATTGCACTCGGAAAGCGTTCCAACTCAAGTGCAAAAATCTTTGATGCCGAAAGGCGTTGATCACCGCGTCATCTCAAAGAGGCCTGGGAACACGCTATCGTGCAAAAATCTTTGATGCCGAAAGGCGTTGATCACTCGAGCGTGCGCAATACATCCTTGCCAAGCTTGATCGGGTGCAAAAATCTTTGATGCCGAAAGGCGTTGATCACACCTGCCCGCGCCTTGCCGTTTTGGTGTGCCCGTAGGTGCAAAAATCTTTGATGCCGAAAGGCGTTGATCACTCTGGGAGCCGCCTGACTTAGGAGTGGTTATCGCCAAAGTGCAAAAATCTTTGATGCCGAAAGGCGTTGATCACATCAAAAGTAGCTGCGAGCATTTTAGGGCGACTTTGTGCAAAAATCTTTGATGCCGAAAGGCGTTGATCACATCGTAGCGGGCTTCTTTGACGCCTTTTCGCATTACCTGTGCAAAAATCTTTGATGCCGAAAGGCGTTGATCACTTACACGACGTGTGGTTTTTCTGGGTATGCCCGGGGTGCAAAAATCTTTGATGCCGAAAGGCGTTGATCACCGCCAATCGGCGGAATCACGTCAATGGGCAGCCACTTGTGCAAAAATCTTTGATGCCGAAAGGCGTTGATCACCCGAACTGGATTTGTCTTTTCTCGACTTCAAGTTTGACGAGTGCAAAAATCTTTGATGCCGAAAGGCGTTGATCACTTGCGTTCGGCGATGGTATTCCGGCGGGCGCGTTCGGTGCAAAAATCTTTGATGCCGAAAGGCGTTGATCACGCGCGATTGCTGCCTGACGTTGACGGGCGCGTTTACACGGTGCAAAAATCTTTGATGCCGAAAGGCGTTGATCACGTTTCTTTACTCCACTTCTTCCTGCTACGTTTCCAGTGCAAAAATCTTTGATGCCGAAAGGCGTTGATCACCGCTGCCGGTGGGCAGGTCGATCACCGGGGGCCAGTTTCGTGTGCAAAAATCTTTGATGCCGAAAGGCGTTGATCACTCGAGCGTGCGCAATACATCCTTGCCAAGCTTGAGTGCAAAAATCTTTGATGCCGAAAGGCGTTGATCACCGCGCTCAGGAGCGCAAGCTGTCATTGATACCCTGCAGGTGCAAAAATCTTTGATGCCGAAAGGCGTTGATCACCGTTGGTACTGTTGGAACGGGACACTTCGGCTTTTGTTGGGTGCAAAAATCTTTGATGCCGAAAGGCGTTGATCACCGCTGTGGCTGGACGAGATGAGCGGCTGGCTGAAGTGCAAAAATCTTTGATGCCGAAAGGCGTTGATCACACTTCAGTGAAAATCTGTCTGTTCAGCAGATTGTCGAAGGTGCAAAAATCTTTGATGCCGAAAGGCGTTGATCACCGTTAGCCAAACTGTGCCCGACTTGCAGTGCTCCGCTCAAGTGCAAAAATCTTTGATGCCGAAAGGCGTTGATCACTCATCTGGTGGGGCGATCAACGCGAGGTGCGACGGGTGCAAAAATCTTTGATGCCGAAAGGCGTTGATCACTTTTTTATTCGCGCTTTGTCATTGGCGGGCGGCGGTGCAAAAATCTTTGATGCCGAAAGGCGTTGATCACTTTGACGTGCCACCGGCGGAAAAACTGACTCGCCGGTGCAAAAATCTTTGATGCCGAAAGGCGTTGATCACTTGGCTTTAGCGATGGCGTTCCAGCGGGCGCGTTGTGCAAAAATCTTTGATGCCGAAAGGCGTTGATCACAACATCCTTTGTATTCACCATTTGCGCAAGCTGGTGTGCAAAAATCTTTGATGCCGAAAGGCGTTGATCACCGCTCGATTTTTTGCAGGTTCATCAGGGTCTCGCTGGTGCAAAAATCTTTGATGCCGAAAGGCGTTGATCACCCTTGCTGGCGCTCCTCTATTCCACCTCTGCCGGGGGTGTGCAAAAATCTTTGATGCCGAAAGGCGTTGATCACATTTTGCTACGGCAGAGTTGTTACTGCCGTAGCGCAAAGTGCAAAAATCTTTGATGCCGAAAGGCGTTGATCACAGGATGGTGAGCCGATGGAGTCGGCTGTACTCGTAGTGCAAAAATCTTTGATGCCGAAAGGCGTTGATCACTTATCCAAACTACTTCACCGTTTTCCCACCAACGCAGGGTGCAAAAATCTTTGATGCCGAAAGGCGTTGATCACGCTCTGCGCCCTATCGCTGTTGCTTGCCCCCCCAGGTGCAAAAATCTTTGATGCCGAAAGGCGTTGATCACAACGGATTGGCGGAAGTTGGGGCGGTAAAAGAAGCGTGCAAAAATCTTTGATGCCGAAAGGCGTTGATCACAGATGTGCGGAAACCACTACGACATCTGGGTTGGTGTGCAAAAATCTTTGATGCCGAAAGGCGTTGATCACCAATGCAAATTTCGGCTAGGTATCAGTTATTTGCCGTGCAAAAATCTTTGATGCCGAAAGGCGTTGATCACAGTCTAGCGGCCTTTCTGGAAAGCCATGTCGGACAAGTGCAAAAATCTTTGATGCCGAAAGGCGTTGATCACATATGAGCGGCTGTACTTGCGAAGAAGTTAGGCAAAGTGCAAAAATCTTTGATGCCGAAAGGCGTTGATCACATAGCCCATCGGTCACGCTCTCCTAAGTGGCGCTTGTGCAAAAATCTTTGATGCCGAAAGGCGTTGATCACTATTCACAGCGAAGCGCAAATTGACGCGATTGCTGAAGTGCAAAAATCTTTGATGCCGAAAGGCGTTGATCACGGACGGTATCAAGTTTGAGTTTGCGCGCGGCGGCAAGTGCAAAAATCTTTGATGCCGAAAGGCGTTGATCACACGCGCCCAACCCTTCAGCCGCTACCTGGTTGGCAGGTGCAAAAATCTTTGATGCCGAAAGGCGTTGATCACTTTATCGCGTGCCGCAATCTCGTCAAGCCACGTCACCGTGCAAAAATCTTTGATGCCGAAAGGCGTTGATCACAGTTCCTGTAGCTCGTCTTGCTTATCGGATAACTCGTGCAAAAATCTTTGATGCCGAAAGGCGTTGATCACGCAATGACAATGGCGATCAAGGGAAACGGCATCAGGTGCAAAAATCTTTGATGCCGAAAGGCGTTGATCACCGGTGTTACGTGACTGGCTAAAGCCATGGGTAGTTGGGTGCAAAAATCTTTGATGCCGAAAGGCGTTGATCACGCCTAAAGGGAGAAAAAAAAGATGGAAGAGCGGGAAGTGCAAAAATCTTTGATGCCGAAAGGCGTTGATCACTGGGGGAAACAGCGGGTTCGGATCAGGGTGCGAACGCGTGCAAAAATCTTTGATGCCGAAAGGCGTTGATCACGCCAGACTTGGGCCGTTGTCAGGAAGAACGCCGAAGAGTGCAAAAATCTTTGATGCCGAAAGGCGTTGATCACTCGCCGGTGTGGTGGTGCGGCGGTACCGGAGTGACGGTGCAAAAATCTTTGATGCCGAAAGGCGTTGATCACATCAAAACCCGGGACAAGGAGGTTTTGGACGCGGTGTGCAAAAATCTTTGATGCCGAAAGGCGTTGATCACTCCAAGTGTATCCCGCTTGGTTGTGTCAGGTTGCCGTGCAAAAATCTTTGATGCCGAAAGGCGTTGATCACGAGCTAATTGGGGGGACCCATGTGCAAGTGGAGGCGGTGCAAAAATCTTTGATGCCGAAAGGCGTTGATCACGCCAAAGCCTACGTATATCAATCTTCTGGGCTGCCAAAGTGCAAAAATCTTTGATGCCGAAAGGCGTTGATCACATTTTCCGCTGGTTGGACAACGTTACGTCTACCCGTGTGCAAAAATCTTTGATGCCGAAAGGCGTTGATCACACGGTGAGCCTATCACCGGGTTGCAAGTGGTTGTCAGCGTACAAAAATCTTTGATGCCGAAAGGCGTTGATCACCCCGGCCAGAAAACCGGGCAGTCATTGCCTTACTTGTGCAAAAATCTTTGATGCCGAAAGGCGTTGATCACTGCCCCCTTGCTATCCCCTCTCCACCATCCCTGATTCCTTATTCACGCGCACGTATCGTCACTTGCAATGTTTCCCCTTCCGTTGCAATGGACACCCGCGCCCTTAGCCGATCAGCACAAGCGGATACCTGCCCGGCCGGCACGGTCACAGTCACATGCTCGCCATTGAGGCGCACGCTGCCACCAAACTCACGCGCCACAGTCACTACCTGGGCTAGCGCTATCCCCCGATCTGCTACCACCAGACGTAAGGTCGCTGCTCTGACCGAGGCAGCTACCTCTTGAGCATCGGCTGCCGAGCCCGGCTGCGCCTCAGAAGGCTCCTTCATTTCATCGCGGTTTCTGTTGGCGCGTGACCTCTCGGCAGTCCTAGCACCGGACAGACGCCCAGCCACATGCGGCGTAGCACCCATCTCTGGTGACGGGGACGTAGCCGAAGGATGGGATTTACGCTGCTCCGCCGTCATCGCTTCTACCTCATGCGCCACTTCATCTCCCGCTAACGGTGCACCCACAGCAGATGCTTGCTCCGCTTGTTCTCCTGCCGGAGCAGCTAGCGGCAAGGGCGCTGATGAGACCTTTGACTCTTGCGCGCCTTCCATCGCATCGGTCGAACCAGCCGGCGGCCCTAACCCCTTTGATTTCCTCTCCGGTGATCCAGCCTCCGGTGCAGACGGTTCCTTCTTCTGTGATGTAGCGTCAACCAGTGCCGCTTCGCCAGGCCAGACCGAAGGGGCAGTATCCTCTGGCTGGGCCGGCGCTGATCCCGGCTGCTTCGGACGTGCCGGCAGCTCTGAATCTTCAGACACCCGTGACTGCGCCATTTCGTCCGGCGCCGATGGGCCAAGGGCCCACCACAAACTACCCCCAACCAGCAACAACGCACATGCCGCTGCCCCAAACGCCCAGGCCGGCGAACGAACATTCCACCGCCAGGGCATCCACCCAGCCAACCACCATGCAGACTCTCCGGCCGACTGGTCAGACTTAGCCGCCGACGGCGACGTAGCAGGATGCCAGCCGGCGCGAGCCAGAATTGCCCTAGCCGACGGCCACTCAGTTGGCTCTGGTACGTCCCACTGCGTCCCTTCCAACCACTTGCGCGCCATTTGCAGTTCTTCCAACGCCTCCCGCGCTGCTGCAGAACGCGCCAGAAATTCGGCAACTTCTTGGCGGCGTGCCGGCGGCAGCTTACCGTCAAGGTAATCCTCAAATTCGCCATACAGTGGGTTGTCGAGGTCGTCAGGCGCAGATGACATAGTCGGCCCTTTACGTACGACGCAATCAGCAAACTGGTAGTCGCTGCTGATGGAAAAAGGTTCCAGTTGGCAGATTGAAGGCACTCAAAATTTTCGGTGCAACAACCCAAGCATGGTACAAAGCATAAACAACTACCGCCATTCAGCCGGTTATGAACAAACCCTTTCCTCGGCCATAGCTGTTTATACCACGATGTCTGAACTCGACGTGCTTCTGATGGCGCTCCACCGCTTTGCTTCTTCAGCCCCGTGTCGCCTCGCGCTAGCTACTGTCGTAAGTGTCACCGGCTCGTTTTATCGGCGTCCCGGAGCACGCATGCTCATTGCCGAAACAGGCGAAACAGTCGGTAACATCAGCGGAGGGTGTCTCGAAGCCGATCTCATCGAGCGGGCGCAAGCAGTTTTAGCAAGTGACAAACCCCAGTTGGTAACGTACGACATGCACGATGTTGCCGCCGATATAACTTGGGGAACAGCACTAGGTTGTGAAAGCAAAACCCTCATTTACATTGAGCCTTTCCATGTGCAGCAAGACCACCACCCGCTCGAATTGCTGGCTACGGCCCGCGCCACCGGCGAAGATGCCGCCATAGCCCACGTTTTCCAGGCCGAAGGTAAGTTCGCCGATTGTGTCGGCTTTCGTCTGTTACGCACTGCCACTTCCCTTGAAGCTGACTGCCCACCGGCCAAACCAAACGATTGGCTTCGGCAACTCCGTCTTGAATTACAAACATGCCTGTCTGAGCGCCGCTCGCGACAGATGGTCTACACAACGGAGCACGGCAGCCTGAGCGCCTTTATCGAATTCTTGCCGGCGCCACTCCGCTTGACCATTCTGGGCGCCGGCGATGACGCCATTCCACTGGCACAACTGGCCAGCCAACTTGGTTGGCATGTTACGGTGGCCGACTGGCGCCCGGCCCTAGCTACCCCAGAACGTTTTCCCGCTGCCCGGCAGCTCCTTGCCGTGCCAACGGTCCACGACATTCCACTGCGGGTACATGACTACGTTGTTGTGATGACTCATCACTACCCAAGTGACAAAGCCATTGTACGTCGCTTAGCCGAGGTTCGGCCGCGCTATGTCGGCTTGTTGGGTCCACGGCGGCGCACCGAACGACTGCTCGGCGAGCTGGCCGATGAAGGCTGTCATATCGATCCAGAGATTGTTGAAGGTTGGCACTTCCCGGTTGGCCTCGACCTCGGCGCTGAAACGCCCCTGGAAGTAGCAGTCTCCATCGTGGCTGAAATTCTGGCCGTTACCAACCGGCGCAACGGACAGTTTCTCCGCCGTCGGCAAGGCCCTATCCATACGCCCCTGCCAGAGTCGCCCGTTTTATCACGATGAACACGGCGTCCACAACCTTCCCCCCAGCTGCTATTCTGCTGGCCGGTGGTGCTGCACGGCGCATGGGCGGCCGTCCCAAGCTTTTGCTGTCCGTTGATGGCGAGTCGCTTCTCCAGCGCTCCCTGCGCCTGGCGCGTGCTGCCCAGGCAGACCCCATCATTGTTGTATTGGGCTGCCACGCCGGAAGCTACCGCGATCACCTCGCCGACAGTGGCCCCGAGGTTGTCATCATTGACAACCCAAAGTGGGTAGAAGGCATTGGCGCCTCACTGCGCTGTGGCGTTGCAGCGCTCCCGCCGAACCGCCCGCCAGAAACAACGTTCTTTGTTCTTGCGCCTGACCAACCGCTGGTGTCGGTCAACCAGCTCTACCAACTCCAGGCCGCTCTTTGCACCCATCCTGACGCTACGGCAGCCGCTTGCGCTTATGCTGGCACCCTTGGTGTACCGGTACTCTTCCGGTACCTCTGGCGACACCGACTACTTAGCGCACACGGCGATATCGGCGCTCGACGTTACCTGCTGGAATACCGCCACGAGGTGACGGCGTTGCCTTTTCCCGAGGGGGCATGCGACATTGACACCGACGAAGACTACGCCACTTTTCTGCGCCGGTAGCACCCACCACCCATGCCCCAGCCTACCGCTGATGTGCCGCCCTTGCGCCCTGGCTTGGTCATTGGCGACTACTGCCTTGACGCCCCGCTCAAAGCAGATGTTGGCGACGCCGCCTGGCGTGGGCAAAGCACGTTGGATCAGGCTGCTGTCCGCATTGATGTGTTCCAGGCCACGCCGGCCACAAGTCCCCTGACTCGCATGGCATTTGAGCTGGCCAAGCTCCCACCACATCCCCACCTGCTTCCTGTGTTGGATGTCCTAACAACGGCCAACCTGACGCTTGTTGTGAGTCCCTACGTGCCGGTGTCGCTAGCCGAGCGGTCGCGTCCGTTTGCGCCCGAAAAGGCCGTTCACACCGTCCAACAAATTCTGGCAGCGCTCCAGGTGTTGCATGAACACGGGCATGTACATGGGCAACTTGCTCCAAGTTATGTCGGAATTGAAGGCGAACAAGTCCGCCTGCGAGGCTACGGTTTCAGCTCCATCCGCCCCCGGTCAGCAGAGGCACTGCCCTATGTTTCCCCGCATGCCCTCGATGCCCCGCCAACCCCCCAGGACGATATTTGGTCTGCCGGCGTACTGCTCTTTGAGCTGTTGAGCGGTGATCTGCCCTTTCCCCACCAAAACCACGAGGAACTGCTCCTGGCCATCCGAACTCTCTATCCCGACCCACTTCCGCAAGGTCTCCCGGCGCGCCTGCGACATATCGTCTCCCGCGCCCTCGAACGCGATCGCCGACGGCAATACCCTACTGCCCACCAGATGGCCGAAGAACTGGCAACATGCGCCAAGGAAATTTCTCAGGAAAGTGCTGCACGCACGTCATCGCCGTCTTTGCGTCCCCTTACCGCTGCCCAGAGCGGGCCCTGGTCTGGACGCCCCACGGGACGCTGGGCACTTCTAGTTATCGGACTCATGAGTCTTCTAACCGTGACCGGTATCTGGCTGACCATCCGGCACTTTGAAAGTAAAGACCTGTGGCAGATGACCACGCGCGAGACCGTCGTCGCCCCGGTAGGTGGCGACTTTGCAACCATTTCAGAAGCTATCAACTCAGCCCAGATAGGCGCGCGCATTCTCGTGCGTCCGGGCGTGTACCGTGAAACCGTGGTCCTGACAAAAAACGTTGAACTCGCCGCCGACGGCCCGGCAGGTAGTGTCATTATTGCCACACAGGATGCCCCTTGCCTGCGCCAAAACCTCGGCTCGCAAGTCGTGCGCGGCTTGACGCTGTACAGCCACAATGCCCCGGCTGTGCAACTCAACGGCGGCGCACTGACGATTGAAGACAGCCAGATCACCACCGACAAAGGCGACAGCGTGACAGTAAAAGGTCTTGGGACACAGCTCGTCCTGCGCCACACCCGGTTGCATAACAGTCCAGGCAACGGTCTTGCCGCAACTGACAACGCCCGGCTGGAACTCGTCGAATGTGACATTATCGGACACGGCAGAGATGGCATCCGGCTTACCGGGCAAGCCCAACTCAGAGCGTACGACAGCCGCATTGCAGACAACCGGCAGGCCGGCGTCCGCGCGCTCGATCAGGCGACTGCCCAGCTTGAACGGTGTACGCTAGAACGTAACGGCCAGGCAACGGACGGCAACGTAACCCTAGGGGCGCCCACCGGGAGCACGCAACTCCAGCCCGGATTTTTGAGAAAGGGCCTTCCAGGCAGCTAGTTGTGCGCCACACTCGTTACCGGCAAACTGAACCGGCAAACTGACTACCTGCCAATCCACACATAAGGTTCGACACATCTGTTCAGCGTGCCACTTCGCTTACGCACGCCGCGCGACTTACGCAAGCCGCGCGCAACCAGATCGCCCTAAGCCAGCAAGCACACTGTACGAACGTGCCCAAGCGTACAGCCGAGCACATTGTGCAGGCGAATACCCAACTGCTCGATACATACGGTTCCCCAATCCAATGGAGACCATCCAAGAGGTGCTTCTCACTTTACGGCCGTTGCTGACCAAAAAGCCACCTATCTGCACAAGCAAGCTTAGAAGATGCGCGCGGAGATGCAACGCTTTGTATGAAACGCAACATCGAAACCTACAACGAGAAAGGTTTTCCCTCAAAAAGGAGGAAAATGTACGATGAAATACTTCCTGCGCCTAACCGTCTGGGGGTTTCTCCTAGGCACCTTAGTGGCCTCAGCTTTTGCACAGCAAAGAGCACAAAGGCCCATCACTCCACGCGCTCGCCCGGCCGTGCTTGATGGGGCCGTAGCGATCATATCCTGGGATGAACGACACAACCAAACGGCTGAGAAGTTGGGCCAGACCCTTAAGCCCGTAGTGGACGCGATCGTCTCGGGCGCGACGCTCTCTAGATCAGATGCCGCCCGAATCGCTCAGTCGCCAGAGGAAGTCCAGAGGCTACAAGCATTCCTCACGAACGTGATCCAAGAAAGCCGTTGGTCGCAAAGGCTCAAAATATGGGTCAATGCGCAAGATGTAAGTAGCGGGGGAACGCAGAAACAAGACAACAAATGTCCAATTTGCGGCTCTAATACCCATGGGTTTTGCTATCGCTATTTGGATTACGAGAAAGTAGAGCTTGAGGAATTCCCTATTGATGATCCTGAATTGAGCTGCCTTTGCTTA
>Ga0209691_1002018_pt1 | contig 11108 bp, 11 predicted proteins | sample YNPMSBMetaG_FD_187120 | JGI IMG/M metagenome (GOLD analysis project Ga0209691, IMG submission 187120) | Anoxygenic and chlorotrophic microbial mat microbial communities from Yellowstone National Park, USA - YNP MS-B MetaG (SPAdes) (version 2) ... | reverse complement strand
CACCTAAAGGCCGTGAACAGGGGACGTTCAGGCAAGCCGCTTAGGTCTGTTTGAGCATCCGCGAAGTATAAAACCGACCACTTTTAAAGGGGAACCCAACCCCTTTAGGGGTGGGAGGATGTCAGAGACTCTACTTCCACGGTGATGGGTAGCTGAGAAAGTATGAAAAGAAAACGTGTGGTCTCCGCTTCTTTCAACCGACCCCGTCGTTCCGCTACCACCAGTGCGTTTCCCACTTCAAGGAACCAGATTGAAGGGACCACCGCGTTTCCCTGAGCTAAAAACTCCAGCACCCCCTCGGTGTACGGGTTGGTTTCATCCTCAAACACCCATGCTACCGCTATCGAAGCATCGATAACCAGACTAACCTCAGCGGACATAAAGTCCTTCCTCGATAAGCTCCCTTATAGAAAAGGGTTTCAGGGTACGTCCTTTGCGAAACTCACGAATCATTGCGATAACTTTCTGGGGATCGCTTCTTGCTTGAACACCAGAAAGCATCGCTACGGGCACACCGTTTTTGGTGATGATAATCTGTTCACCTTTTCTGGCTCTTTCCAGAAGCTCAGCAAATTTTGTTTTTGCTTCATACGCTCCTATTGTGGTCATACTGACCCCCCGAAATTCACGACCAGTCTACAACCAGTTTACAGTAACCTCTCGCAAATTGCAACTTCATTTACGTCACCCTGAACACCACCCCTACGTCACCCTGAACACCACCCCTACGTCACCCTGAACACCACCCCTACGTCACCCTGAACATCACTTTTGCGTCACCCTGAACTTGTTTCAGGGTCTCGTCTTTGCTTATACGTCACCCTGAACTTGTTTCAGGGTCTCTTATTGAAAACCCCGAGATGCTGAATCGAGTTCAGCATGACGGGGTAGTAGCGTCACCCTGAACTTGTTTCAGGGTCTCGTTTTTGCTTATACGTCACCCTGAATTTATTTCAGGGTCTCTCTTTTCACCCTCTACGTTTCAGAGTCTCGTTTTTCTCTCTACGTCACCCTGAACTTGTTTCAGGGTCTCGTCTTTTTCTATGCGTCACCCTGAATTTATTTCAGGGTCTCTCTTTTCACCCTCTACGTTTCAGAGTCTCGTTTTTTTCTATGCGTCACCCTGAATTTATTTCAGGGTCTCGTTTTTGCTTATACGTCACCCTGAACTTGTTTCAGGGTCTCGTCTTTAAACCCCCGAGATGCTGAATCAAGTTCAGCATGACGAAGTGGTGGGATGCTGAATCAAGTTCAGCATGACGAAGTGGTGGGATGCTGAATCAAGTTCAGCATGACGGAGTAGTAGCGGTGTCACCCTGAATACCGCCTATACGTCACCTTGGCCCTCGAAGAAACTCCCTCATTCGGTTTTTCGTAGCCGCTATAATCCGTTCGCTACTTCGGGGTTGTAAAAGCAACACCAGAAGCGCATAAACCGCTGTCCCCGCGCCAACCGTCCCCAGATACCCCAGGGGATAAGCGCTCAGAGGACGGAGGAGAAGAATAATCACTCCCATCCCCCCACAAGCCAGGAGAATTTTCCCCAGGTTATAAAGGAGGATTCGCCCTTCTATCCCCTTCATTCTTCGCCGTAAAATTTCGAGGAGCACCAGGAACATAAAAATAGCGCTCAAAGAGGTAGCCAGAGCTAACCCTCTATGCGCAAGGTAGCGCACGAAAACTGCATTCAGCACAATGTTGAGCGCTAACCCCACCACACCCACTTTCACCGGGGTCTGTGTGTCCTGAAAGGCGAAGAACACCCGCCCTACCACATCGAGGGAAGCGGTGGCAAAAAGCCCCAAAAGGTAGAAAGAGAGGGACTGAGCGGTCACCACGGTTGCTCGGATATCAAAAGCACCCCGCTCAAAAAGAAAGCGCACCGTCTCTTCCGAGAGAAGGAAAAGTCCTACCGTCGCGGGGAGGATGAAGAGCCAGAGGGTTTCTAAAGAGCGCGAAAAGAGGTTTCGCAGAGGTTCCATTTTCTTTTCTGCCGAATAGGAAGAGAGGGTGGGGTAAATCGACTGGGAAATAGCTACGGCGAAGAGCCCGGTCGGAATTTCCTTCACCCTCACTGCAAAGCCCAGCGCCGCAATGGTGCCCACCGGAAGAAGTGAGGCGAAAATCCGGTCCACAATGAGGTTGAGGTACCCCACTCCGGTGCCCAGAAGAATCGGCACCATGAGTTTCCACGCTCTCTTGAGCATAGGGTGAGAGAGGGAAAAGTGAATTTTTCCCTGGGGCCAGAGTTTCCGGAGGAAAAGAGCAAGGATAAGAAACTGCACCAGGCTTCCTGTGAGGTTCCCCAGGCTCAAACTCCACACCGGAGACTTCTGAGCGAAAACGAGAAAAGCAATGAGACACACATTGGATAGAAGGCCGGTTAAAGCTGGGAGGGTGAAGATACGGTACGACTGCACAATCCCGGTAAAAATCCCCAGCATTCCCAAAAAGAAAAGCGAAGGGAGCATAATCGAACTCATCGAAAGCGCCAGGGTAAAACGTTCTCCCGAAAATCCCGGAGCTACAAGACGCAAAAAATACGGCGAAACCCAGTACGCCCCTCCCAGGGCACAGAGAAGGTAGACCATGGAGGTCCCGAGAACCGCTCCCGCTCCTTCCCAGGCTTTTTCCTCTCCTCTGGTGTGTCGCTCTTCCACGAAAAGGGGGATAAAAACCGTGGTGAGCGCCCCACCGATCAGTCCTGCGATGGTTGCCGGGAGAATCTGGGCCACAAGGTAACTATCGGTGATAGCTTGGGCTCCAAAAAGCTGTGCGATAAGCACCTCCCGCACAAAACCCAGGATGCGACTTAGGAAATTCGCCAAAAAAACAATGAGCGTGGCTCGAGCAATACTTTCCTGGATAAGCTTCATAGGGTATATTATAGTATAGAGGGAACAAAGAAAACCAAAGAGACGTAAACTTCCATGGGGAGTAAGTTCTTTCCTGTGAAATGGGGAGATGATGATTGCATTTCCTTAAGAAATTTTCTTGGAGAGTAAAGTTTGCTCTGGATGGTTTGCGATACTATCCTCGGTCGTTTCTCGATAGCGATTTCTGGAGAATTGTTCTTCGCTCTTCGAGTTCCTACGATTCTCTCCCCTTTTCTCCTCAGAAAATCTATAAACCATTCGTGGAAAAGTTGGTCGCTCTTTTCTTTCGAAAGGAGGGTTTTTTCGAATTTCCCATTGACTATTATGGGAAGAAGTTCACCCTTCGTCTCTTTTCAAAGGAAGAAATGCATGGGGAGGTTTCAAGGCAATTTTTGGAGCTTTTGTTTCCCTATATGGTTGGAGAAGCGAAAAAGAAAATCCTGCAAGAGGCTACGGAGATCTCAAGATGGTCCTTTCCGGGCATGTTCTGGGAAATAAACCGTTCGCAATTTCACTTTCTGTATTTCTTTCCCAAAGTTCGTCACCTTTTCTGGCCCCTTGACGGGGAATACGATAATGAGAAAACCTACCTCCGTAGCGGTGATGGAGTTTTCGATATTGGAGCGTGTATGGGTGTTTTTTCGTGTCTCGCCGGTTTGGCGACTGGAGAAGAAGGGAGGGTTTATGCGTTTGAGCCGCTCAAAGAGTGGGCTTCGCTTCTCCGGATGAATATTGCTCTGAATAATCTTCATAACGTGACTGTGGTGGAAGAAGCTCTGGGGGACTCTCCCGGTACAGTCCGAATGGAAGGTATAACGATTGTTGATGGGGCTGGAGATATCCCCGTGACAACGATTGATACATTCGTTCGAGAACAGGGAATAGAAAGGATTGATTTCCTCAAGATGGATGTAGAGGGTTTTGAGCGCAAAGTCCTTTTGGGGGGAAAAGAGTCTCTGAGCAGGTTTCAACCGCGGATGGGTATTTGCATCTACCATTTACCTGATGACCCGGAGGTTTTGAGGAGGATAATTCTCGATATCAACCCCCATTACCGTATCGAAAGGAATTCCACCGGTAAGAAATTTCTGGTATATTAAGAGAGTGAATAACCAGGACGAAAGGAAGAAAAACAGTGAATTCAGCCAGCCCATTCAAGAAAATAGCCTGGAGGCTGAATCTCCTCCAGAAAGCACTTTCCTCCCCTCTTGAAACCGACTGGGGTGGGGTGTTGCGGGAAATCTTTTCTTCGCATTCCCAGAATCTACCCCAGCCGTACCTTCTTCGCGAAGAAAATGGTTTGGGGTGCTACCAGGTGAAAGAGCGGGAAGTGTGGTTCCCCCTAAGTTTCGACCCTTCTTTTCTGGGTTCTGTGTATGAAGAAATATTTGTGCAGAAAGTTTACGAATGCGGTGACTGCCGGATTCACCCCGGGGAGTGGGTGGTGGATGCCGGAGCGTGTGAGGGGTTCTTTTCGCTCTATGCGCTGGAGCGGGGAGCGAATGTCCTGGCGTTTGAACCGGTTCCTGAAATTGCTGGGGCTCTGGAGAGAACCCTCAAGAAGTATATTGAAGCGGGAAGAGCAAAAGTTTTTCCCTTCGGACTGGGCAGAGAGAGGGAGGAGAAAACGATATTTATTTACTCAATTAGCCCTCTTGCAAACACTCTAAGTCAGCATCTTGTTGAATTACACAGTGAGCGGGAAATAAAAGTGAATCGAGAGGAACAAGTTCTGATTACCCCCTTAGATGAAGTGGTTTGTAATCTCAATTTTCCCATCTCTTTCCTCAAAGCTGATGTGGAAGGTTCCGAGCGGGAACTCCTCTTGGGCGCTCGGGAAACCATCCGCCGCTCCAAACCCCGCCTCTCGATATGCACCTATCATCTCCCCGATGACTGGCGGGAAATCCCCCGCATGGTGCGAAGCTTCAGGATGGGGTACAGGATAAAGTTCAGCGTACTTTTTGACCATATGTATGGGTGGTGAGGGGATGGAAAGAGCTTATTCTACCACTAAGGAAATCGGGATGGCAGACGATTTTTTAACCGGTAGAAAGGGAGGGCTGGGTTGAATGGCTACGGTGTGGGAAGCGATTTTTAAGGGAATTCGTAGGCCGTATAAATTGCTACAAGTAACCTTGGGGTTTGCACACCTTGGCTTAAGCCCCTTTAGGTTGCTTTTTTATATGGTTGAATTGCAGGGTGACAAATCTTTTTGGTTCTACGTGAAAGACCGAATAGCACAGGCGATGAATACAGTCAATGATCCCCGGTTAGGGGAATGGATAGTTGGTAGTCCAAGCGAAATGATTTACCCAATAATCAGATTGGTTAAGCCTGAAATAGTAATTGAGACAGGGGTAGGACCGGGGGGAGTAGTGCTTTAATTCTCAATGCACTTAATCGCAATAAAAAGGGGCACCTGTACAGTATTGATTTACCCGGACATGATGCTCTTGTTTATCCCAAAATGGGGCGTTATTACAATATTCATGTGCCGCCTGGTTATGAGGTTGGTTGGCTTGTGCCTGAGAAAATGCGTAACAGGTGGACATTGATTTTGGGTGACTCAAAAAAGGAGTTACCCAAATTGTTAAATAGTTTTGATGTGGTTGACGTCTTTTTCCACGATAGTCTTCACACGGAGGAACACATCTTGTTTGAGTTGGAAAGTGTGTTCCCGAAACTGAGGAGGGGCGGTTATCTATTGGCTGATGATGTGAATGAGTATTGGAGCTTGGCCTTTGTTGATTTTTGTAAAAAGCATCGACTTCCGTGTTTTGTGTTCGGTAGTCAACTAGGGATTGCAAAGAAAGAGTAGAACCTTAAAAATGAAGGTTATGAAAGTCCTCATCATTGGTGCTGGAATAACCGGTATCGTTCTGGCGGAGCGCTTCGCAAGTACAGGAGCGCAAGTCCTGCTTGTCGAGAAGCGCCACCATATTGGGGGAACCTGTTACGACTTTGCAGATGAGAATGGGATTTTTGTTCACCGGTACGGCCCCCACATCGTGCACACCCACTACAAAGAAGTCTGGGATTACCTTTCCCTGTTTACCGAGTGGATTTACTACCAGCACAGGGTGCTTGGTTTCATCGACGGCCAGTTTGTTCCGATTCCTTTTAACCTGAACACCCTGCACATGCTTTTTCCCCGGAGGCTAGCCGAAAAAATAGAGAAAAAACTTATAAAGGGGTTTGGCCTGGGGAAAAGCATAAGTATCCTGGACCTTCGAAAAACCGAAGACCAGGATTTACGGTTTTTAGCCGATTTCGTTTACGAAAAGGTGTTTTTGAATTATACACTGAAACAGTGGGGTTTGAAGCCTGAAGAGCTCGACCCATCGGTAACGGGGAGGGTACCGGTAGTTATTTCTCGGGATGACAGGTATTTCCAGGACCCTTATCAGGGAATACCTCGGGAGGGTTATACGAAGATGTTTGAAAAAATGCTCGAGCACCCTAACATTCAGGTCGAGCTGAATACGGATTTTTTTGCGATAAAGGATAAACTGCAGTATGACCTCCTTTTCTATACCGGTCCTATCGACGAATTTTTCGAATACAAGTTCGGAAAGTTAGCTTATCGCTGCGTGGAGATGCGCTTTTCCACTTTCAACCTCGAATCCTACCAGCCGGTAGCTGTGGTGAACTATCCAAACGACTACGACTTCACCAGAATAACAGAATTTAAAAAGTTCACGAGAAGCAACACTCCTCGCACAACGATTGGTATAGAGTACCCTGGGGAGAGTGGCTTTCCCGCCTGGCCTTTTCTGGATGAGCGGAACAAGCAGATTTTCGAAGAGTACCGCAGAGAAGCCGAGAGACTTAAAAAGGAGAACATATACTTTGTCGGCCGCTTAGCTGAGTACCGATACTATGACATGGATGATGCGGTTAAAAGAGCTCTGGATGTGTTGACGGAGGTGATTGGGAGTGTCCAATAGGGTCTGTGCAGTGGTGGTAACGTATAACCGTAAGAATCTGCTCCTTCAGTGCCTTGAGGCCCTGCGAAAGCAGACTCGTCCCCTTGAGGGGATGGTTATTGTTGATAATGCCTCCACCGATGGTACACCAAAAGCCCTTCTCGATAGCGGCTATATCAGAGAGCTTCCCCCTACCGGCATTTCTGAATCCTGGGAGTACGAGCACAAAATCAGAAATTTCCACGACGGAAGCACCCTAAAGGTACATTACGTGCGTATGCCTCAAAATACCGGTGGTGCCGGTGGATTTCATGAAGGAATGAAGCGAGCGTATGAAAAGGGCTATGACTGGATTTGGGTGATGGATGACGATGTGAAACCTGACGACGCTTGTCTTGAGAAAATGTTATCGTACCAAGGTAAAGCTTCGGTCATCGTGCCAGTCAGGCTTTCTCTTGTCGGGGAATTAGAAGAGTGCGCGGCGTTAGAATACGATCTTTCTCGGTTTTTTATCAGAGATCCAAGAAGGTTCAGTGTAAAGCAAGCTTATATTTGTTGGCGGAATTTACCAGAGATACTTGAGGTGAAAGATTTCTCTTTTGAGGGACCCTTTTTCCACAGAAATGTTATAAAGAAGGTAGGATTTCCTCGCCCAGATTTTTTTATTCTCGCAGATGACACAGAGTATGCCCTGAGGATTACTTTAATTAGCAAGTCGAGAATAATACTTCTTAAGGAAGCAAAGATGTACAGGATGTTACCACCGAGGCTGGATTTTGAATACTGGCGATTATACTATTGTTTGCGCAACATGGCTTATATTCACAGGCTTTATGGTAAGACAGTTTTTGTTCGTCTAAAGCCCTGGTTTTGGTATCTTGGATCGATCGTTAAGAGAATCTTAAAGTTGCGCCCCGATTGGACGCGGTATAAAGTGACGATCTGCGCTTTATTTGATGCTTACTTCCTTAAGGAGCCTTTGCCCTTGAGGTATTTGCCTGGTTCTATTGAACAGAAACGAGCAGTTTCTCAGTGAAAAGGATAGGGGAAAATTTTGAGAAAAAGGCTTTAGATTTCTGAACTGATGACTGGCGGGAAATCCCCCGCATGGTGCGAAGCTTCAGGATGGGATACAGGATAAGGTTCAGCGTACTTTTTGACCATATGTATGGGTGGTGAGGGAATGGGCGATTATCCATTGGTTTCGGTCATCCTCCCGGTTTACAACCGGGAGAAATACCTTGCAACGGCCATTGAGTCGGTTCTCCAGCAGACCTATGGCAATCTGGAGCTCCTGATTGTTGACGATGGGTCGAAAGATCGCTCGCCGGAGATTATCAAGGAGTACGCTGCAAAGGACAGAAGGGTTCGTTTTGTTCTCCATGAGGAGAACCGTGGGGTTTCTGCGGCACGGAATACCGCGCTTTCCATGGCTCAAGGAGAGTGGATTGCCCTTATTGACTCTGACGATGCCTGGCATCCAGAGCGACTGGAGAAACTTCTTGGGATCGTGAGTGAGGAAGAAAGAGTTTTTGTTTCCGACGACCTGCTGCTATGCTTTGACCGTGATGGGGAGCTTGTCCCATGGAGGAGGTTGCTTCCCTCCCATGGGATAAAGTTCTCAGTCTCGAAAAACCATTGCCTGGATATCGATTTACAAGTGTTTCTTCGAAAGAAAGCCCCAACTATACAACCTCTTTTCCCTGCTCGTGTTGTAGCTGGATTTGGTCTTCGATTCACGGAGGGTTGCCATTTTGCGGAGGATTTTGAGTTTTTCTGCCACCTTTTTCGAGTGGGGCTGAAGCTTCGCATTTTCCCAGAGCCTCTTTATTTTTTACGTTTAACCCCAGTCTTGCTCACCACAAAGGAGAGTATGTTAAAGAACTTTGACCACATTTTCGGGGTCTACGAGCGACTTCTTGTACATCCTGGCTTTTCTCTGGAGGAGAAGAAGCTCCTTGCTTCACTTAAGGAACGGTTTCAGAGAGACAGAATCTACCTTCTTTTCACTTGGAATCTCGAAAGGGGAGCCTACAAAGAAGCGCTTCGGGTGGCCTGTCGTTCTCCTTATGTTATCTCCAGGCTTTTCTTGAGTTTGCCCCGCTCGTTGAGGTACATGCTCTCGGCAAAGATAAAGGGTGGGGTGGTGAAATCATGAGCGAGGTCTCCCTGCCCCGTGTCTCCTTTTTCATTCCCCACCTCCATGGTGGGGGTATGGAAAGAGTTACGGTTTCCCTTATCAAGGGGCTTATTGCCCGGGGTTTCCCGGTGGACCTTGTGCTTGTGAACCGGGGAGAAGGGGCATACCAGAAGGAAATCCCCCAGGAGTGTCGGATTATCGACCTTGGTGCAAGGAGGGCCCTGACATCTATTTCCCCTTTCATCCGTTATTTAAAAAGGGAACGGCCGGAGGTGTTGATCGCCGCTCTTACTCACGTTAATGTCGCCGCTCTTGTGGCTCGAGCGCTTTCTCGAGTTCAAGTTCCCCTGATTGTTACGGAACACAATACATTCTCGGCTTCTCATCCTTACGCAGAACGGCAATCCACAGCTCGGTTCCTCCCTCCCCTCATGCGCTGGCTCTACCCCCAAGCCGATTTCATCGTGGGTGTCTCTCAGGGGGTGGTGGAGGACCTCAAAAAGGTCCTCCGCTTTGACTCGGAGAAATTCCGGGTCATCTACAACCCCATCGTGGATGAGGGGCTTCTCAAAAAAGCCGAAGAACCCTTAGACCACCCCTGGTTTCGCGAAGGAGAGTCCCCGCTGATTCTTGCTGCCGGGAGACTGCACATCTCGAAAGACTTCCCCACCCTCCTTCGGGCCTTTGCGCTGGTGAGAAAACAAATTCCCGCTCGCCTTGTGATTCTCGGAGAGGGAGAGGAAAGAAAGGAGCTTGAAAACCTGGCTCAGGAGTTAGGCATTCGAGAACACCTCGACCTCCCCGGCTTTGTGGAGAACCCCTACAAGTACATGAAACGGGCCACGGTGTTTGTGCTCTCTTCTCAATGGGAGGGCCTCCCCACCGTCCTCGTCGAAGCCATGGCCTGTGGGTGTCCGGTGGTTTCCACCGATTGCCCTTCAGGACCGAGGGAAATCCTCAAAGGTGGAGAATATGGCATTCTCGTCCCCCCCAAAGACCCAGAGGGTTTGGCCCGGGGTATCCTTCAGGTTCTCGAAAACCCGGGATTCAGAGAAGAGCTCTCGGAGAAGGGAAAGAAAAGGTCCCTGGACTTCACCGTGGATAGGGCTGTGGAGGAGTATATTAAGCTTATAGGAAAATGTTGTGAAGGCAGGGGTTTTCATTTATAATTTCAAGGCAAAAGCTATGAAAATTCTCATTCTTTCCGGTGGCATCGGCACGGGGCTCTGGCCTTTATCGAGGGAGGAATATCCCAAACAGTTTCTGCGGATTTTGGGAGAGAAATCGCTCTTGCGGCTTACGGTGGAGCGGTTCCTCAATTTCTGTGCTCCTCAAGATATCTTTATTGTGACGCAGAAGGATAAGAAATTCCTAGTGCAGCGAGAAGTGGAGCGATATGGGCTTTTGGAGCCGCAGTTTATCTGTGAACCTTTCATGCGGGGAACAGCCTTGGCGGTGCTTCTGGGAATTAAGTATCTCAGAGAATTGACCGGAGAAAGTGATGAAATCATCTGTGTGGCGCCTTCGGATCACTACATGGAACGAGAGGAGGAGTTTCTTTTGGCGCTGGAACGGATGAAAAACGTTCCCCCGAACTTCTACGTTCTTTTAGGAATCCCACCCCGGGGACCATATCCCGGTTATGGGTATGTGAAGCAAGGGGAACTCTGGGGAGAAGCATTTTTTGATCGCCTGGTGTTTGAGAAGAGTAAGAATCTCCTCCTTTTCCCCTGTGACCCCGGTTGGTCTGATATCGGAACCTTCGATGCGCTTTATGGACTTTGGGAAAGCGATAACCATTCTATTCGCTCCCTGGAGAGTCGGGGGAATCTGGTGATTGAAACCGGGAAAAAGCTCGTGGTGCTCATCGGCATCGAAGAAACCACGGTGGTGGACACCGAGGACGTATTGCTTCTCGTGCGGCGGGGAAAAGGCTACCAGGTGAAAACACTGCTTCAGGATTTCGAAAGAGAAGACACCAAAGTGGTGCGCAGCGGCCTCACCTCCTATCGACCCTGGGGGTACTTTAAAGTCCTGGAAGAGTGGGAACGATTTAAAATCAAAAGGCTCGTGGTGTACCCGGGGATGAGTCTGAGCTTACAGCTTCACCACCACCGCACGGAACACTGGGTGGTGGCGAGAGGAACGGCAAAGGTTACCGTA
>Ga0209691_1002014_pt1 | contig 11129 bp, 6 predicted proteins | sample YNPMSBMetaG_FD_187120 | JGI IMG/M metagenome (GOLD analysis project Ga0209691, IMG submission 187120) | Anoxygenic and chlorotrophic microbial mat microbial communities from Yellowstone National Park, USA - YNP MS-B MetaG (SPAdes) (version 2) ... | reverse complement strand
ATCAATTAGTTTCCACCAAACTTCAATATCAGGATAATCAGGCGTGCCTTCGTAAACAAAAGTAGTAATCCCATTTAATAAAGGACCATAAAGAATGTAGGAATGACCAGTGATCCAACCAGCATCAGCCGTACTCCAAAAAATCTCATCCCCGTGAATATCAAAGACATACTTCATCGTCGCATAAACACCAACCATATAACCGCCGTGAGAGTGAAGAACACCTTTTGGTTTTCCTGTGCTTCCGGACGTATAAAGGATGAAGGCCGGATCAGTTGACTCCATAATGGCGGTTGGGCAAAGAATGTCTTGTTTGGATAAAAGATCATGATAAAAAACAAATTGGATATTTAAGTCAAAATTTTTAGTATTTATTTCTTTTTTATCTCTTTCAACTACAATTACATACTCAACACTTTCAATCCCTTTTACCGCCTCAGTGACATTTTCAATTGGTTTTAAAATTTTATCTTTGTAAGGATACCAATCAGTAGTGATAATTACTTTGGCTTTGGCATCTTCAATCCGTGATTTTAAAGCTTCGATAGAAAAACCCGAATAAACAACTGAGTGTAAAGCACCAATCTTAAGACAGGCAAGCATGGAGATAAATTGCTCTGGAATTCTTGGAAGATAGATTATTACCCTATCGCCTTTTTTGACACCTAAAGTTTTTAAACCATTAGCTAAACGACAAACTTCTTCATGAAGTTGTTTATAAGTAAAGGTACGGACGGGAAAGTTATCGGGCGTTTGTTTTTCTGGTTGGCCGATCCAGATTAAAGCGAGTTTTTCGGCGATTGGGGTTTTTTGCCAGCGGTCAAGTGCGTTATAGACAATGTTTGTTTGAGCTCCGATAAACCAACGGGCATAAGGATACTGCCATTGCAAAACTTTATTCCAGGTTTTAAACCATAAAAGTTCTTTAGCAATATTTTCCCAAAAAGCTTCGGGATGTTCAATAGACTTTTGATAAACTTTTTCATAATCTTTAATATGGGCTTTTTTGATGATTTCTTTTTTTGGAAAGATCATAAGATAATTATGACAAAAAAGTGAGAGAAAAAGCAAATGAATTTTTTAAACTTCCTCTTGCATTTGAGAAAAATTGTGTTATAATATCTTTTTACCAAATATGAAAAATCAGGTTTTATCAATCATTTTTGTCCTCTTTATTCTTATTACCGCTTAATATGGCGGGAGGATGATTGATTGATAAAACCAAAATTAAAAATACTCCCGCCAAAAAAGGCGGGTTTTTTGTTATTAGTTTTTCCTTTATTATTTTTGTTTTTGAGTAGGCGAGTTTTTTGATTATAAATATGAGCGTTGAAGCAACTAAGTTTGTCAAAACTAATTTTGTCGAAGAGGGAAAACCTATTGATTGTTTAGCTGATTTAGAAGAGGTACTTGAAGAAAGAAAAGATGCTTTTCCTTTATTGAATAATGGCAATCCTTTAATACCTGAGGGAGAAATAGGCGAAACTGGTGTTGTTTTAAAAACAAGGGAGGGTTTTGTCGCTGCATCATTACCTCATCCAAGAACAAGGCCATCTTTAGTTGATTTGAAAAGGGGAATTGTTGAATTTGGCGGGAAAGTTACTGATAAACATTTAGAAACCGCCCTAGAAATTCCGGTTGGGTTAAATAGGGCTCAAAGGTATTCAAGAACAATGATTGATGCGCTAAAAAAATTAGAAAGTTTTACTGAGTTTTCTCAATTTTTTAATGGGGCAGGTGCGGTAGGGAGTGAACCTGAGGCTTGGGTGATTGATCCAAAAACCGGTGATCTTGCTTTAATTTCTGGCGGTGAGCTTCAGATCGGGCTTTTGGAAGAAACATTAGAGGCAATTTCTGATCCACAAGTTTTTTTAATAGAAAGAGCAAAACATATATTAGAGCGAGCAAAAAGAAGAAAGCCTTATTTAATTATTGACACCTCAGTTCTACCAACGAGTAACCCAAAAAATATTCAAGTTAATACCGGTGATGACTTGGGTCCTTATGTTTATGCCATTCAAAATTTTTTGTATCAAAATTATTTTGGTTTTTCTGATCCGGTAGCCGTCTCTTTAATGGATAAAGTTGCTGAAAATTTTGGCTACTCCTCTTATAAGGAAATGCATCGTGATTTAGGTAACATGGCTTATTGGGTAATGGCCGCCTCTCATGCCAGTGTTGGATTACACCATCATAAGACCGGAAACAAAGCTTTGTGGGTACCGGCTGAACAAGCAATAGCGGTTTCTGATATTTTTAATAGTGATTTAGCAACCATTGCTGAATTTTTAATGTTTTCAACACCAGTAATTTTTGGACAAACACCAATGTTAGTTGATAAAAGTGGGCAAGAAGTTTGGCCAAATGATTATCGGGCAATCTTTCGTTATCTTATGGACACTACCAATCCAGGTCAATTTATCGGTTCAGTTGAAGAAATGTATCGACGCATAACTTATGGTGTGGTTAATGGTTTAACTCACACAATTGATAGAAGTTCTTATCTGGCTTCAGTTGGAAATAAGATTGTCCCTGTTGCTCATGGAAGAGTAAGAAATAGAATTGCCTCAAATAAACCACTAAAGCAAACTGGAAGAATTGAATATACTGGTTGTTCAGCATCACCCTCAGTGATTGATGAATCGGCAAGAAACTGTTTTTTACAAGTTTTGATGGTTGCTGCCCTTGAGGCTTTATCAAATGGTCAAATGCCTCAAGATTATTTTAAAGAAATGTTTCCTTCAATTTCTTCTTGGGAAAGACAAAAATATTTAACCCAAGCCGCATCCTTATATGGTTTTAATCACCCAGAAGTTTCTGCTTTAATTGATGAGGGTTTAAGTTTTTTAAGCTATATGGAGGGAAATTATCCAGCTTTAAAACAACAAATTGAAATTGCAGGAAAAAGAATACAAAATTTAAGAAATCAAGCCGTTTCCTCCTTAGAAGAATATCTAGTTAATCCAACAGGACCGGTAGCCAAGGTGATTAAAAATGAAATAAAAGGAGGGATAGATCCATTAGAATTAGCAAGAAAAGTTCATGATTATGAAATTCAATTAGCTAAAAATCTTTTACAAAATCCCTTTTATTGGTTATAATAATAAAATTAAAAATATGAAAAAAATAAGATTAAATAATTTTTTCTTTTTCTTTTACTTTTACCCCACTTTAGGCGGGGGGGGTTTTTAGTCGTCTAAAAATTAATATTTAACCCCGCCTAAGAGGCGGGTTTTTTTTATTTTATGAAAAAAAAAGAACAAGCAAATCTTGAAATAAAACAAATACCAAAAGAATTAGAAGTTATTGGTAGATATCCTTTTGGTGGAGTTATAGAAATTAATGATAAACTTTATTGGCTTCGCCATCCTTCTTATCGTTGGAACGGCTCATCTTGGGGTTGGGAAAATGATGGTTTTTCTAGAAATGATTTAAGCGAGGTTGGTTTCCATCTTGAAATACCAGAAGAAGCAGTTACTCAAAGATTGGCTTGCGAACAGTTGACAATGTTAAAAGAAGGAGTTTTACCCCCTGATTGGACGGTTGGTATTGAGGTTGAAGGAAGTTTATATGATAAAAATGGCAATCTTATTTTAAAACATGACAATCAAAATATAAGATCAGAAGATGATCCTCATCCTGAATTATTAAGTTTTACCGTGGAAACCGCTACTAATTCAAAAAATGGTCGTTATCCTCAAACACCAATAGAAATTGCACAAAGTTTGGGATGGGCTATTCTTGAAGGTTATCGGGTGGCCAATTTGCGAAATGGGTTAATTGTTTATTCTTCTGTTGCAGAAGGTGGAAATTTTTTCCAAGCTCAAATTACCCCTCATCCTTATCTTTTAAGTTTTGCCCCAAAAGTACGAGATTTTACTTTGTCAAATTGGGAAAGAATCCCTGAAGAAGCAAAAAATTTATATGCGTTTTTAGGCATTGATATTAAAAAATATTTAGAGGAAACTGGTATCTTAAACTGGCCAGTCAATGCTCTTCATGTACATACTGGTATCCCACTTTTTGAAAATTTAGCCGATCCAAGAATTGCTTATACTTATGGTATTTTAAGACAGACTTTGCTAGCAAAAGTTTTTTCTTTTATGCTTTATAATTCTTGTCATTTTTATGGAAGAGAAACTAATCTTCTAGATGTGCGCTCGATGGCAAGACGATTATTGGCAACCACTACTGATTCAACTTTACCACCTGACGCTTCTTCTTTAATCAAAGAAATGATTTTAGCGATGGAAAACGGTTTAATTCACTCTCCTTCTCGTTATCCTTCTTTTGGTCAACATGATCGTATCCGCTTTCGAGCCGAAGCAGCTTATAAAACAATAGAATCGATTGATGCATCAATGTCACCAGACCTCCGTCCAGTTTTAACCTGGGTGTTTTTTAATCAGATTTTAAATCTAATTGGTTTAGAAACAATTGTTGAAACCGGTGGCGATGAATCAAAGGTGATTGAAAATCTTAAAAAAAAATGGGGGGATTTATTTTCAGTTATTCCTACTTTAGGAATTAATTCTAGTTTTGAGGCTGATTTACAGTTTAATCAATATGGTTATGAAGGAGTAATTTATGGAAGATCCTTTAGAAATTGGTTAACTTCGGCAAAAAAAATGTTAAATAGTTATTTGGAAAAGTATCCGTTTTTATCAACTCAAATAAAAGTTGTTATGGGAATGATTGATAGACAATTATCGTTTTCAAATGAAGGAGTTGATATTTGCGCTTATTTAGGAATAGAAAAAAAAGATTATCAAGCCAATGGTAATAATTTAGGTGTTTTAACGATCTATAAAAAAGGAAGACCGGTAAATGAAATAATTGAAATTCAAAGTCAAGCAACATTTTCTCAAGCTAATTACTTGTCTTTAATTTCAAATGAAGAAGAGTTATTAAGTTTTTTTGGTATATAATTTAACTTATGTTAAATAAAATTTTACCCTTAACCAAATCCCTTATCTCCATCCCCTCAACCCGCGACAACAAAAAAGCCTTAAATGATGTTTTGGATTTGGTACTTAGGGAAGTTAAAGACTTTACCATCGAACGCTTTGAAAAGGACGGTTATCCTTCAGCTTTGATTTATCCTCAAAAAACAAGAACAAATAATTTTAAGATAATTTTAAATGCTCATTTGGATGTAGTTTCTGGAAGAGAAGAACAGTATAAACCTTATGAAAAAGATGGCAAACTTTTTGGGCGAGGAGCAGTTGATATGAAAGGAGCAGCCGCCGTTGAGATTTTGGTTTTTAAAGAAATAGCCAAAAAAGTCTCCTATCCTTTGGCTTTACAGCTTGTGACTGATGAGGAAATAGGAGGCTTTTGCGGCACAAAGTATCAGATTGAAAAAGGAGTAAGAGTCGATTTTGTCATTGCCGGTGAACCAACAGACTTTGGGATAAACAATAAAGCCAAAGGCATCATCTGGCTAAAGATAAAAACTAAGGGGAAATCAGCTCATGGGGCTTATCCATGGAAAGGAAAAAATGCTTTATGGTTGGCAAAAAAAATCTTAGACAAAATTGAAAAACAATATCCCGTACCCAAAAAAGAAGCCTGGCAAACTACTTTTAACTTAGCCAAAATTGAAACAGGGAATCAAACTTTTAACAAAGTTCCCGATGAAGCAACAATTTTTTTTGATATTCGCTATATTCCAGAAGAATTTTCCAAAAAAAACTTTGAAAAAGGAAAAGAAATCCTTATAAAAAAACTTAAAAAATTAGTTGGCAATCTAGGAGAAATTGAAATTATCCTTTTTGAACCACCCCAGTTTACCGATGAAAAAAACTTTTATCTTTTAAAGCTAAAAGAAGAAGCAAAAAAAGTGTTAAAGAAAAATATAAAAACCATTGTCAAACACGGCGGATCAGATATCCGTCATTTTAACCAAGTGGGATGTCAGGGAGTGACTTTTGGCCCAATTGGAGGAGATCTTCATGGTGATAATGAGTGGGTTGATGTGAAAAGCCTTAAAAAATATTTTGAGATTCTTTTGGGGTTTCTTAAGCACCAGGATTAAATTAGATTGCAAAATAAAACCGGTTAATTATATACCTAACTAACTCAGGTTTTTAAATTTTATTATTTTATTGTCATTCCCGCGAAAGCGGGAATCTATACAATTATCCTTTATACCTTAAAAAGCGGTTAAAATTTTATAGATTCCTGCTCGAAGCCAGGAATGACATTTTATAGATTTCTGAACAAGCCCGCCCTCCGATTCAGAGAGCAAGGAATGACATAAAGTTGCAAATTCAAGTAATAAGTGGGATAGATTCAACTTCCTCTTGCAATTCTTTAATTTTTTTGTTATTTTAATTTAATAAATGTTACAATTGTTAAACTTTTTGATAAAAAAATGGAAGAAATGTATTTTTTGGTTGACTTAATTTATTACCAAAACCCTTGGTTAAAAGAATTGGGGACTTTTCCTCGAGAAAAGTTTTTGCGAAAAAGAGATTTTTATTATCAATTTAAAAAATTGGTCTTTGAGACAAAACAAATTTCTGCTTTAACCGGTGTTCGACGGGTGGGGAAAACAGTGATTATAAAACAACTTTTAGCTGAAATTTTAGAAACAAAAACCACTCCGCCTTTTTATTTTTCTTTTGATCAAGAGATTATTTTTAAGGTAAAAGAAAGCCCTCTTTCTTTAGTGATTGATTTTTATTTGAAAAATATTTTAAAAAAACCTCCGCATCAAATTAAACAACCCGTTTATCTTTTTTTTGATGAAATTCAATTGGTTCCTTTTTGGCAAGATATTTTAAAAAGATATTACGACTTAAATCAAAATTTTAAGTTTATTGTTTCTGGTTCTTCAAGTCTTTTTTTAAAAGAAGAATCCAAAGAAAGTTTAGCCGGCAGAATCATTGAAATGACCCTTCCGCCTTTAACTTTTTTGGAATACCAAAAATTGAAAAAAAGTAATTTAGAAAATCCAGTTTTTGACTTTGAAGATTACTTAAAATACGGTGGTTTTTTTGAGTTAATTGAATTGTCTTTTTTTGATAAGAAAAAAGAGTTTTTAAATGAATGGATTTTGGGTAAAGTTTTAGAAAGAGATTTACCCTTGATGTTTAAAGTTTTTGATCAAAGAATTTTTCGGATTCTTTTTAATATTTTCTTACAAACTACCTCGCAGGTTATTTTTTTAAATAAAATTGCGGCTGAACTTGGGGTATCAACAACAACGATTGGTAATTATCTTAATTTTTTGGAAAAATCATTGCTTTTAAAAACCTCATTTAATTTAGCTGGTAGTTTTGTTCGTCGAGAAAGAAGATTAAGAAAAGTTTATCCGGCCTCACCCAATTTTATTTCGATTTTACCTAATTTTTCCTTACCATCAATGGCGGAAACTTATGTTTTTAATTTTTTTTACCAAATCCTTAAAAAAGAAATTTTCTTTTTTAAAAAGCGTTCTTTGGAGATTGATTTTATTGATCCGGTTGATAAAATTTTAATTGAAGCAAAGTATCAAAATAAAATTCACAAAGACGATTATAAAAATTTATTACTTTTGATGAAAAAAAATAAATACGCTAAAGCTTTTCTTTTAACTAAAGATACTCAAGGAAAAGAAATTATCGACGAAAAAGAGATAGTCCTTTTGCCTATTTATCAATTGGAAAGTTTTTTTATGAAAAAATAAAAATTTGTTTACTTCTTTAAAATTTTCCCCATGCTATAATTTCAATTATGACCAAAACTCAAATTATCAACTTTTTTTCTGATTTTGTCAAAATTCAATCCGTCTCAACTGAAAAAAATCGTTTTTCAGAGATTGAAAAAGCGGTTTCTTTTTTAAAAAATTTTCTTTTAATTTTGGGTTTTTCGGTTAAGATTTTAGAAAAAGAAAAAGCTCCACCTTTGATTTTGGCGACTTTAATTAAAGATGAAAAAGCAAAAACAATTGGGATTTATGGTCATTATGATGTTCAACCAGAAGATCCAGTCTCTGAGTGGGAAACTGCTCCTTTTTTACTGACGGAAAAAAAGGGTAAATTTTTTGGTCGTGGGGCGGCTGATAACAAGGGTCATATTGTCCAAAATCTTTTTGCCATCAAAAGTCTAATTGAAGCAAAAAAGCTAAAAAACAACATTGTCTTTATTTTAGAAGGCGAAGAAGAAGTAGGTAGTGTCCATTTCGAAGATTATGTAAAAGAGGCAAAAGATGTTTTATCAAAGGTGGATGTTTTTTACCTAACCGACACCGGGATGCATCAAAAAAATATACCGCAGATTTTTTATGGGTTACGGGGAATTGCCTATTTTGAACTGATAGTAAAAATCGGCAAGCGTGATTTACACTCAGGCGTTTATGGGAATCGGGTTTATAATCCGATTAATGTTTTGGCTCACTTGATTGCTAAAATTAAAGATATAAAAACCGGCAAAATCTTAATCCCAAAGTTTTACGAAAAAGTAAGAAAAATTGAAAAAGAGGAACTTTTGCTTTTGAAAAAAACTTTAAAATCGAATAAAGAAGAAAAAAAAGAAGCCGGAGTTTTTGGATTAACAGAGATTGAGGGATTTTCTTCTTTATCATCAAAAATTTTTCCTTCTTTTGACTGTCATGGGATAATTTCTGGTTTTATCGGCGAGGGTCAAAAAACGGTTATTCCCAAAGAAGCAACGGTGAAGTTTTCTTTTCGTTTGGTTGAACATCAGGATCCAAAAGAGATTGAAGCGCAAGTTTTTGACTTTGTTAAAGAAAATCTTCCCAAAGAAGTCAAGTGGGAGTTAAAATGTCTATCAAAATCCGCACCATTTTATACTGACGTTAAAAATGAATGGGTAAAAAAGACAGCTAAAATTTTAAAAGATATTTTTGGGAATGAAGTCGTTCTTAATCGCAGTGGTGGTTCAATCCCAGCCGCAGAGATTTTTCAACGTCTGTATAAAAAACCAATTATTTTAACCGGCTTTACTTTACCCGATGATAATATTCACGCACCCAATGAAAATTTTGATAGTGAGATGTTTTTTTTGGGGATAAAGGCTTTAGAAAGAATTTATAGTTTTTAAAGTGAATTTATTACCTCAATAATTCTTTTTGTTTCAGCTTTTGTTTTTAAAGCCTTAATACAAATCCCAATTAAACTTTTTGGATTTTTTTGCCATAAATCCTTATTTTCTTCAATGATTTTTTTAATTTCCTGTTTTAATTCTTCATCAGATAAAGATTTTGGTAGGTAGGGGAGAATAATATTTAGTTCTTCATTAGTCTTTGATTTTAGATCTTCCCTTTTGGCTTTAATTGCTGCTTCTTTTGCTTCTTCAAGTTCCTGCTTGATTTTCTGAAGGATTAATAAGGCTTCCTCATCGGTTAGTTCTTTTTGTTTATCAATCTCTTCTTTTTGGATTCTTGAAAGGACGAAGCGAAGAATGGAAACTTTTTTTTCATTTTTTTCTTTTAAGGCTGAAAGCAAATCATTTTTGAGTTGGTTTTTGAGCATATAATAAGAATTATACTTATTTTATTTTAATTTGCAACCTTTATTTTTTTTTATCTTTATATTAAAGATTCTATTTTTTCTCAATCGGTGTTAAGATAGAATTTTATTATTAAAACAATCTAAAAATAAACAAAAATTCTGTTTTTGATGCGACCGCTTTCAAGATAGAATAATTTTATTTTACCGTCACGCTTTTGGCTAAATTTCTCGGTTTGTCAGGATCAAGCCCCCGGGCTAAAGTTAGATAATATCCCAAAAGTTGAGCAAAAACAACATTGGGAATAGTGGTGGCATCGGCACAATCTTCAATTTGAAAAAATTGATTATAAACGGGATTATTTTTTGAGGAAATACCAATAACATAAGCGCCACGAGCAGAGACTTCATAAGAAGAAGACAAAGTATCTTCATAAGTTTCATCAACTGGATTATAAACAATTACCGGCGTTTCTTTTTCAATTAAAGCAATAACTCCATGTTTTAACTCCCCAGCAGGAAAACCTTCGGCATGAATATACGACGACTCTTTAATTTTTAAAGCTGATTCCAATGCCACCGGATAAGAAACACCACGACCTAAAATAAAAATATGCTCTTTGCTTTTTAGAAAGGAAGCTAATTTTTTTATTTTTTCACGTTCGTTTATTATTTTTTCAACTTCTTTGACTGCTTTTTTCAAATTTTCTTGGCCTTTTTTAAAAGTACCATTTAAAATATGAGCTAAAAGATACAAAAAAGCCAGTTTTGCCGTAAATGATTTGGTTGATAAAACACATTTTTCCGGCCCAGCCAAAAGTAAAAGTTTTTCATCGGCAAGGCGATACAAAGTTGATCCCAAAACATTGGTTAAGGCTAATGTTTTGGCTTTTTTTTCCTTGGCTTTTTTGATTGATGAGATAACATCAATTGTTTCACCCGATTGAGATAAAGGAATAACTAAAGAAGTTTCTTTTAAAAAATCAACCAAGTAAGAAAATTCCGAAGCTACAGCTGCATTGATATGACGCTTGGCGATTTTTGAGAAAAAATAAGTGCCGGTAAGTGAAGCATAATAGGCGCTACCACAACCAATAAAGTAACTACCATATGATTTTTTAATTAAATTAGCCGCTTTTTTAAGATTTTGTTCTTGAGTGTCAACAATTGTCTTTAAGACTTTTGGCTGTTCGTTTATTTCTTTAATCATAAAATGTTTATAACCTCCAAGAAGTGTATCTTCAACTTTATAATTGAGGTTAATGAAGTTGATTTTTTTTGGTTTTCCATTTTTGTCAAAAAGAGAAAGATTTTTTTCTTTAATCACAAGAATTTCGCCATCGTCAAGAAAATAAACTTTATTGGTATAAGGGGCTAAAGCCGAAGCGTCTGAAGCTAAAAATATTCCATCGTGATTTTTCCCCACAACAATAGGTGAGCTATTTTTAAAGGCATAAAACTCACTTTCGTTTAAAAAATAAAAAATAACCGCGTTTAATCCTTGGATTTTTTTGATAATTTCTTTGATTATTTTTAAACGATTGTTCGTTTTTTTTCTTAATTCTTCGGCTAAATGCGGTACAACTTCGGTATCAGTTTCAGAAGTAAAAATGTGACCCTTTTTGATAAGTTCTTGTTTTAATTGATTAAAATTTTCAATAATCCCATTATGGA
>Ga0209691_1002006_pt1 | contig 11175 bp, 10 predicted proteins | sample YNPMSBMetaG_FD_187120 | JGI IMG/M metagenome (GOLD analysis project Ga0209691, IMG submission 187120) | Anoxygenic and chlorotrophic microbial mat microbial communities from Yellowstone National Park, USA - YNP MS-B MetaG (SPAdes) (version 2) ... | reverse complement strand
GGCTCTACGAATTTCTGCTCAGCGAAGAGAGCCAACGGGCGGCGATGTCCTATGGCTTTCGTCCGGCCAACCCCAATGTTCCACTCACCGACCCGATCAGTCCGGCCTTTGGCGTTGATCCGCAGGGAGTGCAGACAGTATTAGCGGTCCCTTCTGCCGAGGTGATTGTCGCCATCAAGGACGCCTGGAAGCTCAATCGCAAGCGGGCAGATATTCTGTTGGTGGTCGATACCTCTGGCTCAATGGAAGGCGACAAGCTCACAATGGCAAAAGCGGGTATCGAGACCTTTTTGCTGCGCATTTTGCCGGAAGACCGGTTGGGCTTGATCACGTTTGACTCGAAGGCGCGGCTGGTTGTACCGATGGCGCCCTTGAGTGAAAACCGGATTGCGATCCAAACGGCGGTGCAGGAGATGCGGGCATCAGGACGCACCGCGCTGTTCGATGCCCTCGAACTGGCCCGGCAGACGCTAGAAGCGCTGCCGCCAGCGGAGGATGATCGAATCCGGGCGATTGTGTTGCTGTCTGATGGTGCAGATAACGCGAGCCAGATGTCTTTGGATCAGCTCCGCAATGCGTTTGATGAGAGCGGAATCTCTATCTTCCCGGTTGCCTACGGGAGTGACGCGGATCGGCAGGTACTTGATGCGATTGCCGAGTTTAGCCGTACTATTGTCGTAGTGGGTGATACTGGCGATATTGCACAAATCTTTGAGAACCTCAGCCGCTATTTTTAGAGGGTTTCTGTCTGCAGGATTGCTGGCAACCTCTGTCTTTCTCCCTCTGCCCATCGTGCAAGCGGGGGACGTAGCTACTGGAAACGGTATCATCCCATTTCAGAGATCTTATGGTATCATGAAGGCTCCTGATCGGCGAACAAACGGAGTACTGCAAGCGATAAACGTCATCGGAATACCCGACTCGCGCAGTCGTCTAGAAGCGCGGGCCATAGGCCCGCATCCTGCAATGGCAGCGGTGGAACAGCGTCCGTTTCAGAAGCACGCTACAGGGGCGGGTTCCAAACCCGTCCCTACCACACGCTCACGGGCATCATCGACGCACGACCATGGATCCGATCGTAGACCATTGGCGGCGCGGAACGTAGCGCGCCGTTGCCCACGCTGCGGACATCCCGCTCACTCCTCGCGACACATCCTTCACTCCTCACGTCTGATGGGTAGGATGAAAACTTTGAAAACTCCTACCTAATAAATCTGAACATCGTGTGCGTTTTTTTCATCATCTTTCAATCTCCGCAACCACAGGCTACCTTCTCAAAATGCAATGATTGCCATATAATAGATGAACAAAACAGAGTTTCCAGAAGGATAAGGACCAATGGTTGCGCGCTCAATCCACTCTTCCCGCACGCCAGTGGCAACTCCCGATGAGGGGTTGGTCGCTGATCTCCTTCCTCCAATGCTAGTCTTGTTGGCCACGTTGGCAGGAGCTGCAATTGGTCTCTTGCTTCTTAACCGATGGGATGGTAATTTCTGGCCTTACGCGATCATTCTATTGCTGATGAGCTTTCTGGTGGTGAGTGATCGTTTTCGACGACGGGGCGATTTGCATAAGGCCAGTGTGGTCGTTGTGACAGCCCTGACCCTCTTGCCGGTACTGAGTTGTGCTGCTTTTGGCTTTGTTAATAACATCTTCCTGTATCTCTCGGTTCTTGGCGTCTTTGCCGCCGGAATTATGGTGTCTTCGCGGGCGCCGTTTCGGGCTGCGCAGGCAGCGATTCTGCTCTACTTGATCCTACTTCTCGGCGCCGATCTGATCGGTCAGCCTCGACCGACCTGGTTTGAGGTTATCGGTCAGCTTCTCTTTCAGATTGCACTTTTGTTGGGAGCAGCGACTCTCAGTTGGGCGGCGGCCTATGTAGTGCGAGGTACGATAAGCTGGGCAATCGATACAGCGCAAAAATCGGAACGGCGTGAGCAGTTATTGCGTGAAACCCAGGCGAGTCTTGAGCGAGCGTTGTTAGAGCGTGATCTTCTTAATGAACAACTCTACCGCACAACCCTGGCGCTTGAAGAGGCACGGGCAGCAGCGGAAGCGGCCTATCGCTCGAAGTCGAACTTTATGGCGACAATGTCGCACGAGCTTCGTACTCCGCTCAATATTATTATCGGTTTTAGTACGGCAATTCTGGAACATCCTGAAATGTACGGCGATGTCAAGCTCGACGAGCAGATCTTGCAAGATATTGCCGAGATTCGGCGTAGTGGTCAGCATCTGCTCGGCCTGATCAACGATATTCTCGATCTGGCGAAAGTTGAAGCCGGTAAGCTTGAACTTAATAAGACAAATCTACAATTACTGCCCTTGCTTGAAGAGACCATACGTACTGCACAGGCATTGATCAACGACCGTCCCATTCAACTGCGCCGTGAATACTGTGAACCCCTACCGACCGTGTTTGCTGATGAAGTGCGGGTGCGGCAAGTCCTGCTCAATTTGGTCTCGAATGCCTGTAAGTTTACGCATTTGGGTGAAATTGCGGTTGGTGCCCGTGCCGATAGTAATGAGGTGATCTTGTGGGTGCGTGATACCGGTATTGGGATTGCACCCGCAGATCAGGAACGTGTTTTCCAACAGTTTGAGCAGATCGAACACGCGGATACCCGTCAGCACGCCGGTACCGGGCTTGGTCTCGCGATCTGTCGCTGGTTGGTCGAATTGCATGGCGGGCGGATGTGGCTAGAGAGTGAGTTGGGGAAGGGTAGTATCTTTTTCTTCTCATTGCCGCGCACACGGGCAGGTGGGGAATCGCCGTTGTAGCGTGCTGGAAAGCCGTCAATGAAGTCGGCTCATTGTCATTGATGATGGTGTCTAGCGAAGGAGCAGGGAACGATGGCCAGAATTCTACTTGTCGATGATGTATACACGGCCCGTTCGATGTTTGAACGTGTGCTCCGTCATGTTGGCCGACACGAGGTGCTCTCGGTGGGGAGTGGCGCCGAGGCGCTGGCGAAGGTGCGGGAATTTGCTCCTGATGTTATCATTCTCGATATCAGCATGGCCGACCGCGATGGTCTGATGGTATTGCGCGATCTGCGGGCGATGGGAGTAACGTGCCCGATTATTGCCCACACTGCCCGTACCGAGAAGACGCCGGGTGAGTTTGTGGCACAGGGTTTTGATGCCTACGTGCCGAAGACGGGTAATCTCACCAATTTGCTCAGCACTGTGCGCGATCTGGTTGGGCGCTGAACAAGCAGGAGTTCGTGATGAAAATGAGGTCACGCAGCGTCTACGTCAGGTGAATTGCATTAAAGAACAGGCTATCGCACGTCTCTGCCAGGATATGCGGGTTTGCGTACTAGAAGTTCTTCGCGCAGTTAATGTGGAAAACTTGTGGAAAATCTGTGGATGAGGGCACAACCGGCGGCGTTCCTCAGCACCTCTGTGAATAGTAGGGGATTTCTACTTGTTCAGTGCCTATACGGCGGAACACGCCTGGCACAGGAAACCCTGACCACGCAGTCGCCTGGGAGCGTGGGCCTCCGGCCCGCATGTTGCAGGGGACAGTGCAGGGAGCAAGCGGTGAAAAGCTCTCATCCTTCCCCAACTTCCGTTCTCTCTTAGACGAGGGAAGGACGGGGATGGTCGAAGATGGTTGCGAACCCATCCCTCTCGCCATTGCTCACTTCTCTCCTCTCTCCTCTGTCAACATTGCCTGAAAAACTTTGCAAGGCTCTCTTGACCAGTGGGGGTCACGCAAGGTTCCGCTGGTTCGTTCAACACGAATACCATGCCTTCGGTTACAATTGAGAGGGAGGGTAGTGATCGGGTATGGGAGGTGTTGTGACCGTTGATCTTGTGCGCGGCATGCGTGATGTGTTACCGGCAGAATACACGCTGAGCCGACGTATTCAGACGATATTAGAACGGACGATGTCCGCTTACGGTTTTCAGATGCTCGATACACCGATTATTGAGCATCGAGAACTCTATCTCCGTAAATTGGGTGAAGATTTGGTTGGTAAGGTCTACGAGTTTAGCTTTGGTGGGCGCGATCTGGCGTTGCGACCGGAGTGGACGGCGTCGGTGCTGCGGGCATATGTGGCTGGGATGCAGGATCAGCCGTTACCCTTGCGTCTAAGCTACGCTGGGCCGGTGTTTCGCTATGAACGTCCACAACGCCACACCTATCGTCAGTTCACGCAGGTAGGTGGCGAGATTATTGGTGGGCTGCCACCACGTGCCGATGCCGAGGTGATCGCACTGGCTTGCGCAGGACTGGCTGCGGTAGGCGTAACCGATTACACAGTGCGGATCGGTCACATCGGTCTGGCACGTGAGTTGCTGAGCCGTTTCAATCTGCCTGAACGTACCCGTGGATTATTGATTTGGAGTCTCGAACGGTTGCGCGCTGAAGGAATAACACCGGTGCGCGAACGGGTGCTGGCGAACCTTGGGACACCGCCAGAGGGTCTTGAGTTACCGGTTGGGATCAATGACGAAGAGGCAGTCATCTGGCTTGAGCGAGTGCTGGCAGCAATGCAGATCGATCTCCGTACTGGTACCAGAAGCCCCTCAGAGGTCATACAACGCTTGCTCCGCACATTACGACGTGCTGATGAGCAACCACTGGTTGACGCGGCCCTCGATCAATTAGTACGCCTGGCGGCAATCGGCGGTGCACCCGCCCAGGCAATGCCGCAATTAGCTGATCTGCTCGGTGTCGAGTCGGTGGCGTTTCGTGAGTTACAGGCCATTCTTGAACTGTTAGAATCGCATGCGGTACCTTCCGCTTGTATTACCATCGATGGTGCGCTTGGCCGTGGTCTCCACTACTATACCGGCTTGATATTTGAGATTTATGATCGAGAAGGGAGTCAGCTCTGTGGCGGAGGGCGATACGACGATCTAGTAGGAGCGCTGGGTGGGCGGCAGCCAACTCCGGCGGTTGGTTTTGCCTACGGGCTAGAACGAGTAATGGCAGCCGCCGCTATTGAAGCCGATGAGGTGCCCCAGACCGTATTGGTCGCAGCCGTCCATGACGATGATTATCCGTATGCGTTGCGGGTTGCCAGACGGCTTCGCGCTAGAGGCTATACGGTGGTGCTCGATGTACGGGGACGTAGCGTGAAAGATAATCTACGCGATGCCACACGCCGTCATTTTACGGCCGCTGTTATCGTAGGGGCCGACGAACGGGCGGGGGAGTACATCGTCTGGCGCGATCTGGCGACGCGAACCGAACAGCGGATTCCCTTTGCCGCGTTAGGAGGAGACCTATGAGTTCTCTACCGTGCTGGGGGCGCGCTACAGAGTTGTTATTCGCGCAACAACAACAGATCGTTACTCGTACTCCGGTCTGTTGGCTGCCATGGGCGACCTATACGACGTATGGGAATCACTTGCCCTTTGGCACGCCTGGGTTTATCACGACAGCGATTGTTGAACGGGCTGCTCAGCGCGTGGGTGGGGTGGTGTATCCTGTCTTGTGGCGTGATCTCGATCTTGACATAAACCTGTTTCGCCAGATGCTCACGGCACGGTTGACCACGGTTGCCGGTCAAGCGTTTCAGATTGCCGTTGTTGTGGGTCGCTCGGAAAACACCACCGACGACCTGTCCATCATAGAAGTTGCAGAGTCAGCGCAACATCAGCATCGTATCCTCGTGCTGGCTGTTTCGCCGTTCGAGCTGGTTGACGAGCAGATGCAGGATCACGGTGCACTCTGGGAAACGTCGTTGATGCTGGCAATTCGCCCCGATTTAGTCGATGTGAACCAAATCGCAGACCACGATGGGCAAGATGTCCGTCATGTCGCCAGCCCATCGCTTGGCCAACAGGCATTGCATCTGGCCGGTGAACGGCTTGCTGTTGCGGTACGTGATCTTTTGGAACGTCGTGATACGTCAGTCATTGCTGCGCTCTATCAGCAGCGTCGTGTGCGCTATACTTCACAACTGCTATGACACTTCGTTTTGCAATCCCTTCAAAAGGCTCTGGTTACGATGCAACAATTGCCTTGCTTGAGAGCTGTGGTTTGCGAGTGACACGGGCCAATCCACGCCAGTATACGGCGGTGTTACGCGGGCTTCCTGATACCGAGGTCTTGCTGCATCGGCCGGCGGACATTGTATTGAAGGTGGCCGAGGGGGCAATCGATCTCGGTGTAACCGGTTACGACCTCTTACATGAACTCCGTGGTGACGATGATGATGTGTTGATCGTGATTGACGATCTCGGTTTCTGGCGGGTAGAACTGGTCTTTGCCGTCCCGCAGAGCTGGATTGATGTAACCTCGTGGGCCGATCTGGCCGATCTGGCGGTAGAGTTTCAGTCACGCGGTCGCCGATTACGGATTGCTACCAAATATCCCAACACAGTACGACGTTTTTGCTATGCGCATGGTATCAATGTCTTTGAGCTGGTTGAATCGCAAGGGGCGACCGAAGCTGCGCCTGGCCTTGGCTATGCCGATATTATTGCCGACATTACTGAAACAGGTACTGCCATTCGCGAGAATCAATTGAAGATCGTCGGTGGGCCGTTGCTACGTTCGCAGGCGGTACTCATCGGTTCCCGGCGTACACTGCGCGGGAACCCTTCCCGGCTCGAGCTGGTGCGTCAACTTTGTGAATTGATCGAAGCGCGCCGACGTGGGCGTCTCTTCTACTCGCTGACTGCCAATCTCCCCGGTACCTCGGTCGAAGAGGTCGGGCGTAAGGTCACGGCTCGTCATGAACTGGCCGGTTTGCAGGGGCCAACGATTGCACCGGTCTGGAGTAAGTTTGCCAGTGATAGCGGCTGGTACGCTGTGAACGTCGTAGTGCCGCAAGAGGAGTTACTACCGGCTATCGATTATCTGCGGAGCATCGGGGCGAGCAGTGTGACAACAGTGCAGGTACAACACGTCTTTCGGGCACAGAGTGAGGCGTTTGCGCGACTCTGCGCACGTCTCGGTGAGGAGTAGGTATGAGCCAGTATAGTGCAGCTGGCGTTGATATTGCCGCCGCAACACGAGCTAAAGAGTTAATGGCAGCCGCAGTGCGTAGTACGCATGGGCCAGCAGTATTAGCCGGAATGGGTGCGTTTGGTGGTTGTTTTGATGCGGCTCTGGCGCTGGCCGGAATACAAGCGCCGGTGTTGGTGAGTAGTACCGATGGTGTTGGCACCAAGACCCTGGTGGCTGCCGCGGTAGGCCGCTATGATACAGTGGGGCAAGACCTGGTTCATCACGCGGTGAACGATATTCTGGTGCAGGGTGCACGTCCGCTTTTCTTTCTCGACTATATCGCCGTTGCAAAACTCGATCCGGTCCAGGTGGCAGCGATTGTGGCTGGGGTTGCCGAGGGATGTCGGGCCACCGGTTGTGCGTTGATCGGTGGTGAAACAGCCGAAATGCCCGATGTCTATGCACCGGGCGCCTTCGATCTGGCCGGGACGATTGTTGGCGTGGTCGAGCGGTCGGCAATGTTACCGCGTACCGATATTATCGCTGGTGATGCCATCGTAGCCCTTCCGAGTACCGGTTTGCACACTAATGGCTATTCGCTTGCGCGACGGCTCGTGAAGCACCATTTTGCGACCGAAGGTTATGCGGCGCGTCCGGCTATGCTCGGTGGGCAAACAATTGGTGATGCGTTGTTAGCTGTTCATCGTTGTTACCTGTCAGAGGTGATTGCATTGCGCGCCGTGGTGCCGGTGAAGGCGTTGTGTCACATTACCGGTGGCGGCATTTACGATAATCTGCCACGGGTCCTCCCTGCTGGGCTGGGGGCTGAGATTGTGCGAGGAAGCTGGTCTATTCCGCCAATTTGCCAGTTGCTGGTTGAACTTGGGCGCCTTGACGAACAGGAAGCGTTTCATACCCTCAATATGGGGCTAGGCATGCTGGTGATTGTGCCTGCCGAGATGGTGAACCAGGCTCTGGCAACAATCCCAGAAGCACGCCTGGTTGGCCGGGTAACAGCAGGACCGACTGTACGGCTGGTCGATGCGTGAAGGAGACAATTATGGAACTGGGCGCTGTACTCGCTGAAGGTAAGACCAAAATCGTGTATGCGCATCCATCCGATCCCGATCTAGCAATTCTGTATCACAAAGATGGGATTACTGCCGGTGATGGTGCGCGCCGAAGTGTGATTGAAGGTAAGGGGGCATTGGCCGGGCAGACAACGGCAAATGTGTTTCGATTACTTAATCGGGTCGGAATTGCGACACACTTTGTCGATGCACCTGAACCAACATTGACCGTCGTTCGCCGATGTACGATGATCCCCCTTGAAGTGGTCATGAGGCGCTTACCGGCAGGTTCGTATCTGCGTCGTCATCCTGAAGCTGTCGGCCAACGCTTCGATCCGCCGTTGGTCGAGTTCTTCTTGAAAGATGATGCCCGCCACGATCCCCAAATCTCACCCCAAGAGATCACGTCACAGGGCATTGCTTCGCCTGCTGAAGTAGAGCAGATGATTCATACCGGGCGTGAAGTCTTCTTGACGCTGGAAGCGGCATGGCAACGGCTTGACGTCACCCTGGTCGATCTCAAAATTGAATTTGGGCGGACTACCCAGGGGAGTCTGGTGGTGGCTGATGTGATTGATAACGACTCATGGCGTATCTGGCCTGGTGGCGACCCTGACCGCATGCTCGACAAGCAAGTCTATCGCAATGCACGGGTAGTGGATGATGCGCTCCTTGCCGATGTGCGTGCGCGTTATGCGTTGGTTGCCGAGCTAACCGGTCGTTGGTGAGCTATACCTGTTTAGAGGGTGACCGGTCAGGAGTGAGTGGGACGATCGCGGTTCAATTCTGTCGCACGCTCCCCCTTCCTCACGAAGGGGGAGCGTCGCATTTGGGACGCTGAGAGCGAGGTTCAACCCTGTTACACGCCTGTCTTTCCACTCCACCGGCGGGTGAGAGTCGTTCACCGATATGGATCGTTCTTTCGCGTCACTTCGTCGTATCTCCCCTTCCTCTTCCACAATGGAAGATGAGAAGGGGGCTAGGGGGAAGGTGAGGGCGCTAGACGTGCCGGATGAGACGTGTGCTGGCTCCTACGCAAGTGCCTGGGTACGCGGTTGGAACCCATCGGTTAGCGCTTCCATACCCTATCGCGGGCGGGTTGGGCACAATCTCTGCACACAGCAACTGCTACGGTATCGCGGTCGGCATGAGCGTCGGCACCGGAATCCGTATCGGATCGAGCAAGAGTGGTGGTGTCGGGGTAACGACGGGGGTCGGTACTACCGTGCTACCAGGGAGGCTGATAACCTGGCTTACCAATACGATCAACACCAGTGAGGCAATAATGAGCGCAATGAGCTGAGGACGAAGACGGAATTGACGGCTTAGCTCCTGAATCCGGCGCGTCGGTACACCGGCATTCGTAGCGATTGGTGCAAAGCGCGGCCGACGTTGCTGTGGTATCGTCGTGCGAATAGTTCGCACTGCTTCAGGAGGTGCTGGCGCCACCGGTGGTTCGCCGAGGCGAAAGAGTTGTTCGCCACCCGGCGCCAGATAAAGCTGGGGTGCTCCCCAGGCTTCCTGTGCACCGGCTAGCGCCGCTCGCCCGAGGGTAACAGCAAGATCAACCGGTTCGCCACTCGCCAGGGCCTGATAACAGGCCACACTCCAGCGTGCCTGCGCCGCAGCGCCGAGTTCGGGAAGCACGACTACAGCACGACCGTCGTGCTCGTGTAATCCGCTGGCGAAACTGGTACAAACTGAAAACGGACTACCAGCAACCGTTAGCAAACGCAAATCTTCGATCCCAACCAGCAATTCAGCAAGCTCACCAGCGGTCACTGCTCGTCCTAAACGCATACGTGCTGACTGACGGGGTGGTTGTTCAAACTCACCGATCAGATAGAGAATATGGCGCGGCTCGGCAGCCAGTTCGGCAACAATCTCATCGGCAGTTGCTTCACGCAATCGGTCAACAATGAACCGACCAGAACGCACCGGCTCAACCAGCGCCTCGCCCAAGGCGTCGGCAACCGCCTCGTAGCCACGCGCTACAGCAATCAACAGACGCAGCGGCCCTGCCACCCGACGCGGAGGTAATGGACGCGGCGAACGTGCGCTAACACGCACCAGCGTGTAATCATCACGAATTGCAGGCTGCCAATGCTGATCACCTCTACTCAGTGAAAGCCACTCCCACGGCAAAACTACCAGCTCAGGTGCCTCAATTTCGAGTCGTAGTTGCATCCGGGCTTTGTGATCGATAGCTTCACGGGCGGTTTCGATCAATAACTGCCGTAGGGGAGGCGGCAACAACAATTCTCCCAATTCACTGCCGGCTACTGCCGGTGTTTCCGACACCACTGGCGGGGGCATCACTGCTTCAGCCCTACGACCACCGCAGGTTGCCCGCAGTGGATACCCCTGTGGAGTACGTGTTGCGATCTGAATATGAAATGGTATGACAATCTCTTGCATGCCAGTATGCAGATATAGACGCTTTGTCTCTGAATATAACACGCCTGACCGCGACTGTCTACCGCATATTGTCGTGTCGTTCAGGGATTTTCGGCGTTTTCCTTCTACCCAACAATAGTGTAGGGGCGGGTTCCCACCTCACGTAATGGGGTATGGAATCGCCAACCGCGCAAAACGCGAACAATGTAACCTTTACTAAATTTCTTATGGTATGATTACGGTCAGATCAAGGTGTTTCGTTTGGGGAGTTACCGGCACGGAACCCGTTTGAGGCATGGCAAGGGCGAGATATGCCCTTAGAAAGGACATCGCGATGACCGTGCCACTTGATGCAGCCTATGCCGATCAACTCGATGCTGCTGATGATTTAGCGGGGTTTCGGCAGGCGTTTGTGCATAAAGAGCCAGAACGATCTATCTCGATGGCAACTCCCTGGGTCGCTTACCGAGAGCTGCTATCGATATGGTCACCGATCTAGTACAGCGGCAGTGGGGGGAACGGCTGATCCGTGGTTGGAATGAGGGTTGGTTTGATTTACCCGAACGGATCGGGGCCAAAATCGCACGCCTGATCGGCGCTGCTCCCGATGAGGTGATCCTGGCTGATAGCACCTCAGTGAATCTGTTCAAGCTCGTAGTAGCTGCACTCCGTGCCCGTCCTGGTCGAGTGCGCATCGTGAGTGACGACCTCAATTTTCCCTCCGATCTTTACATCTTGCAAGGAGTGGCCGATCTGCTCAATGCCGGGCACGAAATTGCGCTGGCCTATTCAGCC
>Ga0209691_1002001_pt1 | contig 11189 bp, 9 predicted proteins | sample YNPMSBMetaG_FD_187120 | JGI IMG/M metagenome (GOLD analysis project Ga0209691, IMG submission 187120) | Anoxygenic and chlorotrophic microbial mat microbial communities from Yellowstone National Park, USA - YNP MS-B MetaG (SPAdes) (version 2) ... | reverse complement strand
CGCCGTGCCGAACAACTTATACACAAAGAACAAACGGACATAGTTGTCCCCAGACGATGCGGGTGGTTCTTCAGGCTCGGATAACGCGACGAACTCGGTGTTTTCCAGTAGCATCGCATCGCTTTGACGCTCGCTATAGAAATTGACAATCACACGCGCCATAATCGGTTGATTGTTTGCGTCCCGCTCGTCTTCTAAATAGAACTCGTAAATGATGGGTCGTCCTACAGTACCAATACGATCTATGTAAGACCACCAACGATTATGATTGTACCAATACCCATCTTGGGGAGGCGGCAACCGGTCAATAAGTGCGCCATCTTCATAGATAAGTACATCACGGTCGCTTCCGTGAACAGAAATAAGAAACTCTGGTCGGAACGGTGTGTCTTCAGGCATATAAAGTGGAAACTGTGGTTCCACACTCAGACGCGGTTGCGCCTGCGCAGTGCCTCGTATGATTCTCAACGACATATTATAGCCGTCGATTTGTGCATAGAGCTCGAATGTCCCGCGTGGCGGACGCACACGGAACGGATATGTGTGCCAATTCCCATCGTTGGGAACAGTTTGAATTAGCAGCTGCGTACTTCCGCGCACATAATAAACTTGCGCGGGGACTGTAGAATGCGTGACGCGAACACGGTAGTACAGATAATCACCAAACACAGCTGTGTTCGTTCCCACCCACTCGATTTCTACACTGGGATACGGAATAGGACCACCTAATACTTGTGTTGTAAAGCTAAACTCGCGGTTTTCGTTTTCCAGAACGAACCGATAAGTATAAATACCCGCAGATGACGGACGGTCTGACCAAGTAAACGATTCATTGTCCCACCACACACCACTTGGCGTAAACGATTGAACCAGCGTGCCGTTCCGATAGACGCGTATCGGGTGCTCCGATTGATTGACGCTGATACTAAACACAAACTGCGCTGTGGCGTCTGACAGATAGAAACTGGACGGACTGGTTAGTTGCACATTGAACTGGACATTGGGTGCAATAGTTCCAACAACGACCGCTTCACGGTCAGCAATTAGTAGTTTCGCGCCCATAACTAAGCTCCCCCGCGGGGGAACAACGCTCCAAGAAAACGGCTGCCAGCTGGTGCTGGGGGCAACAGTTCCTAACACATGGCGTGTACCGTTGTGAATATAAAATAGATCGACTTGTTCATCAGGATCCGTGCCTTGCGTGCGCCAACGCGCCTGCGCTACCTGACCGTACTGGAACACATTACCGCCTACCCACTCCACTTCCACCTGCGCTGTTGAAGTGACCGCAGTGACCACCATCCGCAAATCGTGCGTAATGTCTTCCAGAATCGCTGTAAAATTGTAAGTTCCCAAGATTGTTGTGTCAACGGGTATGTCCAATGTGTAGTTTTCCCAATAGCCTGGCGGCGATGGCGGATCATACGGAAATGTCGCCCCTGGTTCAATCCAAAGCAAAGTCTGATCAGACCCGTGTAGAATCAATCGTGCAAATACGGGTGTTCCCCGTTCCACAGTGATATCTGTCCCTGCAGGCGCATTGTTCACATACCAGACCGCGCTCAGCTTCGGGCTTGCAACGATACTACCTGTAAGCGACGCATGAACGGTCGGGTCATTAGACCAGTACGCATAAATTGTGAAGGTCCCGCGCGGCGGAATGCGTACCCATGTCTCTTCTACCCAATCCGTGCTTGGTGTCCTATTAGGAAAAGTGTAGACGACCGTGTTCCCGCGCAAGATCTGGATAACGACATGTCCCGCGCTGATGTCGCGTGTGCGCCAGCGGAACACTGCAGAAGTTCCGAAGGTATCGGAACTTGTGGAAACCCATTCCAGCGTAATCGCTGGCTGCAGCGTCGCTATGACCACATATTGCGTTCGCTCCAGTAGCATCAGAGGGCACCGTGAATAATCTTATGATCAACCCACCAGTAGCGATGTTGCGGTTCCGTAGAAGTTGTATTGTTCCACGGACGATACCAGCCGCAACAGTTATACGGGTACGGCGCAGCAACGGGTGTATAGACCGTTGCGTTTTGTGGCGCGTTGGGATAATGCGTCCCATTATTTGTCCCGCGAAACGCTGTGAAATAACTCGGCGCGCTGAGCGGTCGATCCACTTGATGGAACGACCGCACACGCATTTGATACGGCGTACTCGGCGGATTCGACACATTCAACGGGATCGACATCGTAAACTCACGAAGCGGCGACTGCACGCCTAAAAGCCATGTATGGAACTGCCAGACATTCCAACCCAACCATTCCCCGATAGCATCCGATGGGTCGCTACCCGTTGTAATCGACGGTACAAACCACTGACGGTTCCCTGTCCCTGTACGGTCTGATTGGGTTGCACCACCCGATGGTGTCTGGTTCTCACCGTACAGATTAATATGTACCCGCGCAACCATATGCTCTGTATACAAGTCAATCTTAGTACCGAGCATATCAATAGACCCAGCGCCATATAATGCTCCGGGCAAGCCCGTCATTCCGGTTTCAGTAATGTTGTCGTCGGCACTGTAAGTAAAAACGCCGATGTTGATTGGTTGGTTCGATTGCTCGTTCGCGCTGCTACCCGCACGCATCGATATCCAGTTCGCACCGACAGCCGGTGTCCAAACACCATCCGTTTTTGTTGCATGCGCTACTTGTTGCAGATTCTCGAACTCGTAATGCCATACGCATCGATCCCCGACAAAGAAAACCAGATACTTTTTGAAAGTGACCGCTTCAAAGTTCAGCGGATTAAGAGGAATACTCGCCATGACAACAATACCCACGCCGTAAAGCGGTTGTGCTGCGCCTTCGATAACTTTCCGGCCGAAATACTGCACCAGTCCAAATCCGCGTGTTGCAGGTGCTGCGCCTTCTGCGGGACCAAAATCTGTTCCCAAATACTCTGGCACAACAATCGGACGGAACCGAATGAACCCGCGCCGTGAACTATTTGCGTAGTCCTTATTCCACCAACTCACATTGTAGCTCGTTTTATAATAGCTTCCTTGCGAGAAGTACCACGCTTTTGGGAAATTAGCAGGCGCGGTGTTCACACCAGCAATAACAAAACGGTTCGGTTCACTTATCCCGTCATCCAATGCGGTGCTGGTGTTAATCGGCCATGCTTCGTGATCAGCGTTCGCTAAACGCACATAGTTGTCCGCATTCGGCACGCGCCAAAGCTGCACTACGCGGGGGCCCGCTGTGGTCCCCGCGGTTTCGGTATACGCGCTCAGTATCGGATAACTCACATTCCGTCCGTATTGTTGCATCGGTTGCCTCCTAAGCTACAACAACTGTTCGAAACGACGAAACGACGCTTCAATAACCGATCTTAGACGGTACGCGCGGGGCGCATCGAGTTTGCGGAGCGGCGCGAACACCTCGTCTTCCAACAAGTCACGAAGCAGTGTAATCTCGCGACGAATGTGACGCATCACAAACGCAACAGCAACAACAATACCCAACAAGAACCCGATAACTAACATAGCAAGCTCATGCATCATGCTCACGCTCCTCAATATGACGCAGCTGCTGATGGTCATTCGGAATCCAGAACAGATACTTTTCTGGGATACCCAACCGCGTCAAATGACGCTTTATTGACGCCAACTCGAACAATATCACACAGAGCAGCACGCCATTGAAAAACACAAACGATACCCATGCGTTCTCATAGATTTTCCAGCGCACCAATATATACAGAAACATAAACACAACATAGAACCCGAACTTCTGAACAAGTCCGCGATAGCCCAACGCGCTGGATAAACGACGATTATAGATGGATACTAACATTGCCAGAACCAAGTCAAACAGTGTAAGTATCAATCCTAACTGGAGCAGCGCGGGAGCGTGCGCAGAACTAATATTGATTTCAAGATTGATCCCGTTAAACGCTTCGTTCATGGTTTTCCGCCCTCCTGTTTGAGCAATTGCGCCAGTTCTTGCCGAATTGTACGCATATCGACATAGCGACCGGGGCAACTCTTGCTGGTTGCATAGATTTTATCCAGCCGCCCAGCCGTGACAAGCGTGTTGACCTCTTTATGACCGAGTACCGCGTTAGAAAGCAGTTTGTATCTCCGGCAGAGCGTTTCTAAGAGTTGGAGCAGCGCAGCACGCTGTTTCGCGGGCATCGGCGCAAGATCGTGGTTCCCGCTAAGACAGATACCGATACTGCAATGGTTCAATCCGCGCACATGGGCGCCCTCTTGCGTCACGGGACGCCCCGTTTCTACGGTTCCGTCACGGCGCACCACATAGTGGTAGCCGATGGTTGTCCACCCGCGTGCGACATGCCAGCGTGTGATATCCGCGACAGTCGTATCCGCTTTCCCGTTCTGTCTCGGATCCGCGGCGGTATGCACAAAGATATACTGTACGGTTTTTAGCAATGCCATCGCACAACTCCTAAAAAGAGTGGAGGAAAGACACAGTGAGATGACGCGCCCAGTCTTTCCTCCACTTGGTAGACATGACCTCCGCTTGGCTAGTGTATTAGATGCGCACGGTGAAGCCCCAATACATCCCGTGAACGCGCATGTTGTCAATCATCCACTTGTAGGCTGTCCACGCGACCATCGTATCGACCATCGTCTGGGTCGGCAGTTCGCGCGGGTTCAACATTCCATCGTAATCAGAAAACGCGACATGGAGGCAGTCCACACCGAGCAGATAGATGATGTTCTTCGGCGCTGCCATATCCACAAAGATCTCCAAGTCGCGGAACTCGCCGTCCAACGCCATATCCGCAGGGCCGAACTTGCGACGGGTCTGCTGCAGCGAGGTGCGAATCATGTTCAACTGGTTCATATAGGTGCGCGTATCGGGGTGCATCACTGCCAGTTTCGGCATCGTCACATCGTAGTTATAGAACGCCGCTTGATACAGGCGTTCCAAGTCGAGCGGGTTGAACCGGAAATCGCCGCCTGCAGGATGCGCCCATACACGGTCGGTAAGATTGTACGCGGGGTAGAGCGGGTTACCTGAAGCGTCCCGTGCAACAGGATAGACAATCTGCGGCTGCTCGATACGACCCGAACCCTGAACAAATATGGTCAGCTCCGAAGGAACCATCCACCAGCCGTTTTTCAGATAGTTGTTCTTGATGTATTGCAACCGCGCGGGATAGCTTAGTGATCCCCAGTTCGTCGGACGGTTCGTTAACGCGGGAACATCCGTGACACCGCGATTGACGCTCCCGACAGTCTGTTGACGCACATTCGCGCTATTGACCGTGACAGCCTCCGCAGACGAATCGTACCAGAAACTCGTACTCTCCAGCGCGTCTTTCAAACCTGTCCAGTTTGTATCCGCGTTCCCAGCGATATTCTGAGCCAGTGTTTGAATCCAAGCTTCGTTTATTGGACGCAAGAAGATCTTGCCCGCTTCAGAAGTGCGATACCACGCGATGGAGTTCACATAGTACGGGATACTGCCCCAGCTCATCGGGTTCGCCGTTGTCTGTGTCGTGAAGTCAGGGTCATAGTCCAGCACATACGCTTCGCGCGATTGATCCCACAAGCGCACATTCATCGCCTGGGATTTCTGCATAATCTCCATCTGGATGACTTTTTCGACATGCTCGTTCCACGCCTGCGTACCGACCAGCACCTCATCGAACTGCGGGAACTGGACACGATAGGCAACCGCGCCGGGATACCACGCGACACTGCGGAACCGCGCTTGCTCCAAATCGAAAGTGTTCGGGATTAGAGTAGCGTCCGTTACGCGGTTCCCATACGCATCGTAGTAATCAATCGTTCGGTCAGGCCCCGACTTCTGGTTCGTCAAGTCCGTAAAGTTCACCCACGGCGACCGGATTTCGTAGATGCCTTCCCCGACATCCGTCGCGACCCGGAACGCTTTGGGCCACTGCATCGCTTTGTTGTGCCAGTTTTTCGAGTGGTAGCGTTTGAAGTAGTCGAGCGTCGGCGCTTTGATCGTGACGGCGTTGATGATTTCGTTCCGAAAGTATTGCGGTATCGTCGCACGCACCCACATCCCGCGCGTTTCTGGGAGCTGCGGCGGAATGTGATGACGATGCGTTCGTAAGTCACTACGGTAAGTATCGTTCCAAGCCATTGTTTATTTTCCCCCTCAGTCTACAGGTTGCAGGGGATCTCACCCCCCATTTGTTAAAGTATCGCGTGCTTACTCAGAGATACCCATCTGTCGCAGAAATTCTTGGAACCCCGTAAACCCTGTGCGTTGTGTGCGCGGTTCTTCAGGACGGAACGGACGCGCATTCGGTATCGGAGACGATGGGGACGGCGCAGGAGCAGACGGTGTATTCACCATGAACGGATACGGAGTCTGCTCCTGCTGACGCATCGTTTGCATGGTGTAATCGTATGCTTTCGCTTTTAACAATACCGACGGCGGGATCCCTAACTGCTGTGATGTGCGTGCAATCTCTTGGATCTGTTCATCAGGTAGAATCACACCCAGACTCGCTAACTGTTGCGCTACGGTACGAATATTCTCCGCTTCTATACTTGTTTGCAGATATTCCTGCACAGCGGATTGCCAAGAAACCAGCGTGTCGACCGTCTGCTTTAGCCGTTCCAGCTCGTTTGTATTTGCTGGCGATGGCGGTTCGTTTTCACTTTCTGCAACAGGTTCACCAAACGATTCCAGCAGCAGATCCCACAGCCCTTCTGTATCATCCGCACCAGAATCGACAGCATCCGTTTTTGTACCAACAATCAATTCATCTGCGGGTTCGGCATCTTCATCAATATCTTCGGGTTCCTCAGGCTCATCCCATCCCAATTCGTCTTCATCATCCCAACCCGCACTATCATCCTCACTGTCTTCTGGTTCATCGAAATCTTCCACAGCAGCTTCCGTATCAGAAGCGTTGTTCCATACAGCGTTTATCGACTGCTCCAGCGGCGCACTCCAATCGACATCTTGTGCACTGTCTCCCGACGCATTCGGTTCAACTGGTTCAGCCGTTTCTGGTACTTGCCCTAAAAACTCCGTGAACGATTGGAACATTAGCTAACCTCCTATTACAAAGTATCGCTTTGTACCATCTGCTCTAACTGCGCAATCGATTCGGGTGAAAGCATTGAAAGCGCATCGTCCTCCGTAATTGCACCTGAACTAAGCATCTGAAGCACAGCTTCTAACGGAACCTGCTGATTGGTAGCAACTTCAGGCGTCAACCCCACAGGAACACCAAGCATATCCACTGGTGGAGACATCGCTACATCCGCAGGCGCATCAGAAGCAGGCATCATTTCCGTTGGCGCAGCCATAGTCGGCGCAGGCGGCTGTTTCACTTCACGCAAGTCAACACCGAAGTCTTTCAAAAGCCGATCAATAATCGGTTCCAACCGATAAACGGAACCCGTTTGCATCAATATCTGCAGCATGCTCGCCAACAACTGTACCGCTTGCATATAGTTCTGCCGACGCTCGTTCAAACTCAACTGACCTGTATACGCTAAATCTATCCGACAGCGCGAAAAGAAGTCTAAATAGTCTACCTCTTCAATCATCGGTAAATACGGCGTGTTCTGGTTCACAGGCCCCAGTCGAATATATCGAAGATGGCCGTCCGTATCTATCGGTTCGAGATAGACCCGTTGGAACTGCTCGGGTAGCGACGCTAAATAGAACTGATACGCCCGGACGAACCGCGCCAGCATCTGTGCGACCCGTTCCTGCTGCACGGATAACTTGACATTCGTGTGCTGCTGCGATGCAACAACCTCACTTGCAACACGGGTCACACCGACAACACCCAACATGTACGGCGATACGCCCGTAACGGAAGTGATAATCTGCTCCAGCTCGCGTAGTCCAATCTGCAATTCTTGGAGGTTGACACCCCCTGCAAAGGTAACAGGCGACCCTTTGTATGCGTCTTCCCAGTTATAACCAATCGCATTGAAAAGCGACTCAAACTCTTGGAACGCTAAACTTTCCGTATCAAACGCATCGAACCGATAGAACGCCCAGCGCCCTTTGAGCGCCTCTTTCAAGATGCTTTCTACGAGTTTCTCGTGCGCTTCATAGAGATTATAACCGCGATAGACCGACCGCACGCACCGTTCCAACATTCCAATCGGCAACTCGATCCCGTCTTCGGTCCAATCTTCAGGATAGCTCTGCGTTCGCTGCAGTCCCATATAATCCGCAAACGATGTAAAATACGGATAAGAAGCAGTCATCCCGCTACTTACCATGTTCACATAGTCTTCATCTACTGTGCGCTCTTCACCAACTAACAAGAAATAGTTATAGCGACCGCCCAGCTCGTGCGTTTGTACGAGCCGACCGTTCACATAGTAAGAAAGTTTGTACCCGTCATAAATCTCTATGCACGGCAACCCCGACGGCAACTCGTTCACGGGTTCTTTCTCGTCTTGATTGCGTCGTGCTGTACGCCCCGCTTGGTACTTTCGATACAAAGATTGTCCTTTCTTACCCAACACATGTTCCAGATAATGTTCAGGGATAATAACCAGCCGGGCAATCCATTCAAAACGGTGCCAGTTGGGATAAGCAACGGTCAATTCGGGACGCAACGCGGAAATTCCCAGCGGTGTGAGTGCTAACCCACCAACCCCAGCGACCAGATAATCGCGCACAGCGATGATAGCAAGCGCAGCGACATCATCATGCCAAATCCGTTCGAAGATCGCTTGCACCTCAGGACGCTCAGGCGTATATCGGAACTCGATACGACCTGTTAGAAGTGCGCTGAGCGTATCGATATCCGTTGCAGCACGAAGCCGTAGCGACTCGCTTCTAAGATATTCCAGATGCCTTAGACGCGCACCGCTTAGCTTGTCTTCTACATAACGCCAGCGCGGGTCTAAATTCTCTTGTGCGGTATCGCGTTCCCAATACGCATAGTCAAAAAAACGCGCAGGCGACCATAACAATGAGTACGCATGCGGCGAGGAACTCGATACGCCGCTCACACCACCTGACGGATTAGAAAACCGCATTAGTGATTACCCTCCGCAGTTTTCCTATTAGGAACATGAAAACCCGTCCACTTCGTATTGACTTCTTTCAGCACATCTTCCGGCGTGACATATTCACCCGTTTCTTGCCAGTGCCCAACAGCACGCGCACGCGCCTCATTATAAGTCATCGGCTCACGGTTTGGGTCATCTAACCGATCTCTAAAGTACCAGGGTATCTCCGCTTGCAATTTCATCCGATCGGAGATAATAGGCATTGTTCGGTATGCACGCTTATAGTTTACGCTCCCGCATGACGGACATCTGTCAGTTTCGCCTTCGATGTAAAACGACTCGTGATTGAAAAACTCATAAACCGTTCCGCAATCGAGGCACTCTACATCGACACGCCCGCGCGGATAGTCTGTTCTACGCGCCATTATGACCACCTCACTTTGTCTAAAGTACGACGATAACTTATACGATGTCCTTGACGGTTCGCTTGCTTGTTCAACTGCTCTAACGGAACAACATTCTTTTGATAGAACTCCAATATCTGTTGCTGGAGATGGTTTTCTGTAGGAGGGAGCGGCACAGTCGGTGCGCGTCGCTTCGCTAAAAGATCCAAAGCATACGCCAGCGCGGTCAGCGCATGGTCGGGTTTTTCTATATCGCCCATACGAATCCGATGCGGTTTCGCGTTTTTGAACTCTTGAACCAACCCGCTACAGCTCGGTTCCAACACGCGCACATGCAAATTGTTCAAACATTCGCGCAATCGCGCCCAGCGTCCAACACGATCGCGCAACCCCGTCAAGAACGGATAGCCCAAATCGCGCAAGTTATCGGCAATAGAACGGCGTCCTTTCTCGCTTGTGAAATCGGCGTCTCCGATAATTGCAAGTACCTCACCCCGACCGCGTTTGTGGGTCAGTGCCTCACCAACCCACTGCGCAAACTGGAACTCGTCGATATGCGTCTCATAACCCACATAGGGGATACGGACAATACCGTCCGTACAAAGCGCCGCAAGCACAACAGCACTTTGCGATTTGTACCCGTAATCTACACCCAGTACCCACACCGCATGTTCCATAGCATCTTCGTCTTCGTCTGTAAATGCGGACACAAACTCTGGTTTTACGGCGAACGGGTTCAAGTACCCGACAAGAATCTCTGCACCGTATTCTTGCGCGAACACTTCAGGCGGAAGCACTTGGCGCTGGAATTCTATCTCTGCAGGGTCAATATGCGGATTCGCCCAAGTCGGCGACCGCATCAGCGTCGCACGCTTATCAATACTCACAAGCATTTCGAAACCCGACAGGTTACCATACGGCAACTGAATCCCTTGTTTCTCTGCAAGCTCTACAACCCAGTTCAATCCTTTAGGTGTGCCCGCCATAATCACATGACCTTGGTAATCCGAAAGCGACGGCGCAATCGAATAGTAGTAAAGCTCCGCGTCAATATCGCTCACCTCGTCCAATATCGCCAACGATAGCCCCGGACCGCGATGCGAAGTGCGGTTCTTTGCAGAGCGCGGTTCCAACCGCACACGCCCCGCTTTGAAGTGCGGGTCTTTGGGGTCTTTGATTTCACGGAGCGGCAAGTTCGCTTTTGCACAAAACTCCGTGAAGTAGTTCATCACTTCTTTGATTTGGGGATGTTCAGGCGCGATCAAACGCACACGCGGACGCGGATGGTTCACCTCATGCAACCAGTGGATGTACCACAAAAGCTCCATTGCTAAATAAAGCGTTTTTCCCCAGCGCCGTCCGCAAAGCAGAATCTTATAACGCGACCGCTGACGCAACAGATCGCACTGGGCGTCATACGGCTTGACCCCAGCAAACTGCTCGAAGAAACGGATACGCTTCTCCAGCTCCGCATCGTCTAATACGCCAGCACTCGGCAACTGCATGTATCATCCCCAGATTATCCATTGATTCCCGCGCGGGGGACCCGGCAGCCAACCCGTACTTGCTTGTTGCGGCGCAGATCGCGCTTGACCGCCGCGACGAAATGCGCTGCTAATCGCATCCGATAGCAACATATAAATCAGCAGCGTATACAACATCCGCTCGTTTGGTGGCAGCTTGCTCATATACTCAAACAGATTCGTCGGCTGCTGCTGCTGCGGCGGCGGTGGCGGCGGCTGCTGCGGTGGTGGTGTCGGCAGTTGCTGCTGTGGTTGTGCAGGCGTGCTGCGCTGACCAAACGGCGCAAACCAATTTGCGGGGTTAATAAACCGTT
>Ga0209691_1001987_pt1 | contig 11241 bp, 12 predicted proteins | sample YNPMSBMetaG_FD_187120 | JGI IMG/M metagenome (GOLD analysis project Ga0209691, IMG submission 187120) | Anoxygenic and chlorotrophic microbial mat microbial communities from Yellowstone National Park, USA - YNP MS-B MetaG (SPAdes) (version 2) ... | reverse complement strand
CACTGTTGTAGCCATCTACAAACCTGAGGTTTCTTTTATGGGGTGGGTGGGCTATGTTCCTACTGCAGCCATGCGAAAACTCTTAGACTTCCGCCCCTACGAAATCGGAAGTGCTGTCATTGTACTCAAAAATAGCAAGCAAGCCATTGATATTGCCCAACGCATGCAACCAATGCTCAAACCTCCCCTCATGATAGTCAAAGCCACTTCACGCAAAAAACCGCTCCTCATCGCTGGTTTCTGGAGAAATGAGAGATTGTTTACTCGCCTTTCCAACACCATCTCGATTCTCACCCCTCTCACCAATTACGACCAGCGGCGTAATGGAGTCCTGATCTCATCCCATCTTACCAAGCAGCTTGGCGCACAGACTGGCGATACAATAGAATTTTCCTATCGTTCTCGTTTTGAAGGAGAGCAAACAGCTCGCGTCACTATTTCGGGTGTGTACACAAGCACCAACCTCCCTGAAAACCTCCTCCTACTCAACGAAAAAACATTCTTTACCATTTTCAGAACCCTTCCTTCACGTGATGCCATGATCACAAACATTTATTCTCCCTTCGACGAGCTTTTTACCACAGAATGGTATCTTCTGCCGCGTCCAAAAACATCACTGGAACTCTCAAAAATCTACGAAGACCTCAAAAGAAACCCCATCTACGCTGACAAAATTCTCATCACCACCCTCTACGAATCTGCTTCTTCTCTTCTCCAATTCTTCTCTGCCATCAACTTCAGCAGCATGTTCTTTTCTTCCTTCCTCTTTCTCATCGTAATGGTAGGACTAGCTAATTCACTCCGTATGAACATCAGAGAAAGAACCCGTGAGATTGGAACCCTCCGTGCCATTGGAATGCAACAGAAAGATGTGCGTCGTCTTTTCCTCGGAGAGGTGACTCTCCTCATGATCTTTTCAGGATGTGCGGGTGTGGCTCTCGGTATTCTTCTCGTCGCTTTTCTCAGCCTTATTCCATTCTCTTCCGAAGGGCTTATAGGAATGCTTCTGGTGAACAATCACCTTCTCTTGATCATCGACTGGGGATGGAATTTCTTCTGTGTCATCTTTGTGCTGGTGTTGGGACTGATCACTGCTTACCTTCCTTCCCGCCGAGCCTCTCGTATGTCCCCATCCGAAGCCCTCGTCCACTATGAATAATTCGAAGGAGAAAACCTATGAAACATTTCCTTTTCATCCTTCTTCTCACCTCTTCCCTCTGGGGAGTAAACGGTAAGGAAATCCTTAAAAAAATCGATGCACTCTCCACTCTTTCAAGCGATATCACCGCCACCATAAAACTCACCCAGAAAAAAAACGACAAAATCACCATAATGGAAGCCATTTACTATCGAAGAGATAGTGATAATGCGTTTCTCATTATTATGACCGCTCCTGATAATGAAAAAGGAAACGGTTATCTCAGAGTAGGAGAAAACTTCTGGATGTACAAACGAAACACTCGCACCTTTCAGCATATTAACCGAGATGAATCTATAGCAGGAAGTGATGCGAAAGGTGGAGATCTCGAAAACCGTAAGCTCAGTGAACTCTATCGTGTGGATACCAATGCCAACGGAAGCGAAAAAATCACAGAAGAACAACTTGGCAACATCTCCACCTACCGCGTTGAACTTGTTGCTCGAACAACCGATGTCACCTATCCACGACAAATTCTCTGGGTTCACAAAGAGAACTTCCTTGTTTTAAAAGCACAGGCTTTTGCCCTTTCTGGTACTCTCATGCAAACCATCTACTACCTCAAGTATACCTCAATTCAAGGGCGGTACATTCCCCTTCAACAAATCTACATCGACGAGTTTGATAAGGGAAACAAAACCGTTCTCGAACTCTCTGGCATTTCCTTTGACAAAATACCCTCTCACATCTTCACAAAAGCCTATCTCGAAAACTTAAGCCAATAAGGAGCCCCTCATGAAAAAGTCTTTTCTTGTCCTGCTTTTTCTCAGTATTGGACTGTTTGCCGAAGAGGTAGATGAAAAAGCCCTTTTTTTTGACACCAACATCATAACATTGGCTCCCACCCTCATCACCAATCCCACCCAAGAGAAATCCCTCACCCTTTCAGGAGAATTTCGTTCCCAACTCAACTATGCCTTCACAAAAGACTTTCTCAATGGCCAAACTCAGAGTAATGCCAACCCCTTTTCCTATGGGATTGACGGAGATTTCTTTTTCAACATTCGACCCCAAAGCGGTTATCGGATCTATGGTGATCTTTGGCTTTTTGCCTCGGCAACAGGGATGCCTGTTGAGCATAGGTTTTTCGATCCTCTCACCCAGACCCCTCTCTTCGCCATTGAAACCAACACCCTCCTTCTCAAAAACAAAGAACTCTTCCTCGATATGAACATAGCCAATACCGTCTACCTTCGCATGGGAAAACAAGTTCTCAAGTGGGGAACCACCTCCTTCTGGAACCCTATCGATCTTCTCAACCGAGAACGAAAAACATTTTCCGATCCCAACAGCACACGCGAAGGTATTTGGGGACTCAAGATCCACATCCCTTGGGGAAGCTCTCTCAACTGGTATAGTTTTGTTGATATGACTGAGTGTAAGCAAATCGAAAACAGTGCCGTTGCCTCCCGACTCGAGTGGGTCATGGGCAACACAGAAATTGGCATCTCGGGATGGTGGAAAAAGTCCTTTGTCTCTGTTTATGGCGGAGATGTCTCCACGCGACTCATGGGATTTGATATCAAGGCAGAAGGCAGCCTCTCCTATGGTGACAATCGCCCACTCCTCAAGGAAGAAATTCTTTCTTTTGGAACGGTATCACTCACCAACGTTACCCCTCTCCCCCTTACCAATCGATGGGTTTTCCGTTTTGCTCTTACGCTTTCCCGTTCCTTTGATTTCCTCGATGTCAAAGACCGTATTACCACCATGGGAGAAATCTTCTACAATAGCACAGGCAAAGAGAATCCTCCTCTCTTCGACAACACCACCAAAGTCTCACAAGGCCTTTTGTACGGTGCGTATGTTCCCAACGAATACAATAAATGGTATGCATTCGGCACCCTCCTTATCAAGCGATTTTTGTTTCCCGATGGAAGCCTCCTCTCATCTCTTCTGTGGAATATCGACGATGGTTCTGCACTGCTTTTATTTCAGTTAAGCTATACTCCCGACTCAGCACTGAGTGCCAGTATCAGTGCCACAACAAGTGTTGGAGCATCCGAAAAAGAATACACCTACGACAATCTCCCTCTCAAACTAACTTCTACCGTTACCTTACGATTCTAACAAAAAAGGGGTTCCCATTGGGAAACCCTTTTCTTGTCACTTCACTTTTTGTTTAATTTTATTCACCGTATCTTCAGTATCATCTAGTGTTTCGCTTTGTTCTTCATCATAGTTACGCAACTCTTCCAGTACCCTCTCAGCATTCTTGATAGCCATAACACGAGACAGCGTTTGTCGCTGAGACTCAGAAAGGGCTTCTTTCAACTGAGCAAGATTATTCTTACTTCGCCGAATCAACTCCTCAAGAGCCTTGTTCTCCGCCATCGTCATCGAAAGCTTTTGGTTCGCTTTCACCTGCACCGTAAGCAGATTTGCAATCTCTGGATCCCTTGACACCTCTGGGGTAAGCTGCACCTGACGAGTAAGAGTCACCGTCCCCTCCAGCACAGCACAGGTTGACACATCCCCTTCGACATAATCAATGATAAACTTCGTCCCACGAACAGCAGCCACAGCCACATCATTCTCCACCTCGACAACCTCACCCTTTTTGAGTTTGGTAAACACATTGAGATGAACAGCTCCCTGCTTCACCCTTACCCTTTCCTTCGTCCCAAGACTCTTGAGTTGAATCACCGTATTCTGCAAAACTTGAAGAGAGCGCTTCCCCTCGTATACCAACATCACGGAAGAGTCAACTCCCGTTTTAATCCAATAATTCTTTGAAAACCTCATACCCACATCAAGGGGCTGCCACTCCTTTCCATTAGCAGAATAAAAAACACTACCAACATAACTTTCTACTTCATAGGCATTGGATGATGATTGAGCAGTGACAAAAACAAAAAGCACAAGTAGCACACCAAATATCCACACCTGTCTCTTCATATAAGCCTCCCTGTATCGTTTTCATCTATACTATAACCACAAATCAAAGAAATTTCAAGCGAACACCACAAAATTTTTGTCAAGCCAAAAGAAAACAGATTTGGCACACTTTCCCTACCCTCATCAAAAAAGCAAAACAAAAAACCACTATAATCTTTCTTTCAAAAAAATTCACCCTTTTTTTACAAAAAATTCACAAAAAATTCACACAACCCTGCTATAATAGATACAAAACTAAGAGGTTTTTCCCCCTTCAAAAGGAGAAAACAATGGAAGAACGACCCATTCGCGTCTTGTTTGTGTGTGTTCACAACTCCGCCCGAAGTCAGATAGCAGAGGCTTTCTTCAATTTCTATGCCCCTCCCTGGATGAGAGCAGAAAGTGCCGGTATTACACCAGGAGAATTGAATCCCCTTGCTGTCAAGGTAATGGCAGAAAAAGGCATCGATATCTCCCACAATACCACAAAAAGCGCCTTTGACCTCTACAAGCAAGGAAAAACCTACGACTATGTTATCGCTGTGTGTGAGAAAGAGGCAGCAGAGCGTTGCCCCATTTTCCCAGGGAGAAATATTCGCCTTGAATGGAGCTTTCCCAACCCCGCCTTTTTCACCGGCACAGACGAAGAAAAACTCTCTGCTATGCGCAAATTACGCGACGAAATCGAACACCATGTGAGATCCTTTCTTGAAACCGAGGGTTTCTCCCGATGAAAAACTTGTCGTAGCAATCCTCACCAAAACTATTTGTAAAGCGTGTAGGTAGCACTGTTGGTTTTGGAGGGATCCTTTTCCTCTTGTGTAGCGTATGCCTCCAGAACAATCCTCACAACAGGATAAACACTATTCGTTCGAAAGGTAAGCGGAGAAACATACTCTGTCCACTGATCCGTCGTCTGCGTCGCTGGAGGAAGGCTTAAATTAGTATTTGAGTAAAAGATTGCTGTTCTACGAATATAAATCGTTGCGCCAAGAGTAGAACAACTCACTGTCACGGTTACACTATTTGTATAATCTCCACCAGTGGGATCAAAGGTAGGCATACTCACACGATTAAGAATCTGCGAACACCCCATAACAACCAAAAAAATCCCCAAGCCAAACCCAAAAAACCAGCCCTTTTTCATATTTTCCTCCTTAAGAAAATTACCTTTATCAGGATAACCCCTTGTTTTAAAAAAGTCAAATTTTCTCCTTTTTATTCTACCACTGTTTGCAACTGGAAGAGCCGCCCATACATTCCACCCTTTTGGATAAGTTCAGCGTGGGTACCCACCTCAGCAATACGTCCATCGTGCAGCACGATGATTCTATCCGCATGCATAATAGTGGCAAGTTTGTGGGCTATGATAATTGTCGTCTGATTGCCGAGAATATCCTCCATGGCCTTCTGAATTGCTTGTTCAGACTCTGCATCAAGAGCACTGGTTGCCTCATCCAGGATCAAAATTTTGGGTTTTCTCAAGATGGCTCGCGCCAAAACAATACGCTGCCTTTCCCCGCCCGAAAGTTGTGCCCCCTTATCCCCCAGAAGCGTATCATACCCCTGGGGAAGCCTCTCAATAAAATGATGAGCATTGGCAATACGTGCAGCCTCAACAATCTCAGCAAAGGAAGCATCAGAATACGACAAACAAATATTCTCCCGTATCGTTCCCGAAAAGAGAATGGGTTCCTGTGTCACTATACCCAATTGAGAGCGATAGCTTTTCTCGTCATAGAGAGACAGATCTTTTCCATCGACCAAGACTGTTCCCACTGTAGGTCGGTAAAAGCCAGCCAACAGCGAAACGAGTGTCGTCTTTCCAGAACCACTGAGCCCTACAATCGCCACCGTCTCTCTCGGTCGAATCTCCAGCTGAATATCCCGAAGCACCAAACGATCGGGAGTATAGCCAAAAGACACCTGCCGACACTCAAGATGCCCCTCTATCGTGCCAAGAAAAGGCAACGAAGCCGTGTCCTGAATCTCATAATCCATAACCTCATAGATTCTTGCCAAAGCAGGAGAAAGCTTCTGCAATGTTGTAAACACAGTACTTGAAAGACTCAGCGGCTCAGAAAGCACCGTGGCAAGCAAGAGAAAAAACACCACATCACCACTTGTTAGCATTCCCTTGCTGACCATGCTTCCACCAATAACAAGAATCACAATAATCCCAAGCGATCCAAACCATTCGGCAACAGGAGCACTCACAAAACGTACCTTGATTTCCTTGAGAAGCGAAGCCAAGTATTCCCTATTATGGTTAACAAACCGCCGCCTCATCTCATCCTCAACAGCAAACCCCTTGATCACCTCCATTCCATAGAGAGTCTCCTGAATACTCGATGTTACATTAGAGATATGCGAGTGCACACTACGACTTGCTTTTTCAACAAGCTTACCAATAAGGCCCAGGATAAGAGCCAGCAAAGGAACCACAGCAAAGAAAGAAAGAGTAAGCAAGGGCTGATGAAGAATCATCATGATAAGAATAGCCACTACCGTCAGGGGCTGAACAATGAGTTCAATCAGCACATTCATTAAAAAAACCTCGAGAATCTGAATATCATTCGTCAAACGACTGATAATATCCCCTGTTCTCTGTGACTTAAAATACCCCATAGGCAAACGAAGAAGCTTGGTATACACATCCTGTCGAAAAGCCGCCAGGACTTTTACAGCAAGCGTATTAGAGACAACTAGCATCAAATAGTGGGACAAAGCCCACGAAGAAGCAGACAAAAACAAAAAGATGGCTCTCTGCAGCGGATCCGCCATACTCTTTTCAAGAAAGTACCCAGAAAAAAATATCGAAAGCTGATATACCGCTGTAATTTTACTCACCACTACACTGATGGCAAACACCACCATAAGACCAAGAAGCAACGGATGCCTCAATAAATAACGAGAAAGCCGCGTATAATTCATTCTTCCTCCCGCAAAACTACCTGATACGACCCCCAACCACCAAACAACGGATGCGACTCTCGAAAACCAGCCACAAGCGGATGTTCTCTCAAGATGCGTTCCACCTGTTGTTTTTTCACACTTCTCCCCTTTCCTGTAATAATCCTCACCTCACGATAGCCCTTTCGAACAGCCTCAGCAAGATAACCCTTCACCACCGAATCCACCTCGTGAGAAGCAAATCCATGGAGATCCAGTTCTGGACTAGTGCAGAGAGGAAGCACCTCATCCACCCCCACAACTCCCAAAATATCAGAAGGAGATTGAAGCACAAAGGTTGGATTTTTCGGTTTTCCATATCCCCAAGAAGCAAAAGCAAAATCCATACCCACAGCACGAGCAAACGCCTCATCAATCTCTGTATCCCCGATCATCAATACATCTGAAGCCTCTAGAGGTTTCTGCTGTCGTTTCCAAAAATCCCTCACCACATCAAAGCTAGAAGGATGTGGCTTCGGAAACGCCATGTCATTCTCAGAAACAATAAGATCAAACCACTTCTCACCGTTCCAACCGCCAAGTGAACGAAGAATCCCTTCTCTACTTTTATTCGAAACAATCACCATGGGAATTTTCCCAAAAGTCTCATGAAGTACCTCTTCAATACCAGCAAACGGCTTATGTCTCTCAGCAAGAGAGAAATAGACACTCCTATAATACTCTTGCGCATCGTCCCCCAACCCTACAAGATTCATGGTTTCCCTAAAGGGATGACCAATTCTTTCACGCATCCACTCACGTGAGACAGGTGGTCGACCATAATGTTCAAGCATCCGTGAAAACGCCTCATAAATCACTGGCAAACTATCCACAATCGTACCATCAAGATCCCACACAATTGCCGCATAACGAATCATACTCACTCCAAATAATCCAGTCGGACGATAATTCCATTCTCTGCAAGATAGCGCTTCAAATCCGTAATATCCAATTCCCGGAAATGAAAAAGTGATGCAGCTAAAGCAGCGCTCACCCTTGTCTGAGTAAACACATCAAGAAAATCCTTTTTCTTTCCAGCCCCACCAGAGGCTATCACAGGCACATCCACACTCTCCGCAATAATACGAGTAATCTCAAGATCATACCCATCCTTTGTTCCATCCCTATCCATTGAAGTCAAAAGAATCTCCCCTGCTCCACGCTCACACACCTCCTTTGCCCAGACAACAGCATCAAGCCCTGTATCAATCCTTCCCCCCTGAATAAAGACATTCCATCTCCCGTCCGCCACCTTTTTCACATCAATAGCCACCACAATAGTAGAAGAGCCAAAACGTTTTGCCGCAGCCGTGATAAAATCAGGCTCACGCACCGCTTTTGAATTGATCGAAACCTTATCCGCTCCAGCAAGCAAAATCTCCCGAATATCATCAAGTGTTCGAATTCCTCCCCCGATGGTAAAAGGGATAAAGACCTCCTTTGCTACAGCCCGTGCCACATCCACCATGAGAGAACGATTCTCATGAGTTGCCGAAATATCGAGAAAAACAAGCTCATCCGCACCAGCCTCATCATAAATCCGGGCATTTTCGACTGGATCTCCCGCATCCCTCAGATTCAAAAAACGTACTCCCTTTACAACTCTTCCCTGATGAACATCAAGACACGGTATAATACGTTTTGCGTACATAAAACCTCCAAAGATAATCATAGTGTAGCGAAAAAAACAAAAAAAATCAAAAACTACAGCCCATAGATACTCTCATACACCCATACCCAAACAGGAAGCGTTACCACGAGAGCAACCACACTCCAGAGAAAAAGAGCCTGAACCAACGACCGATTCCCGCCTTCCCGTTCTACCAAGACAGGAAGTGCTGTCACAGGAGGAAGGGCACTCTGCAAAAAAACCAAAAACTTCAATGTTGCAGAGACAGGCAACCAAAAAACCAAAAAGAGATGCACAAGTGGAAACAAAATATTTTTCACCACCACAAAAGCCAAAACAACAGAAAACGACTGTTTGTGAGAAACCTCTCGATCGATATACACATTTCCCCCCAGAACAAACAAAAGCAAGGGAACAGAGAGAGCCCCCAACCTTCTTGCCACATCAATAGCTATACCCGGTACCCATGGCTGTAACCCCGCATACTGAATCACAAGCGACACAATGAGAATCACCACAAGCGGAGGAAAAAGCTTCTTCCACTGAAAGATGATCTTCCGACGGGAACCATAAAAAAGCCCAAATCCTTGAAAAAGGAAAAACGAAAAAAGCATGGTAAAAAGAAACAACTCCACCGTAATCTCCTTTCTCTCTGGAAAAAGAGCTGGCAACAGAATCAAGGGAATAAAGATAGCATTAGGATACACCAAGGAGACAAAAACCTCCTTTCGCGACTCTGCCGGGAAAAACAAAACACTCACCCGAGCAAGTATCACAAGCACCACAAAAGATCCCAGCCAAACCAGAGGAGAAACCCACCAATAAGGCATCGCAACTGGATTAAACAAAACCATCATATCATGAAACACCAATGCCGGAACAGCAAGATCAAGCGAAAGAAAAGAAAGTGTCGACAAAGCCTCCTTCGCAATCGCCTTCCTTGCCAAAAGCATAAACCCCACCAATCCCAGAGCAATAAAAACAGCCACCGCCTCCAATGTTTTCCAGAAAATCATCGTCTTTCCTCCCTTTCTTCCGACAACAGTTGATCACAAACCATCAAAAGATATTTCTCAAGAATCAATGCACACCTCCACAACCGCCAAGAAAAGAAAAACCCCCGCAAAAACAAAAGAGGATGCTCCCAAAAACGCTTCCACATCACATGTTCCCACGAATCAAAAATATAAGGCACAGAAGGCAACCTTTCACCGTAAGCATCAGAAATAACACGAAGTGACAAAAGACGCCTCCCTCGTTTTGCACACTCCTCAGCATGCGTAAACGTTTCCATATCGATTACATCAGCCTCCATCCCCAAACCATTCTTTTCATCACCATCAGTCCATTTGCTCACCTCAAGTCCCCTAACTTGCCGAAAACCAGGAAGAGTTAAGAGACTATACTGACAATTTCCTTTGTTCACAACCTCCCTCAGCAATACCACATCACCAACAGCAAAATCCTCCCCCACGGCACCTGCAAAACCACCCACCACCATTACCGAAAGAACCACCCCTGCATCATCAAGCTTTCGATAAAACCGCCGCACCTTTGCACTTCCCACACCTGTTACCCCCCAGAGTATTCCATCCCGAACAAAAAAATCCGGGGCTTTTGCAAGCGAATCTCGACACCAATGAGGAAGCTCAAGGTGTGTTGCAGCCACCACAGCAATCACTTTCTTTCTCCTCTAAAAAATCGAGGGGCTGATTGTCAGCCCCTCGAGTATAAAACTAGTAAACCTGTACCTCTTCACCCAGATCAAAGGCAAGCGACTGATAGTTTTGGTTTAACGCCACTGAAATAGGCAACTGCTTCGAAGATGGACCCCAGAGTTGACGAGGACCAGGGCTGGTAAAGTGATCCTTCTCAGCCCATACAGCGCGACGACTTGCAAAAAAGAGAAACGCTGGAGAATTTGTTTCCACGAGTGCCTTCTTAATCACCATCTCATCCTTCCCATGGCGGCGTTCAATATTCAAAAGCCCTGTGAGAGGAAGAGCTAACACATCTCCACCCTTCTGAAGATCAGTAACTGCAACAATATAGCCTGTATGCCCATCCAGAATGAGAGAACCAGCAGCAAGACCGAGATTCAGCGTATAGGCAGCATCAAACAAAGTGGGAGCACCACAACGTCCCTCATAACCAAAGAAATGGCTATTGGTAGCAAACTTAAACTTCTGGAAGCGAGCATATTCATCAGCTGTCATATTGAGATGACGCACCTCATCCTCATGCTTCTTCATCTCGTTGAGACGTTCCTCAACCATGATAATCAACAACCGCTCAGTAGGAATCTGAGAAACCTGAAGGTTGCCATGCGAATCTCTATCGAGAAGAAGCATATTTTCAAACTCATCAGGAAGCGAAGCCATGAGCTTTGCAAGCTCTGCTGGAAGCTTCTTGTAGATAAAATCCTTTTTCTCTTCCATAGTATTCAAACTCTGGAGATCCGCCTCATAGTGAGCCATGACCTCGTTGAGTTCAGCAATCAATCTCGTCATCTCTGGAATAAACTCAATAAGCCCTTCGGGGACAACCACTACACCATGGTTAATACCCTTACTGGCACGCTTAG
>Ga0209691_1001984_pt1 | contig 11268 bp, 10 predicted proteins | sample YNPMSBMetaG_FD_187120 | JGI IMG/M metagenome (GOLD analysis project Ga0209691, IMG submission 187120) | Anoxygenic and chlorotrophic microbial mat microbial communities from Yellowstone National Park, USA - YNP MS-B MetaG (SPAdes) (version 2) ... | reverse complement strand
GGAGAGGACTAAAAACACACCGTAGCGCTCGAACTCCATTGCGTTCATTATATCCTTGTTCAAGTCGTACCAAGTAAGGATGTTGTAATCGGGAAATTTCATTCGCAAGCTTTTAGCCAGCTTGTCAATTTCTTTTACATCAGCAAGTCGAATATCTATTCCAGAAATATTTATAGAACTCTCGTTCCAAAAGTATTTTAACGATGAATATGGTAAAAAAACATAGTTATTGTCGTACTCAACATTATTAGTTTGGAAAATCGAAGAAAGCATAATTATTTTAGGAATCGGCAATTGAAAAATACGTGCCGACGCCTCGATATCCTTGATAGAGAAAAACGAAACCTGCTCACCGGGAATAAGTTTCATTGCGTCTGCAAGACCTGCACCAATATAGACACTCGAAAAAATTGGCGAGCTCAAATCATATTTTTTCTTTTCAATTGAAAAAATAATTTTGGAATTAATCGGATGACGATGGAACAGAGAGTCTTCGATACAATAAAATTGAACTACCCGATAATTGTTATTACGAAAAATTATCCCCCTAAAAGTCGAATATGGATAATAGGAAAGATTACTAATTTGGGAAAGATATTTTTTTATCTCCGAGTAATCTTGTGTTTGCTTTGAAGCAAAAATTCTTATATGCGGTTCGAAACCAATAATCTCGTTTTCTGCAAATTCTTGAAATCCATTAAAAAGCGAAGTAACAATTATCAAAGCAGAAACCCCAATGGTGATGCCAAGAGCCGACAACAGCGAAATAATCGAAATGAAATGGTATGAGCGTAAAGTAAAAATGTATCGCAGAGCAATTTTAAAAGTATATTTCATTAAATGCTAAATGCTTTTATTCTTTTTTGCATTGATTAATGCACGAATGTACTTATGGATTTCGACAATTATGATAATGCTAAATGTTGTGGAAAGAACAATAACCCAATCCGAAAAACTTAAAGGGGTTGTATCCATCACATAGTTCATAAATGGCACAGCTACGGCAAAAACTTGTAGAAGGAGAGCAAAAACCATAACACCAAAAAGAACTAAATTTTCCGATAAAGTGACTTTGTCTAATTTATCATTTTTCTTGTAGGGCAAATTAAAGAACAAGGAACGATTCAACGAGCGAGAATTTTGAACATTCCAGATTTGGAAAAGTGCAAGTGTACAGAACGCAATAGTCCTTGCTTTTTCAAGTGTTGCAGGGTCTGGCTCGAGGGTACATCCAAGATAATAGTAGAACAAGATTAGGGTTCCCGCAGCCATAACGATTGCCGAAAGTATTATCCTATAAATCATGGAACGCGAAATCAAGGGTTCATCTTTCCGCCGCGGTGGGAAAGCCATAACGTCGCCGTGCTCCTTTTCGAAAGCCAGCGGAAAAGTAGAAGTACCATCGGTTACCAAGTTCACCCACAACAATTGGGCAGGCAAAAGTGGAAGTGGAAAACCAATCAAAACCGAAGTAGCAATTGTTAGCAATCCTCCTGCACTGGTGGAAAGAATATAAAGAAGTATATGGCGGAGATTGTTTAGTATAATTCTCCCGCGCCGAACTGCTTGGACAATTGTGGCGAAATTATCATCAAGCAAAACCATATGAGCCGCTTCGCGTGCTACATCTGTACCACTTCCCATAGCAACACCAATATCGGCTTGTTTTAGTGCAGGTGCATCGTTAACTCCATCTCCAGTCATTGCCACAATATTCCCGTTAAGTTGCAACTGCTTCACAATCCTAAATTTATGTTCAGGAACTACTCGAGCATAGACATCAACTTTGGGAGCGACTTTGAAAAGTTCTTTGTCATCCATTTTGTCCATCTCAAATCCGGTAATCGCTACGGGTTCTTTGTCGGGTGGTACAATTCCAACTCTTTTTGCCACAGTTTGAGCAGTTTTAACAAAGTCGCCGGTTATCATCACCACTTTTATTCCTGCTTTATGGCATTCGGCAACAGCTCGAACAGCTTCGGGTCTTACTGCATCTTCGATACCAGCGAAACCCACAAAAATTATATCATTCAGGTCATCAAGAGTAATAAATTCTTTGCTGTTATCTATCGAAAAAGCAAGAGCAAGTATTCGCAAACCTTCGCTCGAAAGCTCTTCGATTCTTTTGTCGACTATCGCACGGTCCAAAGGTTTGGTCGAGCCGTCGGGCATAAGCTCTCGATTACATCTTCGCAGAACTTTTTCCGGCGCTCCTTTCACAAGGATATAAGTGGAGTCGCCAATTTTAACACGAACCCCCATTAATTGATTTTCGGATTCAAAGGGGATATCAACGGAAACTGAATAGTTACTCGCATCAAAATTAAGTTTCTTTGCAGCAATCATCAAAGCACCTTCGGTGGGGTCGCCTGTTATACTCCATTGGTTTCCTCGAAGTTCAATTTTAGTTTCCGAACATAGCGCCGATATATATGTTGCAATTTTCAAAGATTCATTTGCTTGGTAATCAACCCGTTGGTTGGTCTCTTTGTCGAAAACCTCTCCTTCATTTTTATAACCTGAGCCTGTTACCAAATAAATCTTACCATTGAGAACATATTTCGTAACAACCATCTCGTTTTTGGTTAATGTCCCAGTTTTATCGGTGCAAATAATATTTGTGCTCCCAAGGGTTTCGACTGCAGCAAGCCTTTTAACAATAGCTTTGTGTTTTGCCATTTGCGAAAGACCAATCGAGAGAGTAATTGTTACAGCTACCGGTAAACCTTCGGGGATAGCAGATACAGCCAAACCAACCGAAGTCAAAAACATTAGAACCAATTCATTTCCGCGCAAATATCCAATAAGAAAAATCATAGCAATAACGATAAGTATAGCAAGGCTTAAACCTTTGCTAAACTTGGCAATCTGAACTTGCAAAGGCGATGGCGACTCTTCCGCTTCCGAAACTTTTTCGGCAATTTTCCCGAATTCCGTTTTTTCCCCAACTGCTGTAACCACTGCCAATCCTCTTCCCTTTTGAACAATGCTCCCACTATAAACCATTGTAATTCGGTCACCAAGTGGGGCATTTTCGGGCACTCTGGCGTCGTGTTTCTTTTCGACCCCAAAAGATTCGCCCGTAAGCATAGATTCGTCGACAAGTAGATTGTTTGTGTCAACCAACCGTCCATCGGCAGGAACGCGGACTCCGCTTTCCAAGACAAGAATATCGCCGCAAACCACCTCGCTTGTTGGAATATTTTTGTGTACGCCATTGCGAATAACCCGAGCAGTGGGAGCTGCCATTTTGTTCAATGCCTTTAATGCGTCGGAGGCGCGTCGCTCCTGAATAAACCCGATGAGAGTATTTAAAATTACAACCGCGGCGATAACGAATGTGTCTTTAATGTCCGAAATAAGTGCATTAAGAACAGCTGCAATAATTAAGATAATGATTACTGGATTATTAAACTGTTCCAAAAGCAGAATCCAGTCGGGCTTGGGTTTCTTCCGGGGTAAACGATTTTCACCATATTTCTTTCGATTTTCCTCGACCTGCTCTTCTGTTAAGCCTTTCTGTGGGTCAACTTTAAAATGTTCCAAAACCTTTTCGCAAGTCTGTGAATGCCAAAGCATATCCATTTTAAATTTAAAAAACAAAAATAACAATAATTTTTTGAACAGGCAATTATGTTAGCTTTAAAAACAAATCCTTGCACAAAATCTTCCTTTTATGTATTTTGCAATGTCAACAATGATTATGGCAAAATGAAATTTAAGTTGCTCTTGGTTTGCTGGATTCTTTTTGTCCCAAAATTATTAGCAGGGAATTATTTATTTACCGAAGAAGTCATTCTCGACAGCCTCACCAATCCTTGGGAAATAAAGCAAATCGATGACGATTGGATTATTTTCACCCAGCGTAACGGTTTGGTCAACAAGTTCAATCTTAAAACTCGCGAACTCAAAACTATCTTGGATTTAAGGAGCGAAGTGGAACAAATTGGCGAGAGTGGCTTATTGGGAATGGAAATCTACCGCGAGAAACCAAATATCTTATATGTTTACTTGGTTTACACATACGACAAATATTTAGATATATCCAATTTCTCCGAAAAAGTTGTTCGCTTCGAGTTCCACGACGACACTTTAATCAACCCCAAAATTATTATCGACAGTATAAAAGCTATGGGTTGGCACAATGGTTCTCGCTTGCTCATCGGTTCAGACAAGAAACTTTACATCACTACCGGAGACGCTTACGACAAATACCTTCCCCAGAATATCAACTCCATAAACGGGAAACTGCTTCGCCTGAATTTAGATGGTTCATTCCCCGAGGATAATCCTTTCGGCAATGCCGTTTGGTCCTATGGTCATAGAAATGCCCAAGGGCTTGTTGAAGTCGATGGTAGGTTAATTATTTCTGAACACGGACCAGAAACCGACGATGAAATCAACATTATTCAAAAGGGCGGAAACTTCGGATGGCCCAATGTTGTTGGCTATTGCGACGACAACTACCCCGGCGAAAAAGAATTTTGCCAGAAGAACAACGTAATCGAGCCCGTAATTTCGCTGTATCCGTCTGGAACGCTTGCCCTTTGTGGATTGGAATACTACGGCGAATGCTCCGACACTTTGTGGAGTCGCACTTTTCTTTTGGCAACACTAAAGGACGAAACTCTTTACGCATTCAAATTTGATGAAAATTATACCAAAGTGATTTCTTTCACTCCAATTCTTTCGGGGAAATACCGCAGGCTCCGTTGCGTTCGTAAACTTAACGATGGCAGCATCCTGATTGGAACTTCCAATAGGGACTTTTTCAAGCAACCCGACAAATTGATTCTCTTTACACCTTCGTTCCTGCTCAATGTAGATTCAGACGGCACCGACGGAATCCAAATCACGCAAACAACCGAGGAGATACATATAACCAGTTCCTTCCCTGCAAACAACTGCAGGGCAATGTTTTATAATCTTTTGGGGCAAAAGCAATTTGAAATCGAATTCAAAGGCTCAGTTTGTATACCCAATTCCAAACTTCCTAAGCCAAACATCTACATACTTAAAATTTACTCAGAGAAAGAAACCCAAAGCAAAGTAATTTTGATTCTGTAGGCAAACAAGCTATAGTAGAACACGCAAAAAGCTAAACCAAAAAAGTCTTTGGTAATTACTCAATACTATCCACCCTATATTTGAACTTCAAAATTTAGCATAATTTGCTTTATTGTGGGGTCAATTTATTAATTTACCACAAAAGAACATACTATCTACCCTACAAAAGAAAATGTCATTGGATGTGGTATTAGTGGCAAGCACATATGAACAGGGGATGAACACACAGGTTCGACTTTACAAGAATTTGTAAATTTTTCAGACATCGGATGTTTCAAAAACATCCGATGTCTTTGCGTAATGGATTCCGTTCGTGTCGGAAAATCGGGTTTTGGGTCAAGCCAACAAATAATTTAATATCTTATAGGAGCGAGTAATTATTCGCCCCTACTTCTTTTGAAGTGCATAAAATCAAATTCTTGTGACCCTAACGGGATTCGAACCCGTACTACCACCTTGAAAGAGTGGTGACCTAACCATTAGTCGATAGGGCCATTGCCTTTTCAAAGAAATACAAAATTAAGAAAAATTTTGAAACGATAAGCAGTGAATTTTATTTTTTGAAAAATTGTTGTTAATTAACACTTTTAAACATTCATTTTTTTATTTGCAATTTTCTTCATAATTTTGTAACTCTTTATTTTTAAAATGAGAGGGAAATGCCAAAGTTAAAAACAAAATCGTCGGCAAAGAAGCGATTTAAAGTAACCGCAACAGGTAAACTATTGCGCGAAAAAGCATACCGTAGCCACATATTGACAAAAAAAGAGCGTAAGCGTAAGCGAAATCTTCGTAAACCAACGCTTGTTGACCCAAGCGATGCTCCAAGAATTAAAAAAATGTTAGGTCTTGCATAATCTTTGCGAACGGGGAAGATGCTCCCCCTAAGCAATTTTGAAAGGAGGTCAGTATGCCAAGAGCAGTAAACAAAGTAGCATCGAGAGAAAAAAGAAAGAAGTTCCTAAAACTTGCGAAAGGGTTTTGGGGACGCCGTAAGAATGTGTGGACAATTGCAAAGCACCACATCGAAAAAGCACTGCAATATCAATACCGCGATCGACGACTGAAGAAGCGCCATTTCCGAAGGCTCTGGATTGTTCGTATCAACGCTGCTTGCAGAAATAACAGAACCACTTACTCTCGCTTCATCAATGCATTGAAGAAGAAAAACATTGAAATCAATCGAAAGATACTCGCCGATTTTGCAATGAACAAACCAGAGTTCTTCAAAAAATTAGTTGATTTTGCAATGAATTAATCATCAAGACTTATGAAAATGAAAGAAAAAGCGAAAGTGAGTTGTGCCTTACAATTCCTTTCGCTTGTTTTTATTGACTAAATTTCAATAGAAATGATAGAAGAAATTAAAAAAGTTGAGCAGGAAATCAAAGAACATCTGGAAAAAATCAACTCGAAAGAAGAGTTAGAGAAGTTCCACAACTTATTCCTTGTGAAGAAAGGGAAAATCCAGCAATTATTCGACAGGATGCGTGAGCTACCGAGGGAAGAAAAGCCCGCTGTTGGAAAAATTCTCAACGAACTGAAAAAATTAGCCGAAAGTCGCTACCGGGAAATCCACGAAAAAATTACTGCCGAAATCGAAAGCACGCCAAAGGTCGATTTGACTTTGCCGGGCAGGGTCAATTTCGTGGGACATCACCACCCCATCTACCAAACGATGCGCCAGATGGTGAATATCTTTATTGAACTTGGCTTTAAAGTAGCCGAAGGACCCGAAATCGAGGACGAATACCACAATTTCGATGCATTAAACTTTCCGCCCGACCATCCTGCTCGCGATATGCAGGACACATTCTTCATAAAGTCGGACAAAAAATTGCTTCTTCGCACCCATACATCGCCAGTGCAAATTCGAGTTATGCATTCTACCACTCCACCGATACGCTATATTATGCCCGGACGAGTTTACCGCAACGAAGCAATTTCTGCCCGTAGTCTTGCAGAATTCCACCAAATCGAAGGGCTTTACATAAATCGTCGTGTAACTTTTGCAGAACTCAAAGGAACGATGATTGAGTTCTCTCGGAGGATGTTCGGCGAAAATCTCCGTTTCCGTTTTCGTCCATCATTCTTTCCATTCACTGAACCCAGCGCCGAACTGGACATAACTTGCTTCCTTTGCGGAGGGAAAGGATGCAGGGTTTGTAAATACACTGGTTGGCTGGAAATTGCTGGCTGCGGAATGGTTCACCCAAATGTTTTAAAAGCAGAAAACATCGACCCCGAAGCCTACACCGGGTTCGCTTTCGGCTTAGGAATCGAGAGAGTAGCAATGCTGTTGACTGGTATTGATGATATTCGTATGTTCTATATAAACGATTTGCGAGTGTTACAACAATTTTGACTTTGGAAATAATTTCCATTAAATAAGAAAATATATGATTTACTTAAACAACGCAGCAACAAGTTACCCAAAACCAAAGAAAGTCCAAGAAGCTGTGATGGCTTCTTTCAGTGGTCCTCTCGTTCACGCATCTCGAACAGGTATGGAGCGAGACGAAGACGATATTCTGTATGTATGTCGCAGCAAGCTTGCCGATTTGTTAAACATCGAAGACCCATTGCATATAATTTTTACCTCTGGAAGTACCGAAGCACTAAACCTTGCTCTCAAAGGGTTGCCTCTCGAAGGAGGGAATGTTGTTATCTCGGCTATCGAACATAATTCTGTCATTCGCCCCTTGAAAACTTTGGAGAAGGAAGGCAAAATTTCGGTTACCATTGTTGAATGCGACAAAAACGGCTACATCGAGCCTCAACAATTTGCCGAGGCGATTCGCGACGACACAAAAGCCATCGTTGTAAATCATTGCTCTAACGTCACGGGAGCCGTGTTGGATATTGCCGAAATCGCAAAAATTGCACATTCAGCCGGGGCTTACATTGTTGTCGATGCATCTCAATCTGCCGGGGCTGTGCCAATTGACTGCAAAAACTGGGACATAGATTTACTTGCATTCACTGGACATAAGTCGCTATACGGTATGCAAGGCATCGGGGGGCTGTACATCAAAGATGGTATTGAGCTGAAACCACTAAAAGTTGGCGGAACGGGCATTTTGAGTGAGTTACTACTTCAACCCGAAGGGTTCCCTATTCACTACGAGGCAGGAACTCCGAACACTCCCGGAATTATATCACTTTACGCTGGTCTTCAATTTATTTTCGAAACGGGTTTAGAAAATATCATCGAACATAAAAAGAAACTTTATAAAATACTTTTCGATGAACTTGCCGATAATCCTGACATTGAAATTTACAGCCCCAAAAATGAACATACTTCCTATTCGAACTTTTGCTTCAACATCAAAGGAATGGTTCCCGAAGAAGTTGGGTATGTCCTCGAGGCTTCTTTCGATATTTGGGTCCGGACAGGTCTGCATTGTGCTCCTTTAATTCTTCCCTATCTTGGGGTGGAACCTTGGGGAACTGTTCGTGCAAGCCACTCTTACTTTACCACAGAAGAAGAAATTTATAAATTTGTTGAAGCAGTTAAGAAAATTACAATTATTCCAAAAAGAAAATGAAAGTAGTAAAACAAAAAAAAGTTACCGACTGCTACGAAAGCAGTAACACCATAGATTTAATCTTAAGTGCCCCAATAACAAAACCATTTGTTGAACATCTCGGGCAATTGGGAAAGCTTTTACTCTTTGATGAATTCGACATCCCTTATTTCAAAGTTATTGTTAAGGGAGAATATACAATCAAAGGGGCTTTTGGGAAAAAGACAATAAGAATACTTTTGCCCGAAGATGTAGAAGACTACCCGCTGGATAGCCTTGTCCAGCACATCGAAAATTTCAACAAATAAGGAGAAAATTATGATTAAAAAGTTTTTTGAGTTCTTTTTCAAAAAGAAAGCTCAGATTATTGAAAGTGAAATCGTTGCTAAGGAAAAGCAACAAAAGCAAGGGAAATTAACTCCACGCGAAAGAATCGAAAAAATAGTCGACCCGGGGTCGTTCCATGAATGGGATATGTTTGTGCAGCAAGCCTCGACCGATTTGGGTTTGGACAAGAAATTTTTGCCTCGCGATGGTGTTATCACTGGAACGGCAAGTATTATGGGACATCCCATTTGCATTTATGCACAGGACTTTTCAGTTGCCGGCGGTTCGCTGGGTCTCGCCCACGCACGAAAAATCACAAAGATTATGGACCACGCAATTAAACTTGGAATTCCAATTATAGGAATCAACGACAGTGGTGGTGCTCGAATTCAAGAAGGAGTTAATTCCCTTGCAGGCTATGGTGAAATTTTCTATCGTAATACTCGTGCTTCTGGGGTTATCCCTCAAATTTCAATCATCCTTGGACCCTGCGCTGGCGGAGCGGTGTATTCACCTGCTTTAACGGATTTCGTCTTTGTTGTCGATAAGATTTCGAAAATGTTTATCACCGGTCCCGAAGTTATCAAGACCGTTTTGGGCGAAGAAATCACAATGGAAGAGTTAGGAGGAGCCCGAGTGCAGGCAGAAATAGCTGGCAACGCCCATTTCTTCGCTGAAAGCGAAGAAGAATGCTTCGAGCAAGTCAAAAAATTAGTTACCTTCATACCTTGGAACAATAGAAAAAAAGCCGACCCATTTCCACCAAAACCGCCCAAACCGGGCTACAAAATTTCGAGCATCATTCCCGATGACCCTCGTCAGCCTTATGATGTTCGGGATGTAATCCGTGCGATAGTCGATGATTCAGACTTCTTCGAGGTTATGGAACTCTTCGCACCAAATGTCGTAATTGGTTTTGCCAGAATGAATGGCGAGACAATCGGCATTGTTGCAAATCAACCGCTTGTGCTCGCTGGTGTTTTGGACGTTGATTCATCGGATAAAGCAGCCCGATTTATTCGCTTCTGCGATGCTTTCAATATTCCTTTGCTAACCCTTGTGGATATTCCAGGATACTTGCCGGGCGTCGACCAAGAACATTCTGGTGTTATTCGCCATGGGGCAAAAATTCTTTATGCTTATAGCGAAGCAACAGTTCCAAAGATTACAGTCATTATGAGAAAAGCCTACGGTGGTGGCTACATTGCAATGTGCTCACGGCATCTTGGCGCCGATTTTGTTTTCGCCTGGCCTATGGCAGAAATTGCCGTTATGGGTCCCGAAGGTGCAGCAAATATTATTTTTAAAAACGAGATAGCTAATTCTCCCAATCCCGAAGAAACTCGAAAGCAAAAGGTTCAGGAATATATCCAAAAGTTTGCCAATCCATTTGTCGCTGCTTCGAATGGCTACATCGATGCTGTAATCGAGCCGGATGAAACCAGAAAGTATATACTTCACTCATTGTTTATCTCGAAAAACAAAGTTGACCAAACATTGCCCAAAAAACACGGTATACCACCATTTTAGGAGTTGAATATGGAAGATAAGAATGAATTTCCAACTCTAACGCTTGACGAGCGAGAATATAAAACACTCTTAACAAAAAAATTCTCGCGCCGAAAGAAATATTGCGCGCCAGACCCAACAAAGCTAGCTGCTTTCATTCCTGGGGTTATCCAAAAGATTTACGTCGAAAAAGGAATGGAAGTTAAGCGGGGCGAACCACTGCTTGTTTTAGAAGCAATGAAAATGAAAAACGATGTATTTTCGCCTGTCAATGCAATAGTTAAATCGGTAAATGTCAAAGTTGGTGAGGCTGTTAAAAAAGACCAAGTCTTGATTGAGTTTGATTTGTTGAAAACGAATGAAAGTTCATCATAATTTTGGTGAAAAGTATTATTGAAAAGTTTTAAGGATTTGATAATTTTTGTTAACCTGAATGTTTGAAACCCACTTTTTGGGGATTTAAACCAAAAGGACATCGAGCATAGAATAGCTAAACAAGAGGCTTTTTAAGCCCCATTGTTCATAGAAAGTAGTTTTGCAATAGAATTCAAATGAACTAGTTGGAGCAAGCAAATAGAATCGCAAAAGTAATATTTTTTGTCGCCTAGTTTTCCTTGTCCCACTGAATTTTGAGAGCTTAAGAAAAAACCACTTCGCATTTAAAATAAAAAATCGGGCTGTGGAATTCATCCACAGCCCAATTAAATTTAACCCGAATTATGCATTAGAAATATCCAAAGGGGGAGAAAAATTATCGATATTTTCAAACAATCCCTTAATCCAAGCTCTTCTTTCTGGCTTAACGGATAGTTTAAGGATTACTTTTCCACCTTTTCTA
>Ga0209691_1001978_pt1 | contig 11282 bp, 11 predicted proteins | sample YNPMSBMetaG_FD_187120 | JGI IMG/M metagenome (GOLD analysis project Ga0209691, IMG submission 187120) | Anoxygenic and chlorotrophic microbial mat microbial communities from Yellowstone National Park, USA - YNP MS-B MetaG (SPAdes) (version 2) ... | reverse complement strand
GAGAAGCAAGGAGTGAGAAGTAAGGAGTGAGAAGCGAGGGGGCGAGGCGTGATGCAATTTTTCAACCAACAAAACTTTTCGGACTATGAACAAAGCAACTCGTTTTCAAGACCTTATTGTTTGGCAGAAAGCACATCAGTTTGTCTTGAAGGCGTATCAGATGACAAAACACTTGCCCAAAGAGGAGTTGTTTGGACTTTCATCTCAACTGCGTCGGGCGGCAGTTTCTGTGGCGGCAAACATTGTTGAGGGCTTTCGCAAGCGTGGCAAAAAAGACAAAATGCGATTTCTCAACATCGCACAAGCCTCCGCCGATGAATGTTCATACTTCTTGATTTTGATTCAAGATTTACACTATGCTCAAACTGAAGAACTCTTGCACGAGCTTGACGAAGTTTCTCGGCTACTGCAAGGCTACATCAACGCTATTTCCAAATCATAAACAATGGAGCAAGGTGAGCATTACAATTCTCAATTCTCGCCCTTGCTCCTCAATGCTTAATTCCAAACACTATGACCTACGAAGACGTCCTAAAAGAACTTGCTCAAACGAGCGACAAACTTATCGTGATGACAGCGGAAAACCGCGCCGCAATTCGCAACCTCCCGCCACACTTAGGCAAGCGATTCATTGATGTTGGCATCTGCGAGCAAACCATGATTGGCATGGCGGCAGGCTTAGCCTTGCGCGGACGCTTCCCGATTACGCACGCACTTGCGACTTTTCTCGTCTTTCGCGCTTATGAGTTCATTCGCGATGATATTGCCCTGCCAAACTTGCCTGTGAAAATGGTCGGTGGCGTACCCGGTTTTCTTTCGGATGCAAACGGTCCGACTCATCAGGCAATTGAAGATGTTGCCCTCATGCGCACCTTGCCAAATGTGATGGTCTTCTGTCCCAGCGATGCCGAAGAACTTGCACAGGGAATTAAAGTCTTGGCGGAGTATCCTGCGCCGTGTTACATCAGGCACAATCCGCACCCTGCACCGATTGCACACACTGCACCGTTTGAAATTGGCAAAGCCGAAGTGCTTTCCGATGGCAATGATGTGGCGATTCTCGTCTATGGCTTTTTACTTCGCGAAGCCGTTAAAGCAAAAGCGATTTTAGAAGCGCAAGGCAAATCCGTGCGCCTCGTCAATATCCGTATGCCGAAGCCGATTGATGAAAGTGTTATTTTGAATGCGGTCAAAGACTGTCATTTGGTCGTTACGCTCGAAGACCATTTCTTGACAGGCGGACTATACAGCATCGTTGCCGAACTGTTGCTCAAACATCGGCTCACGGGCAACGTGCTTCCGATTGCGCTTGAACACAGGTGGTTTAAGCCTGCCTTACTGGATAGAGTGCTGGAGTACGAAGGCTTCACAGGCAAGCAAATTGCGGATAAAATTTTGAACGCTTTAGCCTAATCGTTATGTCGACCGTTGAACAAGATGTTACAAACCTGAAAACCGATATGGCAGAACTGCGCGCCATTGTGCGCGAACTGGCACTTTCTCAACAGCGCACTGAAATCGAACTGCAAAACTTTAAGGAGTTTGTTTTGACTTCACAAGCCAACTGGGAACAGCGCTGGGCAAAATTGGAACAAGAACGAAAGATGGAACAACAAGAACGGGAAAAAGAACGACAAGCCTTGCTACAATTCCAACAGTCTGTATCTGAATTCCAGAAATCTGTATCTGAATTCAAACAGTCAGTATTGGAAGACAGTCAAAGATGGGAAAAAGAACGCCGAGAGATGAACAAGAGGTGGGGCGAGTTGGCAAACAAGATGGGCACGCTTGTGGAAGACATCGTCGCACCCAACATTCGCCGTGTCGCACAAGAACTCTTCGGTATCAATGACATCGTTGAGTTTAGCGTGCGTAGAACCATCTATCACCCAACCGACAAATCGCGTCTCAAAGACTTTGATGCCTTGCTCATTGGCGCGGATGCGATTGTGCTCAACGAAACGAAATCCACTGTGCGGCAGTCTTACATTGATGATTTTATTGCCTTCATTCCGACGGTGTTTGAATACTTGCCTGAACACACGGGCAAGCGGGTGATACCTGTCTTTTCATCGCTCTACATTCCTGAACAGTTTGTGCGATACCTGACGGCAAACAAGATTTACGCAATGGCAATGGGCGATGACACAATGGAAATCCTTAACTACAACGAGATTCCGAGACCGTAATATGGCAACAGTTGAACAAGACATCGCGAACTTGAAGACCGACACAGCAGAGCTGCGCAATCTGTTGCGGGTCTTGGGCGAAGAAATCCGTGAGTTCAGAGCTAATGTAGATGCCGCACAAGCCAACTGGGAACAACGCTGGGCAAAATTGGAACAAGACCGTGAAAAAGAGCGACAGGAACGCAAAAAAGAACGCCGAGAGATGAACAAGAGGTGGGGCGAGTTGGCAAACAAGATGGGCACGCTTGTGGAAGACATCGTCGCACCCAACATTCGCCGTGTCGCACAAGAACTCTTCGGTATCAATGACATCGTTGAGTTTAGCGTGCGTAGAACCATCTATCACCCAACCGACAAATCGCGTCTCAAAGACTTTGATGCCTTGCTCATTGGCGCGGATGCGATTGTGCTCAACGAAACGAAATCCACTGTGCGGCAGTCTTACATTGATGATTTTATTGCCTTCATTCCGACGGTGTTTGAATACTTGCCTGAACACACGGGCAAGCGGGTGATACCTGTCTTTTCATCGCTCTACATTCCTGAACAGTTTGTGCGATACCTGACGGCAAACAAGATTTACGCAATGGCAATGGGCGATGACACAATGGAAATCCTTAACTACAACGACATCCCAAAACCTTAAACTTTCCGACAACAATGAGCGAACTTGGTCAAATGGTTTCTTTCCCAGCCAATGGCAAAACGGCACAAGGCTATCTTGCCAAAGCCACATCAGGCAAAGGCATTGGCGTCATTGTCATTCAAGAATGGTGGGGGCTGGTCGACCACATCAAGAATGTGTGCGACCGCTTTGCACGCGCTGGCTTTACCGCACTTGCGCCTGACATGTATGACGGTGCCACTACCAAATCGCCCGATGAAGCAAGCAAACTCTTCATGGCACTCAACATCGGCGAAGCTGAAAAGAAATTGCGTGGTGCCATCGATTTCTTGCTCTCGCACGAAGCCGTTTCATCAAAAAAAGTCGGAACGATTGGCTTCTGCATGGGCGGACAACTTTCGCTCTTTGCCGCTACGCTCAACGACAAAATCGGTGCCTGCGTCGATTTCTACGGTATTCATCCAGCCGTGAAGCCTGACTTTACTAAACTCCATGCGCCAGTCTTAGGCATCTTCGCCGAAAAGGATGAAATGGTCAATGCCCAAGCCGTTCAAGCCCTTGAAGCGCAACTCAAAGCGGCAGGCAAACGCTACACCTTCCACACCTATCCAAACACGACACACGCATTCTTCAACGATACGCGCCCAGAAGTCTATAACGCCCAAGCCGCTCTCGATGCGTGGAACAAAACGCTTGAATTTTTCAAAACGGAACTTGCCAACGCTTGAACCAATGCTGACCAAAGCCAAACGCACACGCCCCTTGAAGCCGAAATATCACGGCAAAAAAATGTCGCTCGAAGAGTTTCTCGAGTTCAGACCCGAAGACGGTTTCAAATACGAGTGGGAAAGCGGCTTTTTAGAGGCGAGAGAAAAAATGATAAAACCATCTGAACTTTACATTGTTGAAAATCTGCGTGCCGCATTTGAACAAACAACTTTCAAACAGCGCCGTGGTGCTATGGTTACAGAAGCTGTTTGCCCTGTTTCAGAAGGTCGGTATCGTGTGCCTGATATTTCTTTTTTCACAAAGGCTCAAATTGACGAGGGGCGTGAGGGCAAGTTGCCAGTAGCGTCATTTATCATTGAGCTCGTCTCTGAAAACGATACGATAACCTACTACGACCAAAAGTTAGCGGAGTATTTTTCAGCGGGGGTGAAGTGCGTTTGGCTGATTTTTCCAGAGAGTCGGAAAGTGTGGGTGTTTTCGTCGCCGAAGGATGTGAGAATCTGCGCAGGTGATGATAGTTGCTCTGCTGCGCCTGCCTTGCCTGATTTTCAGCTTTCTGTCAATCAAATTTTCAGTGTGTCATGATGGTGCTGGTGAGTGTGGTTCAAGCTCGCTTCAAGAAGCGACCTGCTCCAAAGCCCCTGCACGACGGCAAGGCGATGTCGCTTGATGAGTTTCGCAAATGGTCGCCCGAAGACGGCTTCAAATACGAGTGGGATAGCGGCTTTTTGAAAGCACGAAAAATGATACAACCATCAGAACTCTACATTGTGAATAATCTCTTGCGCGCGTTCCACTCTACTTCGGCTTTCAAAGAAGGGGGAATGCTGTTTTCCGAAACAGTGTGTCCAATTTCGGAGGGCAAGTATCGTGTGCCTGATATTTCTTTTTTCACAAAGGCTCAAATTGACGAGGGGCGTGAGGGCAAGTTGCCAGTAGCGTCATTTATCATTGAGCTCGTCTCTGAAAACGATACGATAACCTACTACGACCAAAAGTTAGCGGAGTATTTTTCAGCGGGGGTGAAGTGCGTTTGGCTGATTTTTCCAGAGAGTCGGAAAGTGTGGGTGTTTTCGTCGCCGAAGGATGTGAGAATCTGCGCAGGTGATGATAGTTGCTCTGCTGCGCCTGCCTTGCCTGATTTTCAGCTTTCTGTCAATCAAATTTTCAGTGTGTCATGATGGTGCTGGTGAGTGTGGTTCAAGCTCGCTTCAAGAAGCGACCTGCTCCAAAGCCCCTGCACGACGGCAAGGCGATGTCGCTTGATGAGTTTCGCAAATGGTCGCCCGAAGACGGCTTCAAATACGAGTGGGATAGCGGCATTCTCAAAGCCGTTTCAGGTGTGAAAAACACTGAACGCATGATTGTGGCTCGCTTGCTGCGGCGATTTAGCGAAACAAACGCCTACAAAAGCGGCGACGCACTCCTGCCTGAAGCGGAAACATTTTTTCAAGCCCTGAATAAATTTCGCATTCCAGATTTGGCGTATTTTACAAAAGATGAGTTGCTTCGCTCTGAACAAGGCGAAGAACCAATTCCAAAATTCATCATTGAAATTATTTCGCCGACCAGCACTGTGGATGAACTGCAAGCCAAACTGCAAGACTACTTCACAAGCGGCGTTCAAGTGGTGTGGGAGATTTTTCCAAAGTATCAACTTGTGCGTGTGTATGCGTCGCTCAAAGAGCTTAAAATTTGCACCGATGAAGATGTCTGTTCTGCCGCGCCAGTCGTGCCTGATTTTGCGCTCAAAGTCAAGGATATTTTTCAATCGTAACTTTTCTCAAATCATCATTTCAAGATATGCCGAACAAAGTCGCTTTCAACGAAACCTATCCGACGATTACGGAATCCGAAAAACTCTACGCGCGCGCCACAGGCTTAATTCCTGCCTACACGCAAACGCTCGCCAAAGGACCGGGGCAATATGTCAAAGGCGTAGCGCCGATTTATCTCAAACGCGGCAAAGGCTCTCACGTGTGGGACGTTGACGGAAACGAATACATTGACTACCAAATGGCAATTGGACCGATTTCGCTGGGCTATTGCTACGAAAGAGTCGACGAAGCCATCAAAGCGCAGCTGGCTGATGGCATCACGTTTTCGCTGGTGCATCCGCTTGAAGTGGAAGTTGCCGAGCTCATTCGTGAAGTGGTGCCGAATGTGGAATCGGTGCGATATAGCAAAACCGGGTGCGATGTTACTTCGGCAGCCGTGCGCTTGGCACGCGCCTACACAGGACGCGAAAAAGTGCTTTGCTGTGGCTATCACGGCTGGCACGATTGGTATATCGCCGTAACCGACCGCAATAAAGGCATTCCCGAAGCCGTTAAAGATTTATCCTACACTTTCAACTACAACGACATTCAATCCGTCATCGACAGCATTGATGAAAATACGGCGTGCATCATCTTGGAGCCGATGGTCTTTGAATTTCCGAAAGACAATTTCCTGCAAAAATTGCGTGAGGTTTGCGACCAAAACGGCACGCTTCTCATTTTTGATGAAATGTGGACAGGTTTTCGTTTCGCGCTGGGCGGCGCACAAGAACTGTTCAACGTGCGTGCCGATTTGATGTGCTTCTCAAAAGCCGTTGCCAACGGTATGCCAATTAGCATTCTTTGCGGGCGCGCCGATGTGATGAAACTTTGTGAAAAAGATGTGTTCTTCTTTACCACTTTTGGCGGCGAAGCCCTTTCGCTGGCGGCGGCAAAAGCCACGATTTTGGAACTGCGTGAAAAAAATGTGCCGGCCTATCTTGCCGCACAAGGCAAAAAATTACGCGAAGGCTACAACCAAATCGCCAAAGAACTCGGCATGGACTACACGACTTGCATCGGACACGACGCACGCACCATCGTTACTTTTGCCTCAAAAGATGGAAGCAATCCGCTCGAGATGAAATCGCTTGTGCAGCAAGAAATGATAAAGCGTGGTGTGCTCTGGGGCGGTTTTCACAACATGAGTTTTTCGCACACCGATGCTGATATTGAACACACACTTGCCGCTTATCGCGAGGTTCTTCCGATTCTCAAAAAAGCAATGGACGAACGGAATGTCAAAGGTTACCTAAAAGGCGAATGCGTGGAGCCTGTGTTCCGCAAAACGAGCAACTTCCACACAAAGCCAAAAGCGAAAGTGACGGCATAACCTAATCGCTCAGGGTCTCGGTCAGCGCGTCCAGCAAGGTTTCTATTTCATATGGCTTCGGCACGATGCAGGAGACCCCCTCGGCTCGTAGTTCCTTTGACAGATTGGGCTCTAAGTATCCCGTCGTCAAAATGACTTTGGCACCAGAGTAACTGTGTTTGATGTGATGAAGAACCTCGAGCCCATTGACTTCAGGCATGTTGATGTCCAAAATCACCGCATCAAAGTTTCCGTGTCCCGCTTCAAAGAGGGCAATGCCTTCAAATCCGTTGGATGCGGTATAGACCATGTAGCCGTGCTCTTTGAGTAGCATGGAGACCGATTCACGAATTTCGGTTTCATCTTCGATGAGCAAAATTTTATGCGCTTTGGCTGTTGCCGGACGAACAGGCTTGCCAGTTGCCGCAGTGGAAGCGGTTTGGGCGCGCTGATAAGCTGGGAAAAATAAGTGGAATGTGGTTCCAACGCCCACTGTGCTATCCAAGAAAATGTAGCCCTGATGATTTTTCACGATGCCATAAACGGTGGAAAGTCCAAGCCCAGTGCCTTTGCCAATTTCTTTAGTTGTAAAAAATGGGTCAAAAATTTTGGACTGAATGTCTTGCGGAATGCCGGTGCCATTATCGCTGACAGCAACATGCACATAAGCCTGCGAGCGCGGCAGGGCATACTTTTCCAAAAGTTCGGGAGTGGCACGCTCAAGGCGAAAGGCAATGTGTCCGTGTGAGCGCGTCTCGCCCAAAAGCGGCACAATGGCATCGCGAGCATTGACCGCCAAATTCAGCAGCACTTGCTCCATCTGTCCCTTATCGGCTTCAACCAGAGGAACATTGGGTTGCAAATCAACTGAAACTTTAATGCGCTTGTCCAAAGTTGGCTCAAAAATTTGAATGGCGCCCGAAATGCAATCACGTAGATGCAAGGGCTGGCTATTCATTTTCGTCTGGCGGGCAAAACCTAACATCTGTTTTACAATCGCCGCTGCACGATGCACATTGGCTTCAATACGGCTGACTTTTTCTTGCTCGACACTGCCTTGAAGCCGATTGCGAAGCATGGTAGCATAGCCCAAAATGCCTTGCAAAATGTTGTTGAACTCGTGAGCAATTCCACTTGCCAGCACGCCTAATGATTCCATTTTTTGAGCTTGCAAAAGCTGCTGATACATCTTTTCCTTTTCAATTTCCATTGCCTTGCTCTGGGAAATATCCATAATAGAGCCGTAGAGCCTGACGAGATTGCCATGGCTATCTCTCTGAACCTTCGCAATCGTGTAAATCCATTTCTCTTTGCCTGCAAAAGTGCGAATGCACGTCTCAAATTCAACCTGACTCTGATGATTGGCACGAGCCGCTTGTTCAAAGAGAGCTTGCAGTCTTTGGGCGTCTTCAGGAGAAAGAAGCTGAAAAATTTCTTCCAGTGTGGGCTCGCCTAAAGCCATATCGCGCTCGTGAATGCGGAACACTTCAGCCGACCACGTGATGCGTTTGGTTGCCCAGTCTAATTGCCAGCTACCAATGTGGGCGATGCGTTCGGTTTCTTCAAGCATGGATTGCATCTGACGCAGATTGTCCTCTGCTTGAAGACGAGCAGAAATATCAACGGCTGTGCCCACAAGACGATACACACGACCGTCGGCATCTTTTAGCGGCGTAATTTGCACCAACCAATTCACCGACTTATTCGACGGCTCAAAAAATAACCGTGACTCATACCGCTGCGTTTGACCTGTTTCAACGCAAGTCTGATAGCGCCGCTTAATTTTGGCAATCGTATCGGCGGAAAGAATGTCGGTCAGTTCATCCAGCGTTCTGCCGACAAGTTTTTCATTAGGAATGCCTGTATGACGTTCATGTGCAGGATTGAGCCCAGCGACCCTGAAAGTGCCCGAAGGCTCTACATCTATGACAAAAATGTCAGTATCCACACCGTAGTAAATGCTGTAGAGAAAATCTATCGTGCTCTGAAGCGCATTTTGGCGCGCTTTTTCCTTCGTGATGTCTTGGACAGCTGTAACCTTAAAGCGCTTGCCATCTGCTCTGGTAAGCAGTGCAGCCGTAACATAGATATTGCGCAGCGAGCCATCTTTATGCTGCAACACCCATTCGCCGATTATATGTGATTGACCAGCAACAAAAGCAGTATGTGCTTCCAGAGCCCGAGGTCTATCTTGACTGGGAATGACCACTGTAAAGTGCTTGCCGATAAGCTCCTCTGGCGTGTAACCATATGTCTCGCAGTAGGCACGATTAACCTCAACGAAATAACCTTGCTCATCCGTGAGGCAAACGCCAATTGGAAGGGTGTCGTAAAGAGATTTGAGCAAGGATTGGCTTTCTTGCAACGCCATTTCAGCTTGTTTCTGCGCCGTAATGTCTGTTACCACAACAACATAGTGCGGTTCCTGAGACCCGACTTCAACTCGAGAGGCAATCAAATTGACCCAAACGGTGGAGCCATCTTTTCGGATGTATCGTTTTTCTATCTGGTATGAATTGCGCTGGCGCGTTTTAAGCTCATGGACAAGTTGAAGCTCACGCGCAAGGTCATCGGGATGAGTGAGCTGTTGCCAGCCGATGCGGCGCAGTTCCTCGAGTGTGTAGCCAGTCAGGCTCAAAAATGCTTGATTGGCGGTGAGAATGTAGCCGTCATCTTTCCTCACAAAGACGATACCGCTTGGCGCATGGTCGAAAATAAGTTGGAAGTCCAGTTCGCTGCGGTGCAGGGCTTGTTCGGTCTGTTTTTGTGCTGTGATGTCGTCAGAAATGCTAAGAATTGCGCTAACAGCGCCGCTGGCATTGCGCTCAATGGGATAAAAGACGGCTCTAATCCAACGTTCCTCAAATAAGAATTCAAGCTCGGCAATTTCGCCAGAAAAAGCGCGTTCGCAGCGATGTTTAATCTCATCTAAGAGCGGCGGCGCAAGAATCTGTGAGAGTGGCACAGCCGATTGTGCATCAAATGCCAAGTTAAACTTTTCTAAAAGTTTGCCTTTGCTGAATGCAAGGTAGCATTCTCCATTGTTATCCTTGCGAATGAGCGCCACTCCGCCATGCAGCGTGCCAAGCGTCTCGAGCAGCGGCTCGAGAGAGCAGACATGATGGTTTTCGAGCTGGGCGGCGCGCTGGCTAAACTCGGAATTGATGAGCGCCACAGCTTTTTGAAAAGCAACCTCATCTTTGCATAGGCTGCGCAAGGTAGTCAGAAAATGATGATGAAACTCAGCAACTGTATCCATACCGACAAATCAATTTTTTATTGAAGATACTGTATTACTGCACTTACCACACTGACACTAAAATCATGTTGAAAAATGTTCAGGTGATGAGTAAAAATTTGTTCAGTCGTGTTCATGTTGCGTGCATGTTAGTAAGCTGTCATTTGCTTGATATTTCGGCGCCAGTGGTGGAAAAGCCACTGACCGGCTAAGCCGGGATATGGTGTATCGAGCAATTTTCGTGCCGCTTGCGCCAAGTGTCGGTATGAGCGTGCCGTCAGGGTGTAAGTAGGCGACACCAGCCCAAACCATTCCGCCAAATACTGCCGCACGTGCGTATCGATAGGAAAGGCATCATGATGTTGCAAGCCAAATAGGCAGATGCAATCGGCGATTTTTTCCCCAATACCATCATACTCCAGCAAGGTTTGACGCGCCTGTTCTAAGGTGCTGTGCGGTGCTGAAAGGGTCTCGAGCCGAAGTGCGCCATCGGCAACAGCTCGGGCGACCTGACGAATGTGGCGAGCACGCTGTAAGTTATTGTTGGTGCAGCGCCGCAATCGATGCAGCGGTGCCTCCGCCAGTTGAGCTGGGGTCGGAAAAAGGTAAAAGTGCCTATCCATATCTGGCATAGAGATGAAACTCGGCTTAGTGGAAAGAGCAATCCTATCCTGCTCTGAGAAATCCCCTTCTGCGTTTAAGGTCGTAACTCGGGCGAATGTATTAACGTCAAGTTTTGTGCCAAATTCTTGAGAGAGTTGCTGAATTTGTCGGCGAATCAAGGCAATGCCAATGCCTTGAGCGCACATAAACGAGATGAGGGTTTCAAATGGTGCCTGACGCAAGAGCCGTAGCCCAAAATACATCGAAGCCCCTTGAACCACGTGCGGATACCGAAGGCGAAATGAAGGGCTGAATACGGCATCCAGCTGGTCGGAAAGCCCTAAGTAATGCTCAACGAACTGTGTCAGCGGTTGATGCTGAATTTGAGGGGCGGAAGAGAAAATGTAAAGCGTAGAGCCACGCAAGCCCAGAGCAAGAATGGCGTGATGAACCACAGCAAAGTAGTCGTAAAGCGGATGCGGCGCAAGCACTTGCCAGCGGAAGGCTTGTCCGCAAAAGAGCGTATCGTGCAAATTGAGCGGTGAAGAAAGCGAGAGCGTGGCGGTATAGCCTGTTGTGATGTGTAAAGAAGTCATTACTGTAGCGTTGACAAATGAATGTGCGGGTTTGCTACAATTCCGCGCTTCTCTTTTTTCATTCCGCGCACTCTTTTCTGTCATTCTCTCTTTTCCATCATTCCGCGCACTCTGTTTCGTCATTCCGAGCTCTCTTTTTTGTCATTCCGAGCATACTTTTTCTGTCATTCCGA